>Ga0070731_10003866_pt1 | contig 13223 bp, 9 predicted proteins | sample Coa_R1_2_FD_66448 | JGI IMG/M metagenome (GOLD analysis project Ga0070731, IMG submission 66448) | Surface soil microbial communities from Centralia Pennsylvania, which are recovering from an underground coalmine fire - Coalmine... | ecosystem: Environmental > Terrestrial > Soil > Unclassified ... | reverse complement strand
TGGCAGGCGGCGGTGCTGCTGGCGCAACTGGAACGTCTGCCGGAGCAGATCGCGCAGCGTACGCGCAATGCGGCGATCCTGCGCGCGGAACTGGCGGACGCGCCAGGGCTGCGGTTGCAGGCGATTCCCGCGCAGCAGAATGCCAACTCGTGGTACCTGCTGCTGGGGCGCATTCCGGGGCGCGACGTATTTCACAAGGCGCTGACGGACGAAGGGGTGCCGGCGACGCCGTTCTATCCGCATCCGCTGTACGGGAATCCGCTGTACAAGCAAGGCAACTGCCGCGTGGAGCCCTGCCCGGTGGCGGAGGCATGTATCGAGGACGCCTTCTGGCTGCCGCATCGCGTGCTGCTGGGGGACGAAGAGACTACGCGCGAGGTGGCCGCGGCCATGCGGCAGGCCGCCCGCGCGGCGCATACCATGGAGGTAGGAACATTATGAAGAACGATCGGGATTCTCTCAGCCGGCGCGGGTTCGTGCAAGCCGCGGCGCTGGCGGCGGGCGCGCTCGGCTCGGCTGAATCGGGGCGCGCGGCGGCGGCGACCGCCGATGTGAAAATCGGGCTGTACAGCATTACCTACGGCGGCGTGTGGTACCGCGGGGATGCGCTGACGGTGGAGCAGGTGATCGGGAGGGCCAAGAAGTTCGGATACCAGGGGGTGGAGATCGACGGCAAGCGTCCGCACGGGAATCCGCTGGAGATGCCGCTGCAGCGGTGCAAAGAGCTGCGGGATCTGGCGCGCGATCAAGGCATCGAGATCTACGCGGTGGCGGCGAACAACGACTTCAGCAGCCCGATTCCGGAGCATCGCGAAGCGCAACTGGTGTACACGCGCGAGCTGATGCGCATGACGGCGGCGCTGGGGGCGAAGACGCTGCGGGTGTTCCTGGCGTGGCCGGGGGTGACGATGCTGCCGGAAGGCGGGAGCCGCTACGATATCGCGCAGGCGGTGTGGAAGGCGGAGCACAAGGACTTTTCGCCGGAACAGACCTGGGGGTGGTGCCGGCAGTGCCTGGTGGAGGCGGCGCGGATGGCGGGCGATTTCGGAGTCACGCTGGCGCTGCAGAATCATCCGCCGGTGATCGAGCGCGGGTATGTGGACGCGCTACGGATGGCGCGGGAAGTGGGGTCGCCGCATCTGAAGATCTGCTTCGACGCGCGGCTGGAACACAAGCTGGACGAGGCGGGCGTGCGGCGGGCGGTGAACGAGGTGGGGGCGCTGCAGACGCTGTGGCATTTCGGCGGCGAGTTCGACCGGGGAGCCGACGGGATCACGGTGAAGGGCGACGAGAAGGCGCTGGCGGAGATGCAGGGGCTTTTCGATATCGGATATAAGGGGTACGCGGGGTTTGAGCTGTGCCATCCGCTGCCGGTGGTGGACGGGCGGACGGTGGGGCTGGACTTTGTGGATAAGAACGCGCAGCTGGCGGCAGAGTATATGCGCGGGGTGTTGGGGGAGGCGCGGCGGGCGCACGGGGTTTAGGCACTCTCCCTTGCCGGACTTTCGCGAGCGAACGTGTTCAACATCTGCGTTGACCGAGACCTCTAAGACCCTGATTTGATTTCAACCGCGGTGATTTCGTACTGCCGCTCTTCTGCTGCGGCGTGAACGTAGACATGCTTCTTTTTGATCCTAAACTGAACCTCGTTCCCAATCGGTGGCCGCCTGTAGATCCGCTTCACTGTTCGTAAGGAAAAGCAACCAACGCCAACAGGCGCAATCCGCGCGTCATGGAGTCTATGGTATTTTTCAAAAAGTTCCCAGAGATTCCGGCTGACGATTCAGGTTTGGCGTCCCCAGGGGGATTCGAACCCCCGTTACCGCCGTGAAAGGGCGATGTCCTAGGCCGGGCTAGACGATGGGGACTTGCTGGCCGAACGGTGAAAGACTCTTTCAATGTTAACATGCGCGGGTTGCCGGATGTGTTTGCGGTGGGGTATAGTCGTCCGAAGGAGGGTTGCATGAAGAAGCTGGTTTTGGGATTCACATTTGTATTGGCGATGGCGATGAGCGCGATGGCCGGCGAGTTTAGCGGGTACATCTCCGACTCCGGTTGCGCGAAGAAGCAGGGCGCCAAAGCCGCGGCCGACAGCCACGCGGGCTGCGCGAAGGGCTGCATCAAGCGCGGCGACAAAGCCGTGCTGGTGACGCCGGACGGCAAGATCTACAACATCACGAACCAGGACAAGGTCGTAGACCACGCCGGCGAGAAGGTGACGCTGGTGGGCGATGTAGACGGCGAGAACATCACGGTAACCGAAGTCAAATCGTAGTTGGAGCGGTGGGACGGGCGCGGAGCCGGTCCTACCGCAACTTTCCCCTGGCCGCCACTTCCCACACATCTTCAACTTCCTCGCCGCGGATGCCGTAGACGCGCTCGTGGAGATTCACGGCCACGCACACGTGGTTGGGAACGATGCGCAGGCGCTCGCCGATCTCGAACGGGCGATCGCACTGGCGCACATCCACATAGCCGTGCTCCTCGTTCATCTTGTGGAACACTGCCTGGGGCGCTTCGCGGACATGTCCAAAGGTAGGCTCGCCGGGAGTGGCGGAGCGGTCGGACGAGAACGTCTTGGAACCGCCATCCACGATGATCTGGCCGGGGCGGGCGGTGGAGACCACAGTCACCAGCAGGGCGGCGGCGCAATCGTCGAGCGTGCACGCACCGCTGAGCACGGTATTCCAGTCATTGTAGACATAGGTGCCGGGGCGGATTTCGTTGAGGCCGGGCAACTCGTGCGAATGGTAGAGCGAGGGCGTGGAGCCGCCGCTGACAATGCCGACGGGAATGCCGGCGCGGCGGAAGTCGCCGAGGATGGATTCGAGCAAAGCGCCGAGCGCGGCCAGCGCTTGCAGGCTTTGCGGACCGTTGTCGCGGAGGTGGCCGGGATAGAAGGCGATGCCTTCGAAAGACAACGACGGAAGAGCTTGAATGGCGCGCGCCAGGCCCAGCAGGCCGGGGCCGGGGGTGACGCCCACGCGGCCGAGGCCGACATCGGTTTCGGCGAGCACGCCGATAGTGACGCCGGCGGCCGCGGCGGCTTCGGACAGATGCCGCGCGGCGAACAGGCTATCGAGCGACACGGTGACGCGGGCGCGGCGGGCCACATCCATCAGGCGGGCGAGCTTGGAGCCGCCGATGACGGGATAGGCGACCAGCAGATCCGGCGGGGCGGCGTCGAGCATGACTTCGGCCTCGCCGACTTTGGCGACGGTGAGACCGGCGGCGCCGAGGTCGAGCTGGCGGCGGCCGATGCGCGGGGACTTGTGGGTCTTGGTGTGGGGGCGCAGGCGGAGGGCGTGGGACCGGGCGTAGCCGGCGACGCGGCTGAGGTTGCGCTCCATGACGTCGAGATCCACCAGGAGGGCGGGCGTATCGAGTTCGGAGACGCGCATCAATGTTCCTGGCGGAAGCGCATCACGATCTTGTCGCCCTGCATGTCGTAGCGGAGCTCGAGGTTTTTGGCCTTCTGCTTTTCCATGGGGAAGTAGAGCAGTCCCGAAACAGGTTTGTCGGTTTTTGTTTCGGGCAATTCTTTCTGCTTCAGCACGGCGAGCAGGGGATTTTCCTTCTCCTGGGAGCCGGTGCGGGTCTTGGCCTCGGCCGCGTCGGGCGCGCCGGCGCTGCCCACGCCGTTGCCGCCCAAGCGGGCGGGCGGGCCGCCGCCGGGCCAGCCGCCGATAATGGGGCCGGGGTTATCGTGCATGGGAGTGGCGCCGGAACCGCCGGTCTGGCGGACGACCATGGCGCCGCGGCCGGCGATCTGAGAGGGCGCGAAGGGTCCGCTGCGCTCGCCGTCCTTGTCGGTCTTCAACAGGAAATCGTCGCGAGTGAGGGCCACGGATTTACCGAAGCGGGGCGTGACTTCGACGGAGACGACGATGTAGTGGCCGTCGAGATCGGAGCCGAGGACTTCCTTGATGGCTTCGGGCTTTTCATAGAGCGTAGCGGTGATGACGACGGATTCGTTTTCGCCGCGGGTCTCCGCGGGCTTGACGGTTTCGTTATTGTTGCGGGCGGGCAGAGTGCAGGCCAGCAGGACGGCGAATGCGGTTAGTTTTACTCCCATACGGCCTCTGGAGGCATTATAGCTACTGCACGGGGAGGTTGGCGATTTGGGCCTGGATTCCATTTTGGGTGATGACTACCGGCTGGAGGCCGGAGGGAGCGTTGGAGGGCACCGTCACATCGATTTGATACAGGCCGATGCTGCCGGGGGTGAGGCCGCTGAACAGTACCGGAGCGGTCACGCCGCCGATGGTTACATTGGGCTGGAACGTGGTTCGGGCCAGGGGCTGGCCGGGCGTGGCTTCTCCGGAGGGCGGCGGGTTGTCGACGGGGCCGAGCCCATTGGCATAGATGATGATGTAGTGGCCGGGCAGCGCGGGATTGGCGGCGGTCACGAGCTGGTAGCGCTCATCCTGAGCGATGGCCAGATGGTTGCCGTACGCGAACATGGCGGGCAGGCAGGGAGCGATGGGGAGGGTATAGGGGACGCTGATATCGCCGGTGGTGACGTTCATTTGCACGGAGGTCTGGCCCTGCAGCTCCCACGGAATTTGCAGGTTGATCTGGGTGGGGCTGACGTACCAGAGGCGCGCGGGCCAGTCGGCGGTACTGTCGGCGCGGGCGAAGCTGACGCTGACACCGGACATAGAGTAAGGCAGGAAAGTGGTGGAGAGGTCCTGGACCGCGTCGCTGAGCGCGGAGCCGAAGATGGTGATGTAGGATCCCGGCGCGAAGCCTCTGCCGGCCTGATAGCTGGCGGCGTCCAGGACGCCATTGGCGTTGATGGAGGGCTGCGGGCGGACGTAGGCGTAGAAGTACGCCGAGAGGCCGGCGGCCTGGGCCATGAAGGTCTGATCTCCGGGGGAAGATCCCAGGTCCATGTTGGTCCAGGCGACTCCGTCCTGGTTGGTCTGGGGGGACGGACCGGGCGACACACCGGACGGACAGGACGACGCGGTCGATTGCGATCCGTTCCCCTGGATGGCGCTGAACGTGGCCGACTGATTGGGGACGGCGATGCCGAACTGATCGAGAACCTTGAAGGCCAGATACCAGCAGGTGTCGCCCACGGTTCCGGTGAAGCTGCCGTCGTAGACGGGGAGGACATCGAAGGGGACGCCGTCGCTTTCGAGGTACCAGTAGGGCACGCGCAGGTTGACGCCGGGGCCGGTGATGACGATGGCGCCGTCGTAAATGCCGGGGACGGTGAAGGCGCCGCTCAGGACGGCGTTGAAATTGGTGGACTGGCCGGGGGCGAGCGAGACGCTGGAGATGGAGATGCGCACGAGGTCGGAGGTGTCCTGGTCGGGGGCGGCGGGATCGGGGACGACCGCAAGGTTTAACGTGGCGGTGGATTTGCCGGTGTTGGTGAGGGTCAGAGGGACGACGAGGGGTCCGGGCGCGTTGTTGGGACCGATCCAACCGAACGACACAGTGGCGGGCGCGACGGTGGCACCGGGGGTGAGGGCGGCGGCGGCGTTGAGCTTGCCCGCGCCGACGGCGGTGATCAGCAATTCGCCGGAGTTGGAATTATCAATGATGTCGTTGGGACTGACCGAGGCGGTATTGACCACGGCGGACTTGATCTGGGCCGGCGAGAAGCCGGGGTTGGCTTGCTTGACGAGCGCGGCGGCGCCGGCCACCATGGCGGCAGCAAAGCTGGAGCCTTCCACGGTGGTGTAGCCGGTGGGGTCATAAAGATCGCCGACGGGATCGAGGCTTTGGGTGGCGGTGTAAATTCCCTGGCCGACGGCTATCAATTCCGGCTTGATGGAGTAATCGATGGACGGGCCGCGGGAGGTGAAGTCCGTGAGCAAATTGGAAACGGCGTTCTGGATGTGGAGGGCCGGGTTGAGGGTCGCCTGCGCGTTGGGATTCGATGCGAGGTAGCTGTGGAGGGCCAGGCCGTCGGGGTCGGAGATCATCATGGCGGGGATGCCGGTGTTCCCGGCGCCGAGAGAGCTGAAGGGGGGATCGGTGGAGTGGCCCTGATCCTGATAGATGATGACGCCGATGGCGCCGGCCTGCTGGGCGTTGTTGATCTTGGTGGAGAAATCGCAGTTGCCGCGCCCAATCAGGACGATGGAGCTGGAGAACGAGCTATTGGGGAGCGGGGAGCAGGCGAGGCCGGTGGGATCGGCTGTGGAGACGTCCTGGAGCGCGGCGGTGAGCGGGTGGGCGAGTTTGACGCCGTCATCGGCGAGGGCGTCGAGCGACTGGAGATTGGAGGGGACTCCGGAGCCGTTGACGTTGACGGACGCGTAGAGCACGTGGGCGTTGGTGGAAGAGCCGACGGTGATGGCGGAGGGCGCGGTGCCCGGGGAGTCGATGGTATTCAGGCCGGGCGTCTCGAGGCTGGATTGGGCATCGTTGCCGGCGGAGACGACCACGGTGAGTCCCATGGCGACGGCGTTCTCGACGGCCTGGGCGGGTATGTCGCAATCATCCTGATAGGAGGGAGGGACGCCGGTGGTGGCGCAGGCGGGGCCGTTATCGAGGGGACCGTTGAGGGGCAGGCTGCCGAAGGCGAGGACCGCGATATCCATGTGATCCGAGACGGCGTCTTCGAGCGCCTGGATGGCGGCGGCGTAAGTGGTGTTGTCGTTGACGCCGGGGGTACCGAAGATCTTGTAATTTCCGATCCAGGCCCGGGGGGCGACGCCGGTGATGGAGGCGAGCGGGCCGGCGTTGGTCTGGCCGGCGGCGATCATGGCGAGGGCGGTGCCGTGGCCGGAGCGATCGACGGGAGTGGGGTCGTCGGGCAGGGCGAACATGGGTTGATAGCTGCGGGCGACGATGATCTTGCCGTTGGTGTAGGCGGTGTCGCCCAGGGGATAGCCGGCGGGCGGCGGGGACGTGTTCTGAAAGGCGGGATGGGTCTGGTCGATGCCGCTATCGATGATGGCGATCTTGATTCCAGCTCCGGCGTTGGACAGGCCACCGGGCAGGGCGCTCCAGGCGGCGGGGATGTTGAGCTGGTTGACGGCGACGTTGAGCTTGCGCTGGAGAGGCGGGAGCCAGACGAGGCGGCGGACTCCGGGAAGCGCGCGCAGCTCGGCGGCGCGGCTTCGGGGGATACGGACGAAGACGGCATTCAGCAGGGTTTGGGCGGCGCCGGTGACTTTGATTTTGCGGCTGGCGAGTTGGCGGCGCAGGTCCTGATGGGCGGACTGGATGCGGGCGCGGGATGCGGTGTGGCGGGCCAGGGGCGGATCATTGAGGATTAGCGCGTATTCTTCGAGGCGGGCACCGAACAGAGGCAATACAAAAAAGAGCAGCAGGTATTTTAGTCGGCGCACAGGTGATCTCCGGATTAGTGGCGCGGCGGCCGCTGATTTCTCGGTCGGAGCGAGAGATGCGCGGGGCGGAGTTTGCGTTGCGTCGTTGGACGTAGAGCGGGTGTACCCCTGGGGACCGGGGGCGAGATGGAGGTGGGATTGGGTCAAATTCGACGATTCTTCGGCGGGTCAGAGGGCCGAGGCGGTGAGTGAGAGGCGGCGGCCTTAGGATTTCCGACTCGCGGGCGGGTTTTTAGAGGCCTGGCGCCCTCATTTGCGGGTACACCACCCCCATTTTTTGGGTTCGCCGTGATGTTGTTGAGTTCTTGGGGCTCTTCAGCCTTCCGGCGGGCGGCCTGGTAGCGCGCAAGCAGGCGGAGGCAGCGGTCGATGGAACGCTCGAGGTGGCTTTCGTGACGGGCGAGCCGCGCGAGGTGGTTGGGGCCGTCGCCATCATTGATAAAGGCTTGGGTGAGGAGGTCGGGGTCCGGGGCGGCGGGCGGCGTGGGTTCGGGGCTGGGTGGCTGAGTGGCGGGATCGCCGTGGTCATACTCGGCGCCTTCCACATCTTCTTCACGGCACTCGGCTTCCCAGTGCGCACGGCTGGCGGCCACCTTGGCCAGGATGCGGAGGCGGTCGCGGAAGATACCGGCTTCGAAGGGGATGGCGCGGTGAAGGCGCCACTGGGCGATGGCGATGCGGAGCACGAGGCCCTCTTCGGCGGGGCCGAAGGGTTGGAAACGGCCGTCGAGGTCCTGGAGGAGGCTGAAGAAGTCGGCGGGATCGGCGCCGTCTTCGGCCAGAAAGTGTGTGACGGAAGGGAGTCCGTTGCGGCTGGATACGGCTTTGCCGCCGGCGGTGCGGGGTCCGGTGCTTTTCCTGGCGTTCTGACGATTTGCGTTGATCTGGGCGTCGGTGGCCATGGGATGCTCCTGGGCGGGCGTGATTTGGATTTTGAGATCCAGCCTGCCGATACCATGGTGCCGGGCGGGGGTGGGGATTCCGGGGATGCGGGGCGGTGAAGTTGTTGAAAGGGCGGGGGAAGAGATTTTTGTAGATTTGTCACCGCGTTTGAGGAGCACGCGCAAGACGGGGCGACCCGCGCCGCTTGAATCTAAGGAGTTCGTCGCCTGTATGGCGGCGCGGCAAAACGCGCCCCTTTGCGCTTTGAGGAATACGCGCAAGACGGGGCGACCCGCAGCCGCTTGAATCTAAGGAGTTCCTCGCTTGTATGGCGGCGCGGCAAAACGCGCCCCTTTGCGCTTTTGAAGAATACGCGCAAGACGGGGCGACCCGCGCCGCTTGAATCTAAGAGTTCGTCGCTTGTATGGCGGCGCGGCAAAACGCGCCCCTTTGCGCTTTTGAGGAATACGCGCAAGACGGGGCGACCCGCGCCGCTTGAATCTGAGGAGTTCCTGGCTTGTATGGCGGCGCGGCAAAACGCGCCCCTTTGCGCTTTTGATTCAGCCGCCATCACCGAGCCATTTCGAGCGCTCGAACGCAGCGATTGGCAACGGCTTAACAATCGACGATAATCAGGGTCAATGGCCGTTTTGGTCGAAGGGCTCCTCGAAGAGCTTTTGCGATTCATTCTGGCCCGTCCGATTGGCGGTGTGCTGCTACTCGCCGCCATCCTTTTGTACCTTTGTTCCACGTTGATTGGAGTCGCTCCAGCGATTTGCGCACTGGCGATTTCGGCCGGGATCGGATGGCGGTTCCCGCGACACAAGCTAATCAGTCTGAATCTTTTCGATCAGCAAGAGAAGCTCTCCTTCACCCGTCCAAATGGGGTGGAAGGCATGTGGAGAACCGGCGCGAACATCCCCAACCTCCGGCAACTCATGTTGGAACAGGCTGGGAGGCGTCCTGTCTCTCTAGGCGGCCCACGCGATGAGGCCGGGGAGGAAGCGGGCGGCCAGGGCGGGATGGTGCGGTAGAACGCGGACGGTATAGCCTTGCAGCCCGCTGCGGGTACAGGGCACGCCAGCGGCCTCGAAGATGTGCCGGCTGTCGCCGGGGCTGGCGGTGTGGCGCATGGGGAAGGAGGCGGGCTCGACGATCTGGCCGGCGGGGTCCAGGGCTCCCAGACATAGCTCGACGATCACATCGTCCGGGGACAGCGCGCCGAGGCACAGACGCGCGCGGACACTGATGAGGTCGCCGACTTTGGTCTCGCCGGCGGGGCCGTCCTCCATGGTTTCGAGACGGACGTGGGGCCATTCACTACGCACGCGGCACATCCAGGCGGCGAGGTTGCGGGCGGCGGCGGCGTTGTCGGCGGCGAGGCTGCCGAAGCGCTCGAATGCGGGCAGATAGAACCTCTCCGTGTATTCGCGTACCATGCGATGGGTGTTGAAGGTGTTGCAGAGATTCTTGAGCGACCCCTTCATCATGGCGATCCATCGGCGGGGCAGGCGGTCGGCTCCCAGGTCATAGAATGTGGGAACCACGTCGCGCTCCAGGAGATCGTAGAGGGCTTCGGCCTCCATCTGATCCTGCTGCGCGGGATCGGCATGCAGTTCGCCATTCCCGATCGCCCAGCCGATGTGCTCGCCGGGGGGCCGAGGCGCGCGCCAGGCTTCGTCCCACCATCCATCGAGGGTGCTAAGGTTGAGCGCGCCATTGGCGGCGGCTTTCATACCGCTGGTGCCGCTGGCCTCGAGCGGGCGCAAGGGGGTATTCAGCCACACGTCGCAGCCCTGCATCAGATAGCGGCTGATGGCCATGTCGTAATCTTCCAAGAAGACCACGCGGCGGCGGAGGGCAGGATCGCGCGCCAGGGTGACGATACGCTGGATGAGCTCTTTGCCTCCGGCGTCGCGGGGATGCGCCTTGCCGGCATAAATGATCTGAACGGGCCGCTGGTTGTCCGCCAGAAGCCGCTGCAAGCGCGCGGTATCGCGCAGGAGCAGGGTGCCGCGCTTATAGGTGGCGAACCGGCGCGCAAATCCGATGGTGAGGGCGCCGGCGTCCAGTACCTCTTCGGCGGCTTCGACTTCGGATTGCGGCGCGCCGCGGCGCTTGAGTTGTTCGATGAGCTTGCGGCGGGCGAAAGCCACCAGCCTCTCGCGGCGGCGTTCGTGAGTGCGCCACAACTCGGCGCCGGGGATGGACTCGACGCGGTTCCACAAATCGCCGGTGGCGGCCTCGCGCCACTGGGGGCCCAGGTAGCGGTCGTACAACTGGTTCATCTCGTTGGAAATCCAGGAGCGGAAATGCACGCCGTTGGTGACGTGGCCGACGGGCACTTCGCCGACAGGCACGCCGGGCCAGATACCCTGCCACATGCGCCGGCTGACCTCGCCGTGCAGTTGGCTGACGCCGTTGCTGGAAGCGGCCAGGCGCAGGGCCAGGACGGTCATGCAGAATTGCTCGCCCTGATCATCGGGGTGGCGGCGGCCGAGCGCCAGAAAGTCGCGGCGATCGAGGCCCAGGGCGCGGGCATATTCGGTAAAGTAGCGATCCATCAGGTCCGCGGAGAAGTAATCGTGGCCGGCTTCCACGGGGGTGTGGCCGGTGAAGATGAGGCTGGGGGAAGCCAGCTCGCGCGCCTGGGCGAAGGAGAGGCGGTAGCGTTCCATGAGGCGGCGCACGTGCGCGAGCGATAAAAACGCCGAGTGTCCTTCGTTCATGTGATACACGGCGGGTTGGACGCCGGCGGCCTCGAGGGCGCGGTAGCCGCCGATGCCGAGCAGGATCTCCTGCCGGAGGCGCATCTCGTTGTCGCCGCCGTAGAGTTCGCCGGTGATCTCGCGGTCGGCGGGGCTGTTGACGGGCAGATTGGCGTCGAGCAAATAGACGGGGACGCGGCCGGCCAGCGCCATCCAGACGCGCGCGGACACCAGGCGGCCAGGAAACTGGACCTGAATGGTGAGCGGTTGGGAATCGGCGCCGGTCAAGGGGCGCAGGGGCAGATTGTGAAAATCGTTGTTGACGTATTCTTCCTGCTGCCATCCGCCGGCGCTGAGATACTGGCGAAAATAACCCTGCTGATAGAGCAGCCCTACCGCGACTAAAGGCACGCCCAGGTCGCTGGCCGATTTCACGTGATCGCCGGCCAGGATGCCGAGGCCGCCGGCAAAGATGGACAAGCACTCGGTGAGGCCGAACTCGGCGGAAAAGTACGCGACCTGCAGGCCGGCGACGGAGGGATGCGCGCGGTGGAACCAGGTGCTCTGGCCCTGGGTGCGGGCTTCGAGAGCGCTGGAAACGCGCCCGAGGTGCGCGAGGAAGGAATCATCCGCGGCGGCGGAGACGAGGCGCATCTGATCGATGCTTCCCAGCATGCGCACGGGATTGTGACTGGTGGATTCCCAGAGATCGCCATCCAGGCGGCGGAAGAGTTCGATGGAATCGTGGTCCCAGGCCCAACGGAGGTTGTAGGCGATTTCGCGCAGGGGCTCCAGCGGCTCGGGCAACGAAGGGGTCACGTGGAAGACGCTTACGGGCTTCACGGATGTTTTGTACCGTCCTGAGGTCTAATCGGCTGCATTTATCCGGAACGTTATGGGCGAGGGTGGGGGCGGCCCGGGCCAACCGATGGTTCCGCCGGCGGGTGGTGGGAATACCGCGCACGTATTCGACGATGTGCGTGAAGCAGCCGGCGTCTATTTCCGCAGACGGGATACGCTTGGGCGGAAGCGGGTAGTCTTAGCCAGACCACCCGGAATCACGCGCCCATCAAGCCCCTGCTAAAATAGGTTGATCCATTCCCCGGGAGGACAATCGAGTTGCCATCCGCTATCCTCGCCCTGGAAGACGGCGCCGTCTTCGAGGGCAGGAGTTTTGGTGCGTCCGCCGAGCGATCAGGCGAGGTCGTGTTCAATACCGCCATCACCGGCTACCAGGAGGTATTCACCGATCCGTCATATGCCGGCCAGATCGTCATCCTGACGAACCCCCAGATTGGGAACTACGGCACCAACGCCGCGGATAACGAATCCGCGCATCCTTTCATAGAAGGACTGGCGGTGCGGGAGTTTTCCTCGATCGCCAGCAACTGGCGCTCCGATGAAGCCACCCGCGAGTTCCTCTCCCGGCACGGCATCCCGGTAGTTTCGGACCTGGATACGCGCGCCCTGGTGCGCCACCTGCGGACGCGCGGCGTGATGCGAGGCGTGCTTTCGGCGGTGGAAACCGACGCCGCGAAACTGGTGGAGCGGGCGCGCCAGATTCCCACCATGGCCGGCCTGGACCTGGCCAGCCGGGTATCTACCGCCGAACCATACGGCTGGGATAAGCCCGTGGAGCCGTGCTCCCCATCCGAGATAGTGCCGGCGGCCGCGGGGACGCGCTTCCACGTGGCCGCCTACGATTTCGGCATCAAGCAGAACATTCTGCGGCGCCTGGTGCAGGTGGGCTGCCGCGTCACGGTGGTGCCCGCGCCGACTTCCGCCGAAGACGTGCTGGCCCTGAACCCCGACGGGGTGTTTCTGTCGAACGGTCCGGGCGATCCCGAGCCTTTGCAGAGGCAGGTGAGCCAGGTGCGCAAGCTGATCGGGAAGAAGCCGGTGTTCGGCATCTGCCTGGGCCACCAAATCCTGGGCCTGGCCGTCGGCGGGCGCACGTACAAGTTGAAGTTCGGCCATCGCGGCGCCAATCATCCGGTGATCAACAAGGTGACTAACAAGGTGGAGATCACTTCGCACAACCACGGTTTCGCCGTCGACCCGGATTCGCTCAACCTGAACGAAGTCGAGATCACCCACATGAACCTGAACGACCAAACGCTGGAGGGCTTCCGCCACCGCAGCCATCCGGTGTTCTGCGTGCAGTATCACCCGGAGGCCGCGCCGGGGCCGCACGATTCGCATTACCTGTTTGACGATTTCGTCAAACTGATGGCGGGTGAACGCTGACCCATGCCGCGGCGCAACGATCTCAAACGCATCCTGATCATCGGCTCCGGCCCCATCGTCATCGGGCAGGCCT
>Ga0070731_10003864_pt1 | contig 13232 bp, 13 predicted proteins | sample Coa_R1_2_FD_66448 | JGI IMG/M metagenome (GOLD analysis project Ga0070731, IMG submission 66448) | Surface soil microbial communities from Centralia Pennsylvania, which are recovering from an underground coalmine fire - Coalmine... | ecosystem: Environmental > Terrestrial > Soil > Unclassified ... | reverse complement strand
CGAACAGTCGTGCAGCCACAGCGATACTTCCGCATTTTGCTGTTTCCGCGGAAACGCAGCATATGGCCCTGTGCAGGCGTCGGCAGATCCGTCAGCTCTATTCCGTACTTAGTGAGAAGAGAGGTAAACCGCCCCGGTTCGACGGAAGTGTAGCCGTGACTATCCACGATTAGCCCGTAGAGAGACGCCTTGTGTTTGAATTGACGGTTGTGATAATTCCCCCGACCCGGCTTTCCGTACAGAAGCTGCCATTGATGGAGCAATTCATGGAACAGCGTGCAAAACACTAGGGCTGAGGGACGGTCGAGATGTTCGGTGTTAATGGTTATTTCGTGGTGTATTCCGAACCCGTTTCGCTCTTCGCGATAGGTTCCGAATGCCCGACGTGCGATCGAGGCCACTTGAATCGCTGGCACCGGAAGGTCGAGGTGAAATTCCGTATTGAAAATGGTGGCCCAGTCATATAACGCCTTCGCGATCTCCCGATGCTCCCAATCTGCGGTTTCTAAGGCGTGATCCTTGAGGTTCGCATTGATGGGTTCGCCGGGTATTGCAACACCACTCTTGCAGTTTAAACTGGAATCGCGAACTGCTGACGACAGATCGAGCTTCATCGTGCACCTCCCTCAAACGGCTCAGAAGCCGGTCGTCTTTCGGCCTGGAAATCGCTCACTAATTCGTTGGGGACGGTAACGTTAGAATCAAGTAGTATTAAGTGCTTCATAAGGACACCTGTTGCTCCCCGGATCGCAACGTCGCCAAAAACTCCAGGATGTCCTCGGCCAGAGACAACGCCAGCGTCACGACCACCGGTGACGCGCCATTGCGGCGACCCTGCTGCTCCCAGCGGTCGATCGAATAGTCGAGCAAGCAGTTAAGCTCTGCGGCATCCGTGGGCGAAAGTTTTGGGAGCAATTCCCGATTCAGCACGTTGCACAATTCGTCTATGCGAGGGCACACGATCCCGGTCAGTTCCGCTGTGGGCGGCATTCCCGATGCGAGGACCGTGACGGCGCACGCGAACTCCGCGACGATCCACCATTCGGCCTCTGCAATCCAGAGAGCGAGTGGTCCTATCTCTCGCTGATTCAATGCCTTATAGTCAGTGTTGTGGGTATGTCGCTCCTCTTGACACTCTAGAGGAGCGCGGGTATCGTTCAATGCGGGCAGGGGTATCCCCCCACCTGCGGCTGCATGTTCTTGCATAGCATGCTCCTTGTAGGGCCTGAGCCGCGAAATACGATTCGCGGCTCTTTTTTCAGTGAACCGCATAGATTGAAGAAACGCTGTTTTTTATTATTGAGAGTTTATGGATAAACTATGGAGAACCGTCGTTTGTTTGTGGAGATGAGATGCCCCAATTACACAGGTTCCTGAAGTTTGGTAATTTTTTGCTCGACGTAGAGCAGGCGGTCGTTTATAAATATGGTCCGCGGCCGCGAGCTCCAATCACGCTCACTCCGTCTGCCGTCAGCGTGCTCATAACCCTGGCAAAGAATTCAGTCGCGATCGACCCGTTGCCCTGGCTTTCGCGCGATAAGATCCGTGAACTGGCCGTGGTATCCGAGTCTAGCGTCGGGAACCACGTAGTCGCTCTACGAGAAGCCCTCGGAGCGGCGTACATTCCTGGCTTGCGGACCCGCGGATACCGCCTCGATCCACCGGCTTCTTGGTTCGACGATAAGGACGTCGGCGTAAGACACACTTTCTCTCCGCAAGAAGTACAGCTGACACATGTCGAACAATCCGCGGGAGCCCGCCTCTATCAGCGTAGCGAAAACAATATCTACGTATCAGCTATTCGGCTTTGGGGCGCCGGAGACGCTTATGTGACGCGGCGGTGTTTTGGTGTCACTTACAATCACAAGCGCGTAAAAATTCCGGCGGACCTAAAGGAGAAGCGCGATCGATGGATAGTGGAAAAGAAACTCGAAACGAGATCCAAGGGCCAGCCCTTCTTTGACGGCCCGATTGCCCGCTTTATAGGGTTCCAGCCGCAGGCTTGCGAGCACCTTGGGACTGCGCGGGAAATCCCTCGAATCGAACTCACATTGGGCCGGCTGGAATGGTTTGATTTCGAAGGTATGAACGGGAGGCTGCGAGGCAAACTAACGCCCGAAGAATTTGAACACTACTTGAAAGTTTCGGAGATTCTCAACAACAAGGACGTGAGTCACAGCATCCTCACGAACATCGTTGATTGCAATGTGACGATCGTGACCCCTGACGAGTACGTTGGCTATCTTCAACGGAGTGGTAACGTTGCGTCCGTACCCAACAAACTGTCCTCTTCGGTTTCCGAAAACATTAACCGGTTTAAGGATGATGCCACGAAGGACGGTCGGGCTTTAATGAATCCAAAATACGAACGTGTGCCGACTAAGAAAATTTCGAAGAGCTATAGACCGCGCGGCGTACCGCATCCCTTTTGGACGGCAAGACGCGGAATTAAAGAAGAGATCTCCAAGGTGCTGCTGAGGCATTTACGGCCGAATGCGATCAAGCTGACTGGAATCTGCTATAACCTGGAGGGCTACCATCCTGACCTCCTTTTTGTAGCAGCTGTTGATCTCCCAAAGGATGAGATTCTGAAACTTTATGCGGATCGTCCTGGGGTTGACTTTGGAGAGGGTGAACTGCGATTTACGAAGGCTTCTTTTGACGATCCTGAGACGCAAGGGTTGTTCGCGGATAGAGCGAGGTGGGTGCCGGGCGACGAAGCATCGTTGTTTCGCGCGATTGAACTCATCGAGGCGCTTCAAGATGAAGATGAAAGGAAGTTCTCTAGCGTCTTTGACGTCCTCGCAACGGCCTCCTAAAGCAATGCTGGATTGATACGGCGAGCACTTTCGACGGCCCCTCTGAATAAACGGCGGACCTAAATGAGTCTATTCGCCGGTGAGGGGCCGTCGAAAGTGCAGGAATGAAGAACGCTCCTCTCTACCCCGTTCTCTCAGACGCCATGAACGCCACTGCCGTTCCGACCGCGTCGAAGATTAGCAAGTTGAAAGGCTCGGCCTCCCACAATCGACGCTTGGGCGGAAGTTTCCATGAAAGCTCATCAAACCACTCCGATATCGCGGTTGCGATCTGATGTTTGGTCCTCAAGTCATGTCCCGCATAGAAACGTTGGATTGCCGTCGGGTCCACAAGGTGCAGCTCGATTGATCGGCGTGCTGCGGCCGACTTGATACCCCGTACGATAGCGGAGATTTGTTTCGGAGCATGCCTCGGCGAAGCGTTCTGCTGTCGCGCGACGATTGCCCCTGGCGCGTAAAGATCGATTAATCGCTCAATCGTCGTCGGCGCGGTTGATCCGAAGAGGAGGGATTTTCCGTCATGGGCCCGGACACCCCAATCTAGCAGCGTAGTCACTCCCTCGAATACTGCAAATCCAAACCTCCCTGGACGGATCTCCAATGCAAGCAACCGTTCGTCCCACGGTGCGAAGGCAACAGAATAAGACTTTGTTCCTAGGGAGTTCTGCGAGTCTTCAGCCATTTGAGCTTTTGTGCAACGATGTTCGTCACTGGCCCCTTTCCGCTACGGCCGATGAGGTCCTTTTCAAATTCCGCAACGTTGATTTCCACAGACTCGTTCACGCTCATATGGATACCGGTAAATAGCTTTGATATCGGTACGCGAAAGATCGCCTCGTATCCGAGAGCAGTGATTAACGGCGGAGCCGTCGCGGATCTTTCATGTCGCGACACTTGGCCCTTATCTGCGTACCCGAGGAGAAAGCCCACCTCACGCTGCGACAAGCCGGAACGTTTGCGACATATTCTTAAATAGTTTCCCAATACCTTGTTGTTCATAGCGGGCAACGCATTATGTGTGTGTCGACCTTTCCAGATAAATGTAACAGGTGTCGCGTTTGTCGCTAGGTCATGGAAAGTGCACGGCGTGCAAATTTCCGCCGCAGACGCCGCGTAGCTCTATGCCCACAGGCGTTATGTGTTCGATAAACGGGCCGGACCGACGATCCGAGCCTGTGCGTTGAGTGGGCATTATATGCGGACTTCAAAGTTCCGCGCAGATCTCAACGTTTCCGTCCACGTCTCGTCTTCGAACGGTTGCGACCTCGGCGTCGCCGGATCTTGTTTCGGGTCCAGTCGGCCACAAAGCGTTCGACCGGCCGTCCAATGAGATCGAGCAGAATGTCCCGGCTCCACTGGAGAATCTTTTGAATTATGAAAGCAGGCATCCCGTCATGGTTGCGGGGAACGAAGGTTCAGAAAAGACGAGTGATAAGGGCATTCAACGCTACACGGCCTTGCGAATTACAGACCGCTCCGGGGTGCGTGGCGTGCACGATCGCACGTCTACCTCCCGGTTGCCTACCTCAGTACACTCCATGTGATGAATGCACACGACCCGGACAACTGGAACGAAGCCCAGCGTGAGCAGTATCGACACGAACTGGAGGCGATGGCAGAACTTCTGCTCGATATTTATCTATACAACCGCCGAAGCGGTGTGTCGAAGAGTGCCGATGCTTTTGACACATTCGGAGGACAACCTTAAAATCAATCGAAATGGTCCGCAAGATCAATAAACATCCGCAAACTACATGACTGGTGTAATCTATTGCCGTGTCTCCTCAAGGGAGCAGATCGAGGGAACGAGCCTCGAAGTTCAAGAAACGGCTTGCCGTGAGTATGCCCGCGTAAAGGGTATCGAGATTGTAAGAGCCTTCATTGAGCAGGGCGAGTCGGCGAAGTTCGCCGACCGGACACAGTTGGTCGAACTGATCGATTTCTGCCGGGATCATAAAGGTTCGGTCAATGCGCTTCTCGTATGGAAGGTCGATCGCTTCGCCCGGAATGTCGCGGATCATTTCAGCGTGAAAGCAACGCTCGGCAAGTACGGCGTCAGCATTGTATCCGTGACGGAGCCCATCGATGCGAAGCCCGAAGGGCGGCTGATGGAGACGATCTTGGCCGGCTTCGCCCAGTTCGACAATGACATCCGTGCGGTGCGAACCGTCCAGGGCATGCGGAGAAAAATTCAGGAGGGTATCTTTCCGTGGGGACCACCGTTCGGATACAAGAGTTCCTCGGCGAACGGTGATAAGAAAAACGTGGCAGATGTCCCCGACCAGCCCACATTTGGTCTGCTCCAAAAAGCCTGGAAGGACTTTGCAATCGGCGCATACACCCAGGCTGAGATAGGCCGCCGAATGCAATCCTGGGGCCTCGGGGGCCCTCGTTCATTTGCGTTCACGCCTCAGTTCCTGTCGCAGCTTTTCACAAACCGCTACTATGCCGGAATTCTTATCGACCCGTGGAGCGGTGACGAATACGAAGGCAAGCACGTTCCTATGGTCACGAGAGAGGAATTTACCAAGGTCCAACGGGTGCTCGCGCGACGAACTCCGGTGATCAGCCATCAGAAGGAGAGACCCGAGTTCCCGGTGCGCGGCCTTGTGCGCTGCGCAGGGTGCCTGCATTACATGACGGGTGGCTTTTCGCGGGGCCGGAGCGATCGCTATCCCTATTATCGGTGCAAGGTAAAGTCCTGCCCGAGTCGCACCAAGAGTTATCCGGCTTCGCCAATCCACGAAGAGTTCGAGGAGTTTCTTCGCGATGTAACGCCGAAAGATAAGACGCTGCGCGACCTCGGTGACCAATTGATAACGTCGATTGAGAAACGGCGCTCTGGCCTGGACGGGCTTAGGACCCGCCGGAGCGATCGCATGACAAGCCTCAGGCGCGAACATGATGAGCTGATCCGCATGCGCGCACAAGGTCTCATCACGGATCAGGAGTTCCTACGGCAGAAGAAGCTCATTTTGGACCGTCGTGACGAGATCGAGAGTAGAATTGCGCAGGCCGTGAATCTCGATGAAGTCCGGACGCAATTTCAGGCGATCGTGGCACCGCTCGTCCGGCTCCCGGAGACACGAGAGGCGCTTATTCCTGAGTTTCGTCGACGGTTCGACCGCATTCTACTTCCAGCCGGATTCGTGATTGGCAAAAGTCGAACCGCCGAGTTGGGGCTTGTTTTCAGCACAAAAACGCCATCGGCCGACCAGAATTCACTTGGGGTGCCCCCCACTTCCGCAAAGTTGAACCACGTTATCTCGGAAATTCAGGAACTCTGGAAGGTTTTGAACGGGATTGAAGACCCGAAACCGGAGCCGAAAAGGCGGTTCAACCATTCTCACCGGAATATCCCCCGCTTCCGACGGTTGAACCCGAAGAGCGGGTTTGGGTCGCCATGATGGCATTTGGTTCGCCTTGAGTATACGGCTCGATATAAGCGCGGCGGTAGGGGTGTGAATGTGCGCGCCACGCAACCTGTTCCCGCAGGCTCCCTCCCTGAACTAGCATCTCCAAAAACCTTTTTTCGTTTTGCCGAATACAATACTGTTGCCGAGCTAGCGCCCATTGTCTGGTGCTTCGGTAGAAGTAGGTCTGTTTGAAAGCGATCCCGAGCGCTTTGGTTTTGACAGGCCAAAGCGGATACGCTGTGGGACACTTGAGAAATGCGGCTCGTTCTCAGGTTTGCCGGGGCGATCTTTTGGAACGGCACGAGAAGATACGTTGCTGTAACGGGACCGTCCATCGTTCTCGGAACAGTCGCCCTTATGCTGTCGCAGGGGTCTCCGACTTGGAAGCCTGAATGGTGGATGTGGACTCTAGCGGCTCTTTGCGGTCTAGTGATCGCTTCTTACTTGGCTTGGCGAGAACAATTTCTAGCTATACTGGAACTTGTCGGAAGACCCGAGCTTACGCTCAAAGTTGCCGAAGTTCATTATTTCATAGCACGAAATTCAAATGAACACGCAGCCGTCAATGTTACAGCACATGAGATTGTGCTCGACGTTCCAGCTAGCATCGCGGCTCAGTATTCGGCAACGAGTATCACGAGCAGTTCAGACGCAGATGCGGAGCCAAGCCCTCCTGCTCAATGGCGCGTAAACTTTGTCCCGATTGATTCTCTTATAGCGTTGGATAACAACAGTCACGGACGTCCGCTGGACTATACGATTTGGGGAGTGATGGAACCATACAATCGGCAACTCGGCACTTGTTTGGGCGCTCTTTCGCAGTCTACTGACGCACAATTGGCACTCGCTTTTTTATTATCGTTCTCTAATCTCGGGAGTCCAAAACGAACGTGGCATTCCCACTACGATTTAAGCTATTCTATGCTTCAACAAACAATGATACTAAAGCACATCGCAACGGCTGAGGTGACTCACGAGAATAAGTGCTCACGCTGCAATTAACGGCGACGATGATTAACGCTTCCCCCGGCGAGGTTCGTAGGTCGCCATGGCAGGAAGGCCGCGGATGCTGCCGAGTTATCGACAGGTGGGATTTATGGAAGCTTCGGGATTGGCGGAATGGCCGTAGGCGACACCCGTGGCAACTGTGAGGGCACCCGTGGGCGCACTCGGCATGTTTTCAACGGCAACGAGGGCCACGCTCCCCCGCGATGTTCGTAGGACGCCACCGAAGAAAGTTCTACTCTTTTGGGCGATGGTGATTCTTGCCGTCATTTGAGTAATTCTTCGGCTATGTCTATCCTCGGATCTGCCTTGTACTTCTTGTTGATCTATTCGATTGTGGTGCTTTGAAATATGGATGCAAGGGTTGTAGAGTTATGCTGACGGTCTTAAAAACGTACGTAACGCAAGTTGTGAATAAACGTCAGGAATTCGTGACAAAAGGAGTAGCAGGCTGCGAGTTGCTTCATCCGAGAATCGTTGGTCCTCGAAAACTATGTAACAGCTCGATGTTCTGATCATACTAATGAACCGAAGCGACTTTACTCTCATCGCCATCGCTCTTGTATTTCTCACGTTCTCCATCATCCTGTTCGGGGTCTGGGAATTGCGGTAGGGACCTACGCATTAAAGTAGTCGATCCATCTGTCTTGGTCCTTTTACCTTGCTCTTGAAAAATCGCGGGGGCCGTTATACAGTTATGCTGACAGTTTCAAGACAAGTAACACTCACTATGAATAAACCACAAGAACTCTCAAAGAAGGAGTGGCAGGAAATCATACAACTGCCTGTCATCCGGGAGTCGTGGGGGCTCGAAAACGAGACTCCAGAGGAATTCGCCGACATCGTATATGCCGTCAAATTCGATTTTGCAAGCGGGCGTGCTCCTGGCTACGTCGGCGATTTGTACATTTTACACGGAGACGCTTTAGGCGAGCCAATAACGCTGATCCGAAAAGACGGAAAGTTGGTCGCGGCTTGACTGATTTCCACATCCGCTAGACACATATAGTCTCGCGCGTCGCAACCACCTAGTGGCCGAGTGATCCGACACAATCCACAATCGGAAGAGATTTGCACCGCTAGCAACTTTACTCACCTATCCGCCGCGCCGCGGGTCGCTTAACCTGTAAACTGCTTCAACTAAGGTCGAGGTTGAAGTGATTAATCCGCGACTCTTGCGCTCAACTCCTCTAACCAAGACATGGTCGGCCCACTTGCATATATAGGAGGGAAGAACCGTCTCGCAAGGCAGATCATCGATCTTCTTCCGGAACATACGACGTATGTGGAGCCGTTCGCCGGAGGCGCGCAGGTACTGTTCCATAAGGAACCGTCGCAAGTCGAAGTCGTGAACGATCTCGACGGGGACATCGTTAACTTGTTCCGGGTCTGCCAAGTGCACCACGAGGAGCTGATTCGTTGCATGAAATTCATGCTGGTCAGCCGGAGTTGGTTCGCTGTTGTGAAAGAGCAGAGGACAGACACGCTCACCGACATCCACCGGGCTGCCAGATTCCTCTTCTTGCAGAAAAATTCATTCGCCGGTTTGGTCCGCCGCCAGGATTACCGATATTCCGTTGTTGGCCCACCGAGCTTTAACCCGCAGCGACTACCGGAACTCCTCGAAAACGCTCATCGCCGGCTGGCACGGGTCCAGATCGAATCTCTTCCATATGAGGAGATCTTGAGGCGGTTCGACCGGCCGCAGACGCTGTTCTACCTCGATCCGCCCTATTGGCACCGGAAACTGTACCGGTTCAACTTCGCGGATAAGGACTTCGTGACGCTTGCCGAGCGTCTTCGCAAGATCCGGGGAAAGTTTATCGTGTCGATCAACGACGTGCCAGAGATCCGGGAGATCTTCCGCGACTTCCAGCAGCGGGAAGTGGATCTCCACTACACCGCTCAGCAGGCGGCCGGAAAGCGGTACCGAGAGCTTCTGATCACGAACTTCGAGTAGTTCCGCCCCGGCTTTGTTACCGATTTCGACGACACCAACCATACCTTTGTTTTGTGAGGAAACTTCTTGAAACCTTGATTGCCCGCCTCCTTAACCGGGCGACGGCCCGGCGCGACCGTACACGCGTTGCCCGCGGCCTGCACCTCGGCACCCGAGTCGTCGACGGGAGTCCGACGCAAGTTCGCGTGGAGATTCCACTTAGCCGACGCGCGGAACATCTTGCCGCCCTCGGAAAAACCGGGAGCGGCAAGTCGTTCCTTCTCAAGTTGCTCGCAAAACAGGACATTGAAGCTGGCCGAGGATTCGTCTTTTTCGACCTGCATGGCGACACGACACCATTCCTGCTCGGCGTAATTTCGGATCATGAAAAAATTGTCGAGAGAAATCTTGACGACCGCCTCATCGTCGTCGAACCCGCCGATTCTGAAATGTCGGTCGGGATTAATCCCCTCGAATCGCGGACCGGCAACAACCGGTTCATCCAGATTGCCGAATTTGCGCAAGTTCTGAAGCAGCGTTGGCATCTTGAGTCGTTCGGGGCGCGTACGGACGAATTGTTGCGCAATTCACTATACGTGCTCGCCGAGAATCGCCTCACGCTGCTCGAACTGGGCCTCCTCCTTAGCCACGGCGCATTCCGTGCTAACTGCATTAAGAAGGTCACGAACTCCGAGGTCCGACAGTACTTCGAGCTGCGTTATGACTCCGTGAGCGAGCCCATGCGGGCGACGATGCGGGAACCAATACTCAACAAGACCTCGGCATTCACGGCGGATCCGCATTTCCGGGACATCGTCGGCCAGCACTCAACGTTTTCGCTGGGCGATGCGATCGATCACGGCTACTGGATCATCCTCAACCTCCACAAAGGAAAGCTCGGCGATCAATCCGCGACGCTCGGCAGTTTGTTCCTGACAATGATCAAGAACGCGCTCTTCTCGCGTAACACCCGCAACCTCTTTACCCTGTATTGCGACGAAATCCAGAACCTGGTCGCGTACGGCAGTGGGCTCGAGACGATGCTTAGCGAAGCCCGCAAGTTCGCGATCTCGATCGTCTCGGCGAATCAATTCCTGGATCAATATCCACCGGAGATGCGCGCGGCAATTCAGGCCGTCGGCACGCACGTTTACTTCAACCTTTCGAGCTCTGACGCCCAGCAGGTCGCCGCTGCGCTCGACGGTGGAAAAACCCTCGCGGAAATTCTCAAGAATCTTCCGCGACGACAGATGATCGTGAAAACCGGAGCGGAGCGCTGGCAGCACGCACTCGTGCCCACGCTCGCGGAACCGAAGACTGATCCATCGGATCTCTATGCACGCAGCCGGGCCCGCTGGGCGCGCAATCGGAGCGACATCGAAATGGAGATTCGGCAGCGCCAGGCGATCGTCAGTCGGAAAGCCAAGGAGGTCCTCGATGCGTGGGAATAGCAAGGGAATGATCCTGCAAGAACGCGACCGGCATTTACTACGGGAACTCGCTGTCATGCGCGTGATCGACCGTGAACAAGCAAAATGTGTTGGCGGTTTCCGTTCCACCACGCGGGTAAACACGCGCCTCCTCACACTCACGCGCGCAGGGTTGCTCCGCAGATATTTTCTCGGAACAACCGCGAGCGGAAGGCAAGCTCTCTATTCGCTGTCTAAGCGCGGCGCAGAACTCGTCGATGTTCCGTATCGCGGGCTGCGTCGGGGATCGGACGAGACCGTCGTCGCGGATTTCTTCGTGACACACCAATTGCGGATCAACGAGATTTTCTGCGCGGCGAAGTACCGAGGAATACCGATTCCGGACGTGCGGTTCGTGCAATGGCAAAGCTTCCATGCGCCCATCGATCCGGGTCAGTCTTTGATCCCCGATGGGTATGTCGAGTTCGCAACACCCACGAGAACTCTCGCGGCGTTTGTCGAAGTTGATCTCTCCAATGAGAGCCGGTCTGTGTGGCGCGGAAAAATACAATCGAATCTTCGCTACGCCATCTCCGGAAGCTTTGAGCGACAGTTCACGCACCCGCAGTTTCGGACCTTAGTCGTCGCAAACTCGAAGCGGCGCCTGGAATCCCTTCGCGAGGCAACCGCGGAACTCACCGACAAGATCTTCTGGTTCACTACGTTCGAGTCAATCACGAAGGACGGCTTCTGGTCGCCCATCTGGCAAAGACCGAAGGATCACCGTCTGCAATCGCTCATAGGGTATCTTCCATGAAATACTGCTTCAACTGCGATAGGGTCACGCCGGGCGAACCGCTCTTCTGTAATCACTGTGGACGTACCTATGACATAAAGCTATGTCCACGCATGCATCGAAATGGGCGTAGTGCCGAGTCGTGCTCTCAATGCGGGAGTCGGGATCTATCGACGCCGCAGCCGAGGCGTCCTCTCTGGGCTCCGATCCTGCAGTTTGTCCTCTCGGCAATTCCTGGATTCTTTCTCGTTCTCGCATCAATTGCATTCTTCTTGTTCTTTATCACGCAGGTTCTCCCGAACATGTTAGCTCCGATGCTCATGCTCGGAATCGCTCTCGGAATCCTGTGGGCGGCTTGGTCACAGATACCCGCGTGGTTTCGCAAGGCGATCTATTCGCTGCTCAAGCGGAAGCGGGACGGCGGAGAACACGGAGGACACCGTTAATGGAACGCAGGCCCCGTGTGCTACGCAAGTCGGGTTTCGGCTCCGGCGCGAAACGGCCGGATTTACTAGGTTTCGTGCCACCGTGCCTAGGGCAGTTCTGCCCGCAGCATTGCCCGCCCCCGGAGGCCATAGGAACGCCGCTTTCTATCCACGGAGCCGCCCGGCTCATCGGCTGCTCGCCGTGGACCATACGCCAGACGCTGATGCCCCGCGGGCTCCCGTACTTTCGGTCCGGCGGCGGCAAATTGATCTTTTACGCCAATCAAATAGTTCGCTGGATCGAAGACCAGCAGAAAGGAGAGTTGTGAGCCTGTTCAAGCGCGGAAACATCTATTGGACGTATTTCTACGAGGACGGCGTCCGTCATCAATACTCCACCGGGACTTCCAGCCGCAGGCAGGCCAAGACAATCGAGGCCAGGCTCAAGGAGGAAGTCAACAACCGACGCTTTCAGATCGTCGAATTCGACCCCGACATAACCTTCGGTGCGATCACCGCAAGATTCATCGCGAGTGGATCTGCCTGCCCGCACCACATGTATCACCTGCGGTTCCTCCTGTCGTTGTTTTCCGAAGTTCCCGCGCTGCGTGTCACGAAGGCACTCGCGGATGAATTCCGGAAACGGCGGCGGGCATATAACCCGGCGATCAAGGACGCGACGATCAATCGTGATTTGAGTGTCCTTCGGCACATTCTTTACTGGGCAGTGGACGAGCAGCTTATGACTGCGAATCCGCTCGCCCGCCTGAAGATGGCGCCGGAGCGCCGCATCCGTCGCCAGATCCTGAGCCTCTCCGAGGAAGCACTGCTCCTCGGCGCCGCAAAGGGTCACCTCCGCGCCATGATCGTAATCGCTCTCGATACGGGCATGCGCCGCGGCGAGATCACCAACCAGAGATGGGAGGACGTGGATTTCTCCCAGAAGATCCTTTCGGTGACCCATTCGAAAACGCCGGGAGGCGAATCACGGGAAATCCCCCTAACCGGGCGGCTGCACCAGTTTCTGTTCGAGCACCGCAAAGCCGAAGGCCTCGTGATCGAGTTTCACAGCCATCCGGTCCGCATAGTGAAACGAACGTGGAAGACCGCACTAAAGAATTCCGGTATCCGCCACGTGCGTTTTCATGACCTACGCCACACGTTCAACACGCGCCTCATGGAAGCCGGCGTCCTCCAGGAAGTACGGATGTCGCTGATGGGCCACTCCACGGGCTCGAAAATCCACTCCATTTATACGCATATCGAGTTGCCGACGAAGCGCGAAGCGATTCGCAAACTCGAGCAATGGGTCAACGATCAACGCAAACAACTTAAGGAGACTAACAATGCCAGCACCAAAACCGACCGATCCGAAAGCAACCCCGGCCAAGCCGGAACGCAAAGCTTGGAAGAAGAAAACGCC
>Ga0070731_10003863_pt1 | contig 13235 bp, 10 predicted proteins | sample Coa_R1_2_FD_66448 | JGI IMG/M metagenome (GOLD analysis project Ga0070731, IMG submission 66448) | Surface soil microbial communities from Centralia Pennsylvania, which are recovering from an underground coalmine fire - Coalmine... | ecosystem: Environmental > Terrestrial > Soil > Unclassified ... | reverse complement strand
GTCGTCCGCGAGGCAGGACGCATTATATCGGTTTCGGTGATGGATCCCGATGGCAGGGTGAAGTCCTGAACACACAATTCCCCGCGCCACCGAAGCGCGCAATAACGCATAGCCATAATTGAGCAGGTTGTTCGGCGGTTCGCCGAACCGTTCGCGTTTGAACTTACGCTCGGGCGGAAAGAGGTGTTTCCAGTAGTAAGCCGCCGCGCGCCCTTCGAGATTGTTCGGATCGCCGGAGCGGACTTTTACGGCGAAATGGCGTAGCGGATCGCCGATTGAACTTACCCCTCCGCCTTCGGCGGTTTCCCCTCTCTCAAGAGAGAGGGGAGTTTCAAGAAGCGCTGCCTGGTTTAGGATTTTTGCCTTCATGGTTTGCTGCCACAACTGCTTGCGAAACGGCAGGGACGATTCCACCTGCGCACGGAGCGTTTCAGCGTGGACCGCATTGCCCGCAACTGGGATCATCACCCCATCGGGGTGGTGCGATTTATCGCAACTGATGATAATGCCGTCGTTCGCAAGGATTGCCGTGATGCATCCCTGCGTGATGGTGATCTGCCAATGATCGAGCAAGAGTACGCCGATATCTTCGATAGGAATCGATGATTTCTGCTCTCCTTGGTCAATGACGAGTTGCTCGTCGTGCTTCTTCAGGAACGAGGGGTTGCAGATGATAATTGTACGTTTAATCACGTTTCGCTAACCAATTTTGGCTCACTAGATGAATCAAAAACAATTTTGATTAGATTCAGATATGCAGACGTCTTTTGGAGGTAAAGAGGACTTTTATCGTTGTTCTTATCGGGAGCTAAGTAATGTAATCTAAAGCAGATTCTTCCACGGTCCATTTTCACCACATAGTAAATGTTTTCTTTAATAAACTCAGGATCATCTAAGCGTATCTCCTCTGGAGATTGTTGATAAAAAGCGACTAATTCATCGCGTCTCAATGTCATTATTAACCGCTTCTCGTCGAGATATGGCTTGACAACTGGTTCCTCGGTATTAAAACGTCTTGAAGCGTCGATAATGGAAACCGTTTCGAATTCTCGTTCGCCCGTTTTCTCATTTTCATATATAGCGAATACGATATTTTCTCCAGACTGAAGATAATCAAGTTTTGCCTCTCGCCTCAATGGTTTTATCTGCCTGTTTTCTCGTCGTTGAAACGGTTCTATTGCATTCTGGTCCTTCACGAATACCCGCACATGTTTAATTGGAACTTTGAATTTATATTCCTTATTCGGCTTTTTCTTAACAGGGATCATAAAGATCGGATCATCGGGGTTTTCCGCAATTGCCTTTTTAAGGGATCCATACTTCTCAATCCTTTCCTCGATAATCTCGCGGATAACATGATCGACAATTTTCTCGGTATCCGTTATTTCGGAAATTTTCTTCCGGGTAACATAATAGATCCCTGGTTTTTGGGCGAACGGATGGTTGTCGGGCGGATTGATCGCGCCAAAAGGGTTTTCCTTGTGGAGAGATCCTCTTAGAGCGATTGGCCACTCCCTTTGCTCATTAGAGCCGAGAGGAGATGAATACGCCCTTGTCCAATTTGGTTTTGGAATAAACAATCGTTTGTTAATTCTTCGAGAGACGATGATGGTGTTGATTGCGGCTTCAACATCTAAATAAAAATCCCTCCACGGTGCATCGACTTTCTTGTTGACATCCTTTGTGAGTCGTCCTAGCGCGTCAAATTTGCTATAAGTGGCGACCAAGTCATTTATTCGGTTGGTGGAAAGGGCAACCACTAAAGCATCGATGGCGTGATGGCGGTGATCGTTTCGATTCTTGTAGTTTGGAGAATCGAGTTTGGAAAGAACTTTATTCAGCCCCCAAATTTTTCGTAAGTGAGCAGTGGCAGGGCCCTTTGTGGTTTCAACATTCGGGAAAAATGCCGCTAATTTTTCCCGAACCTGAAGAGCAATATAGGCACTGTCCGTTTCCTGACTATTTCTAAAGCCATCGGGTACATGCTCGGTCAAGAATCTAACTTTCTTCGGTGTCGGGAAATTCTTAATGTCACGCTTGAACCGCTCCCAGTCCGTTGCCCCCAGATATTCGAAGGGGGTTCGATCCCCTTTCGCCTCGTTGGCAAAATCCCAGCAAACCGTTTTGTTAATGTATGAATCGTCCATTGATTTGCTATATGGAAAAATATGGTCCACGTGGATGTGCTGGCTGAAAAGTTTCTTCAAAGATATCATTTTCCCCGAATAAGGACAGCGTCGATTGCATTCCAGCCAGAGTTCATACTTTTCCTTTTCTTCTTTCTTCGTAGAACGAGCGAACTCTGCGAAACCATTATAATCTTCTTTTTCGCAACCCATTTCGAGCCATAGTTCATACTTCTTTATAACGTCGGGTGTAATCCTATCGATTGAAGGTTGTTTTCTTAAGATTGTCTCATAAGTATCACGGAGATCATTCCGTTCTTGTTGTTGCTTTCGTATTTTCTCTCGCTTTGCCTTGGGCTGTTTCAGTGCTCGCAACAACTCAACACGAATCGTATCGGGTATCCCGTGCTTTTTTGTAATAGTTTTGACCGTTCTTAGTGTTTCGGCGACAGCCTGTTGAACGACTGGATTTCGGAGTTCGTTATTATTAAGTTTAGGAAAAGTCGCAAGATCAAAATTTGTGTTTCGATGTTTTTCGTTGAACGATGCAGGCATTGCTACTTTCAAAGCTCTTGCTGGCTCAAGGCCTTGACGCAAGAAGGGAATTACCTTTCTCAACGCAGAACTCGAAAAACTACAATACCCTTTTGGCAAGTCGATTGAAGCATAAGCTTCCGCCTCTTTCTCTCCAAATCCAAGATCCGCAGCAAATTTTTTCAGCCAATTCTCGTCATTGGTATACAGTAATGCATGAAATAATTTTTGAAGAGAAGATTGATTCTCTTTCCTCTCTTTTCGGGTTATCTTCTCTTCCTCATTTTCCCATTGTTTTTTTAACTCAACATATTTTGCCGATCCAAGTGCCTTACAAAAATAAACATCTGTAGTATTACCCGGTAATGAATCGACATCGTTGACTTCGGTATCTGGAGGCAGGTCCAATATTTCAACAAATTTCTTTAGCCCCACCTCGTTATTCAGTTTCAATTTTTGTGTTTTGGACAAGTAAGAGATTAAGGTTTGCATTTGAAAGAGACTCAATTTTTCTCCTGTTTGTATCCGATTTGTGATTCGAATTGCGTGTAATTTTTCCCACAAACGGTATTCTTGAAAGAGGAAAGAACTCTTTACCGTGGTCCGTTTCTTTGGTTCGTGCTTACAATGTCCGACAAGATGTTTCTGTGAGCGCAATTTTCGCTGATAAAATATTGTTCGTAATCCGATGGCATCCTTAAGGGTTCCTTTCCAGACAATTTTACCATCTTTGTTCTTTTCAGTCCACATTTTGTTAAGAGTTTCAGGGTTATGTTTACTCTGTTCCTGCCAGAGTAACTCAAATTCATTTTCATACTCCTCGCGCGCGACTTTTCTTCGACGTATCTGCTTCAGTGGTTCATGCCAGGGGTTATGCCTATTATTCTCCGATTCGATAAAAAAACTTGCAAACCATTCCCCTATAGTTTTTGATCCGGAAGCAATACGTTGTTCGGTGGTCGTTCTTACTTGGTGCAAATAATTGCGGGGATCGTCTTCGGGGAATTCGTTCTTATTATTTCTTTTCATTTTTTTCTTCGACTTGATTTCTTCTTCCTGTAATTCCTCGAAAAGTTGTTTTTCTTGTTTTGTGCTTTTGAACCCCCGGCGTTTATTGAGCATGAATAGAATCCTACCAAACTCTTCCAAGCTTAAGGGTCCCTCAAGCCCTTTCTTCCTTAATCCATATAAGTATTTGGTCGAATTTTTCCTTTCATCCTCGGTCAATAATTCAGAGCGAAAAATGGGCATCATGCCATTTTGAGAAAGAATATTTATGAGCTTTTCTCTCCGTAGGAGGTATCGAAAGCGACGACGTCTCGCATGGCGAGAAATTCTGCGTTGTGTGTTTTTCGATTCCTCCTTCCCGCTGCTATCTCGATTGATGCCTTCGGGAAATATTTCTATCCCCCTATCAATGATCCGCTTTTCATCTTCAATTAAAGCCCAACCGATGGAATTGGTGCCGATATCTAAACCGAGCGTAGTGGACATGCCGATTTCTCCAAAAATAATTTGCTTTTGAATAGTATTCAAAATATATTGTTGGTGAAAGCTTACTACAATAAAGATTATTCTGTAGGCGTTTCGCCTGCCGCAGTTTCCCCTAAAAAGGATTCTAGCGGCATTTTTATTTTATGGGCGCACTTAAATACGGGGAGGGGGGGTAAGACTGCATTTCCCGACGCTGGGAACACCCTCAATATATCGGAAAAATAAGAAAAAGCAAGTGAAGTAAGAGAAGCCTTTTCCAATAGCGCAAATCCCCAACGCGCTTGACTTTCGCCCCGCTTTTCTTTATTTTTTCGCCTAATACTTCATTTGCAATGCCGTAATCGGCCCGGCAGGTAAATTGAAGGCCGACGTTTTCCTTTCTCCGGTTTTTACGCAGTGCCGTAATGAGTTGAAAATGCTTTCCACTTCCATGAAACATAATATATAGAGGATACCATGACACCCAGATGGTACAAGCATCTTGTTTGCATTCTCCTGCTGATTCTAATTGTAAATGGCCTATTGCAGGCATCCGATATCAAGTGTTTCATTTTACGTCCGCCGGATCAGCCGCTGCCCGGAGTAAAGAAGGTTGCCATCCTGAAATTCAAGGGCGCCAACGGCGATCTTGTGATGGATCATCTGACGACGTCGCTCTTACAGAAAGGACGCGGCATCACGCAAGTGAATGGGGGAGGGTTCTTTTCCGGCAAGAAGGACGGTAGGACCTATCTCAACGGCGCCCACACCGATATCTTTACGCTTATCGACCGGGACCAGCTCGATCAGGTGTTGAAGGAACAGAGGCTGGGTGCCTCAGGCCTTGTCGATGAAAACCAGGCAGCTTCGATCGGCAAACTCCTCGGCGCCGATGCCATCATTACCGGAGATCTCAGCGCCACGCCGAAACTGGATCACGGCACCCAGGACCAGTACAATCCCAGCACCAAGACGACCACCACGGTTGCTACGACCACCCGCACCGTCATCGTACACGTAAACATGAAGATCATCAGCGTTACCACCGGCGCAATCATGGCAACCAAAGAGGCGACCTCGACAAAATCAGATCTGGTCAGCGGCGACGGCACGCAACCCCGCTCCGAAAAGGATCTTACCGATGACGCCCTGAAGGAACTCTGCGACAACCAATTGGGCGATTGTATCGCTCCGAGATTTATTTATAATAAGTTCGATCTCAAAGATATCGACGATAAGGACTATCACGATAAAGCGAATAAGGCCGGGGACGCGGCCGGGGACGGAAAACTCGATGACGCCTTCCTGGTGTATGCCGGAATCGTGAAGGACGATCCGTACGACGATCAGGCCCTGTACAATCTCGGCGTGCTGAATGAAGTCGTGGGCAATTATAAGGACGCTCTCGATTACTATACCAAGGCGGTGAGCATCCGAAAGGATGACGACTACCAGAGGGCGATGGAGCATTGCAAACAGTCCAATTCGTTCCGCATGACGCTGGAGCAGATCGGGGACACCTTGCGGCCGCATGCCTACGTTGTTTCCAACTCGCAAACGAGCTCGGGCAACGCCGCAAAAATTACGCTTGCAGGCGATGCGGGGAACCGGATCAATATGCGCGAAAAACCCGATGAAAACAGCCACGCCGTTGCCCGCCTTCCCGGCGGAATCGAATTGGATGTTGTGGAGAAAGCCGGCGACTGGTTCAAGGTGAAAACGTTCGACGGCAAGATCGGTTACATCAAGAAAGACGACGTAAAGTAAATGAGGAAATCTTCGATGCTTCGCCGAGATTGGACGGGGGCTTTTGTTCTGGCAGTGCTTCTCGCGTGCGGAAATCTATCCGGCCAGGATAAACTGCCTTCTTGGGCAAAGAATCTGCCAAACCTACCCCAACGGGCAGGATACTACCAGGGGTTGGGAATCGCCACGACAAGTAATAACCTCTCCGACGACCAGAAGCGCGCCTCCGACGACGCCCGCGCACAAGTGGCGGGACAAATCCGCGTGAGTATCTCCAATAAGACCGAGCAAACCACGAAGGAGATCATGCGCGGCGATTCCTCCGATCTCACCAAGGCGATCAACGAAGTCACGCAGTCGATCACCTACCAAACACTCGATAACCTGCCCATCGATATCTATCTCGATAAGGCCAATAACACATTGTATGCCTACGCGGCAATATCCATTGCTGAAGTAGAACGGCAGTTCGATGAACGAACGAAGTCAACCGTCGCTATCGCCCAGAAAACGTTTGCGGCGGCAGAATCGTTTCGGAAAGACGGCGACGTCGCCTCCGCGTTCGGCCAATACCGCGATGGATTGAAAGAGATCGTCCTCACGGAAGACATTCTCGGCAAGAAGATCTCCGGCGATCTCGGGACAGGCTCAATGCCGCTGCGGGCAACCTTTAGTTCGAAGATTGCTTCGCTGCTCAACGGTCTTTCGCTTTCATCGTTAGGCGGAGACAACCAAAAAGCTCAGCGCAACAAACCGTTGCAGATGTCACTCTCGGGTCAGTTGATGTATAAGAAGGGGAAAGAATCCGCGCCCGTGAAGAACATTCAACTCCGGTTCAACGTCCTTGCTCCCGCTTCAGTCGATCTTGATACGCTCACGACTACCGATGAGGCGGGATTCTATGCCTGCACCGTTCATAACGTGATCAGCGGTGAAGAGAAGAATACGATCCAAGCCTCGATCGATTCGGCGCAGTTCGCGTCGCTGCGGACATTTATCCCGGAGATCTTCGAAGATATCAAGCTGCCGACTCTGCAGTATTCGTTTGGCCTTGCGGCGAAGACGAATGTGGTTGTCGCGCTGCAGGTATTCGAAACGAACCTCGGCAACAAACTTGAAGAACCGATTGTGAACAGTGAGATTGAACATTCGCTTTCCGAGGGCAACTACCAGCTTGTCGATCAGTCCGTCGCGCAGGACATGGCCAACTCGGGCATCGCACGGCGCGCGATCGACGGCTCCGATTATAAAGACCTGATGAAGTCGCTCGCCGGCAAAGCCGACTATGCCATCCTCGGACGATTCTCTACCGAGCAGCGCACCGCGCCGATACCGGGTATTTGTTTCAGCCAGGCCTCCGGGACGGCGAAACTTATCGATCTGAAGACCGGGCAAGTGCTGTATAATTCGGGCGACAAGTCGGAAAAGGGTTCGGGAAACACCTTTTCGCTGGCAGGAGAAAAAGGGCTAAAAACTCTGGGAGTATCGATTTCGGCGGATATCCGTACGGCGTTGGATAACGTGTTTAAGTAAGGGCTGCGTAGCCAACCGGGTTCGTGTTGGGAATTGAAAATAAATGTGTCATTCCCGCGTGCTTCTGGCGGGATCCGCCCGCGGCGGACAGCGCCTTCTGATTCGGGATGCAAGATAACCGTTCCTTGACTATCTATCCAATTTTCTCTATATTATCGTAGATTTTTGTGCAAAAACGCCGAAAATGGTTCGCTTTGAGAGAGTTCGGAGATAGGAGTCGCATCTATGGAAACCCGCGATGAGAAAATCAGCATACGCATTTCGAAACTCTCTGATGGAATACACGAGTATCATTTTAACGTAGAACCTGCGGTTTTGGCGCTCGCGGAGGAATTCCGGGAGCCCGTCAAGATCGATTTGCGGCTCGATAAGAGCCATCGGCAAATCTCCGCAACCGCTAACATTGCGACCTCAGCCGCGTTCAGTTGCGACCGTTGTACAGAAGGATTTACGAGGCCGGTTGCAAGCAAGTACGCGATGGTGTTCGTTTCGGACGAGACCGACGCAGGCGGGTTGCCGGAAGATCAAGTGGCGCTGATCGATATGAACAGTCCGGAGCTCGATCTCACGGACGATATGCGGCAATCGATCGAGCTGGCAGTGCCGTTGAAGCTGCTCTGCCGCGATGATTGCAAAGGGTTGTGCCCGCGTTGCGGAACCAACCGGAACACGGGAAGCTGCGATTGCACGACTGAGCCGATTGACTCGCGGTGGGAAGAGCTGAAGAAATTAATGAACGATTGATCCGCGAACTTCGGATCGATATAATAGATCCGCCGAGGGCGGACGAAGTAGAGTACTACAGAACACGAAGGAAAGATAAGACCCATGCCAAATCCAAAACGTCGGCACTCGAAAACGCGCGGTAGAAAACGCCGTACGCATTACAAAGCCACTGCCCCCTCGGTGGGAGAGTGCCCCAACTGCCACGAACAAAAGCTCCTGCACCGCGCATGTCCCAACTGCGGCTACTACGCCGGGCGCTCCATCGTAATTCCGAAAGAATAATCCATTGATGCGCGGGACGCCTCCGGGCAGCTCGCGGCAAAGACATAGTTGTTGCGGCTTCCTTCACAGATGAACATAGTGGAGGGAGATTGCTTCGTTGTTCCGTCAACTTCGTTGACGGAACGCCTCGCAATGACAAATCACATGAACAGGCAGATTCGTCTGCCTTTTTTTTCCGATAGACGCGGTAGTGGAATCAGGTCGTTCGAACATACGAATAGCAGTCGATGCGATGGGCGGCGATTACGCCCCGCAGAATGTCGTTGAAGGAGCGTTCGAAGCGCTCGCGCACGGGCACGATTTCCAGATTGTCTTTGTCGGGCCCGAACCGGTTGTCGTTAAAGCCATCGCTGCCAATGCAAAATCTGCACGGTATGCCGGACGGTATTCCATCGTTCATGCCGAAGAGATTATCGATATGCACGATTCCGCAACGGCATCCATCCGGAAGAAAAAAGAATCTTCGATCGCAATCGGCGTGACACTCCAGAAGGAAGAGAGAGCCGAAGCGTTCGTCAGCGCGGGACATACCGGCGCGGTGATGTCCGCCTCTACATTGATTCTCGGACGTATCCGCGGCGTGAGCCGGCCGACGATCGGGACATTTTTTCCGTGCGAACAAGGTGTCTGCCTCATTTTCGATGCGGGCGCAAATGTCGATTGCAAACCGCAGCATTTGTACGAATTTGGCGTTATGGGCAGCATTTATGCCCGCGAGATGCAGGGGTTCGCGTCGCCGACTGTCGGACTTCTGAGCATCGGCGAAGAAGAGACCAAGGGAAACGATGTCGTGAAAGAAGCGCATCAGTTGTTGAAAGCGAGCCGGTTGAATTTTATCGGCAATATCGAAGGCAGAGATATTCTTAGAGGCAAGGCGCAAGTGATTGTGTGCGATGGATTTGTGGGCAACGTCATCTTGAAATTCGGCGAAAGTGTTCCGGCGTTTTTCAAGTCGGCGGTGCGGCAAACGGTGAAAAAATCGTTCGTTGCGATGATGTTTGCGCCGATGATGCGCGGAATTCTTCGCAATGCCCTAAAGAGCATGGATTACGAAGAGTACGGCGGCGTGCCCGTGTTGGGCGTAAACGGCATCTCGATCATCGGCCATGGAAAATCGACGCCGAAAGCGATTCGCAATATGATTTTAAAAGCAGAAGAAATGGTGCGAAAGAATATCAATAAGAGAATCGAAGAAGCATTGTCGGATAATTCCGCGGGAGATGCAGCATGAATCCCGCCAACCGAAAAGTCCGCAACGCGGCAATTACCGCCGTTGGCCATTACGTTCCCGAGTATGTCATGACCAATCATGAGCTCGAGAAGATGGTCGATACGAATGATGAGTGGATCAGATCACGGACCGGAATCCGTGAGCGGCACGTAATGAAACACGGCGCCACATCGGATATGTCAGTGAAGGCCGCTGAAATGGTGCTCAGAAACCGGGGCATCGGGGCCGATGAGATCGATGTGATTGTGGTTTGTTCGGTAACCCCTGATATGTTGTTCCCATCGACAGCGTGTTTGCTGCAGGAAAAGCTTGGCGCAACAAAAGCGTGGGGATTCGATATTTCCGCGGCATGTTCAGGATTTCTGTTCGGACTCGTTACCGGGGCGCAATTCATCGAATCCGGCCGCTACGAAAAAGTTCTCGTCATCGGCGCAGATAAGATGAGCGCAATTACCGATTATACCGACCGCAACACGTGCATCCTCTTCGGCGACGCGGCCGGGGCAGTGCTCCTCGAGCCGACCGACGATCTGAAGACGGGAATCGTAGATCAGGTGTTGTACACCGATGGAAGCGGCAAAGAATCTCTGTTCATGAAGGGCGGCGGCTCGCTTAATCCTCCGACCCATGAAACAGTCGATAAGAAAATGCACTACGTCTATCAGGACGGCAAGGCCGTCTTCAAAGTCGCGGTGCTCGGCATGGCCGATGCTTCGGTCGAGATCATGAAGCGCAACAACCTGACGGGCGCGGACGTGGATTTTCTCGTGCCGCATCAGGCGAACCTTCGCATCATCGATGCGTGCCGCGAACGCATGGGCCTTGATGCGTCTAAAGTGATGATCAATATCGATAAGTACGGCAATACCACTGCAGCAACGATTCCCCTCTGTCTTTCTGAATGGTGGCAGAGCGGCAAGTTGAAGAACGGACACACGATTGTGCTATCGAGCTTTGGCGCGGGATACACCTGGGGCGCCGTGCTGGTAAAATGGACTATGGCAAACGCACCGAAATCTTAATCGTCCGCCTCTCTTGAGATGAACAACACAAAGACTTTGTCATTGCGAGGAGTACCGCTTCTGAAAGAAGCGGGACGACGCGGCAATCTCCTCCCCTCAGGGTAACCCTATGAGCGTTGCGTACATATTCCCCGGTCAGGGTTCCCAGTATGTCGGGATGGGCAAGGATTTGTTCGAGAACAGCAATACTGCTCGGGTTATATTCAAACGCGCCGATGAGGTTCTCGGTTTCAGTCTCGGCAAAATCTGTTTCGAAGGCCCCGAAGCAGAGCTGAAACAGACGAAGAACACCCAACCGGCTATTTTTCTGCACAGTTACGCTGTTCTATCGCTCCTCGGCAAGCGCGAAGCGGCAATGGCGGCGGGACATTCGCTCGGCGAATACACCGCGTTCGTCTGCGCAGGGGCGCTTTCGTTTGAAGATGCGTTGCGGCTTGTGCGATTACGCGGAGAGTTGATGCAGCGCGCGGGTGAAGAATCGCCCGGCACCATGGCGGCGGTGATCGGGATGACGCCCGAAGTGTTGACCGCAGTTTGCGCGGAAGCAAGCACAGCAGGAATTGTGCAGTGCGCAAATTTCAATTCACCGGGACAGATTGTTATCAGCGGTTCGGTTGCCGGAGTGACGAAAGCGATGGAACTTGCGAAGGCCCACGGCGCGAAAATGGTAAAGCAATTGGTCGTCAGCGGCGCGTTTCATTCGCCATTGATGCAGAGTGCGCGTGAAGGGTTACGGAACGCTCTTGCCGGCGTGAAGATTTCCGGAGCGGAGATTCCCGTCTATGCGAATACAAGCGCCACGGCGGTTCGAACGCCCGAAGAGATTCGCCGGTCGCTGGAAGAACAGTTGACGGCTCCCGTTCAATGGGAAAAATCGATAGCGGCAATGGCGCGCGACGGAGCAAAAACGTTTATCGAAATAGGTCCCGGGAAGGTATTGCAGGGTTTAGTGAAACGAATTGAAAGCGGCGTTGAAACGCGCGGCTTCGATACGTATGCTGACATCGGAAAACTTGTCACCGCATAAACGATTGTGAAAAGACTCGACCAAAAAATAGCGCTCGTAACCGGCGGTTCGCGCGGCATCGGAAAAGCGATTGCCCTGCGGCTTGCGAACGAAGGAGCGGTCGTTTCGATTATTTATAAGAGCGCGGCAGCGGAAGCACAAAAAGTTGTAGCGGAAATCGAAGCGGCGGGCGGGAAGGCGTTTGCCTACCAGTGCGATGCGTCGTCTTCGAAAGAAGCCGCGGATGTCGTCGAGAAGGTTGCCGGGCAATCGAAGCGGCTCGATATCCTCGTGAACAATGCGGGCATTACCCGCGATGGGTTGCTGATGCGCATGAGCGACGACGATTGGGATGCCGTGATCGATACGAATTTGAAGAGCGTATTTAATTTCACCAAACCCGCAAGCCGGCAGATGATGAGCCAACGCGCAGGTAAGATTATCAATATTACCTCGATCGTTGGGGTAACAGGAAACGCCGGACAGGCGAACTATGCAGCCTCGAAAGCGGGCATCATCGGCTTCACGAAATCGATTGCGAAGGAGCTTGGCTCGCGCAATATTCAGGTGAATGCCGTCGCTCCGGGATTTGTGGAAACGGATATGACCCACGCATTGACCGACGAGCAGCGTCAAAAGCTTGCCGAACGAATCCCGTTGAAACGGACAGCGAAGCCGGAGGAGATTGCCGGCGTGGTTTCGTTCCTTGCCTCGTCCGATGCGGATTACGTTACCGGGCAGGTCATCTGTGTCGATGGCGGGATGAGTTAAATTCGGTGTAATCTAGGTAGCCGCGACCTTCAGGTCGCGTTTTTGAACTTGCAAACTGTTATTTGAAGAACGCGACCTGAAGGTCGCGACTACCTGCAATCGATCAGATTTTAGTAGAGAACCAGAATTTGTCTTATATTTAAAGATAGTTTTAATAGAAACCTGCAAAAATAGAACAAATTCGGCAATGCAGACCTCCAAATGAGAGATGCGGCGGCGTGCAGGAGTAAAATCATAAAAATAAGGAGAAGCACAAATGGCAGACGTTGAAGCAAAGGTAAAAGAGATTATCATGAATAAACTGGGCGTGGAAGCCTCGCAAGTGACGAAGGAAGCTTCGTTCACGAACGACCTCGGAGCGGATTCGCTCGATACGGTCGAGCTTGTGATGGAGTTCGAGAAATCGTTTAACCTCCAGATCCCCGATGAAGACGCCGAGAAGATCTCGACCGTCGGCGATGCGGTCACCTACCTTTCGAGCAAAGCGAAAGGATAAGCGAATTCGCATCTTCGCATATAAAGTTCTAATCTCGGAGAATTCATGAGCAGAAGGAACGAAGCGCGCAGGGTCGTTGTGACAGGCATGGGCGCAATCACGCCTATCGGGCTGACACTGGACGATTTTTGGTCTGCGGCGCTCGACGGAAAGAACGGCGTCGGCACCATCACGTCGTTCAATGTCGATCAATACGACACGAAGATCGCGGCGGAAGTGAAAGGGTTCAATCCTCTCAATTATATGGAGAAGAAAGAAACCAACCGCATGGATCTGTTCACGCAGTATG
>Ga0070731_10003862_pt1 | contig 13239 bp, 7 predicted proteins | sample Coa_R1_2_FD_66448 | JGI IMG/M metagenome (GOLD analysis project Ga0070731, IMG submission 66448) | Surface soil microbial communities from Centralia Pennsylvania, which are recovering from an underground coalmine fire - Coalmine... | ecosystem: Environmental > Terrestrial > Soil > Unclassified ... | reverse complement strand
TAGTTTCAGTGCAACGTATCCGGATTCGCTGTTGATACGCGACGCGCACTTGAGCTACGCCAACGCACTGCTTTCGGAAAGGCGAGCCTCCGAAGCCGCGGAACTGCTGGAGAAAGACCGTCTCCCGGCGAGATCCGACATTGAACTCGCCATAGGACGGGCCTACGCGAACCTGGGGCAGACAGCGAAGGCGGCCGAAGCGTTTGAGAATGTTTATTACAACATGCCAACTTCACCGGAGGCCGATGCGGCGTACACGGAGTTGAAGAAACTTCCGTCGGTGCCCGCTGCGACGCCGGCGCAGCATAGAACGCGCGCAGAACTGCTGATGAAGGCGAAGCGCTACAACGACGCGGTCGACGAATATCGCGAACTGGCGGTTCATGCCAGCCCGGAAGCGCGTCCCGGGGCCGAACTCGCGTTGGCGGATGCGCTGCATCGGAGCGGCCGAAATCGCGAGGCCAAAACGGAGTTGAACAATCTTCCCGGCGCCACTCCGGACCAGGAGGCCCAGCGACTGTACATTCTGGGCGAGGTCGCGTGGGCCACAGACGATAACGGAACGTTTTATCGCACGGTGGAAGAATTGCGGCAGAGCGCCTCGACGAGTTCGTGGTTTGAGCAGGCGCTATTGTCGGCGGCCAATTTGCATTTGGTGCACCACGAATATGACCTGGCGCTGGATTCGTTTCGCGAGCTGCAGCAGCGCTTTCCCACCGGAGCGCGCGCTTCGTATGCCCATTGGAAGGCCGCATGGCTCACTTTACGATTCGGACGAAACGAAGAAGCCAAGAAACTTTTTGATGAGCAGATTGCAATTTATCCGACGGGCAATGAGACCTCCGCCGCGCTTTATTGGCGGGGACGGCTGGCAGAGGAAGAGAACCAGCCTGCCATGGCTCGCGCCTACTATCAGAAACTGTCGGACCGTTACCGGAATTATTATTACGCGCAGCTGGGGCGGGATCGGTTGCAGAAACTTCCGGAGACGAGCGATCCTCCTGGGGAGTATCCGCTGCTCGACCATATTCCACCGCTGCAGCATGGCGACAAAGTGACGTTGTCGGAGCTTCCGACCGACGATCTGCATTTGCAGAAGGCGAAGCTTCTGGGCAATGGCGGTTTGGTGGATTTTGCAGTGGCCGAGTTGCAGGCTGCGGCGGCTGCGGATGGAGGAAATTGGGGACCTGCGGAGACAGCGCAACTTTTTATCGACACCGGCCACTACGATCGCGCCATCGAAGTGATGAAACGGTCGATTCCAAGTTACTTCGCGGTGGACATTCCGATTTTGCCGCGGGAGTACTGGGAGGCGTTGTTCCCGCGTCCCTACTGGTCAGACCTGAAAAAGTTCTCGCTGGCAAACGGGCTGGATCCATACCTGGTGGCGTCGCTAATCCGGCAGGAATCCGAGTTTAATCCGCTGGCGGTCTCCCGGGCGAATGCGGTGGGACTTATGCAGTTGCTGCCGAAGACCGGCAAGGTCGTGGCCCATGAAGAGTCGGTAAAACATTTCAACGCAACCCAATTGTTTACGCCGGCCATGAATCTGCAGCTGGGTACGCGTTATTTCCGCAGCATGGTGGACAAGTTTGGCGGCTCCTTCGAGCATGCGCTGGCCGCTTACAACGCGGGTTCCGACCGGGTGGAGGACTGGATGGGGCAAGGGCCGTACCGCGATTCGCCGGAATTTGTGGAGTCCATTCCGTTCACCGAGACTCGCGAGTACGTGCAGGCCATCATGCGCAATGCCTCGGTTTACAAGCAGTTGTACGGTGCGCCGTAGGTCCCTTCGATCAAGTTACTCCTATTACCTCTGTGCCAGTTGTATGGCACCGTTGTGCCTTGCCCGGTCTAATCGCGGTTGATATTGTGCCGATAGAGAAGTTAGTTCCTCCCCTGACGATCGAAAGTTGAGCCGGATTGGGGGTCTCTATGCGAATGATGCATTTGTGCTATGCGGCGATAGGCTTTGCGGTGGCCCGCTGGATATTCAAGCGGCAAGCATTGGCGGTCGTTGACCCAGTCACAAGATTTCGGTCGCAGGGCCTGCTGTAGATAGGTTTTAAGTTTTGGGCGTGCGTTCCCGTTGCGCCTCCATTTCGTCGACGCACGCTCATCACTCCATCCCATAAGTACTGTTACCAAGGTTTGCCCGAATCATCCCGGTTCTTCGATCTCTCCATACAATTAAGTCAGGGAAAGGCCTGTCGGCTTTGTCGTAGAGCTGGCGGTGCGATCTCCGGCTTGTATGCTTCATCTTTCGACATTGCGGCGATTCGTCCTGCTGACTTTGCTGCTGGCAGCGTTCTTGACACCGGCGCTGAGGGCGCAGGACGGTCCGAACGACACACCCCTGGGCGACGTGGCTCGAAGCTTGCGCAAGAAAAATCCACCCGCGCAGGACGTGATTGACGATGACAATTTAACCCAGGTGATGCAGCAGGCGGAGACTCGACATGCCCCGGGGTCAGCGCTCCAGTTCCTGATGGCGGGCGAGGATAAGGGGTTTCGGGTTGCGGGGCCGGATGTGTCGTGCAGCCTGTCGTTCAACGTCAATGCGAAATCACTTTTGTCGAACGCGTATGCCCAGATGGAATTGCCGGCGGGCGAGGTGAGCAAGCTTGACGGGCCCGCGACCATCGAGGGCGATACCATCATTGTTCCCGTTTACAATCGGACCGACTGGCACGTCAGCGAAGTTTCGGTGGCCCTGACAGTGGTCAAGAAGTCCGGAGATGCAGGGAGTGACCCGCCGGAACTCGAAGTGCGCCCGGAAAAGAAGCCTGACGTAACAGTTATTTACCGCATGCGGGCAGCTGCGGCACCATCGGCGACCACGGTCTTCAGCGCGCGGCTCAACATGGAGATCCAGCCAGACGAAGAGTGGCACTGGGCCATCGTGCAGGCGAGGGGATATCCTCCACAGAGTTATCCGGGAAGCTTGCCGCAGACAGCCGCAGAGACAAACATGCCAGCAGGGATCTCATCTTCTTCGAGTCAGCCCGAGTTAATCCCGTTATTGGCGCCGCCTCGGAAGTCACCGCCATCGCTGCCGCCAAATCCGTCGGTAGAATCGACCTCACCCGAAACTAAGTAAGCGAAAGCAATGATGGCAGTCCTCGTCGGTCCGCTTCTGGGAAAGCCTTGGAGAGCGATTCTGATTTGCTGGCTTCCGTTCGTCCTACTTGGTTTTCAAAACGACGATATTCCGTTCATCGGTGGCAATGATGCGATAGAACTTTTTCAGATCGTCGACTCGACTCACCGGCACGCTAAGCTCCTTCACTTCGAACGTACGGCTGTAGTGGATCGTATTGCCGTTGACTTCAGTTTTCGCGTGGTAGCTGGCGAAGCCGAAATCGGCGTCGACGGGGGGCGGCAGGTCGTCGACCACGTAATCTGCGGGAATGGCGATTTCGAAGCTATCGGTATCGCGCGATGGGCCTTCGAATTCAATGGGAAACATACGCTGCTCTTTCGTTTCCAGAACGCCGCTGGTTTTCACGCCCAGTACGCGCGGACGAAGCAGCAGGAGACCGCCAGCATTCTTGGCATAATTGCGGGCTTCGAATGCGTAATGAAAGCCGAATGGCTGATCGGTATGGTTAAGGTTCTGAATGCTGGCCTGTGTAATGCTAAAGAGCGATAAGGAGCCTGCAAGCAGATCTTCTATAGGCTTGATCTGATCCGTAGACTTCGTCACCGCGCGCAGGCGCCAGCGTTCCGACCAGGCGCGATCCCCAAGGCGTGTTTCGCTGACCTCCCCTTTCAGCGTACCCAGTGAATCCAGCGTCAGCCTGCCGACGCGCTGGATGCTGTTCATGGTAGAAGGTTGCTCCGGCAGTTCGACAAGCTCTCCGCCTTCCGGGGTAACCAGCAAGCCATAGTTAGCCTGCAAGTATCCGCCAATTTCACCGAACGGCGTCAGTTCGTTGGTGGGATCGAAATAGAGAAGAGGGCCAAGCCTGGGATGCTGGATGGTGGCGACCAGCGACGGATCCTTAACGTTCGCAGGTAATTTGATGGCCAGAACGGCGTGGTTGAAACCGCCGATGTTGGCGGGTATCTGGGGTGTCACAGAGCCGCGTTCGGAGTTGATAACCACGTAAAAAGACTCGACGCCAATCTGGCTCAGCATCGAACTGAGCAGGGTCGCTTTATCTTTGCAGTCGCCATAGCGGTGCGCGAATATTTCGGACGCGGCGTGGGGCTGCCAACCTCCTATGCCGAGTTCGATGGCTACGTAGCGAATATCGTGCTGGACGAACTGCGCCAGCGCTTTGATTTTCTCCAGCGGACTCTGCGTCGAGGCGGTGAGGGTTGCGACTTCCTGCGTGATTTGAGGAGAGGCGTCGCGTCGCCCGTTGGTCAAGTTCCGATACCAGTTACCCATCTCCTGCCAGCTGGTGAACCCGTTCGGCGAAAGGCCGCCGGGCGGGAAGAAAGAGACAACCATCTGGCCCGCGACACCGTAAATAGGCGGCATCTCTTCTTCCTTGCGGATGCCCTTCACATCATTAATCACCCACTCCCACTGATTACTGCCGCTTTGCGTGGGCTTGCTCTCGGGATAGTTGATCCACGATGCCCGGTATTCCCATCCCGAGGGGAGCTGCAGGGAGTAGTGAAGTTCACGGCTGGGAATTTCACGTTGAAATACCCAGACATCCTGCAACACCAGGGGCTGCTCGTCTTCTTCATACTCATAACCCACAATACTGCCGGGATCGGGGGCTGGGATCTGTAGCAGTTTTTCTTTAACGTCGGAGATCAACTCGCTACCGGAAACCTTGGGAAGGGAAACCTCGACTGCCTCTTTGTCTTTCACTTCGTAGTCTTTGCCTTGGGTCGGAATACACCAGCCCCGAAGACCACTGATCTTGCGATGGGGATTGAAGGAGACAGCGGCGATTCCGTAGTCTCGCCCGCTCGGCCTGAGGATCTTGTAAACGATGCGAACGCGGGTCTTAATTTTATCGACCGATTGCACGTTGACAACCTGCTCCGAGTACAGAAGAACTGCGTCGGTCTTTTCATCGTGAACGGGCAGCGGTGCCGACGCTACTGCATGCATCCATTGCGGGGCATCGCCGGCGTGAGCGCGGCGAGGAGCTGCGAGCAGACACAGGGCTGCACACAATAAAAGGCAGGCTCGGTGCAAATCAATTGCTGGCAGTCGTTCCCCCGGGCTGCAGAATGACCTGTTGTTCATCGTCTGTCCTCACAATCTGAAAGATTTTGCGAAGGTTAGCGTAGTTGTTCGAGGGTAACAACATAACGTCGACGTTCAGGACGCGGTTCAAGTGGAGCGTGCCTTTATCATTTTTTGCTTCGAGAACGTAAGTGATTGCCTTGGCGTCTAGCTTCTGCGGCTGCGGGACAGTCGAGATTTGCCAACCCAACGGTAGATCAATGGTCACGTCGTCGGCGCGCTGAAAAGGGAACGCGAAATAAATGGGATGTACGCGTTCGGCGTGATCGAAGAGGTGTTTCTCCTGAGCGCTGAACAGGCCGACTGGCAGCAGGGCGCGCCGTCCGGCCCCCGAGACCCAGCCTGTTACTTTCAGATTGTATTCGGCAACTAGCGAAGGCGAGGAACTCTTCCAATCGGGCTGGTTGGTGAGTTCGACTTCGCAAGCCATGGGGATGGCCTCTCTTACTTCGTCCTCGAGAACTTTCTTGCGGTCGGCCTCGTCGGACAGACGATCCTGCACCCGGCGTTGAGAGGCTTCCAGTCCCGTATAAGTGACCGTAAGCTTGCCCTCGAGTTCCCCGGTTTCGCTCAGTCTCAATTCTGCCTTGCGTCCGATGCTGGACTCGGCGCTTGGAGGAAGCGAAGTGACCAGCCAGCTGCCGCCGTCTTTATCAAGCTTCAATCCTTGGACTCCCGTCTCCACCCACGGCAACATGCCAAAGGGAGTGAAGGCCGCTCCTGGATCGAAGAATACGTCCTTGCCATTGAGTTTTACGACCACGACGTTGGCGTCAAGCCGTAGTCCATCCATGGTCTGCGGGGTAAAAAAGTAGTTTGAGCGATCGGCCAGCCACATGCCGGAGGCCTCGAATCCGGCTGAGCGAGCGAGAGCGAGAAAGAGCCATGTCAGCTCTTGCCCATTCCCATACTGCTTCTTCCAGATCGCTTCCACATTGTCGGGATCTTTTTCTTTGTTGCGTTTTTGCTCCTGTTCGCTTTTCTGCACTTCGTAAGAAGTGTTACGGATTTGCTGCACGCGGGCATAGATCTTCTGTAGCTTCACTTCCGGCGAATCGCCGGGCGCAACGATTTCGGCGACCACCTGGTCCATCGCCTTACGTTTGCCGACGAAGCTTTCCAACTGATCGTTGCGTTTCTTACCCAGTTTCTTCCAGTATTTGTCTGGCTCTTTTTCGGGCGCGTCTTCGGTGTAGATGAAATCTACTCGCGCCTTCATCTCATTCTCCGGAGGCATGTAGTCTTCCGTCTGGAAGGCCGGTATATCGTTGGCTTCCAGGTTAATCACGTGATTGGCCCCTTCCGCCGGTTGGGCAGTTCCAGGAGGCAGCCTGCTCCAGGTCCAGCGAACGCTAATTGGAAGATAACTGCTCACATAGGGCTTGAGAGAAAAGCGTGCCGCCTTAGTGAACAGTTCATTGCTGAGAATCCAATGGGAGTTAAAGATGACTTGGTCACTCAGGCTGGTGGTGTAGTAATACTCCAAAATGCTGCCCACCTGAACATTGGGTAAAGTAAACGTCTTGGCCATATACTTCACGCCGCGTGCTTTGACAATCGATTTGTCGAAGGCCTTGCCGCTGAAGTTGACGATCGTGCCATCCGGTTCGACGGTGCGCGCATGGATGTTATCGATGCTGCCTACCTCTTTGAAAAAAGGAATTTCGATGTCGGCATACTTGCGCCCTTCGTCAGTCAGAATCTTGATCCGAAAGTAGACGTCTTCGTGGGCGGTCTGGCCGCGATCGTCGCGATCGACCTCTCGAAACAGAATGATGGCAGGTGCTCCAGGAGCTTTGGGCTCGCTGGTCATCGTCAGTTCCATCGGAGAGACGGGTTGGAAGGCCAGCGCCCAAGTGGAATTCGGGATTAGGATGGCGATGAAAAAGAAGAAGAATGAGGCGAGGTTTGGGAAGCGAGCGCGAGTATCCCACATAGTGTTATTCCTCTGTAGAGTTTCGTCGTAGCGCAGAAGCCACCGGCCTGAAGGGGGAAAGCAGAGGCCGCGAAGCTGCCGCGTGGCTAGCTACAGCAATTTGGAGTGCACGCAACTTATTCGTCGAGACAATACCGTCCCAACTTTGACATGTCAAGAAATCTTACGTACCCAGGAGCCCGATAAGACCACAGAATGAGGAAGTTGTCCGTGAGTGCAATCACAATGTGGCCATTGGCCTGATGCTGTCGTGTCGCCTAGGTTGTAACCTATGTTCTGGCAATAAGTTGGGCTGTCGACCGGCCCGCTCTGCTCGTGCGGCGCAGGGAAGTTGCCAGGTGACCGGCTTCAGATTCAACTTCCGAGTTCGCTTCGTCAAGCGTGCTAGACTAGGCCTTAAATCTCACATCTTGAGGCTAGCCATGAAATTTGGCGTCATCATTTTTCCCGGGTCGAACTGCGATCACGATGCCTTTTGGACGATTCAGCACGTCGCCAGGCAGCCGGTGACGTTCCTGTGGCATGAATCGCACGACCTGGAAAACTGCGATGCCATCATTGTGCCGGGAGGATTCGCCTTTGGAGATTACTTGCGGACTGGGGCGATTGCCAAGTTCTCTCCAGTCATGGAATCGGTGCGAAGGTTCGCCGACGGGGGCGGCCTGGTGCTGGGTATCTGCAACGGATTCCAGATCCTTTGCGAATCCGGACTGCTGCCCGGCGCGCTGATGCGCAATGTAGGCCTCAAGTATGTCTGCAAGCCCGTGCAGGTTCGCGTGGAGAATGCAGAGACTCCTTTCACCAATGCCTGCACGAAGGGCGAAGTACTGACTATCCCCATCGGGCACATGGAAGGGAATTATTTCTGCGACGCTTCGACCCTGGAGGAGTTGCAACGCGAGAATCGCATCCTCTTCCGCTATTGCTCGCCTACCGGGGAGATCACGGCTTCGTCGAATCCCAACGGATCGCTCGACAATATCGCGGGCATCTGCAGCCCGGGCGGAAACGTCGTTGGCATGATGCCGCATCCGGAACGTTCCGCTGAACCGGAGTTGGGTGGCATCGACGGCGTGAAAATATTTCAGTCGCTGGTCGGCTCCATGGCGAGCCGCTAGTTTCCTGCCGCAGAATTTTCTTGGTTATTAACAGGCACTCGGTATATTGTCGGTGCTTCTTCCCCTGTACTGGGCCCAAAAACCCAAAATGTATTTTGCGCACACGCGGGGAGGCGTGTCTCCAATGACACCGAAGCAGATCCTGGATTCATTTTCCGAAACATTAATGCGGGATGAGCGGATTTTAAGCGCGCAGGAGCGCGCGCTGGTTTGTACTCTTCTGCAACATGCGAAGGCCGCGACCAGCGAGAAGCCTGAGACGCAGGAAGCGGTTCGAGCGGTCATCGCTTCGGCTGTCGGCGAAACCGTCGCGCAGCGGGCCTTCGCTGTTCTTGGTGGCAGCATTGTCGAGCGTCTGCTGGAAGAGAGCGCCTTGCCCCAGCGGGATTCAGAGGACGCGGGCACGATAAATCTGCGAGAACCGCAGCCGCCGTCGCCAGGTGTAAAAGCGCCGCCAAAGGGACCACCGATGCCGACGCCGGGGGAGCCGCAGCCGCCCTCGCCGGGAGTGAAGGTGCCGCGGAGAGATCCGCAACCTCCTATGCGCACGCCGGGAGAGCCGCAGCCTCCGTCGCCCGGGCCTGTAAAGCTGCCGCGAAAGCCCGAACCATTGCGGACGCCCGGCGAGCCGCAGCCGCCCTCGCCGCACCTGGTGCGCACCACAACGGCGTCAGAAACGAGTGCGGCGGTGGCTGCGCGGCCAGCGGTGTTGCCGGCGAAATGCGTGGTGCTCGACGAATTCTTGTCACCGCAGGAACTGGAAGAACTCACTCGCTTCACCATTCAGCATGAAGGCGATTTCAGCGCCAGTGAAGTGGTTTCTCCGGCTGCGAACGGCGGAATTGTTGACTATGAGCATCGGCGGTCGCGGGTGTTGACGGACCTCGGGGAACACCAGGATCGCATACTGGCACGCATCAAGGCGGTGCTGCCAGAGGTGTTGGACAAACTCGAAATGGAGGAATTTTCCATTGCTGACGTGGAAGCGCAGGTTACCGCCAGCAACGATGGAGACTTCTTCCACTTCCATAGCGACAACGGAAGCGAGCGTGTGGCCGCGCGCCACGTGACGTTCGTTTATTTCTTCCATCGCGAGCCGCGGCAGTTTGAAGGCGGGGAACTGCGCATTCACGATGCCCGGCTGCATGGTGGCAGCTATGTCAGCGAGGGCAGTTATCAGACGATCGTGCCGCAGCAGAACCAGATCGTTTTCTTCCCGTGCGAATTGCTGCACGAGATTACTCCGGTGAATTGCGCTTCGCAGCTTTTCGCCGATAGCCGCTTTACCCTGAACGGATGGCTTCGTCACTGAACAATTCGGCGTGGCTGCAGTGGATGGAGACTCTGATGGCCGGAGTGTCCGGGGAAGGAGTGTCGCGGCAGAGCTATGCCGCGACACTTCCTCCGGATCGTTTTTACTGCCTGCTGGATGAACTGCCGCTGCATCTTGTGCCACAAAGAGCGCAGCGATCGTTCCGGATTCACGAGGGCCGCGATCAGCCGCTGTATTTGAATCCGGACTGTATCTTTTGTTCGGGCGACGAAATACCGGAAGAGCTGGCGTCTCGGCCGGACCTGCTTTCTGGATTTGCCCTACAGGGAACCATCGCATGGGTGCGTCGAACAACCGGAAACCTGCTTCCATTCTGGCTGGGACCGGAACTGTCATGTGTGATACGGAGTTTGCGCCCAGATGCACCGGTGCCCGGGTCGCTGTCAGAGATGCTTCGACGGGTGTTGTCAGCAGCCGGAATTCTACGGGCTGAGGATCGTGCCGCGTGGGCTCGCAAGTCAGACGAAAATTTCAGAGACGCCGCGCTGAGCTTTCGCGAGAAGGGCTACGCGCCGCTCGGGGATTTAATCCACCCGTTCCACGTGGCCGCATTGCGCCGCTATTATCGCTACCTGATTCGCACGGGAGCGATTCGCCTGGGCGACGGACAAAGTCCGCTCCGCTATGTCGTATATAACGATCCAGTCGCGCGCTTCTTTCACTGCGACATTGCGTCCACCTTAAGCGCTGTTGCCCGGGAGCCACTCAAGCCTTCGTATGTCTATCTCGCTTCTTATTTAAGTGGTGCAGAGCTGAAGAAGCACACGGACCGGGAACAATGCGAGTTCAGCGTGACGCTGTGCCTGGATTTTTCGCCCGAGCCCGCACTGGCGACATCGTGGCCCATCAGACTGGACAGTTCCAGCGGCACGGTCACTGTCTACCAGGCCTTGGGAGACGGCCTTGCTTATCGCGGAACTCGCCTGCCGCACTATCGGGATCCGCTCGGCGCGGGCAAGACGTCCACCTCAATCTTCTTTCACTATGTTGCGAGTGATTTTGCAGGGTCGCTGGATTAACACCGAGTCCGCAATTGCCCCGCTCTAACGCAGGCCGGAAATCAAATACAAAACCGAAAGCGTCTGGTTGTAGCTGTAGGCAAAGCGTGTGCCTTCGCGATCGGCGACGACTGGAGCGACCATCACAACTCCGGCAGAAACACCCGGCCGTAGTTCTTGGATAACACTTTGCTTTCCGTTGTCGATTCTCACTTTGTAGATTCGACTGGGGAGTTCGCCCAAGTGATAGCCGAAGAGAAAAGCGCCATCGCTTGACCATTGCACCGGCAGAAATCCCGCATCCAGAGCCGGAATCGAACGGGGTTGGCCATCGCCGAGGGGATAGATGGCGACCTTGGAATCCGATCCGACTCCGACCACGTAACGGCTGTCAGGAGAGGAGGGACCGCAAACCGTTCCTTCCGGCGTAACCGGATTCGGCGAGCCGCCAGTCAAGTCCAAGACATAGCATCGAGTCGCATGGCCTTGCTCGTTGGCATTGGTGATGAGCCGTTGTCCGTCCTGGAGAAAGCGGGCCCATCCGCTCTGAATGTGTTCCAGCCCGCGAACCTCGACGGAACGAGGCTGGCCTGCGCCAATGGGCAGCAATGTGACTCGCGGGGGCTGAGTGGTGGAGACTGCGATTGCCCACTTGCCATCCGGCGAAAGGCCGCCCGCGCTGCCTTCGCCAAGGCGAACGGGAAGCGTGCCGTCCACTTTGCGGAGCGCAACCGCATAACTCGGTCCCGCGGCTTCGCTGGCATCTCCAAACAATACGAACGAGCCGTCGGGCGAAATGCCTTTGGCCACGTTCCAGTCATGCCAGGAGAGTTCCACGTCCTGCGTGCTGCCCAGGGTGGTGAAGCCCATGGCGAGGCGCTTGGAGTTCAATGCAACTAGCACGCTGCCGTCGGGCGCAATGTCCTGCAGCGTGATTCCCATCGGCAAGTCGAGCACGGTGCGGAGTTTGCCGGAGAGAGTTACCGCCATCAAGTTTAAGTTTGTGCCCTTTTCGGCGGCGGTGAACCAGATTTCTTTGCCCTTCGGGTGCCACGCCAGTCCTTGCATGGACTCGTAATCTATGGTGAGGCTGCGAACATGACCCTGCAGATCGCTGATGCAGAGTTTGCCGCGGTTGTCCCAAAGCGTCGGATGATCGGTGAAGGCGATGTGGTCGCCTTGCGGTGAGAACCGGATATCGCTGATCCATCCATTGCTCTGGTACAGCACCTTGCCGATGGGATATTCGAGGCGGCTGTGGCCATTGTCATCGCTCACGACCGCAAGATTCCCTTGCGCGTCCCAGTCCGCCCAGCGAACGTCGGCCAGGAGTTCCTTGGGAGAACCTCCGGCGAGCGGCGCGCGGGCGAGCATACCGCCGACGGTTTCAAGTTGGCCGTTGTGGCTGCCGTGCAGCACGACCGCGAGCTCGTTCGTGTGCGAGATAGCTAAAAGATTGGCGTCGGAAAGATTCAACGGTTGCGTAAGCAGAGAGTTTCCCACCGTCGAGAAAAGTTGCACCGGCTTGTCATTCCACGCGGCGCTATAGACGATGGAAGCGCCGTCAGGTGCGAACCGCGCCGAATATACCGTGCCCTCTTCAAAGGTTATGCGCCGGTACGATGGAGGCGGAACCGGCGTTCGCAGTTGGGTGATTGCCAGAAGCGCAATCGCCGTCAAGACCGCGACGAAGGCCCAGGGAAGGACGCGCGCCGCCTTCTTAACGGGACGAGCGACCCGCGCCGGCGACGAGGCCGTCAGGGTCTGGAGAGCGAAAACTAAATCCGTGGTCGATTGAAATCGGTTCTCCGGATCTTTCTCCAGGCAGTGCCGAATGACGTCCTGATATCCGGATGGAATCGCGGCTTCGTCAAGGGATACCGTGGCCGGTTCCTCGCGCAGGACTGCGGTCATGGTGTCAACTTCGGTTTCGCCGCGAAAGGCGCGGGAACCGGACATCATTTCGTAGAGAATCGCGCCGAAGCTGAAAATGTCGCTGCGGTGATCAACGGCTTTCCCGCGCAGTTGTTCGGGCGACATGTACGCGACCGTGCCAACCATGGAGCCGTGCTTGGTCACCGTGGTCAGGCTTTCCATGGGACGTTCGATGTCGGCGGGAGCCTGGAGCTTGGCGACACCAAAGTCCAGAATCTTGACGCGGCCGTCTTTGGTGATGAAAAGATTTTCCGGCTTCAGGTCGCGATGGACAATGAGTCGCTCGTGCGCTGCGGTGAGTCCCTGCGCGATCTGTAGAGCGATGTCCGCCGCCGCTGGCACTGACATGGGACCTTCGGCCAGGCGCTGGCGAAGATTTTGACCCTCGAGTAATTCGGAAACGATGTAGGGAACGGAGCCGTCGAAACCAACGTCGTAAATCGCGAGAATGTTGGGGTGGTTGAGCGCGGCGGCGGCGCGAGCTTCCTGTTCGAATCGTCGCAGATGATCGGGGTTATCGCTGGAGGCTGGTCGGATCAGCTTAATTGCGACATCGCGGCCGAGTCTTTCGTCGCGCGCGCGAAAGACTTCTCCCATCCCTCCCGAACCAATTTTTTCGAGGACCCGGTAATGCCCCAAGAGCTGGCCAGCCATAGATGATAGGATGAGCGCGCGCCTGCTAGAGAAGCGATGTTAGGTGCGAT
>Ga0070731_10003861_pt1 | contig 13239 bp, 11 predicted proteins | sample Coa_R1_2_FD_66448 | JGI IMG/M metagenome (GOLD analysis project Ga0070731, IMG submission 66448) | Surface soil microbial communities from Centralia Pennsylvania, which are recovering from an underground coalmine fire - Coalmine... | ecosystem: Environmental > Terrestrial > Soil > Unclassified ... | reverse complement strand
GCGGTGCGAGGTGGCGACACTTAGGCCGGGCCCCTATGGGTGCCGGAACGCTACCGCAGTGAGATGCGATCAGAGTGGCGATCGACGGTGACGTCGAAGCGCGCTTTGAGCGCGTACAGGAATGCTTCCGAGTCGCCGGTTTTGAAGCCGCCGCTGATTCGCACATTCCGAAGATTCGGATCTTCGATCACGATCGGAACGCTCGAGTAGCGATTCATCTCTTCGACGGCTTCGCCGAGCGGCTCGTTGTCGAGCTCGATGACCCCCGTGCGCCACAATAGCGCGCGCTCGGCATCGATCGCCGCAACTTTGACGAGCCGTTGCGAATTGTCGTAGTCAAGTCGGTTGCCGCGAAGAAGCTCAACCTTGTCAGCGTTGGCGACAGTGCGAGTCGCATCCGGAACCACGTTTACCACGCCCTCCTTCACGACCACTTCTAGCTTCCCTGCGACTTCTCGAACACTGAATTGCGTACCAACAACGCGAACTTCGCTCGATCCGACATGTACGACAAATGGACGCGAGGCATCGTGCGCGACATCAAAGAACGCCTCGCCACGCACCAGGTCCACGCGGCGTTCGTGGTCTGTCACATGTGCGCGGAAGATGGAGTCGGTGTTCAGCTGCACGGTGGAACCGTCTGAAAGCACAACAGTACGTTGTTCGCCACGTGCGGTTTTCACCGTGTCAGGGGTGATCATGTCTATCGGAGCGAGGTACCAGGCCATTGCAGCAACGGTTGCGGCGAGCGCTGCCCCGACGCCCCACTTTCCAGGCCACGCCCGCGGGACTTCACGCCCCACTGAAGACAAGTTCGCCAGCCGCAGTGCCTCACTAGCAAGATCTACCTGAGATTTGAGTCTCATAGGCACGCGCCAGAAGCGCTCACATTCCTCGTATTCGCTGGCGTGAGAGGTATCCGCCGCAAGCCACGCCTCGAACGCAGCTTCCTCCCCCTGGGTACGATCGGGCGAACGACGACGCGCAAACCACTCGTCGGCCGTAGTAGGAACGGGCCTCAATCCCGCGGGGGTATGAAGGGCGGTCACAGATAGTCCTTCATGCGCGTACGGCAATGTGAAACGGCGCGTGCAATGTGGCGTTCGACGGTACGACGCGAGATTCCGAGCTCGTCGGCAATCTCGTCGTAGTTCATGTCTTTGAGATGGTAGAGCACGAGCACTTGGCGCGTCGTCTCCGGCAAGGTCTTCAAGATATCTACGAAGTGCACCATCGCTTGACGCCAGTGAACCACGTCATCTTGGTCTGGCTCGGAGGCTGGGACATCAGCGAGTTCGCTTTCTCCTGTCTGCTCCTTCGGCTGGCGGGCACGGCGCCGCTCAGCATCAGTCGCGATCGACTGCGTTGCCGAGTACATGTAGTTCGTCGCTTCGTCACGTAACGTACCCGTTTGTTCGTGGCGCCAGAGTTTGAGGAAGACTTCCTGCGTCGCCTCACTCCCGTCTTCTACGTCACGGAGCCGGAACGAGAGAAAGCGCTGGACGCGGCGAGAGTGCTCCCTAAAGAGCCGCAGGACGATCGACTGTTCGGTCGAAGCAGTCGAAGCCGACAGTCCGAGATCGGGAACATCCGAGCGGGTGAGATTGAGGACTTCTGCAGCCTTCTTCAACGCGGGGCCAGCCTTAGGTCTTTGCCTAGTACGAGATTACACAAATAAGGCGGCGTTGTAAGGGGGTGGTGGGAAAAGATCGCTGTCGTGGTTTCGTAAAGAACGGCGTAACTGACTGGGTAAGGGAAGACACCCGCAACGCACGACAAGAAGGGGGAGCAAGATGCTGCGCGCATTTGTAACGTGTATCGCGTTCGTATTTGTCGCCTTTGCTGCACCGATAGCGATTGGGCAGTCGGCCGGGACCGCCGTTCCAAGTACGTCAGGCGCCCGTGATTTTGACATTCCGGCGCAAACGCTCGAGGCGGCCCTGCGGCAGGTGGCATCAATCGAAGGAATTCAGATTTTGTTCCTTCCAGACGACGTTAAGGGAATGGGCACCGCCGGTGTTAAGGGCCGAATGACGGCCCTTGAGGCGATTGAAGTGCTAATCAAAGGGACCGGACTCTCTGTTTCGACGAATGGAAATGGAGTATTTGCGATCAAGCCTGTCCCAGCGCCGTCGAAGGAGCGCGTATCGGAGGCGGTGCCGTTGGAGCGGGTGGTCGTCACGGCTCAGAAGCGTGACGAGCACCCGATCGACGTTCCAATCAGCCTCGTTGTTGTTACGGCGGACGAGTTGGAAAAGCGCAAGATCGTCAATATCGACGATTTGCCTTCCGCGGTACCGGGGTTGGCGATTCGCAGTAACGGCAGTTACACGCGACAAATCGCCATTCGTGGCGTTGCAAACAGCGCCGGCAACTCGAATCTGATTGGCGTGTATTTGGACGAGGTTCCAGCGACGTCCCCCCTCACGAACTATCAGCTGGATCTTCGGACCTATGACTTGGAGCGAGTCGAGGTGCTGCGTGGACCGCAGGGCACTCTATATGGCGAAGGTTCCGTAGGCGGGACCGTTCGTTTCATCACACATAGCCCGCTGTTGGACAGATTCGAGATGAAAGCAGATGTCGCTGCGCTATTTACACAGGACGGAGCGCCCAGCCAGCGGATTGAGAGTGTGGTGAACATTCCCGTAATAGACAACAAGTTCGGACTTCGAATTGCTGGAACGTTTGATCATGAAGGTGGATGGATCGATCAGCCAGCCGCTAACAGGACTGATTTCAACCAGCAGAATCTCGTGGATCTGCGGGTCAAGGCGCTTTGGAAGCCAGTTCCCGGGTTCTCGGCGGCGGGCACGATCCTAGTGCACCGGGACAATCAGCCACCTTCCAACGCCGAGGATGCTAATGGCAACTTTACCCAGGTATTCCAACAGCTGACGACCCCTGACGCTACCGACGATTACAACTTGTATGACGTGACGCTCACCTATGACCTGCCTTGGGCTCGACTCTTGAGCTCCACGAGCTACGTTCACCAAGACAAGTCGCTCAAGAACATCGGGACAACCCGCCAACTGGCTCCGCCAGGATCACCGGTTCCATTGTTCAACGTACTCTTTCCGCTCGCGGAGTTCAGCGGGAGCTCGTACTCGGAAGAGCTTCGCCTCACGTCAAGAGACGCGGCGCCCGTTGAGTGGACTGCGGGGGCGTTCTTTCGAAATGCTGAGCCTCGCCAGTCCATTCCGGCGGCATACATTGGCCCCGCTGGCCCACTTCCCTTGAATCCGATTCCTGCCACGTTCACGGATACCCAGTCGAAATCGTGGGCACTGTTCGGCGATGCCCGCTACGAAGTATCGGACAAGCTCGGCGTCGGCGCCGGTCTTAGATATTTTCAAGATGAGCAAAAGGACCTGGTAAGCGGTAGATCGGCCAAGTTTGACAGCACAAGCCCAAGAGTCTACGGCCAGTACCAAGTCGCGGACCAATTCAATACTTACGCGAGCGTCGCGAAGGGGTTCCGGAGCGGAGGCTTCAATGGCGCCGGACAGCCCAACTATGGACCTGAGTCGGCGTGGACGTACGAGCTTGGTCTCAAGGGCGATTTCGATCGAGGTCAAATCACGAGTGACTTCGCGATCTTTCAAACTGACTATAACGACTTTCAGATTTCGGGCGCCGTGCTGTCACCAACCTCTGCCACCGGTCTACTCTCGATCACAAGCAACGCCGGAGATGTAAGGATTCGAGGTGTCGAGTGGGCGCTAAACTGGCGCCCAGATCGGGTGTGGACGCTAGGCTTCAACGCAACCTATCTCGATGCGAAGTTCGTGACGGTTGCCACGTTTCCAAGCCCTACCACCGGGCTTCCGACTTCACCCAACATCGTTGGCGACCGGGTCCAGGGAATTCCAGAATACCAATTCACGGTATCGGCGCAGCGGGACTTCAGTTGGGACGGTCGTCTTGGGTTTGTGCGCGTGGATTACAGTCAACAGGGGCCCATGGAATATAGGGTTCGCTCAATAGGTCCTTGGTATGTCAGCTACAGCGATCAGATCAATATGTTGAATGCGAATGTGGGCTTCCAGTGGCGCCAAGGCCTTTCTTTTAATCTATTCGCGCAGAATCTCCTGAATGACCGTGGATACACCGGATCAAACTCCATCGAGGGATTGGCGGCACGCGCGCGTCCGAGAACAGTTGGTGCGTCCTTTGGCGTGAGCTTCAATTGAATTCGGCGGCAAACGTTTTGATCAACGCGCGTTCCCGAGTTCCCAATATTTCGCTTTGCCGTGCCGGGCGCTGAGGGGGTCTTCCAGGCGTATTTGGATCTTCACGGGCTTATGTCGGATGAGGTGATCTCGCCCGTGTGGACCCAAGATGGCGCAGCTATTTGGTTCTTAAGCGGAGTCGCAGGGAACAGGATAGCAAAGCATGTCGACCTCGGGACGGGGCAAGTATCGCAGTTACTTGACCCGCTTCACTTGCGTGCTGCGCTCGCTCTTGCCACCGGAACGGAGGTGTCCGGTCAAAGCCTTCCGTTTGACTCGATTTTGGAGGGAACATCTGGTCGTCTAGAGTTCGACTACGGCGGTCGACGATGGAGTTGGGACATCAGGACTAGCTATTTGGCGCCGGTGGACAATGGCGCGGACGTCAATCGGCACTGGCGTCGGGTCGACTACCTTTCCTTTACGACCGATGTGACGGAACAGATTTCTCCGGACGGCACATTCTCCGTAAGCATTCGAGATCACAACATTGTCCTGCGCACACGTGCGAACGGGATAGACCGCCTGTTGACGTCTGATGGGACTTCCGAAGTCTCTTGGGACGTGGAGGCGGATCGCGTTGCTCTGACCAAAGGACTTGCCATGACGAGGCACTCGGTTAGTCCTTGGGCGCCCGATGGAATGGTATTGGCGGCTTATCGACGGGATGTGAGAGATGTCCCTCGTAGGCCGCGCGTTCGGTGGACCGGGCCAGACGAGGGCGTGGATTTCCTTCCATATGAAATTCCAGGTGCTCCCTTGACATCAGTGGAGCCGGTGTTCGTTACAGTTCGAACTGGCGGAACGACCGCAGTGCGTCTTGATGTAAACGACTCTTACATTCAGTTGCTCGGGTGGCATCCTGAGGGATCCGACGCGCTGATTGTGAGGTACGCCCGGAATTTTAGATCGGTGGAGATCTTCCGCGCTGACCGCGAGACCGGGGAGACGCGGCTAGTTCTGAGGGAGGAAGGTTCGAGCTTTGTCCGGATTCAGCATGCGGCAATTTACTTCGGCGAACACGGATTCTGGATTTTGCCGAGTGGGAGTGGGTTCATTTGGCTCAGTAATCGCGACGGCTGGGACCATCTCTACCTATACGATTGGAACGGCCAGCTAGTACGTCAGCTGACGGCCGGGGCTTGGCCCGTCCATGACGTCGCAAAGATTGGAGGTGATGGATTTGTCTACTTCACGAGTTCGATAGATACCACGAGACCTTACGACGTTCATGTTTGCAGAGTCCCTCTAGTCGGGGGCGACATTGAGCAACTGACGAACGCCGAGGGAATTCATCAGCCTCACTTCGGTCCGAATGCGGCCGTATTTCTCGATACGCACTCGAAGGTGGATCGCCCTGCACGGGCCGATTTGCGTGAAACAAACGGCGCTTGGATCACCACTATTTCTACGGTAGATATCTCTAATCTCGAGAAGACCGGCTACACGGCCGCTGAAGAGTTCACTGTAAAGGCCTCAGACGGCGAGACTGATTTGTGGGGCGTTCTATACAAGCCATTCAACTTTGACGCTCGAATCAAGTACCCAGTCATCGAATCAATTTATGGAGGGCCGCAATGTATGTGGGCACCGCGAACCTTCGCTGCGGTGTCGAAATTTTGGGACCTACCAAGAGCACTCGCGCAACTCGGATATATCGTTGTTTGCCTCGACGCACGTGGGACGCCAGGCCGTTCGAGAGCATTTCATGAAGTTGCGTGTGGTGATTGGGGTGCTGCAGTCGCCGATCATGCGCTAGCGATTCGACAGCTGTGTGCGCGAAACCCTTGGATGGACGACTCTCGGGTGGGTATCTACGGAGGGTCGTGGGGCGGCTATTTTGCGACGCGTGCTTTGATGTACCAACCGCAGGTCTATCGGGCCGCCGTCGCGTTCTCACCCGGCTATGACCTCCGAGGAAGTATTTTGGTTGAGCCATATCTCGGGGTCGGGGAACAGAACTCCACGGCACATGAGCGCGCTGACATTGTCGCGCAGGCAGGTGCTTTGAAGGGCCGACTAATGATTCTGGTAGGAACGGCCGATTTTGGTTGCTTACCGTCCGCTCTTGAGATGACACACGCGCTCATCAATGCCGGCATTGATCACGAAGTTGTCGTGATCCCCGAAGCTGCTCACGGCTTTGTAAGACCCAATGATCGGAACTACTTTCTCTCGAAGCTGACTGGATGGTTCGACAAGCATGTCAAGCGACGAGCTTCGAATGGACGCGGTGACGGCGCGTTCGTGTCTCAAGATGAGGCGTGAGGCCTATCCGCGGTATCTAATCGCTGTACTGGCGACAATTGCCGCGTTCAATGGGTTGGAGCGGCTAACTCTAGGGCTTCTGCTGCACGACATAAAGATCGACTTCGCGCTGAGCGACACTCAGTTGGGGGTCATGACCGGCCTTGCTTTTGCGTTATTCGCATCAGTCATCGGCATTCCGATTGCGCGATGGGCGGACCGCTCCAATAGGATTCTGATCATCTCCATTTCGACGGCATTATGGGCCATGGGGATGTTGTTGTTCGGTATGGCGACGAGCTTCGCCCAACTGCTGATAGTAAGGGTGGGGATGGCAATTGGTGAGTCGGGATGCGCGCCGAGCTCCCTATCTTTGATCGCCGATTATTTCGATCGCAGTGAACGTGCTCGAGCGGTATCTCGTTACCTACTTGGTGGGCCGCTGGCGGCACTCTTAGGCTACTTCGTGGCGGGCTGGCTAAATGAGCTCTATGGATGGCGCATTACATTCGGCCTGCTGGGCCTTCCCGGCTTTGTTCTCGCTGGAGTGGCGTGGTTCACCCTCATAGAGCCAAGACGCTCCGTTCGAGCCGGGGTGGACGGGGAGGGGCACGCGAGGGATGCCACGCCGCAAATACCACTCAAGGCGGTATGCAGACTTCTGTTGACGAATCTCACTTTTCGTCACCTGGTGCTCTATTACGCGGTCAACGCTTTCTTCAGCGCCGGCATCAAGCTTTGGCAGCCCGTCTTTTTTATTCGAAGTTTTGGCCTACAGACGGGCGAACTTGGAACGTGGATGGCGATTATTGTCGGTGCAGGCACCCTTGCAGGAACATATGCCGGGGGCGAGTTTGCTGCCAGATTTGGGGCTTACAAGGAGCGGCTTCAACTCGAGATCCTCGCCGTAGTTTGCGCTTCGCTGGCGGTGGTCAAGGCGCTAACCTATCTGTCCACAAATCAATATGCGGCCCTCGGCCTAGCCGGTCTGAACTTCATTGGAGCATCAATGAGTGCTGGACCCATTCTGGGCGTGATCCAATCGCTCGTACCCGAAAGGGCTCGAGCAACCTCATTTGTCGTTGTCTTTTTCATGGCCGCTCTGATCGGCAACGGCCTGGGCCCGCTGGCGGCCGGAGTCATTAGTGACATTCTTTATCCGAGTGTTCAAGAAGAGTCCATTCGCTACGGCCTGCTGATCCTTTCCTTCGGATACTTGTGGGCTGCATGGCACGTCTGGCGCGCTAGCAAGAGTGTCATGTCCGATTTGCAAAGAGCGGGCGCCCGTTGATGGACTGCGGACAGTTCAATGAGCGCCAGGTCGATGAAATGGTCGCTGAGGTTAACCAGAGCGAACTGCCCGGTGTGTCCATCGGTATCGCCGCGAATGGACGAGTGGTCTATAGAAAGGGTTTGGGCCGAGCCAATCTGGAGGTGCCCTCTGTGCTTACGCCTAGCACAGGAATGCGGGTGTTTTCCGTCACCAAGCAGTTCACCTGCTTGTTATACCTCCTGCTCTGCGAAGAGGGCAGAGCGCGGATAGACGCGAGCGTTGGCTCATTCCTTCCCCATTTACATCCCACTGCGTGTCGCGTGACCGTTCAGCAGATCATGTCAAATACCAGCGGGTTACGTGATGTGAACGACATCACATGGCAGCTCGAGGGATATGGTCGCCAAGCAACAACAAGTCAGCTAGTTGAGATGTATCGGCATATCGTCGACGTGGAGTTTCAGCCTGGGACTTCGTGGCGATACAACAACGGCGGATTCCAGATCCTTACCCTGATCATCGAGCAAATCACCGGACAAAGGCTTTCGGACTTGCTTAGTAAGCGGATCTTCGAGCCAATCGGAATGATCGACAGCTTTCTGCGGCCCTGGGATACCGACTTCACTAATAACTGCGCTTCTCTGCACATGGCCTCACCGACAGGGTTTGATCGGTCATATCTCGGTGGGGAGCTTGCAGGGGATGGCGGCGTTGTGTCGACGGTTGACGACATGCTGAGATGGCTGCGACACATGGATTCGCCCGTCGTCGGAAAGGTCGAAACGTGGGCGCTAATGAGGTCTCCCAACATGCTGCCGGGAAATGTGTCTACAGGATATGGGCTGGGCTTGAGACTTGGTCGATATCGAGGACTAGACGCGATTTATCACTCGGGAGCGGGGCTTGGCGGAAGTGCTCAAGTCACGAAAGTGCCTGACGCACAGCTCGATTTGGTGGTTATTTCCAATCGGAGTGATGTAACGGCGACGAGCATCAGTAGTCGGATATTGGATGCGTTGCTTGCCCACACTGGGGAGACTCAAACGACGGGGCGAGATCAAACGCTGGATGGCGTTTTCGCATCCCTCCAGAGCGGGGTGGTGATCGAGCTAGAAACACGAGGACAGCGGCCGGTGGCGTCGATCAATGGAACAAGCATCCAACTTGAATGGACTCACGATGGTCGACTCGTCGCCTCCGGGAGCTGGGCCGACAGGCGCATCGCGATCGACCTCATTGGTGATCCAGCGAATCCTCGTGCCATCTTGTTTGAAGAGTTTGGTCTCACGGAAGAGCTAAAACGCATGCTAACTTTGGACGCCCCTCGGATGAATGAGATATTGGGCCAGTGGGGAGCCTCCAACATTGATTCGTCAATGACAGTCAAACAATCGAGCGACGGTCTCGAGTTGGAATCGCGCGGGCAGTTTGGGTCCACGCGGTACCAACTGGAAGGCCGCGCTCAAGGGGTCTGGCGCACAAAACCCAATCGGTTTGGAATCGCGATTGTTTTCTTGCTGCAGGATTCCAAAGAGCTTCTAGTTTCCACTTTTCATACGCGACACTTAAAGTTCCGACGGTTGAGTAGGCGATCGATATTGCGTGCGCGTCGCGAGGGCGCATGAGACTCAATAGTGAGATCGCTGGTCTCTTGAAACGTTCGATCGTATGGGACAACCATGGCTGCATGCCACATCATGACACCATGACTTGGCTTCAGAAGCTTGAGACATATCGCCAAGGCAACGTGAACGTTGCAATGATCAACCTGGGCGATAGCTTCATCTCTCTGGAACAAATAGTTCGAATGGCGGCACACATTCGAAATTATGTGCAGTTGCACCCCAATGAATACCTTCTTTTGCAGAGTACAGAGGACATTGTGCGCGCAAAGGCCGAGGACAAGATTGCCATCGGTCTGGACATTGAGGGGGCATTTTCCATCGGAGACCAGTTGAGCATGATTCAGCTGTACTACGATTTGGGGGTCCGTTGGATGTCGATGGTGTACAACCGAAGGAATCTCATTGGAAGTGGGTGTCATGACGACATCGACGAGGGCCTTACCGAGTTTGGTCGGAATGTAGTGCGTGAAATGGATCGTGTTGGAATCGTGAAATGCTGTTCACATACGGGATATCGGACGGCAATGGAAGTCCTGACTGCTTCCGGCAAGCCGACCATCTTTTCTCATTCCAATCCACGGGCTCTAGTTGACCACCCTCGAAATATCCCAGACGAGCTCATTGATGCCTGTGCCGCGACCGATGGCGTGATTTGTATCAATGGAGTCGGCCTGTTTCTAAGCAAAAACAACGAAGCGCATCCGACACTTGTAGCTAGGCACATGGATTATGTCGCGCAGCGAGTGGGGTCGAGACATGTAGGTCTGGGGCTGGACTACGTGTTTGATCAGGGGCATATGAATTCGGTGCTGGAGGAGCACGCGGGTACCTGGCCAACGAAATGGGGATACAGACCAGGAATTGCGTTTCTTGCGCCGAGCGAGGTGCCAGCAATTGCGAACGAGTTACTCCGCTTAGGCTGGCAGCAGGTTGACGTGGAGAACGCCCTTGGGGGCAACTTGATGCGCGTCGCGGTGGCGGTATGGAACTAGCCGGAGGGAGCCAGCGGTCGTGATTCGTGCCCGAACGTGGCGAGTTTTCGCGTCGACGTTCGGTTTGAAGAACTAGTAGGACTCGATACAGAAAAAATTGATATTCGAGTTATCGGCGCTCTATAACGCTCGTTATCGCTGTTTGGGCGCTACGGTGTTATTTGGGCAAGGTAAGTACAACTAAGGGGCGGCGCGCCAATCAGTCTTGAGTGCCGAGAGTCGAGAGACTCAGCATGACGGTCATCGGATCGACCGGACTTTCGATGAAGCCGCGCTTGAGATAGAAGGACTTGGCAGACTCGGAGATCGCGTGGCACAGCAGAGCGCGGACACCAAGTTCTTCAGAGATCTGGAACGAGCGCAGCACTGCGTCTTTCAACAAGCCCTCGCCAATCCCGCGCCCGGTGTAGTCCAAGTGCACGGCAAGTCGACCGAGAATGATCACCGGTATGGGATCGGGCATATTGCGCCGAAGGCCGCTTGGGGTCGATCCGCGTGCGACCGCCCCTGCGCTCAGGCAGTAGTAGCCAATGACAACGTCTTCAACGCTTACGACGTAAGTACGCGAAGCACCCTCGGCCTCATTCTTTCGGGCGCGCTCCTTAAGCCAGCGTTCAAGGCTTGGTTCGCTGCATCGAAACGAGTCGAGATGGTGTCGGGAGGAGAGGGGGGCGGGGGCGTTGAGCCTTGATAGCTCTAACGGTCCCAAGGCGCTCTCGAGGACAGAAGTCTCATAAGGCGCTCGTTGCGCTCGAGAGGCGCGTCGAGAAGTCGCAAAAAGCTGCCATATCGCTCGTCATCGAGTTTGAAGAATGCACGGTCGAGTAGAAGCTGTTCGGCCTTCTCACATGCCGCGTCGAGCATGAATTCCGTGCGCTTCTTTCCCTGCGCCTCCGCAGCACGGTCAATGAGCTCTTTCTGCGCCGCCCGAGCGCGCAGATTGATAGTGACTTCTCTACTAGCCGACATATATTAGCTCCTTCTGTATACGCAATGAGTATACGTTAACGTATACACAAATGCAATACAGGGCATTGCACTCAACAGTGATTAAAATTTGACTGCTAGCAAATAAACGACTACTATGTGAGTACGGCGGGGCGATCTCGTCCCGGTGCGCTCTTTAAATAGATCGAGTTGTTCGAAGCCTTTAAGCAGGCGCTTTGGTTGTCCCGTCCAGGTTTTGTTTTGACCTGGGTCCCCCGTTTGGGGGTGCGGCACGACACAGCTCGGCAAATCGCGAGCTGCTGTTGGTCAGCGCTAGGTCGTTCCTATCGGAATGCTCATTTCCGGAGACCTAGTGGGCTGGTGGTCGGTTTTGGGATTTGGTTTGTGGTGTCAGCTCTCTCCGTTCTGGCAATTGCTTATGGGCTGGGCAAATTCGCCCGGAATGGAGAACAACGTGAAGCACGATCTCTTGAGAGAGTGCGTCGAAACGCTTTACGCGTTCCGCGCACGAATGCACGAAGAGCTGGACGCTGGCATTGCTGAGGAACTCGACGTCGCAATTGAGCGACTCGAGTCATGCATGAAGAACGAGGACGAAGAGGTGATGGTCGAAGCTGAAGTACGCGCAGGGGTGCTGAAAGTAATTTCCGAAGCGCTCAGCGCAGCGACGAACATCGCGGAATTGATCGAACAGTTCTTCGGGCCGGGGTGATGCGACAAACCTTCTCCCAATCAAAATGAATCTCGGAAACGCGATCACACTTGTTCGAGCGAGGCGGCGGCTCACGCAGGCTGAGGTGGCAAAGCTTGCCGGTCTATCGGTGTCGTATCTCTCTCTGCTCGAACAGAACAAGCGAACGGATCCAACGCTCTCGACCATCCAAAAGCTCTCCGAAGCCCTTGGCGTCCCGGTCGGTGTCCTGTTCTTCTTGGCCGCCGAGCAACGCGAGCTCTCCGGTCTCGACGAGGAGCTTCAGGACAAGCTTGCGCGCGCTGCGCTCACTTTGCTCGATGACCAAGAATCCGCTCCGCGCCTTCTATAGCAATGCGCCAATCAAGAGTCTCGGCAAACTCGCCGAGGTACTCGACGTTGCTCCACTGGCGCTCGCTGATCTCGCCGCAAGCGCCGACGCGCTGTATCGACCCGTGCCTCAGAAAAAGAAAGACGGCACGCTGCGCATGACATGGGACGCCTATCCGCAACTCAAAGCCGTACATCAGAAGATCAAGAATCGACTTCTCATTCCCGTGAGATATCCGCTGTATTTGCAAGGCGGCATACGGGATAGGAATGCGCCGCGCGACTATGCGCGAAATGCAGCGATTCATGCGGGGCAGCGCTGTGTTTTCAATGAGGACGTTGAAAATTTCTTTCCGTCGATTGGGGCCGACAAGGTAAGAGACATCTGGGAATCATTTTTTCGATTTACGCCATCGGTAAGCGATGTGCTGACAAAGCTCACAACACGTGGCGGTGAATTGCCGCAAGGGGCGCGCACGAGTAGTTATCTCGCAAACCTCGCATTTTGGCGGACGGAGCCCGAGCTCGTTCGCTACCTTCACGCTCTCGGCTATCGCTACTCGCGCTTGATTGACGACGTCACCGTTTCATCCGCGCGACCGCTTTCCGCGAGACAGAAAACACAAATTATTTCGTTAATCTACGCATTCTTCGAGAGAGACGGTTTCCGGCCGAAATACGCAAAACATCGGATCTACAAAGCAAACGAACGCATGCTCGTGAATAACTTAGTTGTCAACGCGCATCCGTCGTTGCCAGACGAGCAGCGAAAGGGCATCAGAAGCTTGGTGCACTACGAGGCAAACGCGAATATCACGGACGTACAGCGTCTAGCGCGGGTGAGAGGAAAGGTTGCCTTGGTCGCGCGCTTTCATCCTTCCACGGCAAAGCGTCTTGC
>Ga0070731_10003859_pt1 | contig 13244 bp, 12 predicted proteins | sample Coa_R1_2_FD_66448 | JGI IMG/M metagenome (GOLD analysis project Ga0070731, IMG submission 66448) | Surface soil microbial communities from Centralia Pennsylvania, which are recovering from an underground coalmine fire - Coalmine... | ecosystem: Environmental > Terrestrial > Soil > Unclassified ... | reverse complement strand
GCGGATCGACGCGGCCAGATGGTAGACGGTGTCGAAGGGCCCCCGCGCGGCCCAGATCGCCGAGAGCGCCGGAGCGTCGGTGATGCTTCCCTTCACGAGGGTCAACGCCTCGGAACCGGAAAATTCCGCGAGATTCCTCGGATGGGAGTTGCTGTAGTCGTCCAGCACGGTCACGCGGTCGCCCGCCCGCTGCAAGAGACGACGCACGACCCAACGGCCGATGAAGCCCGCCCCGCCAGTGACGAGATGGTTCATGCGCGCAGAACGTCCGTCCGGAGAAGTTCCAGGACCCCGGCCTTCGACAGGGGGGTGGTGGTCCGGGAGCTGTAGACCTGGCGGACCCAGGCCGGGTTGTCGGGATAATCGGGAGGTCCCAGCTTGGACGCGTGGCGTCCTCCGACCTCATAGAGGCTTTCTTCCGCGAAGGGGAGAACGATCAGCAGCCGCTCGGTTTCGAGACAGCGCGGGATCTCTTCCGCCGAGATGAGATCTTCGTACGCCTTCTCCCCGGGACGCAGGCCGATTTCCACCGTCTTGACGGGCCTGCCTCCGGCCAGCAGGTCGATCATGCCCGAGGCGAGATCCTGCAGGCGGAGCGCCTGCATCTTCGGGACGAACACTTCGCCCCCCCAGCCGGCGACGAGCGCCGATAGGATCAGATCCACGGCCTGAAGCTCGCTCATGACGAAGCGCGTCATGCTGGAGTCGGTCACGGTCACCGGCCCCCCCTCCGCGATCTGCCGCCGGAACAGGGGAACGACGCTGCCCGCCGATCCCAGGACGTTTCCGAAGCGCGTCGACACGAAGACCGTCCGCGCCCTCCCCCGGTACACGTTGCCGGCCGTCACGAGGCGTTCTCCGATGAACTTCGAGCCGCCCATGACGTTGGTGGGATTGACGGCCTTGTCGGACGAGGTGAAGATGAACTTCTGCACGTTGGCGTCGATGCAGCACTCGATCAGGTCCTGCAGGGCGACCAGGTTGGTGCGGACCACTTCGAACGGGTTGTATTCGCCGACGCTGACATGCTTGAGCGCCGCGGCGTGGAACACCACATCCACGTCCTGGATGGCCCGTTTCATGCGTTCGCGGTCCCGGATGTCCCCGAGGAGGGGTCGAACGTTCGGATTGTTCCCGAAGGTGATCCCCAGGAAAAACGTGTCCTCTTCGTTATGGTCGAGCAGCCGGATGACCTTGGGCTTGAATGCCAGGAGCCGGCGCGTCAGGGCCGTTCCGACGGTTCCTGCGGCTCCCGTGATGAGAATATTCTTTCCGGCGATGAATTCGGCGACTTTCCGATCCAAATCCTGAAGCATGAAGGGCCCATCTTAGCGGGTGCCACGGACAGCGTAAACAGGATTCACGGATCGCTGACGCCCGTCCCCGCCTTGGTGCGGTTCAGGAGCCCGTTCCACAGCGAGCGGAAATCGTTCAGCTGCGGGAGGAGATCCCGCCCCGAGACTTCGCCACGGGTATCCCGCAGGAAGACCCCCAGCATGGCCAACGAGCTCACCCCCGTGGCGATGCTCCAGGCCGCGGCCCCTCCGGTGGCTCCGTACCCCGGGATCCACCAGACGCCCAGCCCGACCGTTAACGCGGCCATGAGTCCGGTGAGACCCACGACGCTGGGAGGATACCCGTGGCGGCCGGACAGATACCCGGAGGTGAGAATCCACAATCCCATGAAGTAGCTTCCCGCCAGGAGGATTCGAAAGGGAACGATGGAATGCACGAATCTCTCCCCGAACACGGCGGGGAACAGGACCCAGGCCACGAGGCCCAGGGCGATGCACCCCAGGGCTCCCAGCAAGAGGTGCATCCGCAGGACGCGAGCGACTTCGACGCCGGAATATTGCCTCGCCGAAGATTTCGTAAACAACATCGCTCCCAGCACTCCAGGGGCATGAAGCAGGAGTTCGCTGATCGGAACCGCCACCGAGTAGTATCCGACGACGGCGGGACCGTGATAGTGATTCAGCATCATGAGGATGCCCCGCAAGGCGACGTAGCCCAGGAAGGACGTCAGAAGCCCCTTGGCGCCGATCCGAACGCATTCCCAGAGGAAGCGCCGATCGATCTTCCAGACCGGCTTCGCCAGCGCGGACAGGAGCCCGGCGGAGACCAGGACCGTCACCAGGTTCCAGGCCAGCCAGGAGGCCAGCGCCCAGATCACGGGTTCCTTCAATATGGCGATCAGAACGACGTTGGTCAGCGCCGTCCCCACGCTCGGAAGCGCGTTCACGACTCCGTACCGCTTGTAGCGCTGCAGGCCGAACAGAATGGCCCCGACGTTCACCTGCAGCACCAGAATACCGGTGCCGAGGACCGAGATCATCCGCAGATCGGTCGGCAGGCGGCCGAAAAGGAGATCCGCGGCCGGAGGCCACCAGATCGCACTCACCCCCAGCGGAAGGACGGCGACCAGAACCGGGATCACGCTCTGGGTGATCAGCAGGCCCGCGCGATCGGGATCCTTCGCGGCGAAATAGTTGTTCGCGTTGTTCAGGCCCAGGCAAAGGACCTGAGAAAGGAACAGGGCCGTGGTGACGATGAACGCGTAACTGCCGACCCCCTCCGGTCCGAGGCAGCGGGCCAGGACGATGGAGTTGACGAAGCCGGAGACGAGCATCACCTCCCGCGCCAGGAACGTCAGAAGGAAGGCGTGGGAGAATCGCATGGGCTCAAGAATCGCCGGTCAGCGGCCGCCGGCCCCGGCGGGACCCGGTCCGGAACCGACCGACACCGACACCGGACGGGCTTCAGGCACCGCCGCCCCGGGTCGCCCGGAGAAGAGCGACTCATACTCCACGCGCGGGAAGACGTCGAGGAAGCCCCCCTTGGTGGCGTTGTAAATCTTCATTCCCCGGTGGACGGCGAATTCCCGGACTCTCCGGTACCCGCGCCAGAGGGAAAGCGTGGATTCCAGCAGGGTTTCGTACGGATACATCGCGATCGACGCCGAATAGTGGGGGTTGTCCTCGTAGAAGTGGTTCACGGTGGTGGGAGTGCCGAGCCAGTCGTGATCACAGCCCAGCAGGTAGATCTCCCGACACCCCAGGTAGAGGGCCAGCAGGATGCAGCTGAGGGTCACGCAGGCGATGCCGGGGACCGGCCGCGTGAGATCGCAGAGGATCTTTCCCGAGTCGCAGCCCTGTTCGGAATGGAGCACGTAATAGACATCCCGGTTCAAGAAAATGCCGTGCTTCTTGAACAGGGGAGCGCCATCGACGGAAAACAGGAGCGCCGTCTTCTTGCTGCGGCCCTCCAGATCGCGAAGCCATCCCAGATTGGACGTCGTGTCGGTCACCGTCGCCGGATCGACCGCGACGTGATAGGTGGGCTGGAGCCGTTCGTAGTCCGGATGGAGGAAGAAGCTGTTCATGACGATGGTGGTTTCGCCCCGCAGCAGGCTTAGATCCTGATTCTTGATCGACGGCCCGTTGGCGATGATGAAGCAGCGGTCGGACGTCCGCGGGCGGCTCAGCAGTTCCCGGTTGCGGACCAGCAGCGACTGCACCGCGTGATACTCCAGCGCCGTGCGGATCCGCCGATGGATCCACCGGAGGGCGGGCTTGATCTGATGCGGGACCCGCTCCTTGAAATCCTTGGTTTCCACCTGGCCGCGAAATTGTCTGAACATAGCAAGTCAAGGGCGGATAGAAATTCACTATACCAGCCTCCCGCGGGGGGGTCAAGACAGCCCCCGGCGGAAGGCCGCTCACAATTCCCTTGCGACCCGCTCGGCGGATCGACTATTCTCCGTCCCGCCGGCATGAAACATTTCTACGACGAGCTCTGGACCGGGAAGGACGGCAAGGCGCCCGGCGCCGGCCAGCACCGACGGGACTGGTTCCACCGCTGGTTTCTCGATCATCTGATCAACCCCTTCGCTCGGGATCGCACCACCATCGCGCGGGAGATGCTTCCGTCCGGCGATCGACTCCTGGACATCGGCTGCTGGGGCGGAGAGGAAGCGAAAGCCTTCGGCGCCTTCGAGAAGTTCAAGGAGGTCCACGGGGTCGACCTCATCGAGGAATCCATCAAGCGGGCCAACGAGCGGGGCCTGAAGGCCAAGCTCGCAGACATGAACGTCGATCCCCTTCCCTACGACGACCGCTTCTTCGATTGCGTCACGCTCATGGCCATCCTGGAGCACGTGACCGACCCCTACAAGGTGCTCCGGGAGGTCCACCGGGTTCTCAAGCCCGGCGGCACCCTCATCGTCTCCGTTCCAAACGTCGCGTCGTTCAGCAACCGCTTCCGGGTCCTGTTCGGCCGCTGCCCGGTCACCAGCCTGGACCCCGGCTGGGACGGCGGGCACCTCCACTATTTCACCCCCCGGGACCTGAAGCGGCTGCTGGGGGAGATCGGGTTCAAGGTCGTCGGCCGTGCGGCGACGGGGGGCCTGAGACTGGTCAAGCAGCTGCTGTTCTCCCTGGTCGGGGAGTTCGTCTACCAATGCGAGCGCCGGGCCTAGCTTGTCGGCCGCGACGGCCCTTGCTAAAGTACTGACGTGAAGACGGTCGTCTTGGGCGGGGGATTCATCGGATCCGCCATCGCCCGGACCTTCGCCGACGCCGGCCATGAGGTCGAGCTGTGGGTCCGAACGGCCGGCCCCTCTTCCTCCGGCCTTGCGACGTGGGCCCTTCCCTGCGAGGCGGGTCCCCGCGGCCCCATGCCGATCGAGGAGCCGCTCACGCGCCGGATCCACACCTTAAGGCCGGACCTCTTCGTCCTGGCGGCGGGAATCGCCTCGGTCGGGGATTCCCTGGCCCATCCGGGCAAAGTCTTCGAAGAGACGGTGACGCTGGCCAGCCGGACCCTTCACGCGGCCTCGGTCGGCCATCCCTCGTGCCGCTACGTCACCATCTCCAGCGCGGCGGTCTATGGAAATCCCGCGGTCCTCCCCGTGCCGGAAGACGCGCCGATCGCTCCGATCTCCCCCTACGGGCAGGCCAAGGCGATGGCGGAACAGGCGGTTCGCAGTTACGCGGAGGGCAGGAGACTCCGGACCCTGATTCTCCGGCCCTTCTCCGTGTATGGCGAGGGTCAGCGGAAACTGGTGGTCGCCGAGCTCACCCAGCAGCTCCTGGAGCCGGGGCGCGACACCCTGACCCTCCAGGGAACCGGAGAGGAGACCCGGGACTATCTTCACATCGACGACTTGGCCCGTGCCGTCCTCCACCTGGCCGGCCTCCCGGAGTTTCCGGTCGGTCCGCTCAATCTCGCCTCCGGCACGTCCACGTCGATTCGCGACATGGCGGCCCTTCTTCAGAAAGCCGCCGGAACCTCCCTCCCCCTTCGGACACGGGGAGAGCCCCGACCGGGAAATCCCGACCACTGGCAGGCGGACGTCCGCCGCCTGCGCTCCCTGGGATTCAGTCCGGCCATCCCGCTCGCCGAGGGATTGCGCCGCTGTTTTGACTGGATGGCCGCAGGACGGCGTCCCGAAGCCCCGGCCAGGCCGTGAGTCCGCCCCCGACACGGACCTTCTTGATCGCCTGGCATCCCGGCCAGCGCCGCTGGGCCGGCGGGCTCCGCTATACCGCGCTGCTCCAGGAAGCGGTCCGGGGCTTGTCCTTCGGCCAGGTCGAGGAACGGAAGGACCCGCCGACGGGCGGCGCCTTCAGGAAAGCCGCCTTTTGGGTTTTCTACCTCTCCGCGACGCTCCTCCACCTGGCGACGGTCGTCTTCGCCGGGCTGGGACTCCTCCCGGTCTGGCGCCCCCTGGCCCGCGGGTTGAAATCCCTCCTCGCCTGGCTGTGGCTTCCGAGGGTCGTCGAGGCGCCCTCCACGACCGTCCTGTTCGAAATCGGGAAGTCGGTCTACGGACCGGCCTGGAAGAAGGTGCTCTGGGTGCCGGATCTCCAGCATCGCCAGCTCCCGGAAAACTTCAGCGCCGCCCAGTGGATCAATCGCGAGATCAACTGGCGGGGCTCCTATTGCCTGGCGGACGCCGCGGTGGCCAGCAGCAAGGCGGTCGAGCGGGATATCGATCACTACTGGGGCCGGAGGGCGCTCCTGCACTGCTGGAAGTTTCCCGCGTCGGCCCCGTTCCGCAGCGACCGCCCCGCGCCGGCGATTCCCGCCCCCTATGTCCTCTACGCGGCCCAGTTCTGGCCCCACAAAGGACATGCCGACCTCTGCCAGGCGTTCAGAGCCTTGATCGCAGCGAGACCGGGGTCCGCGACGCTGGTGCTGGCCGGCCGGGCGGAATCGGCCCTCCCCGGACTGCGCGACTGGATCCGGGCGGAGAAGCTCGAGGACCGCATCCTGCTGACGATTGACGCCTCGGACGACGTTCTGGGGGGCTATCTCCAGCATGCGACGGGGCTCGTCTTCCCGTCCCACTTCGAAGGGTGGAGCACAAGCGTGCTGGAGGCCATCGCGCTGGGCGTCCCGCTGGTGCTCTCCGACCTCCCGTCGCACGTGGAAGTCGGGCTCCCCGCGGAAGCCCACTTCAAGACCGGCGACGCGACCTCCCTCCGGTCGGCCCTTGAAAAACTCCTGTGGGATCCGGCGTTCCGGAAACGGATCGTCGATTCCTATTCGAGCCTCTCCCTCCCCACCGCGGCGTCCTTCGCCCGGGACGTCGCCGCCACGCTTGCATCGCTTGAGGACCGGAGCCCGGGCTAGTACGATGCAGCCTCCACCATGATCGATTTGCTCGGAACGCTCTCCGGTCATGCCAGTGTCCGGATGGAGAGGCTGGTCGAGTCCTTTCTGTACAGCCGTGCGCGGCTGGAACACCAGAAAGGGTCGTCGGCCCATGACGGCACCGGACTCCTGGTCCCCGCCGGCGTCCCCGTGCCGACCCTCTGGAAGGACCAGGAGATTCTCTACCCGGGGTATCCCAGCCCGGCCCACTCGCTGTGGAGAGCCCAGGAACTGTCGCTGTTCCACCAGCACCGCCGCTCCATGGGCCGTCCGCTGCTCGACTTCGGCTGCGGCGACGGCTCCCTCGGCGAAGTCCTCTTCGACGCGATCGACTACGGCGTGGACAACGATGCCCACGCGTTAGCCGTCGCCCGCGGCTTTCCGGTCTATCGGAATCTCGTGTGCTGTACGGAGTCGAGCATCCCGATGCCCGACCGCTCCGTCCATACGGTCATGTCCAACTCGGTGCTGGAGCATGTCACCCACCTCGATGCCATCCTGGGGGAACTCTACCGGCTGCTCGACGAAGGCGGGCGCCTGCTCATCACCGTGCCGACCCTGGGGTTCAAAGACCATCTCGAAAAGTATTTCGGACGGGAGGAAAGCGAGCGCGTCAACGTTCTCTACTATCACCGGAACCTGATGACGGTGGACGGCTGGAAGCGACGACTCGAGGCCGTGGGATTCCGCATCGAGCTGGTGAGGCACTATCAGCCGGACTGGTTCACCTACAGCTACCGGATGCTGCGACTGGCGGGGCAGAACGCGTTCGGCCGGGTGATCCCCCGGCTTCACGAGAGGCTGTGGGGGCGCTGCCGGGGAAGGCTCCTGGGCTGGGTCCGGAAATCCCTCGCCCTGACCCAGGAAGGGGCCAACGTCTTCATCATCGCCCGTCGCGGCGAGCTATCATAGAGCACCGTGCTGCCCAAGAAGAGCCTTCACCACGTCGGCATCACCCTGGCGACTCCCGAGGAGATGGCACGGGAGGTCGAGCTCGCCATCCGCGAACGCAGAGCCGCAAGCTCGCTGGCGGCCATCAACGTCCACACGTTCATCGAGGCCCAGCGCTCTCCCCGCTACCGGGATGCCCTGAATGACGCGTCGATCGGCTGGATCGACGGCGTCCCCATCCGCTGGCTGGTCCACGCCGGCGGCTTCCCGCCACCCCCCCGCATCCACGGTGCCGACCTGTTCCTGCTGCTGCTGGAGCGGCTGAAGGACGCCCGCCATCTGTTCTACGGATCGACCCCCGAGACGCTTCGCCTTCTCGAACAGCGTCTGAACGAGCGCCTCCCCGGGATCCGGACGGTCGGCTTCATTTCTCCGCCCTTTCGGAAGGAGGCCTCCCGCGAGTCGCCGGACCTGCTGGACCAGCTCAATGCGACCGGCGCGGACGTGATCTGGGTGGCCCTGGGCGCTCCCAAGCAGGAACTGTGGGCGATGCTGAACCGCAAGGGTCTCCGAATCCCGGTCATCGCCTGTGTGGGGGCCGCCTTCGAGATTCACGCCGGCCGTTACTCCCGCGCGCCGCTTTGGCTCCAGAGGTTGGGACTGGAATGGCTTTGGAGGATGCTGCAGAATCCCGCCCGGCTCTGGCGGCGCTACTTTTCCACCAATGGGGCGTTCCTCGCCCTGCTGCTCCGGACCGCCCTCTTCGGCGCCGGCAAGACCTCCGGTTCGGAGCCCCAGAATCCCCGCTCGCCGCACGCGCGTTCGGGGTTCGGCGGGCCGGACGCCTAGTAGGCGCCCCGCCCTCCCAGAACCGCCGGAACCGTCTTCAGGAGGATCTTGACGTCCAGCCCGATCGACCAGCGGTCCACGTACTCGAGATCGAGCTTCATCCACTCGGCGAAGTCCGTCACGCGATTGCGCCCCATCACCTGCCACAGACACGTGATACCGGGCCTCATGGTCATCCGGCGGCGCTGCCAGCGCTCGAACTTCTCGACTTCGTAGACCGGCAGCGGCCGAGGGCCCACCAGCGACATGTCCCCCTTCACGACGTTCCAGAGCTGGGGCAATTCGTCGATCGAGGTCTTCCGAAGGATCTTGCCGATCCAGGTCACGCGCGGGTCCTCCTTGATCTTGAAGACCGGTCCGTCCATTTCGTTCCGGGACTCCAGCGCCTGCCGTTCACGCTCCGCCCCTTCCTTCATGCTCCGGTATTTGTAGAGCGTGAAGACGCGGCCGCTCATCCCCGCCCGTTCCTGCCGGAAGATGACCGGCCCCCTCGACGTCAGCTTGACCAGAAGAGCGGCCAGGAGGAGCACCGGGGAAAGCAGCAGCAGGAGTCCGAGCGCGCCGGCGACGTCGATCGCCCGCTTGAACCCCAGATGAACGACGTTGCGCGGGACGGTGCTGAACATCAGGTAGTCCGCCCCGGCCAGGGAATGCAGCTCCACGCTCGACAGGAGCCGCTCGTACGGCGTCAGCCGCAGGTGGACCGTGATCCCCATCGCCTCGCATTGCTCGACGAAGCCCCGGTAGGGGTCCATGCCGTCCTGGCCGGGCAGGAGATACACCTCGTCGACCGGAGACTTCGTCGCGAGCTCCGGCACGTCCTCGAGTTTGCCGAGCACCGGCCAGCGGCCGGCCCGTTCCGCCGTCGGGGGCCCCTCCGTGACGAACCCGCGCACCTGATACACGGCGCCCGGCAGCGCCTCGAGCGACTCGGCGAGGGCGAGGGCCTCCGGATGGGTCCCGCCGACGATCACGTAATGTCGGTCATAGCCCTTTTGGGTGTAGTGGCGCAGGAAGGCCATCGCCATCGCTCGCGTCGCGAAGAGGGAGCCGAACGCCGTGACGCCGAAAACGCCGATGAAGCTGCGGTTGATGGCGTCGCCCTTCCGGAGGATCGCCACCAGCGCGAAGAGCAGCAGGGTTCCCGTGGCGCTCGCCGCGCCCGCGAAGACCCCGTGCATCAGCAGCGAGCGCGACCGGAATCCGGTGTAGGTGTTGGAGACCCAGTGAAAGACCGACCAGATCGCCAGCGACGCGGGCAGCAGCCACAGATAGGCGGGCAGAGGGTCCAGCACCCGGCCGCCCCAGAACGAGGTGGTTCGAAGGCGGACCGCGTAGGCGGCAAAGAAGGCCCCCGCCAGGACCCCCATCTCCGCCAGGGAGTAAGCAAGGAGCCGGTTCCCGTGGCGCCGCCGGTTCAGCATGCTAAGAGTATATCGGCCGTCCCGGGCGCGTCGATGCAGGAACCTTAGGAGCCGTAGAAGTCGGCGATCTCGGCGACGACGCTGCGCTGCTGCTCTTCCGTCAGCTCCGGATAGATGGGCAACGCGAGAGAATCCGCCGCGGCCGCCTCGGCGTTGGGATGGTCGCCCTTCCGCCCCCCCAGGCCCCGGAAGCACTCCTGGAGGTGGAGCGGGATCGGATAGTAGATCTCGGTGCCCACGCCGCGCTGGGTGAGGTGGGCGTGAAGCCGGTCGCGGTCGGCGACCCGGATGATGAACTGGTTGTAGATATGACCGGGCACATCCCCTGGAAGCGTCACGCGGGGGAGCAGTCCCTTTTCGGCGAACAGCCGTCGATAGCGGGCCGCGTTCGTGCGCCGACCGTCGCTCCACGCCGGCAGCCGCTTCAGCTTGACGCGGAGGACCGCGGCTTGGAGCGCGTCGAGCCGGAAGTTGCCCCCGACGATCTGGTGGTGGTACTTGGGCTTCATCCCGTGGACTCGGAGCATGCGGAGGGTCTCCGCGGTCTCCGGATCGTTCGTGGTCACCAGCCCGCCGTCGCCGAAGCCGCCCAGGTTCTTCGTCGGGAAGAACGAGAAGCAGCCCGTTCGCCCGCTCGTCCCGGCCTGCCGGCCCTTGCCGTCCGTGGCCCCGATGGCCTGGGCCGCGTCCTCGATGACCGGGATGCCCCGCTTCCCCGCCGCCTCCAGGAGGGGGTCGAGGTCCGCGCAGCGCCCGAACAGGTGGACGGGCAGGATCGCTTTGGTGCGGGGCGTGATCCGGGCGACCGCCCGGCCCGCATCGAGGTTCAACGTCTCTCTCTCGACGTCGACGAAGACCGGCACCGCCCCCAGGCGGGCCACGGTCCCCGCCGTGGCAAAGAAGGAATACGCGCTCGTGACCACCTCGTCTCCCGGACCGACCCCGGCGGCCATGAGGGCGGCCAGGAGCGCGTCGGTTCCCGACGAAACCCCCACCGCGAACGTCGCCCCGCAGAAGCGGGCGAGTTCCTCCTCCAGGGCCTGCACTTCCGGCCCCAGGATGAAGTATTGCGAGTCGCACACCCGGTCGATGGCCGCCCGGATCTCCTCCCTCAGGGGGGCGTACTGGGCCTGGAGATCCAGCAGGGGAACCTTCTTCATGACGCCATCCAGTCCTAGTCGAAGATCGGCGGGATTGCCGAAAGCGGCGGCGATTATAAGATAGACCGGATGATGGCGGAAGCGAATCCCCGCGGTGGCCCGGACGCCGCATGAAGGCCGTTCCGACGAGCCTCCCGGAGGTGCTGATCCTCGAGCCGAAGGTGTTCGAGGACGAACGGGGCCATTTCTACGAATCCTGGCGCCTCGACGTCTTCCGGACCTTGGGGATCGACATCCCGTTCGTGCAGGACAACCATTCCCACAGCAAGCGCCACGTGCTGCGCGGCATGCACTTCCAGCTGGGCAAGCCCCAGGCGAAGCTCGTGCGGGTGCTGCAGGGGGAGGTCTTCGATGTCGCCGTGGACGTCCGCCGCGGCAGCCCGCGCTTCGGGCAGTGGGCGGGCGAGCGGCTGTCCGCGGAAAACCGGAAGCAGTTGTTCGTCCCCGAGGGCTTCGCTCACGGATTCCTGGTGCTCAGCCCGACGGCCGAGGTCCTGTACAAAGTCTCGGACTTTTGGTCCCGCCAGGACGAGCGCGGAATCGCCTGGAATGACCCGATGATCGGCATCCGCTGGCCGCTGGACGGACACACGCCGCTCCTGAATCCCCGCGACGCGGTCTTTCCCTCGCTGGGGGCCATGCCGGACAAGGACCTCCCTCACTTCACCCGCTGAAGGAAGAGTTTCTCGGTCCCCGGGGGTCCGGCGGCCTCGATCGGCGCCTCCAGCCACTCGCACGCGACGAGCATCCGGACGTCCGGGGTCCTCGACCGAACGTCCCGCTCGGAATACAGGAAGAACTGGGCCCGTTCCTCGACGATCTGGCGGCGGACCTCCTCCCGGGTGTTCGGCAAGGGAAGGAACCGCCGGCCGGCCAGGTAGTTCACCTGGGGCACCGTCGACGAGATCGGCCGGTTCTCCCCGCCCTGCGACCGAATCCAGCTCGCCGCGATCGGGAAGCTCACCTGTTGCTGGTTCCGCGTCCCGAGGAACAGGAGGCCCGGCGCGACCGTCAACGCGGCGATGAGCGCGCCGCCCGCCGCCGGTCGCCAGGCCTCGGTGGCGATCCTCTCGCCCAGGAGCCTCGCCGCACGGACGATGCCGAGCCCCGCCAGCGCCGACAGAAGGACCATCGCGGGCATCAGGTACCGGTCGCTCATCGCGTTGTGCTTCCGGAGGGTCCATGCGACGCCTCCCATATATCCGATCACGCAGAGGGCATAGAACGCCTGCCGAGCCCGGTCCGCGTGCCGGAACCTCGCGAGCCCCAGCAGATGGAACGGGAACAGGAGCCCGTAAAGGTTCAGCCGCAGCAGGCTCGCCCCGTAGCGCCGGTAGAGCTGGGGATCCGGCTTGGAGTCCGCGTAGATTCGGCGCGTCCGCTCGTCCGTGATTCCCGCCGACCGCTCCGCCGACAGTGCGCTCGGGCGGACCGAAAAGGCCCAGTGCCCCCGGTCCGCCTTCACCCAGAACAAATACGGCATGATGAGGAGAAGAACGACGCCGGCGGCCAAGGCGATCGATCCCAGGCTCCGGAGCGCGGCGGCACGGCGCCAGGCGAGGCAAAGCAGCGGCCAGCCGACGGCGAGGGCGATCGAGAGGAGGCCCTCGGGGCGCGTGAGGAACGCCGCCGCCGCCGTGATCCCCAGGGTCACCGCGCCCTCCAGCGTCGGGTCCACCGACAAGCGCCACGTCAGCCAGACCGCGGACAGGAAGAAGAACAGGAAGGTCGCGTCCGTCATCACGTCCGTTTGGACTTCGACCAGCGGCGAGTGGAAGGAGTAGAAGAGCCCCGTGACGAACGCCGCGGGACGCCCGAAGAACTCCTGCGCGATCTTGAACAGCGGAACGACCGCCGACGCCCCCAGAAGGATGGACACCAGATGACCCGCGAGGACGCTCCCGGAGGTCGCCATCCCCGTCGCCGCGACGAGCAGGGGATAGAGGGGATGGTAGGCCATCGAGAGGGCCTCCTGGAAGCGCCCTTCCCGCATCAAGTCGGCCATCGTGAGATAGACCGACCCGTCCGGTCCGAACATCGCCAGCCCCATCCACGACACCAGGCGGACGAGCGCCGCGGTCAGGAACAGAAGAGCGACCAGGCGCGCCTCGGGCGGGCCGGCCGGCGGACGCACGGGATCGCTCATCGGGACCTCTGAACGTAGATCTTCCAGGTCCCCGGCGGGCCGATGATCTCCACCGGAGCCTCCAGGGCGTCGCAGGACCGGAGCATCGCGATGTACTCCGGCCGCTTCTCAAGATCC
>Ga0070731_10003856_pt1 | contig 13245 bp, 13 predicted proteins | sample Coa_R1_2_FD_66448 | JGI IMG/M metagenome (GOLD analysis project Ga0070731, IMG submission 66448) | Surface soil microbial communities from Centralia Pennsylvania, which are recovering from an underground coalmine fire - Coalmine... | ecosystem: Environmental > Terrestrial > Soil > Unclassified ... | reverse complement strand
GCGACCTGATCTCGGGCACCGTGCCGGTGAGCTTCCAGCTCCTGCCCAACGTCATCGGCCAGATCAAGGCCAGGCAGGTGCTGGCGCTCGCCGTCGCCGGCGACAGGCGCCTCGCCGCGCTGCCCGATGTCCCGACCGCCGCCGAGGCCGGCCTCAAAGGTTACGAATCCGCCGCCTGGTTCGGCTTCCTCGCGCCAAAGGGCACGCCCCGCGCGCCCATCGACCGGCTGAACAAGGAAATCGCCGCCGCCATCGCCGATCCCGCCGTGCGCGGCCGCTTCACCGACTTCGGCGCCGAGCCGGTCTCCTCCACGCCGGAAGAGTTCGGGAAATTCATCTCCGCCGAGGTCGTGAAATGGCGCGAGATCGTCACCAAGGGCGGCATCACGCTCGAATAAACGCGGGCTGCGCTAGGATCGGCGCATGTTCCTGCACTCGGCCGCGCGCATCTTGATGATCGGTGGCCTGCTCGTTGCCGTGGCGGGCTGGTGGATGAAGGGCGTGCTCCCCGATCCCGCGAAGCTGCAGCTCGATGAGCTGAACGAGCCCGTGCAGACGCGCGTGCGTAAGCCGCCGATCGACACGCAGGTGAACGGCGTCGACTACCGCATCCAGCCGCGCTACGCCTACGAGCTGAACGCCGTCGTCGTCAGCCTGCATCACTCCGATTCCTGGTGGGACTATGCGCACAAGGAGTGGGGCGACCATGTCAACGTGATGGACCTGTGCGTCGCCTGGGGCGACAGCGTGAGGAGCGGCGCCTACCGCGACGTGAGCTTCGACAACAGCCAGTGGGAATGCCACTGGAGCTACCGCTCCGAGCGGGCGATGAAATTCTTCAAAAACGAGCAGGTCTCGAACAACCACATCGTCACCGACGATCCTTCGCTCGCCAGGGCGCTGCTCAACATCCACGTCGGCGACCAGATCCGGCTGCGCGGCTACCTCGTGGACTACACCACCTTCAAGGACGGCCGCGCCCTCGGCACGCGCGTGAGCAGCGAAACGCGCACCGACACCGGCCCCGGCGCCTGCGAAGTGCTCTACATCGACGGCTTCGAGCAGTCCGGCTCGCCCAACCGCGGCTGGCGCATCGCCCAGTGGGCCGGCCTGGGCGCGCTGCTCCTTGGGCTCGTGCTGTGGATGTTCCTGCCGATGCGCGTGGACGATTAAACTTCAGTCCATAACGAAAACAGGGGAGGGGACATGAAGCTTTCGCGAGGAATTCTGTTCGCCGTTCTGTTCGGTTGCGTGCTCGCCGCGGGGGCGCAAAGCTATCCGGTGCGGCCGATCACGCTGGTCGTGCCGTTCTCGGCGGGCGGGCCCACCGATACCATCGCGCGCATCATGGCCGCGCGCATGACCGTCGCAATCGGCCAGACGGTGGTCGTCGACAACACCACCGGCGCCGGAGGCAGCATCGGCGTCGGCCGGGTCGTCAAGTCCGCGCCCGACGGCTACACGATCGGCATCGGCCACATCGGCACGCACGTGGTCAACGGCGCGATCTACCCGCTTACCTACGACCTGCTGACCGACCTCGAGCCGGTGGCGATGATCGCCACCAACCCGCAGATCCTGGTCGCCAAGAACGCGATTCCCGCGAAGAACCTGAAGGAATTCCTCGTCTGGGAAAAGGCCAACCAGGACAAGGCGTCGGTCGGCACGGGCGGCGCCGGCACGCCGGGGCACGTGAGCGCCGTGTACTTCCAGAACGTCACCGGCACCAAGCCGCAGATCATCCACTACCGCGGCGCGGCCCCGGCGATGCAGGACCTGCTCTCCGGCCAGATCGACTTCATGTTCGACCAGGCCGCGAACTCCCTGCCGCAGGTTCGCGCCGGCAGGGTGCACGCCCTCGCCGTGACCGCGAAGACGCGTCTCACCGCCGCCCCCGACATCCCGACCGTGGACGAAGCCGGCCTGCCGAACTTCTACATGGCTGTCTGGCACGGCATCTGGGCGCCGAAAGGCACGCCGCAGCCCATCATCAACAAAATCAACGCCGCAATCGTCGAAGCCCTGGCCGATCCCGCCGTCCGCGCGAAACTCGCCGACCTCGGCCAGGAAATCCCGCCGCGGGAGCAGCAGACCCCGGAAGCGCTTCGTGCTCACCACAAGGCCGAGATCGAGAAGTGGTGGCCGATCGTCAAGCAGGCCGGGATCAAGGTCGAATAGAGCCTCGCGTGGCACACCCCGCGCGTCCTTCGATCGGCTGGACAAAGCAATCGCCGCGACTATCGTCTGCCCCACTGTGCATGGCCGCTTCATCGATCGCGAGTTGTCTTTAGTTATTCTTTAAATGGGCGAGATTCCTCTATCAATAGCAAATTGCGTTCTTTGTCGTATCGCCATTTCTGGTCACGCAAAATCTTTTTGGATGGAACTTCTAGATTTGTCGGACTTGCAGTTACAGACCGCAGAACTACGTCAACCCCTGTTGACGGGAACTCTTTCGCCAATCCTTTGGCTTCAGCGACAAGCTTTTCGCTGTTCTCAGCGTTGGCAAGAAGTGCTTCTCGTGCCATGTATGCCATGGCCAGCGCTTGAGACGTAGATAGTCCTTGGACTTTTAATCGGTCGAGAGCTTTTCTATACAACATCTCGCCCTCCTCGACAAAGCCCTCGCGGTACATCAGTTGGCCGAGATTGGCCAATGTATGTCCACTCAATGCATCCTTCTCTTCCTGCAGGAGGTCGCGCAATATTTCCACCGCCTCTTCGAGACGCCACTGGGAAGATAGAGAAAAGGCAAGATTGTTTCGTAGACCCACGTTCAATGGATCGGCTACGAGGCCAACACGGCAGCACCGTTCCATTGCTTCGTAGTTCTCAAGGAGCCCGCAAATAAAGGAAGCTGATGTCATTGGCCGACTGGAGAATGGCTCATCTGCGAACCACTCCTTTGAAGCCATTAGTGCGGCTTCCAAGTTACCTCCGAAGAATGCCCTGTAGTAGCGTGCTTCCGCAGATAGCGGGTCATCTAGCCATTTGTCTTGAACTTCAATCGTTGTTTTAAGATGATCTGCAGCCCAAAGTGCTTGAGCTACTGAATTGTCATTCGGTTGTACAAGGGCAATATTAAAGAGCTTGCGTGCTTTCTTTTGGCTGCCCGAGAACATCTCGAGAGTAGCTAGCGCGCTTGCTAGTTCAGGTACTTGACTAGGATGAAAAGTGTCGCTTGAGACTAATGTCCTGGCGTACTTTGCAATTCGTCCTGATTTTCCCAACAGATTGGATATGGCAACTGAAGATGCCATCAGCCACGGGTCCTCTTTTAGTGCCACAGCATGGTTTACTACGGCCAAAGCGCGCTCTGGATCGTTGGCGTGAATATGAAATCTCGCGATTGCACGAATGACAAAGCGACTATTTGGTTCTAGCGCTTTGCTGATATTCAACAGGCGAAGTGCCTGCTCATTGCGGCCAAGAGCCGCGTACCAGCGCGCGAGGTCTACATAAGCAACTGCATTGCGAGGATTTAGAGCAAGCCGATGGCGGAGTGTATGAATTTCTTCAATCCGCCGACTATTGGGCCCGACAAGGTCAGATGAATCGAGAGAAGGTATTTCAAGTGCTCGCTGAGCCGCCTCCTTTAACGGAATCGGCAACGGTTGATCACTGGACAATACATACTTCGCAATCTTTTGTAAGTGAGGACGAAGCTCTGGAAATTGATCGTAGGCGAGTAAGTCAGCCGCCCCGCCTATGGTGGGATGTGCGTTCCATTCAGAGAGTCGCTCATCGAGCAGAGGGAGTAGATTGGGACGTGGCACAACTTCAGGTGTAAATCGACTCGGGCCAGCTTCCAAAGTGGACGCGACAATTGTTGAGTTACGCCACCGCGGAATTACACTTCTATTCCAGCGATCCCCTAGCATTTGTTACCGACTGGCACGCTCTGCAATTTCTGCGCGATCTGCGAGATTGTTAAAAAGGGAAATGTATCGATCGATTCCAAGACCTTTGTCAGGCATGGACCTGGTATCTGGGTGACCTCGGAGTAGCGGGTTTGGATGCGTAAGTTGCATGAACGCAACAACCATTTTGTCTGCGCAAGTGGAGGGAAATGAAGAGGCAATCTTTTGCGCGCAGCGTGCCTGTGCATCCACAAGAAATGGCAGCACATCCTCGTAACGACCGCGCCAAGTTCCGGGGAGATATGCAGCTGGAGTTTCAGTCACGAGGAGATACGAGGCACTGGTGCCGGCATAGAGGAACGAGATCATGCTTCCGAGCATGAAGATGTCACTTCCCAGTCGACGGTCAACGCGATCGGTAACCGTATGCCCATATTCAAATTCTGGAGGAGAGTAACGACGATCGCCAGGAAAAAGGTTTTGATCGGTTGGTGCTGTGTAGCCCTCGCGTGACGATCTGCCAAGATCGCCAATTTTGAATTTATCTGTCTCGAAAGAAAGTACGTTGGATGGTTTAATGTCTTGATGTGCAACTCCAACCCCATGCAGCTGAGCTATGGCAGCCGCAATTCCGTGAAGAACTCGCAACTTCCAAGATCCCGGTAATGTGGGATTAAATGTGATGTGACGGCGAAGATCGCCATGCTCGGCAAATTCGAAGATAAAGAAATCTACCCTCGATGCGGCACGCTTTATCGGATCGGGGTTCGAGTCGTCGAAGAATATATTTCCTGATTCGAGCAATCGAACAATTCTTGAAAGTCCTCGTACCCCGCAATATTCAAGCAAACTGCGTTCATATTGAATGCGAGTGGTGATTTCTTGTAACTTTGCTACGCTATCGGCGCTCAAAAGAGCGGCATGAAAATCCATGGCTTTCATGAACCCACGCTGTTCTCCCTTTTTTACGTGGTAACCAGTCGAAAAGTGGCTTCCGGTCTGACCTTGAAAGGTTTGGAGTGGTTGCCCTACTACCCAGCCAGATCCTAGAGTTCGGCCTGATAGTTGTTCAGCTGGCGTAGTCATGTCTCGTATGGATTTAAGGAGTAACGATTAATATTTGAATTTAGAAACGTTGTTGCTTTCCCTCGCAAATCGAAATGGCCGCTATCTCAGTTCTTGGCCCATGAATCCCGCAACGTCACTGTCCGCCCAAACCCACTTTGGTTGTGTACAAAGTACCCATGCCGCTCGAACTGAAAGTGATATTCCTGGGTATGTCTTAGGCTGGGCTCGAGCTGGGTGGTGATGGTCTTTTTCGAATCGGGGTTCAGATCCTCGACGTCCTTCGGGTGCTCGCTCTTGAACAGCCGATCGTAGAGATGCACTTCCGCTTCATGCGCGTGTTTCGCGCTAACCCAGTGTATGTTCCCCTTCACCTTGACGGAGTCCGCGCCGGGCGTGCCGGAGCGGGTTTCTTCGAGGTATTTGCAGCGCACGGTGTTGGTGGCTTTGTCGTAGCCGATGCATTCGATCGCGTAGGCGTAGCGCAGTCTTACCTTGTTGCCCGGAAATAGGCGGAAGTAGCCCTTCGAGGGCGTTTCCATGTAGTCGTCGCGCTCAATCCAGAGTTCGCGGGAGAAGGGGACCTGGCGCTTGCCCATTTCCGCGTGCTTCGGATGATTGGGCACGTCCATCAGTTCTTCCTTGCCCTCGGGATAGTTTTCGATCACGAGCTTGATCGGATCGAGGACGGCCATGCGGCGGGGCGCGATTTCGTTGAGGTGCTCGCGCATGCAGTCTTCCAGGATCGTGAAGTCGATGGTCTGGTTGGCCTTGGAGACGCCAATGCGCTCGGCGAACATCCTGAAGCCCTCGGCGGTGTAGCCGCGGCGGCGCGCGCCGGCGAGGGTAGGCATGCGAGGGTCGTCCCAGCCGTCGACGTGGCCGCCTTCGACGAGTTGGATCAGCAGCCGCTTGGAGAGCATCACATGGGTCAGGTTGACCCGCGCGAACTCGACTTGCCGTGGCAGCGGGCGCTTGAGCAGGCCGCCTTCGGCGAGCTTCTCCAGCAGCCAGTCGTAGAACGGCCGCTGGTCCTCGAATTCGAGTGTGCACAGCGAATGCGTGATGCCCTCGACCGCGTCCTCGATCGGATGGGCGTAGGTGTACATCGGGTAGATGCACCACTTGTCGCCGGTGCGGTGGTGCGTCGCCTTCTTGATGCGGTAGATCGCCGGATCGCGCAGGTTGAGGTTGGGCGACTTCATGTCGATTTTCGCGCGCAAGACGTGAGTTTCATCAGGGAACTCACCGGCTTTCATTCGCCCTAATAGATCTAGATTCTCGGAAGAAGATCTATTGCGAAAAGGCGAATCAATTCCGGGGTGCGTGAAGTCCCCGCGGTTGCGCTTCATCTCGTCGGCGGTCTGGCTGTCGACGTAAGCGTTGCCCGAGGTGACCAGGTACACGGCCGCCTGGTACATGAATTCGAAGTAGTCGGAGGCGTACAGCACCTTGCCGCCGTAGTCGGCGCCCAGCCAGTTCACCGAGTCGACGATGGAATCGACGTATTCCTGCTCTTCCTTCTCCGGGTTGGTGTCGTCGAAGCGCAGGTTGCAGCCGCCGCCGTATTCCGCGGCGAGGCCGAAGTTGAGCAGGATGGACTTGGCGTGCCCGAAGTGCAGGTAGCCGTTGGGTTCGGGCGGAAAGCGGGTGCGGATCTTGACGTGTTTTCCCGAAGCCAGATCGGCTTCGACGATCTGCCGGATGAAGTTCGAGTGGGAAGCGGGGTGGTGCGGCTTGTTCACTCCCCGATTCTAACTTCCGCGCGGGAGGGGCATACTATTCAGCCTATGAAAAGGCTTATGGGTCTGTGCATGGCGGCTGTCGTCGCATCTGCTGCGATCGCGCAAGGCACGGTCCTGGCCATCGTTTCCCCTCAGAACGAGGAGACGGTGCACGACAACAACGGCAATGTCGCCGTGCAGGTTGCCGTCAACGGGGGAAGCGGGCCGGGCGATCAGCTCGTCCTGCTGCTCGACGGCAAGCCGGCCGGCCGGGGCGGGCCGGACTTCATGCTGGCGGGCGTCCCCCGCGGCACCCACACGCTGCAGGCGCAGCTCGTCGATTCAAGCGGAAGACCGCGAGTTGCGTCCGCCGTGATGACGTTCTACATGTGGCAGGCGTCGCTCCTGAACCCGGCGCACAGGCGCCTGCGGTAGCCGGTCAGCGCGCGTTGGCGGCGCTGGCGGGGACTACCTTGAGCCAGGCGGAATTGCAGTAGTTCGTTTCGGGGTAGTACTTGCGGGAGTCGGGACAGAAAAACCGGTAACGCTGCGCTTCCTGCGCGCGATAGCTTCCGCCGGGCGGCGGCGCGCTCTGGGCGGAGAGTTCCCTGCAGTCCCTGCCGGCCATGTCCTCGGGGCGATTGGTGATGCTCGTGCGCCCGCTGGCGTCCCTGCAGGAATAGATGGGCGACGTGGACGGCATGGGCGGCGCATTTGGCCCGGCGCCGGCGGGCGGGTAGGGAGGCGGTGGCGGCAGCGCGGCCTGCTCGGACGGGTAGTACGCGAGAGGCGGTTGTTCGGGCGGGTAATAGGCGGGCGGATAGTAGGGAGGCGTGTAGTAGGAAGACGAGTAGTAAGCCGCCGGGAAATAGGCGGGGGCCGCAAAGAACACCGCGCGCGGCGCGAACGCCGGCCGGGAAACGAAGCCGCCAAAGCCGGGATGCCCGCCGCTGAAGCCAGAGTGCCCGCCGCCGGAGCCGGAATGTCCGCCGCCGCCGTGGCCGCCGCGCGCCAGGGCGTCTGCGCCCTGCATCGCAACCAGCAGCGCAACTCCGCACAGGACGAGCCTTCGTCCCAGCATCGCGCCCTCGTTCCACCGCAGGGTCATGTTGACTATGGATACTACTCTTATCAGCGCGGCGCGCCGAACGCCTGCGTCCAGTACACGCCCATCTCGCTGCCGGGGTCGACCGCGAAGGCGGCGCCCATGTCGGTGAACGCCGGATTCATCAGGTTGGCGCAATGCGCCGGGCTTTTTATCCAGGCCGACATGGCGTCGTCGGCGCTCTTCTGCCCGGCGGCGATGTTTTCCCCGGTGGCGCGCCACCGGTAGCCCGCGCGCTCGACGCGATCGGAGGGCTGCGAACCGTCGCTGCCGGCGTGGCTGAAGTAGTTGTCGTGCGCCATTTCTTCGGAGTGCTGCCTCGATGCCTCGGCGAGCGCCTCGTTCCAGCGCACCGGCCGGGCCGCGCTGAATTCCTTGCTGCCGCAGTAGCGCGGCGCGGCGCGGACCTGGTTGACGAGATCGAGCAGGCGCAGGCCCGCGGACTGTTCGGAGACGCCGACCGACGGCGCAAACGGCGCCGCCAGCACGATCCAGAGCTGGTCGGCTTCCGCATAGACGCCGATTTCCGTGACCCCGGCGTCCATGGTTTGTTCGCAGTAGCTGAATTGCTGCAGGAATTCCGCGCCCTGTGCGCCGGCTCCGTCGCCCCTGATGGTCAGCACGCTGGCGCGCGCCGCCCGGTAGCCGACCGACTTCAGGCTGAGCTGCAGGTTGGCGCCCTGCGAAAGGTCCCTCGCCACGCGCTCCAGCGCGGGCTGCGGCGCAAGCGGATGCAATCGCTCCGCGACGCGGCAGCTGCCCTGGCCCGCGCGCAGGCGGTTGATCGCGGAATAGACATCGTCCGCCGCCGCATCGAGGCAGAAAGCGAGCAGCAACAGGCCGGAAAAAATGCGCAGGCGCATGACGAGGCGAAGCTTGCGCGCAATCGGTGTATCTGTCGGCGAGCAATTGTTACCAGGCGCTACTTGCCGCGGCCGTATGTACGCCAGGCCGCATTGCGGCGATATTTTCCGTAAGCGCGATGCCGAACAGCGGGCGCCGCGCCCGCCGGGCAGGATGCCCGTCACGCATGCTCCATTTTCTTTTTCACTCAAAGGGTCACATGAAACCAAACGGGCACGAAGCCAATAACAGGCCGGCGATCGAACGGGTCGCGGCGATGGCGCACCAGGCAGTGGACAAGGCGGCGGTCGCGGCCGCGCCGACGGCCGAATGGCTCAGCGGGCGCAGCGAGGAGATCCAGGCACGGAACGCAAAGCTGCTTGCCGACGCCAGCAGCTATGTGTCGAGCAATCCGCTGAAGGCGGTCGGCATCGCCGTGGTCGCGGGTTTTCTGCTCAGCCGCATCATTCTCTGACTACTTCGCGCGCTTGAACGCGGGCCGCGCCATGCAGCGGTCGGCCCAGGCGGTGACGCGCGGATGGTGTTCGGGCTTGAAACCGATCATCCTGCCGAAGGCGAACCAGCTCGCAACCGCGACGTCCGGGATGGTGAACTCGCCCAGCAGGTATTCGTGGTCCGCGAAGCGCGCCTCGAGCGTGTCGAGCAGGCGGTTGAGCTGCATCAGGCCGTAGTCGGCCGCCGCCTTGCTCTGGTCCTCCTTCCTGAACGAAATCGGCGTGGCGAGACCGTGGTAGACGTACTGCAGCAGGTAAGTGCTCAACTCGGCCCCGGACCACACCGTCCACGAGATGGCGTCGGCGCGAGCCTGCCCGCCGCCCGGAGGGAACAACTTCTTCTCGACGCCGTACTTGGTGCCCAGGTGCAGCAGGATCGCGCCAGACTCGAAGAACGCCTGGCTGCCGTCGACCAGCGCCGGCACCTTGCCGTGCGGATTGATGGACAGGTAGCCGGGCGCGCGGTGCTCGTTCTTCTTGGCGTCGAGCTCGATGTATTCATACGGCAGGCCCAGTTCCTCCAGCGCCCAGGAAACGCGCGTGCCGGAACTGCGGGGCCAGGAATACAGCTTGATCGTCATGTGCATCTCCCGGGGGGCTGAGCGGCGATCTTAGAGCAAAGACGCGCATGTAAGCTTGCTGCAAGGAAATGCTGTCCACCGACGGCCGCGCCGCACGTTGAGGGGGTAGCAGTCCAACCAGATATAGGAGACCGGAGATGAATCGCAATCTGAAACCCGCTGTAACCGCCGTGTTGCTTGCTTTTGCCTCCACCGCGATGGCGCAGACGCCGCCGGCGGCGCCCGCAGCACCCGCGCCGGGCAGCGTGAAAGCCGACCGCGAAGCGCTCAAGGCCGACCGCGAGCAGATGAAGGCCGACCACGAGAAGATGAAGGCCGACCGCGAAAAGATGCGCGCCGACATGAAGGCGAAACGCGAGGCGAAGAAAGCGGCCGAGACGAAGTGACGTAATATCCGACGGCATGAAAGCCGTCGGCCTCTACCGCTACCTTCCGGTCGACCACCCCGAGTCGCTGCTGGACCTGGAGGTGGACGAGCCGGCCGCCGCGGGGCGCGACCTGCTGGTCGAAGTGAAGGCGGTCTCGGTGAATCCGGTGGACACCAAGCGCCGGGCGCCCAGGGACCTGGTGGAGAAGACGCCGAAGATCCTCGGCTTCGACGCGGCGGGGGTGGTGAAGGCCGCCGGTCCGGACTGCACGCTGTTCAGGCCCGGCGACGCGGTGTACTACGCCGGCAGCGTGATCCGGCAGGGAACGAATTGCCAGTTCCACCTGGTGGACGAGCGCATCGTCGGCCGCAAGCCCGCGAACCTGCCGTTCCCGGAGGCCGCGGCGCTGCCGCTCACCACGCTCACGGCCTGGGAGCTGATATTCGACCGCATGGGCGTCTCGATATCGGGAGCGCATTCCGGGAGGAGCCTGCTGATCCTGGGCGGCGCCGGCGGCGTGGGCTCGGTCGCGATCCAGCTCGCGAAGAAGCTGGCGAAACTGCACGTCACCGCCAGCGCATCCCGGCCCGAATCCATCGCCTGGTGCAAGGCCCTCGGCGCGGATGCCACGGTGGACCACACGAAGCCGATCGAAATGGAAGCGGATTTCGTGCTTTGCCTTTCGTCTTCCGATTTTTACTGGAACCAGTTTCCGAAAATGACGAAACCGCAGGGCAAAATCGGCCTCATCGTGCGCACGGTCAGGCCGGTGGACCTCGCCATCCTGCACGACAAGAGCATCGCGGTCTGCCTGGAAGGCATGTTCACGCGCTCGACGTTCCAGACGCCGGACATGGAAGCGCAGCACCTGCTGCTGGATGAAGCCGCGGGCCTGGCGGAGGCGGGGGTGCTGAAGACGACCATGACCCGGAACCTCGGGAAAATCGACGCCGCCAACCTCAAGCGGGCCCACAAGCTGCTGGAAGAGGGCCACGTCGTCGGCAAGCTGGTGCTGGAAGGGTGGTGATGCCCGCCATGAAGCGCAGGACCCTGCTGGGCGCGCTCGGCCTGGCCGCCGCGCTGCCGCGGTTCGCCATGGCGCAGTCCGAGCGCCAGATGCAGGTGATCGTGCTGTTCAGCGGAGACTCGGTGGAGGATGAGCCCGCGACGCGCTCCTTTTTCGACCAGATGCGCCGCCTCGGATGGATCGAGGACCGGAACATCGTCTACGAGCGCCTCTACGGCAAGGGCATGCGCGCCTACCTGGAAGGCATGGCGCGCTCCGCGGTGAGCCGCACCCCGGACCTGATCTTCGCTTCGGTCGCGAGCATCGCGCTAGCGGTGCTGGAGGAGACCGACTCCATCCCGGTGGTGTTCATGACTTCGTCCGATCCGGTGGCCGGCGGGCTGGTGACGTCGCTGGCGCGGCCGGGCCGCAACGCGACCGGCACTTTCCAGCCGCCGGGGGACGTCGCGCCGAAGCGCCTCGAGCTGATCCGGGAGGTTCTGCCGCATAGCACGCGCATCGGCGCCGTGTTCGACCGCCGCGCGGCCGGCATCCAGCAGCAGAAAGAGCTGTACCAGGCGACCGCGGCGCGCATGGGCTTCGACCTGCACGCGGTGGATTTCACCAATTTCGAAGTCGTGCCCAAGGCGCTGGCCAGGTTCCGCAAGGACAAGATCGCCGCGGTGCTGGTCGCGGGCTCGCTGACGCTGTTCGCGCGCCGCCGCGAGGTGGTGAACGCCGCGATGCGCAACAGCATCATGCTGCTCACCACGCGCGCCGAGTGGGTGGAATCGGGCGCGGTGCTCAGCTACGGCGCCGAGGTCGCGGAGGCGCTGCGCCGCTGCGCCAAGATCTCCGACCGTATCCTGAAAGGCGCGCCGGCGGGGTTGATACCGGTGGAAGAGGTGACCAAGTTCGAGCTGGCGGTCAACCTGCGCTCGGCGCAGGCGCTGGCCGTCGATATCCCGAAGCCGGTCATCGAGCGCGCCGACCGCGTCCTCAAATAGAGCCGCCATGCACGACCTGCTGATCCGCGGCGCGACCGTCTACGACGGCAGCGGCGGGCCGGGCAAGGCGCTGGATATCGGGGTTGTCCGGGGGAAGATCACTTTTCCGGGCAAGGGCGAAACCTCCGCAGGAAAAACGGTCGATGCCGGCGGCCTCGCGCTGATGCCGGGCATCGTCGACGTCCACACGCACTACGACGCCCAGGTCACCTGGGACCGTACGCTGTCGCCTTCCCCGGCGCTGGGCGTCACGACGGCGGTGCTGGGCAATTGCGGCTTCGGCATCGCGCCCTGCCCCGGGCCGCAGCGCGATACCGTGCTGCGCAACCTTTCGGTGGTCGAGGGCATGGACCTCGCCGCGCTGCAGGCGGGCGTGCGCTGGGAGTTCGAGAGTTTCTCCGATTACCTCGCGCAGCTGCGCCGCATCGGCCCGCTCGCCAACGTCGCGGTGCTGGCGCAGCACTCGACCATCCGCAGCGCGGTGATGGGCGAGGAAGCCTCGACGCGTGCAATTCCTTCGGATCCCGAACTTTCGAGAATGAAGTCCCTGGTGCGCGAGGCCATGGATGCGGGCGCGATCGGATTTTCGTCTTCGTTCTCGCCCAATCATGCGGGATGGGGGGGCAGGCCCATGCCTTCCACGATTGCGGCGGATTCCGAACTTTTTTCCCTTACTGGAATTCTAGGCGAAAAGGCGAAAGGAATTTTCGTCATGGCCACCGGGCCGCGCGGCACGCCGGAGTACATGGAGGCCATCGCCGCGGCCAATGGCCGCCCCGCGTTCATGGTCACGGTGCTGACCATGTACAACGACGCCGAGCCCGCCAGGGCGCTGACCTACTACGACCGCTGCGCCGCGGCGCGCAGGCGCGGCCACGAGGTGTACATCCACACCAGCTGCCAGCCGCTGTCCTTCGACTTCACGCTCGAGGAGCCATACCTGCTGTATTCGCACGACGCCTTCGATCGCGTGAAGGCGGCCAGGCCGGAAGAGCGGAAGCAGATATACAAGGACGCGGCGTTCAGATCGCGTTTCCGGGAGAACCTGAAGAATCCCAAGCAGGGCATTCTCTTTTACGGGGATTGGACGAAGATGGAAAAGGAAAGCGTCCCCGTCAGCGAGCTGGCCAAGGCGGCCGGCAAGGATCCGCTGGATTATTTTTTCGATTTG
>Ga0070731_10003854_pt1 | contig 13246 bp, 8 predicted proteins | sample Coa_R1_2_FD_66448 | JGI IMG/M metagenome (GOLD analysis project Ga0070731, IMG submission 66448) | Surface soil microbial communities from Centralia Pennsylvania, which are recovering from an underground coalmine fire - Coalmine... | ecosystem: Environmental > Terrestrial > Soil > Unclassified ... | reverse complement strand
CTGGAGCCCTGCTGGGTCCCGCGCTCCTTCATGATTCCGGGACGCCGGCTGAAGCTCCATCCCGACGATTTATACGCGTTCGGAGGACATCGCGGCGGCATCAACGAACGCTGGTTCTCCTCGACGACGAAGGCATCGAACGGCCCGGCGGCTCTGCCCGATGAGGGGTTAAGCTACGTGCGGGATGGCAAGGGTGACCGGTTCTTGCTGAAAGAAGCCGTGGAGGTGGCCGGCGATCTCCTGCTCGGCTCGGATGTCATGCAGCGCGAAGGCGGATGGAATCTGCTCTGCAAATTCTTCGACAACATGGGGCCGATTCCGCATCATCTGCATCAGAACGATGAGTTCGCCAAACTCGTGGGACAACGCGGGAAGCCGGAGGCCTATTATTTCCCGCCGCAATACAATCTGACGCCAAACAATTTCCCTTATACGTTTATGGGCCTGGAGCCCGGCACGACCAAAGAGCAACTGCGCCGGTGCCTGGAGAACTGGAACAAGGGCGACAATGGAATTCTGTTCCACTCCCGCGCTTACCGCCTGGAACCGGGCGCCGGTTGGCAAGTCAATCCGGGAATTTTGCACGCCCCGGGGTCTCTGGTGACTTACGAACCGCAGGTGAACAGCGACGTGTTCGCGATGTTTCAATCCGAGGTCGAGGGCCGCATTATCGACTGGAGCTTGCTCACGAAAGATGTGCGCCCGGAATATCATCACGATCTGGACTACCTGATCAGCATGCTCGATTGGGACGCCAACGTGAATCCGGAGTTCGCCAAGACGAATAAGGTCTTCCCGAAGACCATCGCGTCGGGGGATAACGGTTACTGCGAAAAGTGGGTTACCTACGGCACGCCGCACTATTCCGCAAAGGAGCTGACCGTTTCGCCGGGCCGAAGCGTGACTGTTCGGGACAGCGCCGCATACGGGCTGATCCTGACCGAGGGGCACGGCAAGTTCGGAATGCACGAAGTCGCCACGCCGGCCATGATTCGCTTCGGGCAGATGACCCAGGACGAATTGTTCGTCACGGCGGCGGCGGCGAAGGAAGGCGTGCGCATCGAAAATACGAGCGCGACCGATCCGCTCGTGATCCTGAAGCACTTTGGACCGGGGAATCCGGACGCGGCGGGTTTCCTGAAAAAGAGTTAACCCGTGCACAAATATCCTGCAATTCACAACGCGATGTGGCCGGGGTTGGTGGGGAAGGGGCCGGATTCGGAGCCGCCAATCAGTCTCGAAACCATGCTCGATCTCACCGCGGGGGCGGAATTGGACGGCGTGCGGTTCGACGGCGTCGATTTATTTCTGTTCGCTCCGCATACCGATATCGATTCAACTGACGACGACTTGAAACGGCTCGCGGAGGGTATCGCCTCTCGGAAACTGTTGGTGGGTTCCGTGGTGGCTCCGGTGTGGCCGCCCACGGGCGGGGGATCGGCGATGGGCTCCGATCAGGACCGGAAGAATTTCTTGACTCAGGTCCGAAAGGCCTGCGGAATCGCACACAAGCTTCGTGATCTCGGCATTCGGAAATATGGAATCGTCCGCATCGATTCGGCCGCCAGCCCCTCGGAATGGGCGAAAGATCCCGGGGCCAACACGAAGAGGATCGCGGAGACGTTTAAGCAGGCCTGCTCCATCGCGGAGGATCACGGCGAGCGCCTCGCCGCCGAGGGTGAAATCTGCTGGGGCGGCATGCATAGCTGGAAACGCATGGTGGAACTGCTCGAAATGGTGGGGCGGCCTGAAACGCTCGGGTTCCAGGCGGACATGGCGCACACGCTGCTGTTCACGCTGGGGTATAACGCGCCGGGGGATCGAATCCTGCCCGAGGGTTACGATTGGACCGACCCGGCGGTGTTGGATGACGCGCTCGACACCATGACGCGGGCCCTGCGGCCGTGGACCATTGATTTCCACGTCGCGCAGAACGACGCGACCGTGAAAGGCAGCGGGTCGCACGACAAGACCGGCCGCCACTGCCTGCCGAACGATCCAAACGGAAAGATGGACATCGTTAACGTCGCGGGAAAGTGGATGCGCACCGAGAGCGGATCGCCCACCCAAATGTTTCAGCACATCTGCTGGGATGGCTGCATGTTCCCGAATGAGGTCATGATGCGGGCTGAAACGTGGACGGAAATTCTGGCGACCATGATCGCGGTTCGCGAAGCGCACGGCTCGGATGAGGCGGCGAAGTCATGGCAAAAAAGAGTCTGAACGTCGGCCTGGTGGGATACGGCTTCATGGGACGCACGCATTCCAATGCGTTCCTGCAAGCCGGCCGTTTCTTCGATCTTCCGTTCCAGCCAGTGCTGCAGGCCGTGTGTGCGCGAAATCCCGAACGTTTAGCCGCGTTCGCGGAGAATTGGGGATATGCGTCCGCGGAAACCGATTGGCGTCGATTGATCGAGCGGAAAGATATCGACCTGATCGACATCGCGAGTCCCAATGACACGCACGCCGAAATTGCGATCGCGGCGGCGAAGGCCGGCAAAATGGTGATGTGCGAGAAGCCACTGGGCCGCACGGCAGCGGAAGCGAAGGCGATGACCGATGCGGTTGAATCCGCCCAGGTCGCGAACATGGTCTGGTACAACTATCGCCGTGTTCCGGCCGTGATGCTGCTGAAGCATCTGATCGACGAGGGGCGGCTGGGCCGCGTGTTTCACTATCGCGCGAAGTTCCTTCAAGACTGGACCATTTCCCAGGATTTGCCGCAGGGCGGCGAGGGACTGTGGCGGCTGGATGTATCCGTCGCCGGAAGCGGCGTCACGGGAGATCTCCTCGCGCACACCATCGATACAGCGCTGTGGCTGAATGGTCCGATATCCGAAGTAAGCGCGATGACGGAAACGTTCATCAAGCAGCGCAAGCATAATCTCACCGGGCAGGTACAGCCGGTGGGGATCGACGACGCAAGCGCGTTTCTCTGCCGTTTTGAAAATGGTTCGCTCGCGACGTTCGAGGCCACGCGCTATGCGCGCGGCCACAAGGCGCTGTACACTCTCGAAATCAACGGCGAACACGCCTCTGCAATGTGGGATCTTCACGACCTGCACCGGATTCAATATTTCGATCACCGCGATGAGGGACAATTGCGCGGATGGCGAAGCATTCACATCACCGATAGCGATCATCCCTATATGAAGCACTGGTGGGTGCCCGGGTTGCAGATCGGATACGAGCACACGTTCATTCATCAGGTCGCGGATTTCCTGGAAGGCCTGAGTTCGGGCAAGCCGGCGGCGCCTACGTTTCGCGATGGCCTCGCGACGGATTATGTGACGGACGCAGTGCTCGAATCCGCCAAGACACGCCAGTGGCAGACGGTGTCATCGAGGTAATTTGGAGATGTCCATGTTTCCAATCTCCGGCTGAAAAAAATCTAAACGTGGCACAAACGACCTTTCGCGGGCGCACCGCGGCAACCATCGAAAACACGGATCTTCGGGTGACCGTGGTGCACGGTGGCGGCCACATCGCAGAAATTCTGGACAAGCGCAGCGGGGTGAATCCGTTATGGGTTCCTCCCTGGCCATCGATTGAACCGGCCAGCTATAGCCTGGCGAAGCATCCAGAGTACGGCGACAACGTCGAGGCGAAGCTGTTGGCGAGCATCCTGGGCCACAACCTGTGCATGGATATTTTCGGCGGACCATCGCCCGAAGAGGCAGCTCTGGGAATCGCCGTGCATGGCGAAGGCTCGGTTGCGCTGTACGACATCGAGGAAGCGAACGGACAGCTCACCATGCGCGCGCATCTCCCGATCGCGCAGCTCTCGTTCGAACGGCGCATCGAGCTGAGGGGCCGGGCCGTGAAAATTTCTGAATCGGTCCAGAATCTGTGCGGCTTCGATCGCCCTGTTTTCTGGACGCAGCACGTCACTCTCGGGCCGCCGTTTCTGGAACGAGGGGTTACCGAATTCCGAGCCACCGCCACTCGATCAAAGGTGTGGGAGACCGATTTCGGAATCGCACCGTATTTGAGAGCGGCGGCGGAATTCGATTGGCCCATGGCGCCGCGGAAAGACCAAGGGCTCTCGGATCTTCGCGTGTTCAATGCCGCTGCCTCTTCGAGCAGCTTCACTGCGCACCTGATGAATCCGAGCCTTGAACACGCGTTCTTCGTCGCCTTCGCCCGCGGGTTGGCCTTCGGCTATATATGGAAGCGCGGGGATTTTCCGTGGATGGGCATTTGGGAAGAAAATCACAGCCGCGTCCACGCGCCTTGGAACGGCAACGCGTTGACGCGCGGAATGGAGTTCGGCGTGTCCCCTTATTCGGAACCACGCCGTCAGGCCATCGACCGCGGCACGATGTTCGGCGTTCCAACGTATCGGTGGTTGCCGGCGAAGGGTACGCTCACCGCCGAGTATTGGGCGATCATGCAGGAAGCGGAGTCGATTCCGGAATTGCTGGAGTGGCCGGAATGACGGTCTGTTTATTTTTATGACTGAAACAGTTGAAATCATCCATCTGAGAGATCTTTGGAACGAGGCGCAAGCGAACCTGCTTGCGGGAAATGCACTGTCTCTGCTGCGCTATCGTTCGAACCTGCTGGGCGCCGATCTGCGGATTACCAATTTCGGCGGCGGCAATACCAGCTCGAAGATTGAACTGCCGGATCCGTTCACCGGGAAGCCGGTGCGCGTGCTCGCCGTGAAGGGCAGCGGCGGGGACCTTGGCTCGATCCAGGATTCGGGCTTCGCATTGGTCTATCTGGATCGCCTGGAGCAGCTCAAGGAAATTTATCGCGGCGAAGCGCACGAGGACGAGATGGTCGGATATTATCCGCTGTCCGCGTTCGGCGAGAACCGCGTGGCCGCGTCCATCGATACGCCGCTGCATGCGTTCCTGCCGTTTCCTCACGTCGATCATCTGCATCCGGATTGGGCGATCGCGCTGGCGGCGAGCGCGAACGGCAAGCAGAAGCTCGACGAGTTTAATCGCACCTTCGACCGCAAGATCATCTGGGTGCCCTGGCAGCGCCCGGGATTTGAGCTGGCTCTGATGATCGAGAAAGCCGTGAAGGATCATCCGGGCTGCGATGGATTGATCCTGGGCAGCCATGGTCTCTTTACGTGGGGCAGCACGCAGCGCGAATGCTATTTGAGCAGCATCCGGACCATCGATCAGATGGGTGAATTCATCGCCCGGCACGAGAAGAAAAAGGGGACGCGTTTCGGGGGCGTGGAACATCCGCCGCTTCCGAATCGCCGGGAACTGGCCGCTCAGATTCTGCCTGCGCTGCGCGGCGCGATGTCGTCGAACCGACGTGTGATCGCGCACTATACGGACGATGAAGACGCGCTCGCATTCGCAGGATCGAAGTGGTCGAAAGAGCTGGGTGTTTTGGGCACGAGCTGCCCGGATCATTTTCTGCGCACCCGAATCTGCCCGATGTTCGTCGAATGGGACGGCAAAGATCTCAACGCGCTTAAGGGGCGCATTTCCGAACAGGCCGTCGCGTATCGTGCCGAATATAGGAAGTACTACGATGCCTGGGCCACGCCAGATTCTCCGAAGCTGCGCGATTCGAATCCATCCGTGGTCATTGTTCCAGGAATCGGCCTGTTCGGCTTCGGCAAGAACAAGAAGGAAGCTCGCATCACGACGGAGTTTTTCATCAATGCCATTCATGTGATGGCGGGGGCCAATGCGCTCGAGGACGGCGCGGTGAGTCATCCGCTGGCGCAGGCCCGGCGCGCGGAGCACTCGGAAGAATTTCACTTCTTCCACAACTATGTCGCGCTTCCGCGCTCGGAGGCTTTTCGAATCGAATACTGGGCGCTCGAAGAGGCCAAGCTGCAGCGCATGCCTCCGGAGGCGGAATTCAGCCGCAAGATCGCGCTGGTGGTCGGCGGAGGGAACGGCGTAGGCCGCGAGGCTGCGCTGCTTCTGGCCCGCAAGGGAGCGCACGTGGTGGTCGCGGATCTGGACGGAGAAAGCTCGAAGGCGGCTGCCGTTGATGCCGCGAAACTTGCCACGTCCGATGCGGTCGCAAGCACGGTCGTCGATCTTGGCTCTGCAGAAAGCCTGGCCGAGGCCGTCCGCTTCACGATTCTCCAGTTCGGCGGGATCGACTGCGTGATCAACACTGCCGCGATTTATCCGGTTCCGGGCGCGGATGGCAAGGTGACGCCCGCGCAATGGTCGAAGACATTCGCGATCAACGTGACTGGCAATTATCTTCTTGCGGATGAGACCGACTGGGTATTCCGGGACCAGAATCTTCCCGCGGCCATGGTGCTCACCAGTTCGGCAAACGCGCTGGTTTCAAAGAAAGGCACGGAGGCGTACGACACCAGCAAGACCGCGCTGAATCACCTGATTCGCGAACTCGCGCTGGGGCTGAGCCCGCGCGTGCGCGTGAACGGGATCGCCCCCGCGACGGTGGTCGCAGGGTCGACGATGTTTCCACGGGACCGCGTGATCCATTCGCTCCAGAAGTACAAGATCGTGTTTTCCGAATCCGAGTCCACCGAAGAGCTGCGATCGAAGCTCGCCGATTTCTACGCGCAGCGGACGTTGACACGCAAGCCGATCCTCCCGCAGGACTGCGCTCGCGCCATCGTCTGGCTGGCGGGCGATGAGAGCGCCAAGACCACCGGCCATATCATCCCGGTGGATGGCGGGTTGCAGGATGCGTTCTTGCGTTAATGATTGTTCCTCTTCTTAGAGCCAGCTCGATCAGCAAGTCCTTTTCAGGGGTTCAGGCGCTGAAGAGCGTCTCGTTCGAACTGCTCGAAGGAGAGGTTCACGCGCTGGTTGGGGAAAATGGCGCGGGCAAATCAACGCTGATCAAGACCATCACGGGCGCGGTGACGGCCGATTCGGGAACGCTGGAAGTTCGAGGCACGCCGGTGCTGCATAATAATCCGGCGATCGCGAAATCCCTGGGGATCGCCGCCATCTATCAGCAGCCGTCCATGTTCCCGGATCTCAGCGTCGCCGAGAACATAGCTCTGGCATTGGAAGCCGGAAGCGCGTGGCGTCGAGTGAACTGGAAGGAACGCAACCGCCGCGCGATCGAACTCATCGAGCGCATCGGGGCCTCGATTGATCCCCATCGGCGAGTGTCGACGTTGAGCATGCCCGAACAGCAGATCGTTGAGATTGCGAGAGCGATCGGAGCCGAAGCGAAGATCCTGATCATGGATGAACCGACCGCGTCGCTCACCGATCGCGAGGTCGACAACCTGTTCCAGATCATTTCGCGCTTGCGCGGCGAAGGCGCGGGGGTGGTTTACATTTCGCACCGGCTGGAAGAGATCTCGACCGTCGCCGACCGCGTGACCGTTCTGCGTGACGGCGAAACCGTCGCAACCCGGCCGCGCGAACAAATTGATAAGGCCGCGCTGATCGAAATGATGGTGGGGCGCGAGATCGCCTCGGTCTATCCGAAACGCGAGGTGGCGAAGGGACACGTCGCCATCGAGCTTCGCAACGTGTGCAACCGCGCCGCTGGTTTGCGCAACATTTCGCTCTCTGTAAGAAGCGGTGAAATCCTCGGGATCGCCGGGTTGGTCGGATCGGGGCGCACGGAGCTGGCGGAAACGATTTTCGGACTGATGCCCGCCGACAGCGGCGAAATCGCCATAGGCGGCGTGCTGGCGCGAGTCTCGTCTCCGGCACGGGCGATTCGCTTGGGAGTTGGGTACGTTCCAGAGGACCGGCGCAGGCACGGCGTGATCCTCGAACTGCCGATCTCATCCAACGCCAGTCTCGCCACCCTGAATCGCGTCTCGCGGTACGGCATGATCGATGCCGGGCAGGAATGCGCGCTCGCGTCGGGCTACTTTGATCGATTGCGAATCAAGGCGCCATCGATCCACAGCGAAACCGGCGCACTGTCCGGCGGCAATCAACAAAAGGTGGCGCTTTGCCGATGGCTCGCAATCGAGCCGAAGGTCCTGATCCTGGACGAGCCCACGCAAGGAGTCGACGTCGGCTCAAAGTCCGAGATTCACGCCCTAATGATGGATTTGGCAGCGCGCGGACTTGCGATTATCATGATCTCTTCGGAACTGCCGGAGATCCTGGGGATGAGCGATCGGATCGCCGTGATGCATCAGGGAACCATCGCCGGCATCCTGTCTCGTGAAGAGGCCACACAGCCGAAGATTCTCTCCCTTGCCCTTGGGCATGTTCCAGACGGGCATCTCAACTAAATGAAACATCGGGGCCGCGAAATCTCAGTCGCCGCCGCAATTCTGACGCTTTCGATTGTGCTCTCCCTGTCCGCGCCGGGATACTTCTCGCGCGAGAATCTGTCCGATCTATTCCTGGCCAACGTGCCGGTGCTGATCGTCGCGCTTGGAATGACGCTGGTGATCCTGACCGGCCAGATCGATATCTCCGTAGGTTCGATGTTCGCGGTGTGCGGGGTGGTCGCGGGCGTGCTTGCGAAAGCCGGATTGCCGGCGTCCGTTGCGGCGTTGGGAGCTTGCCTGGCCGGGATGGCTCTCGGCGCGCTCAACGGCGCATTGGTCGCATACTTGCGGATCCCCTCAATTGTGGTCACGCTCGCGACGATGGTCGCTCTGCGGGATGGGCTTCGGTGGGCGACGCAGGGCGCCTGGGTTCAGGACTTGCCAGCCGGCTTTCAATGGATGGGATTATCTCAATCGACCTATCCGTTTGTGATGTTTCTGGTCGCCGCGATTCTTGTAATCGCCATCGCGTGGAGCTTGCGCAATCTCGCGGCGGGGAGGGCCGTCTATGCGACTGGCTCAAATCAGGAGGGCGCTCGTCTGGCTGGAATTCGAACCTCGCTCGTGACATTTACGGCATTCGTTCTTACAGGCGGCCTGACCGGCTTGGCGGCGGCGCTCAATTCGGTGCGATTTAATCAGATCCCGAGTAACGCGGGCCTCGGGCTGGAGCTGAAAGTGATTGCGTCGGTGGTTGTCGGCGGGGCGGCGATTACCGGCGGATCGGGCAGTGTGACCGGGACGCTTCTCGGCGTGATTCTGCTGGGCGCAATCGGTCCGGCGCTCACGTTTCTCGGCATAAGCGCCTACTGGGAGCGTGCGGTGCAAGGCGCGATTATCCTGGCGGCGGTCGCCCTCGACGGCCTGCGTGCGCGCCCAAAACATCACGGACACAATCTTGCGACCAGCCGTGCGTAGACCCTGGCGCGAGAGGCTGTTCCCGAACGGCGAATGGATTCTTCTGCTGGCGTTAGTCGCGGAGGTCGCGGTCTTCTCCGTCATCGCGGAAAATTTCTTCACCTGGAACAACTTCTTCGAGGTCATCCGCTTTAGCGTTGAACTCGGGCTGCTTGCCGTGGCGATGACGCCCGTAATCATCACCGGTGGCATCGATCTTTCGGTCGGCTCCATGATGGGGCTGGCAGCGGTGGTGTTTGGAACGGCATCGGTGGACTGGCACTTTCCCATTTGGGCTGCGGCTGCCGCCGCGCTGCTCGCGGGATGCGCGGGCGGTGGACTGAACGCCCTGGCGATCTCGCGCCTGAATCTTCCGCCTCTGATCGTGACGCTGGGAACCTTCTCCATGTTCCGTGGCATCGCCGAAGGGATCACGCACGGCGCTGTGAACTATGCGGATTTCCCGAAGTCGTTCCTGTTTCTCGGCCAGGGGTATTTCGGCGGCGCGATTCCGGTGCAACTCGCGATCTTTCTGCCGATTCTGGCGCTCTATGCCGTCCTGTTGCATCGCTCGGTCATCGGCCGCGGCATTTACGCGATCGGCTTCACCGCAGCGGGAGCGCGGTACGCCGGGATTCCAGTGCCGCGGCGAATCGCGCTGGTTTATCTCTTATCCGGTGTGGTCGCCAGCGTCGCCGCGATCGTGTATGTCGCGCATCTCGGCCAGGCGAAATCCGACGTGGGGACAGGATATGAGCTGGATGCGATTACGGCGGTGGTGCTCGGCGGAACCTCGGTGTTCGGAGGACGCGGGACCATCTGGGGCACCGTATTCGGCCTCTTCGCGCTCTCCGTGTTACAGAACGGTCTGCATCTCGCCGCGCTGCCGTCCGAGCTGACCGGCGTCCTGACAGGGGTGTTGCTCATCGCGACCATCGGCTTAGATCGTTGGCGCACCGTCTCAAGATCAAGTGCGAAACTAATCGAGGAGCCTGATTCCGTGAAGAACAGCCAGGTCGCGATCCTGTGTGCGTCGGTGTTGGCCGGTTCGCTGATCGTCGCCGGAACGAATGTGTGGCTGGTGCATTCGCTCGGCCGCTCGAACGCGCCTTCGACTGGCACGAGCGCTGGCGCACATCGGCCGGTGATCGCGGTGATGCCGAAGGCGAAGGGCGACCCGTACTTCGTGAGCGTGCGTTCGGGAGCCGAAGACGCCGCTCGCGAACTGGGCGTGGAGTTGATTTGGGACGGTCCTACAAGCCTTGAAGCCGCCAAGCAGAATGAGCTGGTGGAGAATTGGATCACGCGGCAGGTGGACGTGATCGCTGTGGCCGTGGAGAACAAAGCCGGGATTTCCACGGTTCTTCGCAAAGCCCGCCAGCGGGGCATTCACGTGTTGACCTGGGATGCCGACGCCGAGCCGGACGCGCGCGACTATTTCGTCAATCAGGCCACGCCTGAGGGAATCGCCAATACGCTCACGGACGAAGCGGCCCGGCTGTTGGGCGGCAAGGGCGACTTCGCCATCATCACGGGCGCGCTGAGCGCCGCGAATCAAAATGAATGGATCGCATTCATCAAGAAGCGCGTGGCCGAAAAACACTCCGGGTTGAAGCTGATTACGATCCAGCCCAGCGACGACGACCGCGACAAGGCTTTTTCGCAAACGCAGACGCTACTGAAGGTCTATCCGCAGATGAAGCTGGTGATGGCGATCTCGGCTCCCGCGGTTCCTGGCGCAGCCGAAGCGGTGCGTCAGGCGGGCCGCAAGGATGTCGACGTGATCGGACTGTCCTTGCCGAGCATTTGCAAGCCATATGTGCACGACGGAATTGTACAGACCGTAGTGCTGTGGAGTACGCATGACCTCGGGTATCTGACTGTCTATGCTGGTTCGCAGCTTGCGCAGAACAAGCTCCCGGCAGGGTCGACCTCCATTCAGGGAGGCAGGCTGGGAACTCTCGAAATTCGCGGCACCGAAATTATTCTCGGATCGCCGTTGATCATAAATAAACAGAATATTGATCGTTTGGACTTCTAGGCAGACTGCCGTCGGAACCCACTCGCTGACGCTCATGGCTCAGTGCTGCCGCACGCGCAGAGTAATGTCAATGATGCCTGGGTGGCCACTGAACCGCGCACGCATTAAGCGGGTCGTGACGTGTCACGCAAGCATCTTGAGCCGGAAATTCTTGTATTCCACTTTCATCGGCCCACCTACGTGCACTTGGACGCCGATCAGGCCTTCCATCTTCCGGCCCACTGGATCGTCATCGATCACGACGCACATCAGGCGCCCATTCAGAATGTGGACCAGGACGTTGCCGCGGATGATCAGGTGGTACGAGTTCCAATCGTTGGTGATGAACGCTTTCAAAGCGTCGGAATCTCCGATCGTCGAGAGGACAACGGGTTTCCGAACACCGGTCACGTGCGTCATGACTCCGCGCGTAGCCAGGAATAGCCGCCCTTTTTCTTCATAGTTCTGTCCGGTGTAGCGATTCGCTCCATCGATATCGGCCTGGTAGCCGCGCATCGCGAATTTGTTCGACGGTGTCACGGTGTCCGGCACCACCACGCTGCGATAGTTGATTCCGCTATTCCCGCCGGAGGTCATCCGGTAATCCGCTTTCAGCTCGAAGTCTTTGGGCGAACCTCCGCGCCAGATGATGAACGTGTTGCTCTTGATCAGCGTATCCGGAGTGATTTCGCCGACCAGGGAGCCGTTCTCCACACGCCAGTATTTCGGATCGCCCTCCCATCCATCGAGCGTCTTGCCGTCGAAGATGGGCTTGAACCCGGTTTCATCGCCGGTTAAGACCTCCGGCCGATCGCTTTGTTGTGGAACGTATTGCTGCGCCGCTAACGGCAGAGCGAACATCGAACCGACAAACTGTCTTCGTTTCATGGCTACCTTTCCATTGAACAGTCCCGAGAATATTCCTGAAAACGCCGGTACGGCGCATCCCAACGATCGGCGGATAGCGGCTCAAACCGCTCGGTCGGAAACGAGCGGTCGATCACCGCGCGAGCTTCCTGAAGCGAGCCGACCGCTCCGGTAGCGAGCATCTGCATAGCGATATTACCAAGAGCCGTCGCCTCAACCGGCCCCGCCACTACCGGACGCCCGGTGGCATCCGCCGTAAACTGATTCAGCAGGCGATTCCGTGAGCCGCCTCCGACGATCCGGATTTCTTGAAAATGAATTCCGGTGATCTCTTCCAGCGATTCCAGCACCGATCGATACTTGAGGGCGAGGCTTTCGAGGATCGCCCGCGTGCAGCCCGGAGGATCGGCGGGAACAGGCTGGCCGGTATTCCGGCAATAATCGGCAATCGCGTCCACCATGTTTTCCGGATGGAGGAATGACGAATGGTCAGGATCGACGATAGACCGGAAGGCGTTACGGGGATCGTTCGCGGCGGCCAACAACTCGCCGTAGGAAAAGCCTTCCTTCCAGCATCGACGGCACGATTGCAGCAGCCACAACCCCGCGATGTTCTTCAACACGCGCACGGTTCCGCACACTCCGCCTTCGTTAGTGAAGTTCAAGTCGCGGGCCTTTGGCGTAATCACGGGCGCAGGCATCTCCGCGCCTAATAACGACCAGGTCCCGGAACTCAGGAACGCGCTCTCACGCGACATCGAGATGGAGGCAACCGCGGAACCGGTGTCGTGGCAGGCGGGTGCGATCACCGGCGTCTCCTTGCCCAGCAGCGTGCCGATCCTTGTTCCAGGTTCGACCAGCGGGCGGAACAGTCGCAGAGGCAATCCGAGTTCTTCGATTAATTCCGCCGACCATACGCGAGACCTCGCGTCGACAAGCTGGGTTGTGGTCGCGTTCGTATATTCCGGGCACAGATTGCCGGTAAGCCAGTAGTTGAGCAGATCCGGAATCGTCACAACGGCGTCAGCGGCCTCGATTAATCTCGGAGAGGACCGGCATGCGGCGAAGAGCTGATACAGAGTGTTGATCTGCATGAACTGAACGCCGGTGATCGAATAGATCCGCTCGGGAGAGACTTTTTCGAGCACTGCGTCCATCATTCCGTCCGTGCGGCAATCGCGGTAGTGATATGGATTCTCGAGCAGGTTTCCGTTTTCGCCGATCAGCGCGTAGTCGACGCCCCA
>Ga0070731_10003853_pt1 | contig 13255 bp, 15 predicted proteins | sample Coa_R1_2_FD_66448 | JGI IMG/M metagenome (GOLD analysis project Ga0070731, IMG submission 66448) | Surface soil microbial communities from Centralia Pennsylvania, which are recovering from an underground coalmine fire - Coalmine... | ecosystem: Environmental > Terrestrial > Soil > Unclassified ... | reverse complement strand
GATTCGCGCGCTCGGGCCGGCCGAGCTGCACTGGATGCTGACGACGTTCCAGCTCGGGCACTGGCAGCCGCTCTCATGGCTGACGCTCGCGCTCGACTACCGCGTCTGGGGACTCGACGCCTCCGGCTACCACCTGACGAGCCTCCTGCTGCACGTGCTGAACGCCGTCCTCCTCTTCGCGCTCGCGCGACGGCTGCTGGATCGGGCCGGGCTCGACGAACGGCGGGCGCTCGCCGGCGCGGCGCTCGGCGCGCTCCTCTGGTCGGTCCACCCGCTACGGGTCGAGTCGGTCGCCTGGGTGACGGAGCGGCGCGACGTGCTCGCGACGTTCTTCACGCTCGTCGCGCTGCTCGCGTACACGCGCGGAAGCATCCCGGCGACGCTCGCCGCCGCCGTCTTCGCCGTGCTCGCGAAGGCGAGCGCGATGGTGATCCCGGTGTTCCTCGTCATTCTCGATGTGTACCCGCTCCGTCGTCTCGGCGGCGCGCGCGGCTGGACGGTCCGGCGCGTCTGGCTCGAAAAGGTCCCGTTCTTCGCCCTCGCGATCGCGGCCGCCGTCGTTGCCGCCGCGGCGCAGCGCAGCGCCGGCGCGCTCCGTCCCCTCGCGGAGGTCACGCTCGCGCATCGCGCCGGGGCCGCGATGTACGGCCTCGGCTTCTACCTTTGGAAGACGATCGTCCCGCGCCGCCTGCTGCCGATGTACGAGTACCCGCTCGGCATGTCGCCGCTGTACCCGCTCGCGCTCGCCGGGGTCGCGACGGCGGTCGTGGTCGCCGTCGCGGCGATCGCGCTCCGCCGGCGCGCGCCCGGGATCGCGGCGGCGTTCGTCGCCTATCTCGCCGCGATCGCGCCGACGCTCGGCCTCGCGCAGGCGGGGCCGCAGGTCGTCGCCGACCGGTACGCGTACCTCTCGACGATCGGCTGGTCGATCGTCGCCGGCGGACTCGCCGTCGCCGGGACGACGATGCAACGCGCGCGCGCCGTCGCGGCCGCGGTCGCAATCGTGGTGCTCGCCGTCCTGACGGCGCGGCAGACCACGACGTGGCACGACCCGGTCATGCTCTGGAGCCGCGTCGCGGCGCTCGAGCCGACGAACGCCTTCGCGCTGAAGAGCCTCGGCGATGCCGCGCGTGTCGCGGGCGACGCGGACGGCGCAATCCGCTGGTACGAGCGCGCGCTCGCCCTCCGCCCGTACGCGGACGCCGAGATGAACCTGGCCGCCGTGCTCGCGCAAAGGGGACGCGTCGACGACGCGGTCGCCCACTATCGCGCCGCGATCCGTGCCGATCCCGGCTACGCGTTCGCGTACACGAGCTACGGCGTCCTCGAGGCCGATCGCGGCCACCTCGACGAGGCGATCGCCGCGCACCGGCGCGCGCTCGCGATCGACCCGAACCTCATGGAGGCGCACGCCAACCTCGCCGCCGCGCTGGAGGACCTCGGCCGCGACGACGAGGCAAAGCGCGAGTACGCGGAGGCGCTGCGCCTCAGGCCGTCGGCCGAGGTCTACAACAACCTCGGCCTGCTCGCGCTGAAGGAGCAGCGCGCCGACGAAGCGGTCGCGATGTTCCGGCGCGCGGTGGCGCTGCGCGCCGACATCCCGGTCGTGTACCAGAACCTCGCGCGCGCGCTCACCGCCGCGGGCGACCGCGACGGCGCCGCCGCGGCGCTCGAGACGGCGCTACGACTGGATCCGAATCTGGCCGGGGCGCGCGCGATGCTCGACGGGCTACGCGCCGCAGCGCAGTGACCGCGCGATCACTGGTCGCACTCGTGGCAGCCCGAATGGTGCTTCCCGTGCTCGCAGGGCTCGTCCTTCGCGTGCTCGCAGGGCTCATCCTTCGCGATCTTGGAAACCATGGTCTTCGGATAGTGCGAGCCGATGAAGTGGATGGGCTTGATGCCGTCCAGCCGCGCCGGGGTGATGAAGTACGTTCCGCCGATCGTCGGGACCCAGATCGCATACGCGGCGCGCTCGTTGAGCCCCGTGGCCACGAAGGTGATCCCGCCCGCCAGCAATCCACCGAGGGCGAGCACCGCCTTGGCGGGCGTGTACAGGATGTTCGCGGCGACGGACGCGCCCGCGAGGGCGGCCTCCCGGCCGGCGTCCCGGGCACTGGCACGCATCGGCGAGCCGACGACCAAGGCCACGACGAGCAGAGCGATACAAGCTGAACGCATCATCCGCTTCTCCTCCCCTCCACGAGGGCTGCTCGCCCTCGGGCTATCCCTGTCAGGGTCGTCGTCAAGGACTATTCCGGCTCCGGCGCATATTCAAGCGGCTCGAGCAGCCGCGCCGCCAGCCGGTCGACCGTCCGGTCCGCGACGCCCGCCTGCCGCGCGTACTCCTGCATCGACCCGTAACGCTCCGCGATGCCGGCCAGGAACGTGATCATCGTGCCGGCCTCGGCCTCGATCGTGTCCGGCGGGAGGGCCGCGAGCATTCGCTGGTAGCCCTTCGTGGCCATGAGCCGGTCGATGATGGCATCGAGCGTCTCCTGCGTCGCCGCGTAGTCGGCGACGATGACCTCGTCGGGCACGCCGAGGAGGCCGAGGACCACCGCCGAGACGACGCCGGTCCGGTCCTTCCCGGCAGCGCAGTGATAGACGGCGGCCCCCGCCGCGTCGGCGATCAGCTCGATCACGCGCGCGATCGGCGCGCGCGCAAATTCCGCCAGGAGCGTGTAGCGATCGGCGAGCGTGTCGCCGGCGACCCATCCCTCGGGACGGGTCAGGTTCCCGTCGAACAGCGGCACGTGGTGGAACGTGACCGGCGCGTCGGCGAGCGCGCCGCGGCCGTCGGCGCGCAGCTCCGGCGTCGAGCGAAGATCGATCACCGTCCCGATCGCGAGCTCGTCTCGCATCCGCGTGACGTCCGTCGGCGTGAGATGGTGGAGCGCATCGCTGCGGTAGACGTGCCGCCAGCGGATACGACGGCCGTCGGCGGTCGGGTAGCCGCCGAGATCGCGAAAGTTGAGGCAACCCTCGAGGTCGACTCGTCGCTGCACGCGACTGGTATACACGATGGCGCCGACCCTTGCCCGCACGCCGCGCGCCGGGGCAGACTCGCTCCCCACCATGGGACTCCTGGACGGAAAGGTCGCAATCGTGACCGGCGCCGGCCGCGGGCTCGGGCGCGAGGACGCGCTCGCGCTCGCCGCGGAGGGCGCGAAGGTCGTCGTCAACGACCTCGGCACGTCGCTCGCCGGCGAGGGCAGCGATCGAACGGCGGCCGCCGCGGTCGTCGCCGACATCGCCGCCGCGGGCGGCGAGGCGATCGAGAGCGGCGACGACGTCGCGAGCTGGGACGGCGCGCGGCGCACCGTCGAGGTCGCCTACGCGACCTGGGGCCGGCTCGACGTCCTCGTGAACAACGCCGGCGTGCTGCGCGACCGGATGAGCTTCAACATGTCCGAGGAGGAGTTCGACCTGGTCCTGCGCGTCCACTGCAAGGGCCACTTCGCGATGACCCATCACGCCTGCACGCGCTGGCGCGAGCTAGCGAAGGGCGGCGCGCCGGTCGCGGGGCGGATCGTCAACACGGCGTCCGAGGCCGGGCTCATCGGCTCGGCGGGCAACAGCAACTACGCCATGGCGAAGGCGGCGATCGCGGCGCTCACGATCTCGATCGCGCGCGAGATGGGAAAGTACGGGGTCACGTGCAACTTCATCGCCCCCCGCGCGCGCACCCGCATGACGCTGTCGATGCCGAACCACGACATGTTCCTCGCCCCCGAGCAGGGCTTCGACCACTTCCACCCCGCGTGGCCGGCGCAGCTCGTCGTGTTCCTCGCGAGCGATGCGGCCGCCGACCTGAACGGCCAGGGCTTCATCGTCTGGGGCGGCAACGTCGCGCTCGTGAAAGGCTGGCACACGGTCGCGCAGATCACGAAGCCCGAGGCGGCATTCACCGCGCGCGATCTGATCGCACGCAAGGACGAGCTGTTCGGCGCTCACGACCGGCAGCCCGTGTTCGGCTGAGGAGGACGATCGATGCTGACGCTCTACCATTCGAACCAGAGCCGCTCCGTCCGCCCGCGCTGGCTCCTCGAGGAGATCGGTGCGCCGTACGAGGTCGTGCGGTTGAACCTCGGCGCACAGGAGCACAAGCGACCGGAGTACCTGCGCATAAACCCGAACGGCACCGTCCCGGCGCTCGTCGACGGCGACCTCGCGCTCTTCGAGTCGGCGGCGATCTGCCAGTACCTCGCCGATCGCTTCCCGGAGAAGCGGCTCGCGCCCCCGGTCGGCACGCCCGCCCGCGGCCTCTACTACCAGTGGATTCATTACGCGATGGCGTCGCTCGAGCCGCCGATCGTGACGCTCTTCCTGCACACGATCCGGCTTCCCGAGGCGGAGCGCAACGCGACGCTGGTGGCCGAGGCGCGCGCGCGGCTCGGCGCGGTGCTCGACGTGATCGAGCGCGCGCTCCCCGGACGGGAGTTCATCCTCGGCGACGACTTCACGGCGGCGGACGTCATGGTCGGCTCGACGCTCGGCTGGGCGCGCGCGTTCGGCATGATGGACGACGCGCGCCCGAACATCGCCGCGTACGTGACGAAGCTCACCACGCGGCCGGCGTTCCAGCGCGCGAGTGCCGACTAGATGGGGTTCGCCAACGACGTCGGCTCCTTCGCGGCGACGATCGTCCGCCTCGGCCGCGGCCTCGGCTCGGTCGTGCCCGCAGAGCGCCGCGCGCCCGGACGTCTCCTCGAGCTCTGGGACTTCGAAGCCTGTCCCTACTGCCGAAAGGTCCGCGAGGTCCTCTCCGAGCTCGACCTCGACTACGTCGCCCATCCCGTCCCGCGCGGGGGCAGCCGGAGAGCCGCGCTCGTCGCCCGCGGTGGGAAGATGCAGGCGCCGTACCTCGCCGACCCGAACACCGGCGCCGCGATGTACGAGTCCGACGACATCATCGGCTACTTGAACTCGACGTACGGCGGCGGCGCGCGCGCCGGCTGGCGCCTCCCGCTCCCGGGCCTCCTCGACGACCTCGATTCCGCGCTCGCGAGCGCGCTGCGCCTCGGGCGCGGCGGCCGCGCGCAGGCGGCCCGCGCGCGCGACGGCGTCGAGCGCCTCCTGCTCTACAACATGGAGGGCTCGCCCTACTGCCGGAAGGTCCGCGAGGTGCTCTGCGAGCTCGACCTCGAGTACGTCGTCCGCAACGTGCCGCAGGGCAGCCCGAAGCGCGCCGACCTCGTCGCGCGCGGCGGAAAGATGCAGGTGCCCTACGTCATCGACCCGAACACGGGCGCCGAGATGTACGAATCGGACGAGATCGTCACGTATCTGCAAACCCGCTACGCCTGAGGGACCGATGTTCGAGTGGAGCGAGCAGCACGAGGTGATCCGCGACATGGTCCGGCGCTTCGTCGAGGCCGAGGTGAAGCCGCGGCTGACGGAGTTCGAGCACGGCGACACGCCGCCGTACGACGTGCTGCGCCGGATGATGCAGACGTTCGGCATCGACGAGATGCAGCGCCAACGTTTCCGGCGCGCGATCGAGCGCGAGCAGGCGGGCGCGCCGGCGAAGGAGCGCCGGGAAGAACGGGCCACCGAGGACATCGGCCTCCAGCTGATCCCGATCATCGAGCTCTGCCGCTATTGCCCCGGCATGGTGACCGCGCTCGGGGTGAGCGTCGGGCTCACGCCGGCGGCGATCATGGCGCGCGGCACGACGGCGCAGAAGGAGCGCTGGGCCCTCCAGCTGCTCACGCTCGAGAAGATCGGCGCGTGGGCGATCACGGAGCCCGGCTCCGGCTCCGACGCGTTCGGCGGCATGAAATCGAGCGCGCGCCGCGACGGCGACGGCTACGTGCTGAACGGCAACAAGACCTTCATCACGAACGGCCCGTACGCCGACACGATCGTCTTCATTTGCAAGCTCGACGAGGGGAACGAGCCGAGGGAGCGGAAGGTCCTGAGCTTCGTCCTCGACAAGGGTATGCCCGGCCTCACGCAGTCCCGCCCGATGCGGAAGATGGGCCTCCACTCCTCCCCGACGGGCGAGCTCTTCCTGGAAGACGTGCGCGTGGGCCGCGACCGCCTGATCGGCGAGACGGAGAACGTCGCCGGCCGCTCAGGCGCGAAGCAGACGTTCTCGATGGAGCGTACCGGCGTCGCGGCAATGGCGCTCGGCATCGTCGAGCAGTGCCTGGCGCTCAGCCTGCAGTATGCCCGCACGCGCGTGCAGTTCGGCCGGCCGATCGGCGAGTTCCAGCTGATCCAGCTGAAGCTCGCCAAGATGGAGGTCGCGCGCATGAACCTCCAGAACATCGTGTTCCGCCAGATCGAGATGGCGGCGGCCGGGAAGCCGATGACGTTCGCCGAGGCATCGGCGTGCAAGCTGTACGCGGCACAGGCCGCTGTCGAGGTCGCGCTCGAGGCGGTGCAGGTCTTCGGCGGCAACGGCTACATGGCGGAGTTCCAGGTCGAGCAGCTCGCGCGCGACGCGAAGGTGCTGCAGATCTACGCCGGCACCGACGAGATCCAGGTGTCGCAGATCGCACGCAGCCTGCTCGCGACCACGTCGTAGCCGCAATCCGCCCCCCTCTTGACGTCCGTCGACCTGCCGTCTAATACTTAAGTGAATGCTTAACCAAGCAACGCTCGACCTGACGTTCAAGGCGCTCGCCGATCCGACCCGGCGGGCGATCATCGATCGCCTCGCGCGCGGCGAGGCGAGCGTCACGGAGCTCGCCCGTCCGTTCGACATGTCCCTGCCCGCCGTCCACCAGCACCTGCGCATCATCGCCGATGCCGGCCTCATGCGCTGGTCCAAGGAAGGGCGCGTCCGCCGGTGCCGTCTCGAGCCGCGCGCGCTCGACGCGGCGGCCGCCTGGCTCACGCAGCGCCGCGCGACGTGGGAACGTCGCCTCGATGCGCTCGCCCGTCACCTCGGAGAAGGGAGGAAACGATGAACGACACGATGACGCTGCGTCGGGTCTACGACGTGCCGCCCGAGCGCATGTGGCGGGCGTGGACGGATCCCGCCGAGCTCCAGCGCTGGAACTGCCCCGCCGACGGCTGGACGCTGGAGGTCCTCGAGGTCGATGTCCGCGTCGGCGGCCGCTATCGCGCCGCGTTCGGGCCCCCCGGCGAGGAACCGTTCGTCGAGACCGACGATTACCTGGAGATCACGCCGCCGAAGCGGCTCGTCTTCACGGAGACGATCACCCGCGGCGGAGAAGTCCAGCAGCGAACCGTCTGCACGGTCGAGTTCATCGACCGCGGCGGCCGCACGGAGCTCGTGATCACCGAACGCGGCGCCGACGCCGAGGTGCATCGCTCCGGCTGGACGAGGGCGATCGAGCAGCTCGCGATCGTGGTACGTTCGGCGGCATGACCTACGAGACGCTCGTCCTCGAGTCCGACGGTCCCGTCGCGCGTGTCTGGCTGAACCGTCCCGAGCGGCACAACGCGCTCGACGCGCGCACGCTGGAGGAGATCGCCGACGTCTTCGCGGCTTTGCAGCAGCGCTTCGACGCTGCCGTCGTCGTCCTCGGCGGCCGCGGCCCGTCGTTCTGCTCCGGTGCCGATCGGAAGGACCCACCGGCACGCCTCACGCGCGCGACGGGCGCCGGGCCGCGCGCGCGGCGACACGCGTCGCAGATCGGGCGGCGCGCTCTCGAGGCGATCGAGCGCTGCGAGGCCGTGACGATCGCGCGGCTCCACGGTCACGTGATCGGCGGCGGCGTCGTGCTCGCGCTCGGTTGCGACCTCCGCATCGCCGCGGCGTCGACGAGCTTCCGCATTCCCGAGGTCGAGCTCGGCGTACCTCTCACCTGGGGCGGCGTCCCGCGCCTCGTGGCGGCGGTCGGGACCGCGCGCGCGAAGGAGCTCGTCCTCGTCGGCGACCGCTTCGACGCGGCGACCGCGGAGCAGCTCGGTGTCGTGAACCGGGTCGTCGCGGACGATGCGCTCGACGCGGCCGTCGACGCGTGGGCGCAGCGGGTCGCCGCGCAGCCGCGCTGGGCGACGCACATGACGAAGACCCAGTTCGTGGCCTACGGGCGCGCGGCCGTGCTCGGTGACGTCACCGAGCTGGACGGCGACCTCCTGACGCAGGCGTCGCGCGAGGACCCGGCGCGCTTCCGGCTCCCGGAATAGCCTATTTCAGCTTCTTCAGCGCCTCGTCCATGCCGGCGAGCACGGACGCGGGGTCCTTCTCGTCGTAGAAGTACTGGTACTTGTCGCGCGGCGCGTGGATGTCGGCGGCGAGCTTCCCGTCGGGCGAGAGGAAGAACGTGCGCGGGATGTACTCGCCATCGGGGGCGTACTGCTTGCTGATCTCCGCGTTCTTGTCCTTATCGAGGTGCACCATCACGAAGTCCTTCGACTTCTCGACCACCTTCGGGTCGTGGAAGACTTGGCTGAAGTTTTTGCAGTGCGGGCACCACTCGGTAAAGAAGACGAGGCAGACGGGCTTCTTCTCCTTCTTCGCGGCCGCGAGACCGCCCTCGTAGTCCTTCCACGCCACCTGCCCGTCGTTCCAGTCGTGGGCGCTCGCCGCCACCACGGCCCCGAGCACGATCGCCACCGCGAGCGCGCGCTTCAGCATCGACACCATTCGTCCTCCTTCAGACCCGTTCCGGCGCTTCGAAGCGCCCGTGCATGTGTTCCATCCAGACCGACATCAGCGCGCGCCGCGGGAGCCCGAGCGCGCGGAGCTCGCCCGCGAGCGGATGGTCGCCGAGCACGAGCTCGGCGCCCCCGAGCCGGACGCCGACGCCGTCGGCGCCCGAGACGAACCGCGTCGCATGCTGCGCGCCGTCGATCCACGTGTACGTCACCATCCCGCCGTCGGGCAGACGCCGCGCGCCGGCACGATGGAATCCGATCGTGAGCACGTGGCTCCCGTCCATCACGAGCCGGCACGAGCGCCGCCCGTCGCGATCCTCGAAGCGGATGTCCTCGACCGTCTTCGGGAAGCCCCAGATCCCGCGCCCGGCCTCGCACGTGAAGCGCTGATCGACGGGCAGCTTCCAGATCCAGGTCGCGAGGCGGTTGCGGACGAGGTCGAGCGCCGCGCCGAGCCACGGGACGCCGGCGCGCTCGTCCCGGCGCCGGACGAAGAGCGCGAGCGACACCTCGTTGTAGTCGCCGAGGTCGTTGTCGCGGTAGTCGATGCACGCGATCGTGAGAACGGCGCGTCCCGGCAGCAGTTCCACGACGTCGAGCTCCAGCCCCGGGAGCAGCCGGCGCGCGGCCGCGGCGGACACGAGGTACGTCGCGGCGCCCGACGCGGCATCGCGGACGACGACCGGCATGCGGACCTCGCGGCCGTCGAAGATCCACGGCCCGCGGCGCTCGGCACCCGGGACCAGCGCGGGCGTGGCGCTCACTTGCGCTCGCGCTCCAGACCGAACGCGCGAATGAGATTGTAGACGTGCGAGCGGGCGAGATCCATTCGGCGCGCAGCGTCGACGACGTTCCAACCCGACGCCTCGAGCGCCTCGCGCAAGAGCGTCGCCTGGAATCGCCGCGTCGCCTCCTGGAATGTCGGCGTCGCCGGCTGCTCCCCGGGCGGCGACGGGAACAGATGCGCCTGCTCGATCTGGCGCGCGCGCTCGCCGGCGGCACGGATCACCGCCGCCTCGACGGCATGCTCGAGCTGGCGCACGTTCCCCGGCCACTCGGCCGCCTGGAGCGCGCGCACGGCGCCGGCGGAGAGCGCGAGCCGGGGCAGATGGTGGCGATCACAGGCGGCGACGACGAAGGACGCCGCGAGATCGGCGACGTCGTCGCGCCGCTCGGCGAGCGACGGGACGCGCAGGGGAACCACCTGCAGCCGGTAGAAGAGATCGTCGCGGAAGCGCCGCTCGCGCACCGCGACGCCGAGGTCGCCGTTCGTCGCGGCGAGGACGCGTACGTCGGCGTGCACCGGCTTCGCGGCGCCGAGCGGGTAGTACTCCTTCGACTGGAGGAGCTGGAGGAGCTTCGCCTGCGCGGCGAGCGGCATGGCGCCGACCTCGTCGAGGAACAGCGTGCCGTGCTCGGCGGCTGCGACCTTGCCGTCGATGCGGCGCGTGGCGGTCGAGTGCGCGCCGGGGAGCGCGCCGAAGAGCTCGCTCTCGATGAGCGTCTCGGGCAACGCGGCGCAGTTGAGCTCGACGAACGGACGGCCGGCGCGCGGACCGTTGTCGTGGATGACGCGCGCGAGCTGGCTCTTCCCCGTCCCGGTCTCGCCGGTGAGCAGCACGCCGACGTCGAGCGGGGCGACGAGCGCCACCTGGCGCAGCAGCGCGGCGAGCGGCTCGCTGCGGCCGACCACGCCCTCCAGGCGGAGGCGCGCGCGGAGCTCGCGCGTCGGATCCGTCTCGGCGCGCTCGTGCTGGCGCGCGAGGAGCCGCTCCGCGAGCGGCGCGAGATGGCGCGCCACGCGCTCGACGGTCACGCGGTCCTCCTCGGAGAACGGCCCGGGCGCGCGGCGCTGGAGGTAGAGGACGCCGCGCGGTGGATCCTCGCCGATCGGCGCGCAGAGCACCGCCTCGATGCGCGCGATCCGCACGCTGCCCCGGTCGCGGAAGCGCTCGTCGAGGAGCGCCGACGGCGTGACGATCGTCCGCCCGGTCGCGATCGCCTCCGCGACGATCCCTTTCGAGATCGCGGCGCGGACGGTCGCGATCTCGCTCGCCGAGAAGCCGTGCACGATCGACCAGCGCGGTGTGTCGGCGGGGGTGTCGTCGTGCAGCTCGAGGTAGCCCTGGTCGGCGGTCGCGACCTCGACGACCAGCGCGAGCGCGTCCGCGAGGAACGGCTCGACGTCCTTCAATGCGCCGACGTCGAGCAGGCGCAGAAGCAGGTCACGCTCGCGGCGGATGCGCTCGAGCTCGCTCGTCACAGCGCGTCACGTCTACCACCAAACTATTTCCTCATGCGAGCGCGTCGCGCAAAGCGGGTAGCACGTCCTCGACCGCGTCGGCGATCTTCACGTCGGCGACGGCATCGAAGGGCGTTTCCGAGGCCGTGACGATCGCGATCCGTCCCCCGGCGGAGCGCGCGGCGGGGACCATCTGATTGACGGGCCCGACGACGAGCGACGAGCCGGCGGCGAGGAGGAGGCCCGCGCTCGCGGCCCCGCGCAGCGCGCGCTCGAGGTCGGTCGCGACCAGCGACTGGCCGAACGAGATCGTCGCCGGCTTCCACGGGCCGCCGCACCCGCAGCGCGGGACGGCGGTGCCCGCCTCCCACGCGTCCTGCGCCACCGCCCGTGGCGCGCGCCGATGGCAGCGCATGCACTCGACCGCCGAGTCGGTGCCGTGGATGTTCACGAGACGGTCGCCCGGGAAGCCGCTTCGCTCGTGCAACCCGTCGACGTTCTGCGTCACCAGCAGCTCGATGCGACCCGCGCGCGCGAGATCGGCGAGCGCCACGTGGGCGGCGTTCGGGCGCGCGGCGCTGATCAGCCGCCAGGTCTCGCCCTTGTAGCGCCAGTACTCCGCGCGCTTCTCCTCGCTGGCGAGGAACTCCGGGAGCGGGACCGGCTGGTACCGCTCCCAGCGTCCGCCCGGCGAGCGGAAGTCCGGAATGCCCGACGCGGTCGAGAGTCCCGCGCCGGTCAGCACCACGACGCGCCCGGCATCGCGCCAGAGCGCGACCAGGCGCTCGCGCGCCGTCACGCCGATCGCGGATGGAGCCATGCGAGCGTGGCGCCGAACCCGCCGCGTTCAGGCGGCGCATCGTCGAACCGCGCGACGTAGGGGCTCGCGGCGAGGACCGCGCGCACGCGCTCGCGCTGGACGCCACGCCCGCGCCCGTGGATCAGACGCACCTCGCGGAACCCGGCTTCCACCGCGGCCTCGAGATACGATGCGACGACCGACGGGATGTCGCGCGGCGCGAAGGCGTGGAGGTCGAGCGCATCCTCGATCGGGACGACGACCGGCGTCATCACTCGGGCAGCGAGCGCTTGAGGATGCGCCGCACACCCGGGACCACGTCGAGGAGTCCGAAGATCACCTGCCGGAGCTCGGAGATCGTCGTGTCGAGGCTGTGGAGGCGCGTGTCCATGCCGCCCACCGCGCCCGAAACCTCGGGCAGGATGCGCTCGAGGGTCGCCGCCGTGCGCGTGAGCTCGGCGGCGAGCTCGGAGGCGAGGCGGTCGACGTGATCGATCCGCTCGTTCATCGCCGTCATCACGCGGCCGAGATCCGGAAGCACGCGGTCGAGCGCGGCCGTGGTGTGCTCGAGGCCACGGACGACGGCGTCGAGCTGCGCCGGGAGCGCCGCCATCGTGTTGCGCATCCGCTCGAGCGTCGCCGGGAGCTCCGCGACCTCTTCCGCGATCGCGCTTCCCCACCGCCCGAGGCCGAACATCGTCCGCAGCTACGCCGGCGAGGAGATCGCGGTCAAGCCGGTGCCTGGAGGTCGGACTCGGCGGACCGGAACCAGCGACTCGCGATCCGGACCGCGTTCGTCGCCGCACCGAGGCGGAGGTTGTCCGCGACGACGGTCAGGCACAGCGTGCGCCGGGCCGCGTCCCGCGGATCGCGCCGCACCCTGCCGACGAGGGCCCGATCCCGGTCGCGCGCGGACGCGACGGCGCTCAGCCCGTCGCCGGCGGCTCCGGCGACATAGCGCACGTACGGCGCCCTCTTCGCGTCGGCGAGCACGGTGCCGACCGCGTCGAGGTCGAGCGCCCGTTCGCACGTGACCCACGCGTTCTCGTAGTGACCGACCGCGACCGCGACCCGGCAGCACTGGACGCTGATGGGCAGGTCGGGGAGGTCGAGGATCTTCCGCGACTCGAACATGAGCTTGCGCTCTTCGGACGAGAACCCGCTGTCGTCCGTCCCGCCGCCGTGCGGGACCGTGTTCCCGGCGTAGGCGCGCGGATCGAACCCGGCCCCGATGCGGTCGGGCGTGCGATACCCGCCCTGGCTGGCCTCGAGGAAGGCGTCGAGGGCCGCGATGCCGGCACCGCTCACCGCCTGGTAGGTGCTGACCGCGATCGACGCCAGCCCGAAGGCGGCGCGCAGCGGCTGGAGCGCGAGCGTCAGAGGAATCGTCGTGCAGTTCGGGTTCGCGACGAGATGCACCGAGCCGTCGACCCGCGCCGAGTTCACGCCCGCCGTGACGAGCGGCACGGCCGGGTCCTGGCGGTACGTGTTGCTCTTGTCGACGACCCGGTAGCCGAGGGCGAGGAGTCGGGGGACGTACCGCTTGCTGTGCTCGTCGTCGAGCGCGACGAACGCGAGCTCGCCGCGCGGCGCGTCGGGGTCGTCGAGGCGCGCGGCCGCCTGCACCGGGTGGA
>Ga0070731_10003852_pt1 | contig 13259 bp, 10 predicted proteins | sample Coa_R1_2_FD_66448 | JGI IMG/M metagenome (GOLD analysis project Ga0070731, IMG submission 66448) | Surface soil microbial communities from Centralia Pennsylvania, which are recovering from an underground coalmine fire - Coalmine... | ecosystem: Environmental > Terrestrial > Soil > Unclassified ... | reverse complement strand
CGGGCCTCCAGGACGCAGAGGGCCAGCGCGTCGCCCAGGGCGAGGATGGCCGTCGTGGTCGCCGACGGCGCCAGTTTCAGCGGGCAGGCCTCCTCGATCCGGCCCAGCTCGATCACGATGTCGGCGGTGCGGCCGAGGGTCGAGGTTTTCGAGGCCGTGATCGCCACGATCCGGGCGCCGATCTGCTTGATCGAGGGGAGCAGGCGGACGACCTCCTCGGTCTCGCCGCTGTTGGAGATCGCCAGCACGACATCGGCCGCCAGGACCCGGCCCAGGTCCCCGTGGTAGGCCTCCGCCGGATGGAGGAAGATCGACGGCGTTCCCGTCGAGGCGAAGGTCGCGGAGATCTTCTGGGCCACGAGCCCCGCCTTGCCCATGCCGGTCACGACGAGATGGCCCTTGCCGGCGATGACGGCGTCGACGGCGGCGTCGAATTCCGGTCCCAGCCGGTCGGCCAGGGACAGGACGGCGCCGGCTTCGATCTTGAGGATTTCCCGGCCCTTGTCCCGGTTCATGAAGAGGGCGAGTATACCAGGATTGACACCCCCCGCAAAGGCCCGGATAATCGGGCCTCGCAGCATGCGCAAACGTAAGGGCGGTTACGCTCCCCCCTATTCGAAGCACAGCTTCCTGGTCCACGGGAAGTTCATGACCTCGAAATGGGACTTCGAGCATCACGTCGTTCCGCCCATCTCCTCCTCGAGCACCTACCGTCTCGAGACGGCCGAGCGGGGGGCGGCGGGGTTTTGCGGCTACTCGGACCCCAAGGACCGGAGCCACCAGCGCAGCGAGATCTTCATCTACGACCGCCTGGACGAGCCCACCCGGGCCATGCTGGAGGAGCGCCTCGCCGTCGTGGAGGGCGGGGACATCGCCGTCGCCTTCTCGACCGGCATGGCGGCGATCGCGGCCGCCCTGGGGATCAGCGTCCGGGCCGGCGACGAAATCATCGCCCACCACGCGCTGTACGGCTGCACCTACAGCCTCCTGACGAACTGGATGCCCCGCATGGGGGTCTCGGTCCGCTACACCGACTTCACCAAGCCCGGCCTGCTCCGCTCGCTCCTGGGCCGGAAGACCCGCGCGGTGCTCTACGAGACGCCGGTCAACCCCACGCTGGAGCTCATCGACATCGCCGCGGTCAGCGAGATCTGCCGGAAGCGCCGGGTGGTCTCGATCGTCGACAACACCTTCGCGACGCCGTTCTGCCAGCGGCCGCTGGCCTTGGGCGCGGATCTCGTCTGCCACAGCCTGACGAAGAACATCTGCGGATTCGGGACGGACATGGGCGGGGCGGTCATCACCAGCCAGGCCCGGGAGAGCGACCTGCTCCTCTACCGGAAGGATTTCGGCGGCGTCCTGTCGTCCAAGAACGCCTGGCCCATCCTCGTCTACGGCCTGCCGTCGCTCGAACTGCGCCTCCGGAAGGAGGAGGAGAACGCCCTGGAGGTGGCCCGGTTCCTGGAAGGGCATCCCAAGGTCGAGCGCGTGTCGTATCCCGGCCTGGAGAAGTTCCCGCAGCGGGAGCTCGCCCGGCGGCAGATGATCGATTTCGACGGGACGTTCGCGCCGTCCAACATGGTGTACTTCGTCGTCCGGGGCGGGGGGAAGGCATCGTCCCGCCTGGTCAACCACTGCTCGAAGCATGCGTATACGATCACCCTGGCCGTGTCCCTGGGCCAGATCCGGACCCTGATCGAAAAGCCGACCGGCATGACGCATTCGGCCCTGCCGGGGGCGGTGCAGCGCGCCGGCCACCTCTCTCCCGGGGGGGTGCGGCTTTCCGTGGGGATCGAGGACGCGAAGGACATCCTCCACGATCTCCGGGAAGCGCTGAAGTCGTGCTGATCCTGAAGAACCTCCTCCGGCGCCGGACGCGGACGCTCCTGTCCACCCTGGGCATCGCGCTCGGTATCGCGGCCATCATCGCCTTCAACGCGGTCGGCCGCGGCTTCAAGGAAAGCCTGGACCGCTACATGCGGTCGACCGGGGCCGAGGTGCTCGTGGTGAACCGCTCCGCCATGGCTCCGGAATACAGCCGCATCTCGAAGGAGGAGGTGGATCAGGTCCGCGCCCTTCCGGGGGTGGAACATCTCTCTCCGGGCACGTTCACGATCATCTCCGGCCGCGTGCTCAAGAAGCCGAAAATCAAGTTCCTCACCGTCTTCGGCCGCGTTCCCGGCGATCGCCTGATCGAGAAGTACAAGCCCGGGATCCAGGGGCGCCTCCTCCAGGCCGAGGACGAGATGATCCTGGGATCCGACGCGGCGAGGGATCTCGAGCTGAGGCCCGGAGACACGCTGGAGCTCCTGCGCCACCCGCTCAAGGTGGTCGGCGTCTACACGACGGACGTGAAATTCGAATCCGCCGGCTGCGTGGTCCCCTCGAGCATGATCCAGCAGGAAATGAAGATGGGCGACGCGGTGGGCCTGTTCTGGCTCTACTTGAAGCCCGGCACGGACTGGAAGGCCCTCCGGACGACGATCGAAGAGACGTGTCCCAACCTGGCCGCGATCCAGACGAGCGAGTTCACGGCCTATTACAACCAGCTCGACTACATCGACTGGTTCGTCTGGATCGTGTCCCTCATCAGCGTCGTCGTGGGCGGCCTGGGCGTCCTCAACACGATGCTGATGAGCGTTTCCGAGCGCACCCGGGAGATCGGGACGCTGCGGGCGGTCGGCTGGAGCCGGGGCCAGATCCTCCGCCTCATCCTGAGTGAGGGCCTGGTGATCAGCATGATCGGCGGCGGCCTGGGGCTGCTGCTGGGCACGTTCGGGGCCGAAACGCTCATCCACTGGGCGCCGCGCGGCCTGGATACCCGCTACTCCGCGCTCCTCCTCACCCAGGGCTTCCTCATCGCCCTGGCCCTGGGATTCTTCGGCGCCCTTTACCCCGCCTGGCAGGCGAGCCGGCTCTCCCCGATCGAGGCGCTGAAGTATGAATGAGCCCGCGATTCGGACCCGGGATCTCGTCAAGCGCTACGCCGGCGCCGACATCACGGCCCTGGCCGGAGTCTCGATCGACGTCGACCATGGGCACTACCTGTGCATCATGGGTCCGAGCGGTTCCGGCAAGTCCACCCTCCTCAACCTGATGGGGGCCCTGGATGTTCCCACCAGCGGGGAGGTGATCCTGAACGGCCGCTCGCTCACGACCGAACCCAACCTGGACCGGGTCCGCGCCCGAGAGGTCGGCTTCATCTTCCAGCTGCACAACCTGATCCCGACGCTCACGTCCGTCGAGAACGTGGAGGTTCCGATGATGGCGGTCGGCGTCCCCCGCCGCGAGCGCCGCCAGCGGGCGATGGACCTCCTGTCGCAGGTGGGGCTGTCCCATCGCCTCGACTCCATCGCCACGAGGCTGTCGGGCGGCGAGCGCCAGCGCGTGTCGATCGCCCGGGCCCTCGCCAACCGGCCCTCCGTCATCCTCGCGGACGAGCCGACCGGGGACGTCGATTCGAAGACCGGCGACCAGATCATGGCGTGCATCCAGAACGCCCGGAAACAGTCGGGGGCGACGCTGGTCGTCGTCACCCATAACCCCGAGATCGCCCGCGGCTCGGACCGGACCCTGCACATGAAGGACGGCCTCCTCCTGTGAGCCTCTTCGAGAAGAAAGGGTGGTACCGGCTGGAAGTGCCTCCGGGCTGGGAGGTCGACGCGGACGAGAATCCGGTCGCGATCTACCATCCGGAGGGGGCGGGGGCCGTGCAGGTGACCGCCGAGGCTCCGCGGCCGCTGCCGCCCGGGGGGAAGATCGACGTCTTCCTGATGCTCCGCGCCTTCCTCAAACAGACGGGGGTCGAGTTCGAGGAGACGCAGGCGACGAGATCCTTCGGCGGCGGCCTGGAGCGGGCCGCGTACGACTACGTCGCCGATGCTCCGGAGGAGGGCCGGGTTCTCTGGCGCTCCTGGATGGTCACGAACCACGATCTGGTGGTGTTCCTGACCTACGCGTGCCGGGAGGAGGACGGGGACAGGGAGCGCGCGGCGGTGGACGGGATCGTCGCGTCGCTCACCTTGAGCTGAGCCTTACTTCTTCTCGTCCACCACGCAGCGGAAGCCGACCGTGTTGTTGTTCACGTCGGGCCGCTCGTACCAGCGCGAGGTCGTGGTCACCCATTCCTTGTCGCGGAAACTTCCGCCGCGGATGACCTTCGAGGGCGACTTGCCCGGGTAATCCTCGGAGCACCATTCACTGACGTTGCCGACCATGTCGAAGCAGCCGAACACGCTCTGGCCGGGGCAGGCGCCGACCGGGGCCGTGAACTCATAGCCGTCCGCCTTGCCCGAGGAATTGCAGCGCTTCTCGTTGACCTCCCAGTCGTTGCCCCACGGATAGGTCCATCCCGTCTTTCCGCGCGCGGCCTTCTCCCACTCGCGCTCGGTCGGCAGGCGCTTGCCGGCCCAGGCCGCATAGGCGTACGAGTCGAACCAGGTGACGCCGACCACCGGATGCTTGGGGCCGTTGTAGATGGGGTCCGTCCAGAAGGCCGGCCGGTGGTTCCGCTGCCTGGTTCCCGCATCTTCGTCCGGGTGACAGCGGCTGTGGTCGCCGGTGGAGCTCATGTAGGCCAGGAAGAGCCCGTAGGCTTCGTTGGTCGTCTCGAAGCGGTCGATCAGATACGCCCCCGTCTTTTCGCTCCGCGCCGACACCTCGCCCGGATTGGGGGTCGCCGATCCGTAGGTGAACTCGCCCTCGGGGATGCGGACCAGGTCCAGGTCCTTCGCGCTGAAGTGGACCCGGTGCTCGGCTCCGGCCTCCAGCGCGAGCGTCCGCTCGATGCCCAGGACCCGAACCCGGTGGGTGCCGCTTTCCACGCTGCGCGAGGCCAGAGGGATCCGGCCCAGCACTTTTCCGTCGAGGACGGCCTCGGCGCCGGCGACGTCGCATTCGACGAGCAGCCGGGAGGGGGGGATCCTCTGGAGCGTCGCCTTGATGGGGCGGTCCATGGCCTCGCGGCTGACGATTTCAAAGGAGGCCGACTGGTCGAAGTGGCCGTCGAGGACGAAGCGCGCCTTGTGCGGGCCGCCGTCCACCGCGTCGACCGCCACGGGCGTGACGCCGATCTTGGCGCCGTCCACGTAGACCGACGCCCCCTGAGGCTCCGACTCGAAGGCCACTCGGGAGTGCACCTTCGCCAGTTCGTATTCCCGCGACGCGGGGCTGTCGACGGTCAAGGTCACCGCCCGCGCTTCATGGTACTTCTTGGTCAGGCGGAGCTCGTACCGGCCCGGCAGGACCTCCAGGTCCATCGGGGTCTGTCCCCGCTCCTCGTCGTTGACGAAGACCGACGCGCCGCCCGGCGCGGACGTCAGATGGACGGTCACGGAGCCCGGGGTGGCCGCCGCGGCCTCGGCGGTGCCCTGGGGGAGGAGCGTGAGGGCCTTCTCGACCCGGGCACCTCCTTCGACCTTCTCGTAGAAGGAGAGATCGAGGTATCCGTCCTTCGAGATCGTGAATTGGTGCACCCCCGCGTCGAGGGAGTCCTCGAACGGGGTGACGTCGTAAAAGTTGCCGTCCACGTACACCGACGCCTTCTCGACCCGCGGCGTCGTGATGCTGATGTTTCCCTTCTGCCGCGCGAGCTCGATGCCCTCGAGGGCGAAGCCCGGGAGGCACTCGCGAACGCAGAGCTCCTTCTGGGTGGCCCGGTCGAGCACCGCGAAGGACCGCGTGCCGCCCTGCGTGCGGGGCTGCAGGATCAGCTCCCGGGGCTGGTGGAATTCCCGGATCAGGCGGACGGCGTGGCGGTCGAACGTGAGGGCGTGGATCTGAACGGGGGCGATGCCCACCCGGTGATCGTCGAGCCAGACTTCCGCCTCGGCCGGACGGCTGTCGATGGCGAGGGGGCCGACGAGGGGCGGGAGGGCCGCGTCCTCGGCCGAGGCCGGCGCCCCGTGATGGGACGCCAGGTGGATGCGGCGGAAGCCGTAGGCGCAGACCGCGAGCAGGACGACGACGAGTCCCGCGAGGGCCCACTCGAGTCCCGACAGCCAGCGCCGACCGACCGTGCTGACCGGGGCGTGCGGGGCCCGGAGCGGGATCTCCCGCGGCGTCAGTCGCCGCGCTTCGCCGCCTCCTCCGATTTCCAGCACCGGGGTGCCGGAGGACACCAGCTTGATGAGCAGGGCTTCCTTCGCCTTCTGGAGATCTCCCGCCAGGTCGCGCGCGCTCTGGTAGCGCACGTCCCGGTCGATCGACAGCGCCCGCTTGCAGATGGCGTCGAGCTCGGGGGTCACGACCGGATTGAGCTCGCTCGGGAGATCCATGCCGAGCGGAAGCTCCCCCGTCAGCATTTCGTAGAGCACGACCCCGACCGAATAGATGTCCGCCCGGGCGTCGACCTGCCGTCCCGGCACCATCTGCTCGGGAGACATGTAGAAGAGGGTGCCCGACAGGATGCGGACGCCGCTGGTCCGGGCGTGCTCGGAGATGACGATGGCGCTCTCGCTGCGCCCCGGGAACATGCCCAATCCCAGGTCCGTGAGCTTGACGTAATGGAGGAGGGCCTTGCCCTTCTTGGAAATGTCGATCTTCTTCTTCTCGACCAGGATGTTCTCGGGCTTGATGTCCTTGTGGATGATGCCTTTGCCGTGGGCGAAGGCCAGGGCTTCGCAGATCTGCACGGCGATGTCGATCGCGTAGGGGGGCGGCAGGATGCCGTCGTCCAGCATGAGCTGGCGGAGGTTCTTCCCCTCGACATACTCCATGATGAAGTAGGGAGGGTCGTTCTGGGTGTTGAGTCCGATGGTCTTGACGATGTTGGGATGGTCCAGCTCGTGCTGGAACTGCGCCTCCTGCTTGAGGCAGTCCATGGCCTCCGGGCTGGTCGGGATCTTGATCGCGACGAACTTGCCCGGGATCTGGGCGTGCTCGGCCTTCCAGACCTCCCCGAAGCCGCCCTGCCCGAGCTTTTCGAGCAGGGAGTATTCCGAGATCCGGTCGCCTTTCTGGATCGCGCGGTAAGCCATAACGTCTCCTGGCGGAAGGACCGCCGGACGCCGCCCTTCCTTATAGTATCACACCCGGCGCAAACGCCCCCCCCTGCAGATTAAACGCCGGTTGACAGGGGAGCGTTCCTCTCTACACTTACTAGGACGTGAAGCGCCTCCCCGTTTCCCGCAGCGAAGCGATGTTCCGGCGCGCGCGGGCCGTCATTCCCGGCGGCGTCAATTCCCCCGTCCGCGCCTTCCAGGCCGTCGGCGGGTCCCCCTTCTTTGTCGCGGCCGCGAAGGGGTCCCGGATCCGGGACATCGACGGAAACGAGTATGTCGACTACGTGGGGTCCTGGGGCCCGATGATCCTGGGCCACGCGCCGCCGGAGGTGCTCGAGGCGATCGGCCGCGCCGCGGCGAAGGGGACCTCCTATGGGGCCCCCACGGTCGCCGAAGTCGAGATGGCCGAACTGCTGTCGGCCGCCCTGCCGTCGATCCAGAAAGTCCGCCTGGTCTCGAGCGGTACCGAAGCCTGCATGAGCGCCCTCCGGGTCGCCCGCGGATTCACCCGGCGCGACGAGATCGTCAAGTTCGAAGGCTGCTACCACGGCCACTCCGACGGCCTGCTCGTCAAGGCGGGGTCGGGAGCCGCCACCTTCGGGGTCCCCACGAGCCCCGGCGTTCCCGCGGACCTCGCCAAGCACACGCTCGTCCTGCCGTACAACGATCTGGATGCGGTGCGGGGGCTCTTCCGGAAGAAGGGGAAAACGATCGCCGCGGTGATCGTCGAGCCGATCGCGGGCAACATGGGCGTCGTCCTGCCCCGGCCGGGATTCCTGGAAGGGCTCCGCGAGGTGACGGACCGCTACGGGTCGCTCCTCATCTTCGACGAGGTGATCAGCGGCTTCCGCGTCTGCTTCGGCGGGGCGCAGACGATCACCGGCATCTCGCCCGACCTGACCTGCCTGGGGAAGATCATGGGCGGCGGCCTTCCCGCCGCCGCCTACGGAGGCCGCAAGGACGTCATGAGCGCGGTCTCGCCGGAGGGGCCGGTCTACCAGGCGGGCACGCTGTCCGGGAATCCTCTGGCCGTCGCCGCAGGCCTGGCCCAGCTCCGCACGCTGCGTGAGCATCCGTCGATCTATTCGGAGCTCGACCGGAAGACGGCGGAGCTGGTGAAGGCCTTCAGCGGCGCCGTGGTCAACCGCGCCGGGTCGATGTTCACGCCGTTCTTCACGCGGGGACCGGTGACGGACTGGACGAGCGCCGCCAAGGCCGATACGGCGACGTTCGCCCGACTCCATCGCCACATGAGGGAGCGCGGCTTCGCCCTCCCGCCGTCCCAGTTCGAGGCCTGGTTCGTGAGTGCCGCCCATACCCCACGGGACCTCTCCCGGACCGTCCAGGCCCTCCGCTCGTTCCGGGGCTAGCGTGCTCCGCTACGAGAGCACCCGGAAGGTCGGGCTCTCCGCGATCCGGGGCATGCTCGAGGAGATCGGGGCGATCCGCCGGACCTGGTGGCGCGGCGCGCTCGGGCTGGATCCCGCGGAGGAGGGCCGCCCCGCCATCGTGTCGGGGACGACGGCGCTCTTCCACGCCCACGGCATTCCGGATGGGGACGACGTGTTCATGGCGTTCGCGGACGCGGCATTCATCGTGGAGCGGCTGGCGGCCTGGTCCAAGCGCTACACCATCAAGTGGCGCCTCCGGATGCGCGACGAGGACTGGGGCGCGGTCGATCCCGCCGGCCTCACCAAACCCCTGCGCGACCAGATGCGCAAATGGTCGGGCCGGGCGGGGGTGTTCGAGAGCGGAAGCGCGTCGTGGGCCATCCCCGAGGAGCGTCGCCAGGCCCTCCTGGCCCGTCACGCGGACCGTAAAGAGGTCTAGTAATCCGGGAACCCCATCGATATAATCCGCCCGCCATGTCCACGGCCAGAGGCGATCTGCTCCTCGGCAAGATCGCGCTTCGAGAGGGGCTGATCACCCGCGAACAGCTGTTCGACTGCCTCCAGGCCCAGGAACGCAATCCCTCCAAGTCCATCGGATCGATCATGGTGTCCCGGGGCTACCTCCGCAACGAGGATGTGGACCGGCTGGTCGAAATCCAGAAGCGGGCCTTCGAGGGGGGAGGGCCCGACGACGCCGGGAAGGCCCCGCAGCGGCGGGGCGCCCTCTTGGGCCGTCTGCTGGTGGACCGGGGCCTGGCGACCGAATACCAGGTCAACGAGTGCCTGAGGCTTCAGGGCCGGATGGCGGAGCTCGGCATCAATCCCGTCCCGCAGCTGGGAGAGATCCTGATCCGGCGGAACTATGTCGACAAGGGCGCCCTCGAGACGGCGCTCCAGCTGCAGAACCTGCAGCTCTACACCTGCCCCGAGTGCGGCGCCGCGATCGAGATCGCCGAGTCGGCCAGCCCGCGGGAGGAGTACACCTGCAAGGCCTGCGGGGCCGGCGTCCCCTTCCTCTTCGCGAAGATGGCGACCGCCGTCAAGGAGGCGCTCGACACGGCGTCCCGGGAGCACGACGTCGAGCTCCCGGAGGAGGTCCGGCAGGCCGCGGCCGAGCCGTCGAAGTGCTTCGGTCGATACATCCTGATCCGGGAGATCGGCCGGGGCGGCGCGGGCATCGTCTACAAGGCCTGGCAGCAGGATCTCAACAAGGTGGTCGCGCTGAAGATCCTGCCGCACGAGAGCGACACGGCGGCCGGCGTGAAGACGCCGTTCGGCGACGTGGAGGACGTCAAGCGCTTCTACAACGAGACCCGGGCCCACGCCGACCTGGCGCATCCCAATATCGTGCCCATCCTGGACTTCGGCGCGGTGGACAACCACTTCTACTACACGATGAAGTACATCGAGGGCGTCACGCTCGACGGCGTCGTCCGCGAGGGCATCGACGAGCGGGCGTTCCAGACCACCTTCATCACCGACGTGGGGAAGGCGCCCGACGACCTCCGCCGCGACACGGCGCGCATCGTCCGGGGCAAGGGGATGCCGCTCCGGAAGGCCCTCGAACTGATCCGCGACCTCACGCTGGCCGTGGACTTCGCGCACGGGCACGGCGTCTATCACCGGGACATCAAGCCCGCCAACATCATCATCGACAAGCACGCCAAACCCTGGCTCATGGATTTCGGCCTGGCGAAGGTCACGCAGATCGGCGACAGTTCCTACGTGAAGGGCGTGATCATGGGGACGCCCTACTACATGCCCCCCGAGCAGGCCCTGGGCGACATGGAGCAGGTGGACAACCTGAGCGACATCTATTCGCTCGGCGCCGTGCTGTACGAAATGGTCAGCGGGTACTGCCCCTATACGGGAAAGACGCCCGACGAGGTGCTGACCGCGCTGTCGAAGGAGCCGCCCGAGTCGCTGCTCTCGCATGTCCCGAACTTGCCCGCCGACGTGGTCGCGATCATCGAGAAGGCCATGGCCCGCGAGAAAACCAAACGCTATCCGGTGTCGAAGGCGCTGGCGGAGGACATCGAGAACTACCTCAACAGCCGCCCGCTCAACGACGAGCCCCGCGGCGCGCGGTCCCGGAGCGTCTGGGGCCGGCTGAAGGGGCTTCTGGGCGGGCCTCCCGCCTAAAGGAGCTCCCAGAGTTCGCCCAGGCTCCGGATCACCGGGACCTGGGAGGGGAGGATCACCGGCGTCACCCGCTCCTTCCGGTCGATCAGCACGGGGCGGATCCCCGCCCGTCGCGCTCCCTCGCCGTCCTCTTCGGGCAGATCGCCGACGTGGACCGCGTCCTCGGGACGCACCCCCGCCCTCTCGAGCGCCATCCGGAAGATCCCGGAGGAGGGCTTCCGCACTCCCGCCTCGGCGGAAATGATCAGGAAGTCGACCAGGGCCGACAGCCCCAGTCCGTCGCTGATCGTCCGGAGCCGGGTGTCCCAGTTGGAGATGATGCCGATCGTGAATCCCCGGTCCCGGAGGCGGAGGAGGACGGGCTCCACGTCCGCGTAGAATCGCCATGCGGCCGGATCGCCGAAGCGCCGGTAGAGGCTGTCGAACCACGACTCGAAGGGAATGGCGCCCAGCGGCGGGATCCGGTCGTAGATGCGCCGGGTGATCGCGCGCCACATCGCCAGGTCCTCGGCGTCGCTGTGGGTCGTCGTGCCCGAGTACGCCTTCGTCGATTCCTGGAAGACCGGGATGAAGACCTCGGCGAAGCGTTCCCGGGGCACCCGGACTCCGAATCGGGCGGTGGTGTCCTCGTAGATGTCGCCCAGGCCCGGATGGGCGTAGATCAGGGTATGGCCCGCGTCGAAGAAGACGGCGCGCGTCATCGGGGGAAGCGTCCGCGGATCCGCACGTCGTCGCCGGATCGCTCCACCTCGAGCTTCTCGAGGAGAAGGGCGTCCGCCATGCGGGCGACCCCGTCGCCCTCGACGGGCGTCTTCGCGTCCCGCCCGCCGATGATCTTCGGGGCGACGAAGACGCAGGCTTCATCCGCGAGACGCTCCTCCAGGACGCTGGAATGGACCTCGCCCCCTCCTTCGACCAGGATCCGGTGCAGCCCCTGGCCCGCCAGCGCCTCGAGCACGAGCTTCAGGTCCAGGAGCTCCAGGCGGAGGATCTGGACCCCGGCGCGTTCCAGCGCCCGGATGCGGGCCGCCGGCGCCTTCGCGGAGACCGCGATCACGGTCGCGTGGTCCCGGGCGCTCCGGACCACCTGGGCCCCGAGCGGCGTCCGGGCGCCCGTGTCGAGAATGATGCGGGCGGGCCGGGTCCGGGCGCCGCGAAGCGTCGGATCGTCCCGGAGCACGGTGCCGCTGCCGACCAGGATCGCCTGGAACGTGTCGCGCCACCGGTGCAGCCAGGCCCGCGACGCCTCCCCGGAGATCCAGCGGGAGTCGCCGGTCCGAGTCGCGATCTTTCCGTCGAGCGTCGTCGCCCACTTGACGGCGACCCAGGGAAGCCCCGTCGTGTGGAACTTCACGAACGCGGAGTTCAATTCCTCCGCCTCCCGGGCGAGGAGGCCGACGTCGACCCGGATTCCGGCCCGGCGGAGGAGCGCCACGCCCCGGCCCCGGACGGCGGGATTGGGATCCCGCATCGCGCAGACGACTCGCGCCACCCCGGTGTGGGCGATGAGGTCCGTGCAGGGCGGCGTCTTCTTGGGATGAGGGCTGCAGGGTTCCAGGCTGACGTACAAGGTGGCCTTCCGGGCCCCGGCTCCGGCGGCCCGGAGGGCGCCCACTTCCGCGTGGGGGCCGCCGAAGCGGCGATGGAATCCTTCGCCCACGATGCGGCCGCCGCGGACGACGACCGCCCCGACTTTGGGATTGGGGGCCACCGCGACGCCGCCGCGTTCGGCGAGCGCCAGGGCGCGGCGCATGAAGCGCTCGTCCGCGGAGCTCATGCCCCTGGGGCTCGGGCGCATCCGTCGCCCTCGCTCCCGGCCAGCCGGCCGGACAGCGCGTTGGGGGTGGCTCCGGTGATGTCGACCGTGACGAAGCGTCCCGTAAGGTCCCGGCCGGCGTCGAAATTCACGATCTGGTGCGTGTCGGTGCGTCCCGTCTGGCGGCGGGGATCACGCTTGCTGGGCCCCTCCACGAGGATCTCGGCCTTCCGGCCGATCTGGGCCTGGTTGTGCGCGCGCGACTGCCGCTCCTGGAGGTCGAGGAGCACCTGGTTGCGCCGCTTCTTCTCGTCCTCCGGAACGTCGTCGGGAAGCCCGGCGGCGTCGGTGCCGGGCCGCGGCGAGTATTTGAAGACGAACGAGTTCTGGAAGCGGACGCGCTCCACGAGCGCCACGGTGCGCTCGAAGTCCTCCGCCGTCTCGCCGGGGAACCCGACGATGAAGTCGCTGGCCAGCTCGATCCCGGGGACCTCGGAGCGCAACGACTCCACCAGCTCGAGGTAGCGCTCCACCGTATACCCCCGCCGCATGGCCCGGAGGACGGGGTTGGAGCCCGACTGGACGGGGAAGTGGAGGTACTTGCAGACCTTGGGAAGATCGCGCATCGCCTCGATCAGGCTCGGCCGCACGAAGGACGGATGCGAGGTGATGAAGCGGATGCGGCGGATGCCGTCCACGTCGCTCACCTTCCGCAAGAGGCCGCCCAGGTCGCAGGCGGGCTTCAGGCCCTTGCCGTAGGAGTTCACGGTCTGGCCGAGCAGGGTGATCTCGACGGTGCCCTCGGCGGCCAGGCGGCGCACCTCCTCGACGATGCGCTCGGGCGCACGGCTCGTCTCCGAGCCGCGCGTGGTGGGCACGATGCAGAAGGTGCAGGAGAGGTCGCAGCCCTCCATCGCCTTCACGTAGGCCTGGGCCCGGGTGCTGCGGGACGCCACGGCATCGGCGCCG
>Ga0070731_10003851_pt1 | contig 13262 bp, 14 predicted proteins | sample Coa_R1_2_FD_66448 | JGI IMG/M metagenome (GOLD analysis project Ga0070731, IMG submission 66448) | Surface soil microbial communities from Centralia Pennsylvania, which are recovering from an underground coalmine fire - Coalmine... | ecosystem: Environmental > Terrestrial > Soil > Unclassified ... | reverse complement strand
ATGATCTCCGCAATTTTTGTAACCAACTGCGCCTTAATCAGCATGTCCTCGCTGTCTGGATAGCCCCGGTCGGCGTACACGTTCCCCGAGCCTTTTTCGATCGGTATTTCCTTACGATTTTGTGTTTTCTTCATAGTCCCAACTCCCGGCCATTTGTTCGGCTGCCTTCCATCATTCTCGAATCAGGTTCGATTCTCTTTTTGGGTGTCGGAACGCCCCTCTTGGATTTTTTCTGGAATACGCGCAGGACGGACTCGCTTTCAACCAAACGAACCGCATAGACCGCACGGTATGCGTTCCCTTCTCAATCTTCGACAATTTCAAGCATACCTGCCGAACCAAAACCCTTCACTGGTTTGGCTTGGTCATGCTTTCTGCCGGACTGAGCCAACTAGAAAGTTCAACCGAAGAAGTGGGCCACTGTTTCGGGCAGCGCGAGAAGATCCTTTTTGCCGCTACCCACCCAGCACAGCGGTTTCACATGAGGTGGATTCCTCATGGGAATTCCAGCTTATACCACTGACCTACCGAGGGTTAGTCCGTGGGGGTCAAGGTATTTACGGGCATTAGCTAAAGGAAATCCCCAGCTTGATTGAGCGGAATGGCGGCGGTAAACTGAAGCTCCAGCCTGCTTGAATCCCCGTTTTGGAGGAAGAGTAATGAAATCCGTTTCCCATGCGCTCCAATTTCTTTTCGCGGCGTTTTTGAGCATACTCCTGGCGATTCCGCAGAATGCAATGGCACAGAATCACGTCGTTTCTTCCTCGGATATTCAAAAAGATGTCGCGGCTGCTTCAACCTCTCGCGAGAAGGAAGTGGCGCAATTGGAGAGTTTCTTTTCTTCCCCGCAGGCTCAAAAGGCGATGAAATCAGTGCATGCCACCTATCAGCAGGTGGACGCCGCTATTCAACAACTGAGCAGTGATGACCTGGCGCGGCTGTCGGCCCGTTCGGAAATTGCGCAGAAGGATTTTGCCGCTGGAAGGTTGGCAGACCGCGACCTGATCATCATAGCTCTGGCAATCCTGGCGCTGATTTTGATCATTGTCGCGGTTCGCTGAAATCATGAAATTCCGCATCATTTCCATTTTGTTGCTGGTTTCCGCGGCGTGGGCGGGACTCCCGCTCGCCGCGGAAACTCCTGCCATGTGGGTTGATGTCCCCTTCGTTCCACAGGTAAAGGATGGGTGCGGTTCGGCCTCCATATCCATGGTGCTTCAGTATTGGGCCAATCGAAACGGACAAGCGTCTCCGGATTTCGCGGACCCTGAAAACATCCAGGCGGCCCTGTTCTCTGCAAGAGAGGGCGGCATCGCCGCCAGCCGCATGCAGGCATATTTTCAGGAATCCGGATATCGCACTTTCGCATTTCGGGGAGAGTGGAGTGATCTGAGTCATCATCTGGAGCAGGGACGACCCCTGATCGTCAGCCTGAAGGCCAGCGGGGCGCGCGGACCTCTACATTATGTTGTTGTCGTGGGAATCGATTCCCAGCGAGGCTATCTTTTTATCAATGATCCCGCCCAGCAGAAGATGCTCCGCATCTCGCGCCAGGGATTCGAATCGGAATGGATTCCCGCGCATCAATGGACTCTCCTTGTGGTGCCGCAGGCAGGCAATTGATCTTTCTTCTGTTGCTCGTGCTTCTGCTCATTCCGCCGGTTTCCGCATTTTCACAGGCGGCTCCTCCCTCGACGGACAGACTTTCCGAGGTTCGACAGTTGTATGAGGGCGGCCGCTGGAACGACGTCTTGCAAGCGGTGCCGGAATCGCCCGATGCGGGCGCCGACCTGCAGCTCTACCGGGGGCTAGCCCTTGCGCAAATGAAACGTTGGGAGGAGGCCGGCGAAGCATTCGAGGCGGGCGTGCTGCGCTACCCGGGGGACGCGCGCTTTCTCGTCGAACTCGCGGGAATTTCCTATCGCGAAAAGCAGTTTGCGAAGGCGGAGCGATATTTGCGCCGCTCGCTGGCCATCCAGCCTGATGACGATTATGCCAACGATTTCCTGGCATCGATTTATTTCCTCGAGGACAATCTCGAAGCTGCGCTGAAATACTGGAACCGCACAGGCAAGCCGAAACTCTCCGACCTGAGCTTAGTGCCCCCGCCAAAGTTGAGTCCTCTTCTTCTCGACCGCACCTTTGCGTTTTCTCACGGCGGCACATGGAGCCGCGATCAATTCTTGAAGACCGAAGCGCTGCTCGAGGGTCTCGATATTTTCCCTTACGGGCGGTTTGATCTGGAAGCACAGCCTGACGGCTCCTTTGATCTGAGCTTCCACGGCAGTGAAAGGAGCGCCTGGGGCGCCTCGAAATTGGACGGGCTGCTCTCGTTGCTGCGCGGCTTGCCTTATCAATCGGTGTATCCGGAATTTTACGATCTCGGCGGCGGGGGTTTGAATTGGCGGTCGCTGTTGCGCTGGGACGACCAGAAGCGTCGTGTCTCCACCGAAATTTCCGCGCCGATCGGGGAAAACCCGGCCACGCACTATCGGGTTTACCTTCAGGGATTAAACGAGAATTGGAACCTCACCAATACAATCGCACCGGCTACCGTTGCGGGAGTGAACCTCGAGAAGGCCGTCGCCGGCACTGAAATTCAATACATTGTGAACGGGCGCTGGCACTGGGACGCCGGCGCTGAATACTCCTATCGGAAATTTCGGAACCCGCTCGGCATTCCTGCGCAGGCCAGTTCCCTCTTCACAAACGGGTCGGCAATTTCGGTTCGGTCCAGGATCCGGCGTTCCCTCATGCGGTTGCCCGAGGACAGATTCAAGCTAGATTCCAGTGCGTCGGGGGAAATTGGAACGTTTTTCGAGGGACCTCTTGGCAGGTACGGCCGCATCCAGGGTTCGCTTCAGGCGCATTGGCTCCCGGAATCGCGCGGGGACGATTTCGAGACGCAGGTTCGTTTGCGTGCGGGCCGGACATTTGGAAATGTGCCTTTTGACGAACTGTTTATGCTCGGTTTTGATCGCGACAATGATCTCTGGATGCGAGGGCACCCTGGGCTGCGTGATGGGCAGAAAGGAAACGCGCCGCTCGGCCGGAACTTTGTCCTCGTGAATGCGGAGACGGACAAAATCGTTTATAAGGGAAGCTTTTTCACGGTGAAGGTGGGACCTTTCCTCGACAGCGGCGAGATTTACGATCCGTCCGGATACTTCGGGTCATCCAGGTGGTTGTGGGATACCGGGATACAAGCAAAATTTCGCGTCCTCAGCAGTATTGAGCTTGTGCTGGGCTACGGCAAGGACTTGCGCTCCGGCCGGAACTCTTTTTTCACAACAGTATCCCGGTGACAACCTGAAGCAAGCGCCCGCATTTTTCTATGTGGCGCCTGAAGCACGCAGTCAGCCGTGGGATAAGTCGGTTCGCGCTGTCTAGGCACAGCACTTGCTTCCCTTCGGCCTGCAACGCGGCAAAAAGCATTGAGACAGCTGCGGCGACGATGGCGCGACCGGCGCAGCTGGGGCAACGGGAATGGGGCCTGAAGCCATGACGCGTTCCGGAGGACCGGAGGTTACAGTATATTGGACATGGCGGCGCGACCTTAACTCACGGATGCCGTGCGGCTAGAATAAGGTTTCGAAAAGTTGCGTCGATGGACTTACTCTCTGGGCGGCGGAATCGCCGTAACCCCAAAAGTTTCATTCTCAAATATCTCTTCGCAGAATCGTTCGACCATCCTGTCGCTCGCCGGCCTCAAGCGAAACGTTCTCTGCGCGGTCCAGGACTTGGTAAACGCTTTGGGGTCGTCCAAAGTCATGTCGAGGTTCAGCGTGCTGGCGTCGGCGCGCCGGAACCGCTCGACCACATGCAACTGATCGCTGTGTGTGTGGCCCATCCGGTCGATCCAATTGCGGTCTTTAATGCCGACGGTATCGACGACAAGCGTGTCACCTTCCCAATGGCCAATCGAGTGGCCCATCCAGGTGGCCTGCAAATTCTTGGGATGTTCGCGCCCGTCCGTATAGATCTGGCGCACATCGCGCCCAAAAAGAATGATCACCCGGCCAGGAACCTGGGCGATCTGCATTTCGGCGCCCCCAAAGGCATAAACGCGCGTAGGGCCGGGTGGAAGGCAGGCGTACGCCGGGTCGTTTGAATCCTCAAAACTACGGGGTCCAAACGACGGCTTGCTGGCCTTAAATTGCTCTTCTGCCCATGGAGTCATGGGAACATCCGGGCCGGCGAGGGCATAGTTATACCAACCGACGCCGCGAGGCGCACGATTCAGCCAAATTCCCGCCAGCCCCGAGGCAGGCGCTTCCCCCTGGCCGTTCGCCGCCGCCGGTTTGTCGGCGGTCTGAGCGAATGCGCCCATCGAGAAGAACATCGACGCCAGAACGAGAGTCGAGCCCAACGAAAAACTTCGCATTTGGGACTCCTTCCAAGATGCCAAGGCATTCGTTCAATGTGAATCGACAATACGCGTGCACGTCACCTTTGGCGGCGCATCTGGCAATCCAGTTGCGCCGCGAAGGGACGCGCGACATCTTCAGCCATGAGAATCAGTGTGCGCCGTAGAATTTATCGTTAGCGCTGCGCTGGCGGCGCTGCAGGTGCCGCTCCCCGTCCATTTCGCGGCGGCAGTTTTTCCGCGAGCGGAGGCTGCGGCCCGAGCACGGCCGTGAGTCCCGCTTGCGCGCATTCTTCGTCCAGTCCCGAGCCGCCCACGCCGATGGCGCCAATCATAACGTTATCCACGACGATCGGCAGTCCGCCGGACACCCAGTAGGCGTCGAACTTGATGCGCGTGAGCTCGCCCACGATATCGTCCGCGTAGCGATTGGCGGCCGCATGCGTGGAACCGTGCGTCTTGAGAGCGGTCTCCGCTTTCCACAAGGCCGTCTGAACGTTTATGGGATTTTGCCCGTCCATGCGATGGGAGACGACGATTTGTCCGGATGGAGAGAGGATGAAAACGCTCACGGCAATCTTGTTCTGCGCCGCGAAATCGAGGCACACTTTGGTGATCTTCTCCGCAGTATCCGCCGATATCTCTTCTCGCGTCATGGCCTTCTTGGCCGCGTCATCATTGATAACGAACTTCGCCAGATTGCCTTGCGCCGATGCAGTGCCGGCTCCGAGCGAGAATGCCGCCGAGCCAAGCAAAACGAGCAGTGCCGTGCTGGTCTGTTTCTTCATGGTTGGTGCCTCCTTGTTCGCGAAAAAATGGTGCGGGAATCCTGTCTTTGCCGTGGATCGAGAACATTGGGCCGCGGCGATCGTAACGCGGCCGTGTCTTCAGCGTTCCCGGCGCGGTAAAGTGTGGCCACTGTACAAAACTTCAACCCTGGATGCAAGCGTCCGTGGGGCTAGCAAACTCTAAGATATCCTTTTCGCCATCCACAATGATGCAATTCTGTGATTCTTCAACCAGAACTATACCGAGACCGTGCTGCGCGATTTCCTGTTGCTAGTCGGTGTCACATTGTGCCTTTTCAGGCATGGCACAAGCGCGGCAGGCTTCAGAATGCGGGAACGCGCGGCCGTCTAGCCGGAAGACGCCTGCGTTGTGCTTGCCAGATTCGGGAAGCACGCCTAAGATTGCGCCGCAGCCAATGTTTGGGGAGGTTTTCATGAAAAAACGATTCTGGGTATCAGCGGTTTGTGTTGCCGCGATGTCGCTTGGCGTTGCTGCGCTGATGAATGCGCAGGGCGGCGGCGGGAACGCGGCCCCGATAACGCAGTTGCCTTTTCATTTGGTGGAGAACTTTTTCCACTACCCCTCTAACTCTGTCATAGGCCGCGTGAGCGGCATCACCGTCAGTCCCACCGGGAATATACTCGCGCTCAATCGCGGCTATCATCCCGTGCTGGAGTTCAAGCCGGACGGCAGCTTCTTGCGCTCATGGGGCGAGGGCTCCACGATGTTTGTGGGCGCCCATGCCCTGCGCTTCGATCCGCAAGGCAATCTCTGGTACGTGGATGCCGCCGATGACATCATTTACCGTTTTGACTCTGAGGGCCGCACGGTGGGCACGCTGGGGACAAACCCGGAGCCATGGACGTGGCTGACGCACGTGATAGAGCGCGCCGCACCCGGAAGGGCGTCTTTTTATCAGGAGACGGATATCGGCTGGAGCAAGGACGGCAGCATGTTCGTATCCGACGGATACGGCAATTCGCGTGTTGTTAAGTTCGATAAGGATGGCAACTATGTGACCGCCTGGGGCGAGCGCGGCACGCAGCCAGGCGACTTCAACACTCCTCACAGCATTGTGGTGGACAATAACGACATCGTTTATGTCGCCGACCGCGGCAACAGCCGCATCCAGGTTTTCGACGCCGAGGGCGCTCGGAAGGCGGTCTGGAACCTGCCGACGGCTCCCTGGTCGCTCTGTCTTACTAATGGAGCCAACCAGGTGATGTTCGTGGGCAGCGTTGGCCGGGTTTATAAGATGGATCTCAGCGGGAAGGTTCTAGGTGCTTTCGGCCGTCCTGGCCGCATGCCTGGCACCATAGATTCCATTCACGGGATCGCATGCCCGGATGAGAAGGCCATCTACCTTGCCAACTTGTATGCATCGCGCATCGACAAATGGGTCGCGCAGTAATCTAATTTCTGAATAGACAAACAGCCATCGCCATGCCGCTAGGTTGGAAAAAGCAATGGTTCCGCGGGCGGCTCGGTGGCGATACGATCGAGCTCGGGGTAGCGCTGGCGGAGCGGCTCGGGAACTTTTACTTTTGCGCGGGTGAGCAGGTGGACGAGCTGCAGCGCGTTGACAATGGCTTTGCCTTCGAAGTGATTGTTGGTGATGACGAAGGTGGAGTCGCCCGTTTCGGAGACGTGCTGGATGCGGGCGGCCCAGGGCTCTAGTTCCTGCTCGGTGTAGAGGTAGTTATAACGCTCCGAGGGCGGCGCGGCGGGATCGTCGCTGAACCAGGTGTCGTAGCGGCGGCCGTGCAGGCGGACGTAGGCGACGCGGGCGGTCGCTCGCTCCGTTGGCTTCATGGAGCGGCCGATCACCGGCTGGTCAATGTTGCAGAACCCGACTCCGCGTTGGTGCAGCATGGCGTAGAAAGCTTTGTCGTTCCAGGTGGCGTGGCGCACTTCTACCACCAGCGGGTAATCGGAAAACTGTTTCAACAGTTTTCCCAGGTACGCGATATTTTCCTCCGTCCGGTGGAATGAGAATGGGAACTGGAGCAGCACAGCGCCCAGTTTTCCGGCATCGCGCAATACATCAAATCCTAAGCGGACGGCGCGCTCATCTTCCTGCCCCGCGCCCGTACCATGAGTAAATCCTTGCCACAGTTTCGCGGTAAACACGAACCGGGGATTGGCGGAGACGAATTCTAGCCAATGCCGGCAATGTTCGGGCCGCAGCGGGTGGTAGAAGGAAGTATTGATTTCGATGGTGTCGAAAAACTCGGAGAGATACGCGGCTTCGTGAAACCCAGAAGGCTTTCGCGCCGGGTACACAATGCCGGCCCAGTCGGCGTACGACCAGCCGGCGGGGCCGACAAGGACTCTGCCATTGCCTCCTTTTTGAATTTGGTGAGATCCAGGCATCTCAATCGAAAGCCCCCGCTCTATAATAGATTGATGCGAGTCCGGGCGCTGCGCAAGAGGCTGCGGAAAATGACCGGGCGGTCCGGATTTCAGAAACACGGGCGAGGTTACCCATTCGAATCAGATCAGGAATCGCCGTCCCTTGCCGCGCACGTTCGGAGTATTTTGTTTCCGAACTGGGCAAATTCAGCCGGGCCATTAAGATAAACAATGAGCAGAATTTTTGAAGCGTTGAAGCAGTCGCAATCGATTCGCGCCGACAAAGTGTCAGCGAAATCGCCCGTGGCGGAAGTGGTTGAAATTCCAAACCGGAGAAGAAGCCGTCGCAGGCCGCTGGACATCGCCGTATACGTGTATGGCCACGGGCCCGGGGAAGAACCATTCCATGAAGAAGCGCACACCCTGAACGTGAACGCGAACGGGGCCCTGCTGCTGCTGAGCGTTCCCGTGCAAAAAGGACAAAGATTATTGCTTACCAATCAGCTAACGCAGCAGGAGCAAGACTGTCGCGTAGTTTTTCTGGGCCAGCGATACAGCCGAACCGTTGAGACCGGCGTGGCATTCCCCAAAACGAATCCAGACTTCTGGCAAATGCACCCACCGCCTGAAGATAAGCCCGCCACCTGATCGGTTCTGATTTGAGATTTGAGACGTGAGAGTTCAGATTTGAAATTGCGGGGGTGGAAACGGGTCTGAGCGATCAGGGGTTTTCCAGGCAAAAGGACTTCACAACAACGAAATCAGGCAATTGATCAATAGGGTCGATGCAGCTACGCGAACGGATTCGAGTCCAGTAGTGATTCCCATCAAGACAGCTTTCCCGTATAGAGCGCCATTCCGACGGCTGCGTTCATTTTGAGGCGCGCGAGGGCGCGAATTTCTTCCCGGCTGCGAATGCCGCCCGCGGCGGTAATGGGGCGGCTCGTGGCGCGGCGGAGGGCGCGAAACCATTCAAGATTAGTTCCTCGCATGGTGCCTTCGGCGTCCACGTAGGTGCACAAAAATTCAGAGGCGTACTTTTCGAGTTCGGGGATTACTTCGTCGGGGCGCAAGCGCAGTTTATCCTGCCAGCCGCGAACCAGAATTTTTCCGCATTCGGTGTCCAGAGCGATCATTACGCGCCGCCTTCCCACCTTGGCGGCCAAACGACCAAGGAAACTGGTGTTCACGTTGCCGTCTTTGAATGCGGCGCTGCCAACGATAATTTTCTCCGCGCCCCAGCCGGCGATTCGAGCGGCTTGCGCGACCGTGCGAATACCGCCGCCCACGCGTACGCGCATTTTGCGCTTTTTCGCCGCGGCGCACAGCATGCGAACGAGCCTGGCGTTTGTTCCCTTTCGCATCGCGGCGTCCAGATCGATTACGTGGATGAGCGGGTGGCTGCCGAAGCGGTCGAGGAGGCCAAACACATCATCCACCGCGAGCTTGCGCTCGCGGCCATGGACGAGTTGCACGGCGCGTCCGTCTTGCAGGTCGATGCATGGAATCATCATGTCGTGGCTTCAGACTTTCTGCGGCAAATCCTAGAGCAATCCGCCAGCGGCTCAAGCCGCCAAAGTTGCAATCCGTTATCTTTGCGGAGCGCAGCTTCAGCCGCGCCGAAGACCACTTGGAACACTTACGGCTTTAGCCGCTAGCCCGCTGGGATGAAGTTGCCACACGGCCTCATCACCCTGTCTGGCGAACTGATACGCCTTGTTCGCCAAGATAACGTTTGAGCGCGCCTAGGCCCTGGATGCTGTCGTGAAAAATTGAGGCGGCCAGTGCGGCGTCTGCGCAGCCTTCCCGAAATACTTCTAAAAACGTATCGGGAGCGTCTGCTCCGCCTGAAGCGATCACGGGGACCGAAACCGCGCGCGAAATTGCGGCGGTCAGCGGGCAGTCGAATCCGGAACGGGTGCCGTCCTTGTCCATGGAGGTGATCAGAATTTCTCCGGCGCCGAAATCAACCCCTTGGCGTGCCCACTCGACCGCATCGATTCCAGTGGCTACGCTACCGCCGCGAACAAATGCCTCCCAATGATCACCGACGCGCTTGGCGTCAATCGCAAGCACAACCGCCTGCGAGCCGAATTCCGCGGCGAGCGCTGTGAGCAACGGCGGGTTGCGGATTGCCGCTGTGTTCACGGTCAATTTGTCCGCGCCCGCGCGGAGGATGGCGCGGCCTTCGTCAACATTCGCGACGCCGCCTCCGGCCGTGAGAGGAATGGCGAGTTCCGCAGCGACGCGGCGAATTGTCTCGAGAAAGGTGGGACGGTGGTCGCGCGATGCGGCAATGTCCAGAACCACGAGTTCGTCGGCTCCCTCAATGTTGTATCGGGCCGCGAGCACGGCGGGGTCGCCGGCATCTCGCAGATTGACGAAGTTCACACCCTTGACGACACGCGCGCCGTCCGTATCGAGGCAAGGGATGATGCGGTGCGCGAGGCTCATCTCTTGCCGCCCGCCTGCTTCAAAAAATTGGTAAGGATTTGCGCACCGACCGGCCCCGATTTTTCGGGATGAAATTGCGTCGCAAATACGTTTCCCTGCTCCAGGACGGCAACGAACGAGGCGCAGTGGTCGCAATACGCCACGCCCGCGTCACCCGCATCCAGCGCGGCGTAGGAGTGCGCGAAATAGAAATATGCGTCCTGTGGCACGCCTTCCAGCAATTTGCTGGGACGCGCCCGACGCAACTGATTCCAACCCATGTGAGGGAGGCGATTGGTCGGGGGAAGCGCTGAAACTCTCTGCGGAAACAAGGCGAGGCCGGCGTCTCCGGGCGCCTCGTCGCTCGTGGCGAACATGGCCTGGAGTCCGAGACAAATCCCTAGCAGCGGCGTTCCACGTGACACAGATTCGCGCAGAGGATTGATTAGAGAGCGCTCGCCGAGAGAGCGCATGAGCGCGCCAAAGTGTCCGACGCCGGGGAGAATCAACGCGTCGCAGCCCGCGAGCGCCTCCGGGGTGGACGCGCGGCGCGATTCGACTCCGAGGCGAGTGAGCGCGCGCTCAACGGAGGGAAGATTCCCTGCTCCATACTCCACAAGCGCGATATTCATAACAGACCTTTCGTGCTGGGCAGAACGCGCTTCAGCTGGGGATCACGCGTGGCCGCAAAACGCAATGCCCGGGCGAACGCCTTGAAGATCGCCTCGACCTGATGATGCGACGACCGGCCGTAGAGGAGACTCAAATGAACGTTCGCGCCAGCGGCTTGCGCGAAGCCGCCGAAGAAATCCTCGAGCAATTCCGTCTGCAGTCCGCCAACATGTCTGGCTGAGAATTTCCATTTACAGACGAGGTGTGGACGTCCGCTGAAGTCGATGGCCGCAGATGCGAGTGTTTCGTCCATCGGCATGAGAAAATATCCGGCGCGCAAAATGCCGCGCTTCGAGCCCAGCGCTTTGCGCACGGCTTCGCCGAGAACGATGCCCGTGTCTTCGACCGTGTGGTGCTGATCGACTTCCAGATCACCGCGCGCGGAGAGTTCCAAATCCATCGCGCCGTGCCTCGCCACGAGCGTTAGCATGTGATCGAGAAACGGGATCCCGGTGGAGATTTTCGCGCGGCCCTGGCCGTCGAGATTTAGGCTCACGCGAATATCTGTCTCGGTGGTAGTGCGGCGCAGCTTGACTTTTCTCATGCCCACAGTTTCTCCAGATCGCGGACGCTGTGCAGGATTTCGAGGGCTCCCAATTCGCGCAAGCGTTTTGCGCGCGCATTGTGCGCATCGCTTCCGTGGGGGAGAACACCGAGGAACGGAACGCGAGCGCGCTTGGCGGAGAGCGCATCGTCGATGTTATCGCCAAGGTAGAGGGCTTCGCGACGCGGCGTGCCATTTAGAAGCAGGCGCAAGCCTTCCGGGTCCGGCTTCCCTTTTTTCACGTCGTCCATCGTTACGACCCGGCGAAAAATATCATTTGCCGCCGTCCCTTCCAGGGTATGCCGCAGTTCCCGCCGAGTGCGGCCGGTAAAAATGGCAAGTTCCGCGCGCCGCGACCAGATTTCCAAACGCTTGTGCGTGACGAGCCACCGTTCCCGCGCAACGTTTCCAGGACAGGACTTCGTTCCCCAGTAGAATTTCTGGAAGCGCGCTTTCACTACTTCATAGGGAACAGCGGGGCCGAGAGACGCGATCCAGTCCGTCGTCAATCGCCAATCGTCGTTATAGCCGGAGCGATTCTTCCACCGGTGGATTTCGGCATAGCTGACGCGCTTCCGAGTAAAAAAATGAACCGTCTCGACAATCGACTTGTGAAATGATCCGTGGACGTCCACGAGGACGCCGTCGACGTCGAAAATGACCAGCTTGGGTGCCAGCTTCACTGAAGAATCTCCTCGATGGCCCGTAGCACTTTGCGCGTGTCGGCCCGGGTGCCGGCGCTGATGCGGACGAAACCTTCGCGTGGAAAATCCCGGCGCCCGCGCACGAGGATTCCCTTTCGCTCGAGGGAGCGCACAAGGCGGCGGGCCACAGGGCCGAAATCCACCAAAACAAAGTTCGCGCTGCTCGGATAAACACGCGCGCCAAGGCGGATAAGACCTTTTTCCAGCATGGCGCGGCTTTGCAAAACTTCACCCGTGTAATTGCGGAGAAAACGCGGATCGCCAATCGCCGCTACGGCAGCGACGAGCGCGGCCGAATTCACGGGATACGGCGTGCACGCGCGGCGCATCGCCGCTAGGATTTCTGGTTTTCCGAACAAGCATCCGACCCGCAACGCCGCCAGGCCCGCGGATTTTGAAAACGTACGCGCCACGAGCAGATTGGAATAGCGGCGAATCCAAGGAAGTATCGTAAGTCCCGCAAAATCGAAATAGGCCTCATCGACGAGCACAAGCGTCCGCGAAGCGGCGAGTAAGATTCGGCTAAGCTCTTCTCGCGGAACCAGTGTGCCGGTGGGATTATTGGGATTCGCGATATAGAGGACGCGGGGACAGCGCTTGGAAGGCTGCCGCAGAATTCGAATTGCGTCTTCCACCGGAAATCGCATTTCCTCGTCATAACGCAATGCGACGACACGCGCGCCCGCGAGTTGCGCGAAAAAACGGTACATATCGAAAGTGGGCTCAACGACGAGAACCGAATCGCCAGGGTTAATGAAAGTGTCCGCAATCAAATGCAAGGCGTCATCGATTCCATTCGTCAGATGCATTTCCGCCGGCCGCACGCAGAAAAATTTGGCCAGGCGCTTCGTCGTGACCTGATACTCGGGATAAATTGCCATCTCCTTTGCCGTCATTCGCGAGAGCGCGCGAAGGACCGCGGGAGAGCAGCCGACCGTATTCTCATTGAAATCGAGCCGAAGTTTTCCGGCGCGCCCTTCCTCCGGCGCGTTATATTGCGCCAGGCCCAAGACCGCTTTGCGAACCGGAATGGTTGCCAGCTTGGTGCGCTTCACCGCCGCACCTCGACGGCGCGGGCATGCGCCTCCAGTCCCTCGGCGCGCGCCATGGCCGTGACTACCGGGGCGAGTCGCCTCAGCCCGGCGCGCGAAATTTCCTGCGTGCTCGAACATTTCACAAAGTCCCCGACGCTCAAGCCGCCACGAGCGCGAGCCCAGCCGGAAGTCGGCAGAACGTGATTTGTGCCGCTGGCGTAGTCTCCGATCGGCTGCGCGCTCCAGGGGCCAAGAAAAACGCTTCCCGCTTCGGACAGTTTCTCCACCAATTTCTTGTTCGCATCCGGGATGCTCAAGTGTTCGGGGGCCACACGGTTCGCAAATCGAATTGCCGCATCGAGCGATGG
>Ga0070731_10003850_pt1 | contig 13265 bp, 17 predicted proteins | sample Coa_R1_2_FD_66448 | JGI IMG/M metagenome (GOLD analysis project Ga0070731, IMG submission 66448) | Surface soil microbial communities from Centralia Pennsylvania, which are recovering from an underground coalmine fire - Coalmine... | ecosystem: Environmental > Terrestrial > Soil > Unclassified ... | reverse complement strand
ACCGCGAGGATGCGTTTCACCTCACCGATTGGGCGATCAAACGAGATTGACGCTGCCGCCAGCTTTAACCGATAGGGGCCCGCCCAGCGATTTTGGGCGTCAACAAGCTCAATGCCTTGTCGATCGAACGACTGCAAGTATCTTCCGATGTTCGTTCCAATGTGGTGGTTGGGCTTTCCTTGCCAACTAGGAAGGTGGGCAATGTCATCTATTGCAACCCACCCCGGTTCTTTCGGTCCCTGAATACGTTTGTAAGCTAAGAGCGCGAGCCATTCGAAGCGAGCTGGTTGCCGTCTGAGGAAGAGCCACTTCGAGCTTGCAATTCGCACGTTTTGGGCTTTGAAGGATAGTTGAGACATGGTTTATGCTCTCCATCTAACTGTACATAGTGTAGAAAACGACTTGCTTCACGGCTCAGAGATTCTCCGTCATGGTGGTCACAGGTAGATCAAAAGAGGAGGCAAAAGAGATGACGCGCGAGAATTTCGAAATACCCAAACTGCAGATTGTTCACGACCACGCCGAGTTCCGGGGGCAGTGCATGCCCGGAGAGGAAGTGATTGCTGTTCTACTGCTCTACCGAGGACGACGATATCGGATTCCATGGGGCCCGACGCACTTGATTCTTGCCGATTTCCTGTGTCGTCATCGATGGATTTCTCTGGATGCCTGGCAGATCGCAGAGAAGATGGCCAATGACCAATTTGTTCAGCAACATGGGATGAATGCCAGCGGCTATCACGGCCGCCCGGCGCGCACGAGCCGAACATCGGTACGGCAACAAATCAAGCGCATGAGGGGAGTCCTCGCTCAATTGATCCTTGAGCATGGGCTCAACCTGAATGCATGGAACATTCTCCGCTCCGAAAAAACAAGCAGTTCAACTGTGCGATACCGGATCACACTGGACGTAACTTGGGAACATTGGCCTGGCCTTGATGATGGTGAAGCGAACGGCATGCCATCGATCGTGCCGATTTGTCCGGGCCCTGTCGGATCCGTCAATGCGCTTTCCGTCGAGGTCCACTAAGATTCCCGCGCTCAGCCTCTGCAGGTCACGTACCCTTCGATGATTCGTGACCTGCGCGATTTTCATGGGATCGGAGGGGACTCGCGTAGCGCGGAATATCGCTCTAGATCAGCCCCCGCCTGACGAAGATACCCGGTCCAGAATTCCTCGAGTTGCCGCCACTCCGCAGTCGTACTTCCGGCATTATCAGCGCCAAGCACGGTGACGTGAACGCCGGCGAGATCGGGAATAGGCGAACACTGACTTGCTACCGTTGCAAATTGTGGTACCGGGGACCGGCCTTCTAGATTCAGCTGGGGCGTGTTCTGGCGCATATCAGAAAAAATGAAGAACTCCTTGCGAGCGGTCGACTGTTCGGCGAGGATCTGGCTCGTCAGTTCCACCGCGCCAAGAACATCCGTCCGTCGAAAGCGCGGCTCAAGTAAATGGCACTAGCAGAGAAGGACTGACATGTATCGAATCGTCACGGAAGATAAGAACGTGGAAGGGATCAAGGGGTGCTTGTCGCCTTGGACCTGGGTTTCACGCTGTTCCGTGGCCTCGGGCAGCGGGGATAGCCGTCCTCCGGCATTAACTTAACACTGCCACAGTGGCTAAATGACTAATCTTTGATCGGCCGGGCGGAACCATTCAATCCAATTAGCTATTTCTTTGGCGCATCCCCACGATAACGTCACTCCCCCTCCACCATGTCCATAATTGTGGAACAAGCGTCCGATAAGATCGCTTCGTTCAAACTCAGGTTCAACACGAGCTGCAGGTTTCCGGGTAGGTCGATATCCGACGCTGATTCCGATCGGCGCTGCCTCTGCCAAATCTCGTTCCAAAGATCTACACGATCGCAGGACCTGAAAAGTTTGCTGTTGAACTTTCCACTGCTCGCCCTCTACTTCTTTCCATGGCACTTGTCTCGGGTTACCTTCCTGTCGCTCACTTATCGTTCCTCCTAGGATAATATCGGGTTCAGGGCCGCCCCGGGGTACGATATAAACGGGGCTCTGCTCAAAGAACTTCCCGGTGTGAGCAAGAAGAATATTTCGGACGTTGGCGAGCGGACTCATCCGTATAACAATGCCTTCAGTGGGGAAAAACTCAACGCGTGAAAAACGACTTTCAGAAACGAGGTCACGAGCACCGAGCCCCGCACAATTGACTACGAAATCAAATTTCCCGCAGATCTCTTCTACATCTATCGCAGTTAAATGGCGATCAATTAGCTCCCCGCGGAGTTGCAGAAATTCATTGTAAAGAAACTGCAAGTAATATCTCATGTTAATTACAAGCGTGTCGAAAGCCAGTCCAGACTGGAATCGCCGACCTTGGCAGGTCACTCGCGATACATCCTGTCCTGACAATTCTTGGAAGTTCAGTCCCGGCATTGCACGCCACCACATACCGTCGATAACATCTTGAATTTTTTGCACGCTCATTTCTGAATCGAAATACTCGAATAAGCGAGTGCGGGTGACGCCTGCGGCTAAGACGCCAGTAAATTTTTCAAGCGCGAGGAAAGTGTTCCAGGCCCAAATGGGCCGATACCAGCTATGATCGGGGTTAGGCCCGGTCCAAAATGGATACCAAAACGCCGCGGCTGCTGATGATGTGGTTTCCGGGCCGATCGCATCCGAAATTAGCGTAACCCGGAATTCTCGATTGAGCAGTTCGATTGCTGTCGTGAGCCCCGACACGCCCGCGCCAATGACACAGCAATTCGCCTTTTTTTCAACTAAAGACATGGCTTGACTTTCATGCTGTCCTGTAGCGAGCAAAAAAAAGCCGCGGTTTTCACAGCGACTCTGATTTTAGTGCCTTGGGTAGACGAAAAGAGGGAACTAAACTTTTACAGGGATCCCCGAAGATTCCAGCTGCCGATCCAAAGTAGCTTGTGCTCTTGGCTGAAGTCGTCGAGTTTCTTTCGCACTATTCCAGCAGAGGGATCTTCAAAGGTCGCCACCAACTCGCTATCGGACGGCAGACCCGAGACATCTTCTACCCGATCCAGCGAATCCCACACTTCGGTGTAGAAGTGCTCTCCCGGTTCGATGTCTCGTATCGTCACGTAGAGTCGGCACCGATGAATTCCGGTGGTCGATGCGTTGATTTGGCTATGAGTGGATTGACTTAGCATTTGCTCAGTCTTGGATGTGGACTGGTAGTCTGGCATCTCACCATTGGCCAAGCCTCTGATGTCACGCGTCGCAGTTGCCATGCTTTCTCCTGCAGGAATTTTAAACTGCCAACGTACAGCAGTTCTCCATGGAAACGCAAGGGCAACTTGACATTGCGAACGTGCCCCCTAAGCTCGACCTTTCCTCCTTCTCTCGTAAATCTATGATTTCAAAGACCTCTCATAAGAGGACCATAGAATCTGGGGAGGAAGCAAGGCAATTACTGCATAAGCTGTTGATAAAAAAGGCACTTTCCAAATTTGCCTCGGTGAAATCGAATCGAATGATCCTTCTAACTATTATTGTATGACTATTGTATGACCCGAGATTCGATTTCAGTTCGTCGGGGAAGGATGATCCGCCCTTGGGTAATGTGAACTCGTGTCTTCGCCAAGAGTTGCTTGGGCTTTGCCCAAAATCTGAAAAGGTCCCGTCCTGCTCAGTGGAGGCTCGTGCTCGGTTTGGGGGGGTCCCATTGATTCGTCTACTGACCCAAACTGACCCAAATGACCCAAATGACCCAAAATGACCCAAATGACCCAAAAATGACCCAAAACCCAAAAACTCCAGCTATAAATGGCTGAGAAAAACGGGGCAGGTCACACGGACAAAAAATCCGGCCCAAACTCCTTCTATTCGGCTTGGCAGTACTGGGTTGGGCTTTGCATCGCTTGTGGTAGAGGAGGCGCGGGCGGCCGGAGCGGGTTCCCCTAAGGTTTGACATCGACGAAGAGAGTCAGCAGATAGTGATGGCTGAAGAATGCTTCCGCAAAGAACTTTCGGGATTCCCCCCGGTCGTTCCCGAGATCGGTTGTAAATTGACCTGCAATCCCCCATCTCCGAGGCCGCGTCTTTCGGTTGACTAGCTGGAGAAGTTGATCTGCGGAGATCCCTGGAAATTCCTTGAGGAAACGCGGGGATCGGATGAAATGGCGACAGCGCGTTAATTGATCTTCAGGCTTTTCCATCCACCACGGCGTACTCACTAGGCCGGCCATCGGACGGTCATGACTGTGCTCCACATACCGACGGAATGTAGTTACATAGGACTTTTTATGAACCTTGACCAGACTCTCGATTGATTCCCAGCATGGAGTCGTGTCAAGTGCCTGGGCCGAGAAGATTCTGCCGCCAAACATCAATCCGGAGGCGCCATAATTCGCTTCTGATTCCAAAATATCCTGGTATTCAGGTTCAAGACTCTGAGCGGTGTCACCCAGGAAGAAGTCCTTGTGCCACGGCAGGACTGTGTGGATCGTGTCATGGAACGAGGCCCAGACCTGTTTGGGCTTCGGTTGGGACTCGTCGACCAAGATGCGCTTTTCATCAGGGAGCCAAACTGCAGCAAGCCGGATCTTCTCACGAACGATATTGACGACTTTCCTTTTTCCGATTTGCAAGCGATGGGCGAATCGCCGCAGGAGATTGGGGTCATCGAGACTGTAGAACTGCCGGTTTAGCTTCAGGTGTTCGAGGATATCCGCGATTTGAATAGGAGGGTCCCCGAGCCCGGCATCTTTCAAGATTTTTTCTACAATCTTGTCGATTTCCTTCCTCGTCGAGTCGTCCACCTCGCTCATTCGTTGCTTACCTCGGTCCTCAGAAATCTGACAAACTCATCGAGGACCTTTTTCTCTTCAGGAGTAAGTTTCGAAAACGAATCTGAATTCGCTGCAAAACTTGAGGCTTTTTGTCTGAACGCGACGGGAACGTCGGTGATTGCACCGGCAAGGGCGGCGAGTTTTCTTTGGGGAATCTCGAAGAACCGGCTTAGCTTATGAAGGAGCAGTGGTGTGGGCCGATAAGTACAGTCTCTTTCCAATTCTGCTAATTCCTGGGCTGGAAACTCAATTTTACGCGCAAGCTGCTCGACCGTCAGGCTCTTTTCTTTTCGCAGGCCTCTGATCACTTCTCGAAAAGCAACCCTCACCGTCTGCATCTCGGGATCTCTATGAGGCATTGCGACCTGTACCTGCCGATTGAGAGCCTTCGCGATGCGGCTCAACATAGAAAGGGAATGGCCGTCATAGTCAGAGTCTTCCAGTCGGCTTATTACGGATTGAGTTGTTCCAATTTTGTCGGCTAATTCCTTTTGACTCATTCCTGCCTGTTCCCGGAGTTCGGAGATTGTTCGGGCAATTTCGGCATTGATCCGCTCCTGCTCCAGGGTGGCCTTCCGCCTGGGATCATCGCCGACGTATCTGCGATGGAGAAGTTTCACGGCATTGGAAGTTTTTCTGGGGCTAATCATCGCTCTCACCCTCCTGATAAGTGTGTAGCTCAGGGTTGGTTTGAAACAGCCGTTTGTGGTAAAGCGCGCGGTCGATTTCATCATTGGGGATCTTTCCCTCTTTTGCAAAACCGTGCGAGAGGACGGCTGTCTGTCGGTGGAAGAAATAGAGAACCCGGTAGTCCATGTCTTGCCAACTCATACGCAATTCACGAATCCCATCCCGAAGAAGCTCCGCTTCCGGGGAGCCCAACTCGTCCCCGAACTGAGCCAGGCGTTCGATTCTGACAATGCACTTGTTCTGAATCTTTGGGGCAAGGCAATCAAGCCAAACGAGCAGTGGGCAACTGCCGTCGTCCTCAAGGAAGAAGGCTACCGGGGTGGGCGGCATGTTTCCTGTTCCTTCCGTACCCACCCTTGACACTATCGCAATATTGCGATACGGTCAATATATCGCAATATTGCGATACGGTCAATATATCGCAATATTGCGATATAACTGATGCGGAAACGCCGGGACTGGGAAGTGCAGAAAGTAGGGGAGACTATGGAAACATCCAATGAAGCAGGAAGCGAAGGAACACACGGTGGCCATGCCGAGATCTTCATCGACCAAAGCCGCCACCGCTCAACGAATCCGACAACCGGCGAAGCCCTCTACCGGCTCGGCGCGGTTGTTGCCGGCCTCGAGTTGTACCGCGAGGTTCGCGGTGATCGCGAAGACCAGCCGATACCAAACGGCCCCGAGACCGTCCATCTCACCGAATTCGAACATTTTCATAGCGGACCGCCAAAGGAAGTCAAAATCATTGTGAACGCCCGGAAGAAGGAGGTGCCGGGGCCGAAGATCGTCTTCGACGAGGTTGTGGCGCTTGCATTCAACCCAGTTCCGAGCGGGCCGAATATCGTGATCACCGTGACCTACCGGCACGGACCTCAACAGAACCGAGAAGGTGTTCTGTCAAAAGGGGAAAGTATTTGGATCAAGAACGAGATGGTCTTCTATGTCAAAGCAACTGATCGATCGTAGTCCTGATCTCAGCAGGCTTCGTGGCGACGGCTATGACATCACCGCCGCCGCGGGGCATCTGTATGTCCGGGACATTCCCTATGTCAACGCCAACCGACAGATCAAACGCGGTGTTCTGATCTCGACGCTGAGCACGGCCGGCGATGCAAGCGTGCGCCCCGATAGTCATGTTGCATACTTTCAAGGAGAGCAGCCGTGCTCAGCGGATGGACGCCCGATCGAAGGAATCCAGAACCCTACGGCGCCTCCCCAGGGACTTGGAGCAAATCTTACTTTTTCAGCGAAACCGATGCCGACCGGTGCCTATGAGGATTACTACGACAAGGTGACCGCCTACGTTGCCATTCTTTCAGGGCCCGCCCAACAAATCGATCCGTTGGTGAGTGCACGGACGTTCCCGCCCATCGCAACCGAGGAAGGAGACGGCTCGCCCTTCTGCTACATGGACACGGCTTCGAGTCGGGCCGAGATCACGCACGTAGCCCGAAAGCTCTCGAACTTGAGAATCGCGATCGTTGGGGTCGGCGGAACCGGATCCTATGTTCTCGACCTAGTCGCCAAAACCCCGGTGGGTGAGATTCATCTTTTCGATCACGATGACTTTCTTTCCCATAACGCCTTCCGATGTCCGGGTGCTCCATCGCTAGAGGAACTCAGAGCGCGTCCGCGCAAGGCTTTCTATTTGAAAGGGATCTATGGAAGGATGCATCGCGGGATTGTCGATCACGAAGATTTTCTCACCAGTGGCAACAGCGAACTCCTTCGCGGAATCGATTATGTGTTTCTTTGTGTGGACCGCGGCCCCGTCCGCCAGCTAGTGGTCGAGAAGGTAGAAGAGTTCGGCGGCTCCTTGATCGACGTTGGAATGGGGTTGGGTCTCACCGATGACGCGCTGGGGGGTATCTTGCGTGTCACCGCCAGCACGCCACGCCAGCGCGAGCACTTTCGAGGACGGGTTTCTTTTGCAGTGGCCGACGACCACGGTGAATATTCCAGCAATATTCAGATCGCCGATCTCAATGCACTCAATGCCGCGCTGGCCGTCATCAAGTGGAAAAAGCTTTGTGGATTCTATCTCGACCTGGAGCAGGAATACACCTCAACCTACACCATTGACGGCAACCATCTGGCTAATGTCGATCACTTAGTATGAAGAGAATCGGACAGCTCACGCACCGTTTTGTCGAGTTCATTCCCGATGTGATCGAGGAGGGGATCCTCTACGTATCGATGCAGTACGCCACCGCCATCCATAGGTGTTGCTGTGGGTGCGGAAGTGAAGTGGTCACGCCTCTAAGCCCAACCGACTGGACGCTCATCTTCGATGGGAGAGGAATTACCCTCGATCCGTCCATTGGCAACTGGAGTTTCCCCTGTCAATCGCACTACTGGATTCTTCGCGGCACCGTGCGCTGGTCGGGGCGCTGGTCGAGGTCGCGGATTGAGGCGGGAAGGCGCTCGGATCGAGATGCAAAGCAGAAATACTTCAAGAGCGATACGCCCCTGGGTCCCGTCATTAGCGAGTCGGAGAGCAAGCTTAGAAAGCTGTTGCGAGGTCTGAAGACGAGATCGAGATCGAAAACGAAAACCACAGGTGAACGGTAGCGTCTCCTTTGTAGGGCCTCGAATCTAGCTGCAATTCTCATTCCCCGTAGTCGCAGCCGCGGCTCAAGCGAATGTGCGAAAAGGGTTCTTGGCTTTCCACATTTGCATAGCCAGTCAGACAACATCTTCTGAACCCTGGCTGGCGGATGACCTCAATTAGTGCGGTTACAGAGGATGGATCTCACTTCCCAACCCACGTCGGCCAAAAGTCGAGGCGGCAAAGCATTTACGATCGAGGAGAAAAGGGATTCGATCCTTAGTTCCCGAGGTGGTGGATAGCGTCTTCAAAGATCAGAAGTGGCGAACCGACATTTCGCGGAAACCCAACAATTTAATGATTCTACGAGGCTCTGCTATCCTGAGCTTGCTTTGGAGACGCTATGGCAGATGTGCAAGTCACTTGCATTACAAAACCGAATCTTCTGAGTTCGCACGAACATATCACGCATATTGGGGGGGTCGGGTGGAAGTGGGGTAGGGAGGACGTGATTCGAAGTATCGATGCCGGAACGAATACGTTTTATGTTCTCGAACCCACGACAGGAAAGAAAGCGTATGTCGGAGTGGTTCGTCCGAATGGGAGAGCGCCATATATCCAGACGTATGCCGATGGCGTCTGGACGAATAATCTTCTATCGCTACCGCAGTGTCCATAGGCCACAATCGGGAGAATGAGATGAGTGCAGCCACTGCAGTGCCAGGTCCTGATGCTCGGCCAGAACCACCGGGAGATACTGCAGCAGCACCAGCGGAAACTGGAAGCGTCGAGACGGCGGATGAAGTACCTCAGCTGACGCCGCCACCTCCACCACCTGACATTGTTGTCGAGATCTTTCGCCTTTCTGAAAATAATTTCGAGGGGCCGTTCCGGAGAATTGCGGTCGAAATTCAAGCAATGATCGATGCTTCTGGAATAGGTGATCAGTATAATTTCTTGTTCCTCTACAATGAACAATCCTCAATCTCTGAAACGACTTCAAACAAGCTCTATGCCGAAGCGAGCAGCGAGTTTCGCGACCGTGCCAAGCCTGTTTTTCTACTTCTCCACAGTAAGGGAGGCAATCCAGTACCGGCATATCTAATCAGTCGCTACCTAAAGACATCGTCACCACACGGATTTGTCGCCGTTGTCCCTCGCAAGGCCAAATCCGCAGGAACTCTCATCGCATTAGGTGCAAACCAAATTCACATGGGAATGATGAGCGAGTTGGGTCCAGTCGACCCTCAATTTCGCAATCTTCCCGCGCTCGGACTTGGGACTGCACTTGAGTACGTTGCTGGGGTATCGGAAAGGCATCCTGGGGCTGCTGATATGCTTGCCAGTTTTCTGGAGAAGACACTCAGCATTCAACACCTGGGACTGTACGAACGGGTTTCAGAATCGGCTACGCACTACGCACAAAAGTTGCTGACGAGAGATGGCTTAAGCAAGGAAAGCGCCGAGAAAGTCTCTCACCAGCTGGTCTATGGTTATAAAGATCACTCCTTCGCGATCGACTGCGATGAGATCCGAAGTATCCTTGGGGATCAGATCGTAAAGATTGAAACCGCCGAATACAACCTGGCAAATCGAATTCATCAATATATGGAGAGAGTCAATCTCGCCTATGGGATCTTTCACAGAAAATACTGTTCGCTAATCGGCAGGGCAGATGGGCAGAGCCTCGAGGATCTCGACACGAATTAAAGCGGGATCCGATTCGCTCGCGAGCGTTTGGTGATCCTTTGGTAACACACACCGCTCTAGTCCAAAATGCTGCGAGTCGAAACGAAGCGCGGACTATCATCGTTCTGTTTCGGCCGTTCGACGAATTCCAGATCGTTCCCGGAGACAAACTGGAGAGTTGCTGCTCCCAAGCCGAGCTGAATTTGATATTTGTCCGAGGCTTGGTGGTGGCCCTTTACGGTCCATACGTCGTTGGTTCCTTTTATACGAACTCTGTCCTCCATCCCAAACGTCATAGTCTGCTCCTTTCACGATTTTGAGTCTTGCGCTTGCGGACCCTGGAACGATGGCCGAAGGAGATTAGTCTCCCTCCACTTCGTGTTCCAATCACAATTTGGTCCGCACCCACCAGTGATCAGCAACGACATGCCTCTCTTCAAATTTGACTTGGCAAATTGATAAAAACGATCGAATATTCTGTTGCTGAAAATACCTGCGAAGTTACGAAACTCCGGATCATCCAACCCTACGTTGTAGTATTAAGGCGATCGGTTTTCCATGCCTCTGCAGGGATGCTTGCCGTAGGAGCAAGCGTGCCGCCTCCAATGAGCTTCCTGATTTCGGAGATCGGACGTGCGACGCTCGTCTTGCCACTACCGACAGAATTCCTCAACAAGCCCTTCTGGTCGAGCACACATCTCGCACACAAAACGCACTTCAAATTCGAATCTACGCTTAATACCCTACGAGCTGTCATTGACCGACGCAAATCAGTGTTGTTATCGCGTGAATCAACGGACTTGCCTCACGTCTCGATTCGGACCCAGTTCTAGGATTGTGAGGAGAAGTAAGACGATGGCGATGAAGTGGTGCTCCATCTTGGAAATGCGCTCGCGTCGCCCTGAAAAACTCCACTTGTTTTTTCTTGAAGGATCTTACAGCTACAAAATCGACGACATTGGAAGATTTTGAGGATCTGGAAAGTGCCGTAAGCTATTGAAAATAAATGGTCGGGGAGAGAGGATTTGAACCTCCGACCCCCTGGTCCCGAAGCGGATTCCGTCGGAATCGTTAAATCCTGCCGAATCAGCGAGGCGCAACTCATTTGGAATCAATGTGCATGTTGAAAGCTTTGGATCCGCGTGGTTCCAGAGTGCTTTGACAACTACGAAATCGACTACATTTTCGATTCGCCCCGGCGTTGCAGACCCTCTGATTCCGATGGGCGATCGCATCGCTCAGAGCCTTGCCGGTTTGGGTACTCGAAACGGTGATCCAGATGAGATTGCAGCGAACTGACAAGCAACAGGAGGACCCTGGGGGTTCCATCCTGTGCTCGCCAAAGTCGTCCGTTGTGGTGTAGATGGCGTGGGCCTTCAATTCGTATTTTCCTTGCCGGGAAGCCAGAGAAACGCGGCGTCAATCGCGCGCACCAATCTTGAGGATTTGGTGCGTTTCTTGCACGGGCTCGACGCGGGAAGCGGTGGCAGCTAAGGCGTCAGTCGACCTTGGATTGGTTGTCCATTTGCGGATTCGGCGAGTGGAAAACCCGTCACTTTCCTCGAGGCCGTTGATTCGCTGGTGAGGGATTAGGGTATGCCTATTCTTAGGTCGAATGCTGTGGTCGTGATGGTATGATTGGCTCCCCCGAAAAACTGGAAATCAAATGCACCCAAGGAGGCAACTCATGAAGCTTCGTCCCGGCTTTGCAGCCGTTCTGTGTCTTTTCCTCGCAACTCTTGCTCCGAGTACCGCCCCTACCGCATTCGCTCAGCCCGAAGCTGGCCAGGTTGGGGGGCCACCCAAATATCTTTTCCTCATCAATGTGGATCTCAAGCCCCTTCAGGGCGGCGCCTTTTCAAAAGCTGAGAGCGGGGAGGTCCAGGCCCTCCACGCGAACAATGCCCCCGGCCATTACATCGGCATGTGGGCCATCACCGGCGCCGACCATGTGCTCTTCACTAGTGGCTTTGACTCTTTTGCCGACCTGCAAAAGGACCATGACGCCCGGGCGGCTATGCCTAAACTCGCGGACGCGATGAAGACGGGCGACGCAGCGGAGGCTTCACTCGTTGCCGACACGCACAGCAGCATCTACAAGTATGACGAAGATCTCAGCCTTCGCGCACCCGTTGACCTCTCGAAGACGCGCTTCATGCGGATCGTCCTTTTTCACGTCCGCTCCGGCCACGATAAGGATTTTGAGCATGTGGTCAAGCTGTTCGCCAAGGCATACGATTCCATCCCCGAAGCGCATTGGGCCATGTTTGAAAAGATGTATGGCCTTGGCAGCGACAACACCTATATTCTGGTCACCCCGATGGCCTCGCTCTCTGACGTGGATGTCATGATCGGCAGCGGTAAGAAATTCAGCGACAGCACCGGAGAGGATCAGCTATCGCTGCTTCGCCAGCAGGCAGATGCCGACATCGAGTCTTCTGAAGCCGACCTGTTCGCTCTTGGACCGAACATCAGCTACGTCCCCGAATCATGGCTCACCGCTTCCCCCGACTTCTGGGGCAAGAAGTAAGGTCAGAGGCTTCCTTAGCCGCACCGTTGGGTCAACAAGACTTGGACTGACTGGAAATTACAACTTCACTCTGCAATGGATACCCGGACGATGCCCTATCGAGCATGCCCCGGTGGGCCGAGTACCGTCCGGAGAATGCCACGGATGCTACCCCCTTGCCCGGATATTCTCTTCACATCAGCACGCCAATGAAGCAGACAGACAGGCAACTTCAAATCCGGTTCACTCCGCCTATGGAGTGCGCTCCCGTCCGTCGCATCTCCGAAGGGCCGGGCTGGGTGTACGAACTCAAGCTCGACGGCTTCAGGGGACAGGCAATCAGAGACCAAAACGCGGTTCGGCTCTACTCAAGGAACGGGAAGGACTTCACACGCAAATATCCCCAGGTCGTCGCTGCCCTCTCTAAGGCACTTCGACCGGGAACGGCTCTCGATGGTGAGCTGGTGGCATTCGATCAGAACGGCCGTCCAAGCTTCGCAGCCATGCAGGACGCTGGCCCCGGTACAAACGTCGTGTTCTTCGCATTCGACGTTCTCATGTATGAGGGCAAGGACACCAAACAATTGCCCCTAAGCGAACGCCTCCGGATTCTTCGGTCTGCTTTCATGCCCTCGGACCTCGTCCAAAGCTGCGAGCACTTCATCGGCCCGCTTGAAACCTTCCTCTCAGGTGTCCGCAGGATCGGCGGTGAAGGGGTCGTCGCAAAACGTTTGAGTTCGCGTTACGAGCCGGGCAGGCGAAGCGGCGCGTGGTCCAAAATGCGGATCAACATCGGGCAGGAGTTTGTCGTTGGAGGATTCACGTCTGGAACCAACGGAATCGACGCGCTCGTGGTTGGCTTCTACGATAAACGGAAACTCGTTTACGCGGCTCGGGTAGGTTCTGGTTTGATTCCGGCAACACGCCGGGACCTGTATGCAAAACTGAAACCGCTGATCATCGATGCTTGCCCGTTTGCAAATCTACCCCAAAAAACAGAAGGACGATGGGGCCAAGGGCTGACCGC
>Ga0070731_10003849_pt1 | contig 13271 bp, 13 predicted proteins | sample Coa_R1_2_FD_66448 | JGI IMG/M metagenome (GOLD analysis project Ga0070731, IMG submission 66448) | Surface soil microbial communities from Centralia Pennsylvania, which are recovering from an underground coalmine fire - Coalmine... | ecosystem: Environmental > Terrestrial > Soil > Unclassified ... | reverse complement strand
GCAGGCACGCAGCAACCGCTCTGCAATTGAGGCCACGGCCTCCAGGAGGTGCTCGCAGTTATCGAGGACAAGCATCAGCTCCTTGTCCCGCAGGAAGCCGCATACGAGGTCGGCGGCCGCGCCGGACGAAGACGGCGGAAGGCCGAAAATCCCGGCAATCGTTTCTGGCACGAGGCGCGGATCGCGCAACGGCGCGAGCTCCACGAGCCACGCGCCATCCGTGAACCGGTCGGACATCTGCGTCGCCAGCTCAAGCGCCAGCCGTGTCTTGCCGACGCCACCCGTGCCGACAAGCGTAACCAGACGGTTCCGCGTCAACATGCCGTCGAGCTCAAGGAGCTCAGCCTCGCGGCCGAGGCAATCATCAAGTTGAGTGGGTAGATTGCTGAGCCGTGCGCGAGACGGCTCGGCGGCGACGGATTGCTTCTCGTCGGCCGACCCGCGAGGCGGCTCGTGCACCAGCCTTCTGACAGCCTCCGTGAGGCGCGGCAAATGGGATTCCAGTGGCGGCGGGAACGCGTCCAGGCGCTGCACTGCATTGATGAAATATTCGATGGCGCGGCTGGGTTTTGCGTCCTCAATTTGAAAGGGGATGAGCGGCCTGCCGCGACTGACGGCGAGTTCGACCTCTCGGCGAACCTGCGGCGATGCGCCGGAATAGGCCGATAGGACCAAAACCATCGCCGCGGCACCATCGATCGCGCCGACGATCGACTCGCCCCAATCTTCGCCCGGCGCGATGTCGCGAGGCGCAATCCAGCAGTCGAGTCCCGCCGCTTCAATTGCCCGGCACACGGCTTGGGCCGCATCCCGGTCCTTGTGCGAGTGGCTGATGAAGATGGGACGGGGCATCGGCCTCAATTCTCGCGCTTCCGCCACGCCAAGTTATCAGGGCCCGGCGGCATCGCCGGCAAGTGCCAATCCGCCGGAATAATTGCCTGCTTCCCCTTTTCCCGGCCGCCGCTGAGCTTGCTGCACGTCCGACACGTCGGACCGTCAGTCTGCAACCATTGTCGTCAGCGTTGGTTATGAACACCGGACTGCCGGTTGAATCGAGGATTGACGCGCGATGGGGCCGAGACAGTTCCGAGGCGGGCGTATGGGGTCGACGAGTTCGCCCCGACCGCCCGTTTCAAGACGGACCGTTTCATGAGGAGCTTACACATGAGCAGGACTCTAATGGCAGGATTGGCAACGGTGGCGTTGGCCATCGGCACCCACTCCTACGGACAGGACCTGCCGCAGAGCACGACGACGCAGACCACGACCGTCGGCGCCGATGGAATCGCTCGCACGCAGTCGAATACCCAGCGATACGTCACCGGCGACGGCACGCAGGTCACGCGTCAGACGACCGTTCAGGACAGCGGCGCGGCGTTGACCGAATCGTCGCGCGTTCGGGTCACCGAACCCGACGGCACGGTCCGGGTCATCGATCATACGCCGGGCAGGGTTGTGACGACGGTCACGCAGCCGGCGCCACCGCCTCCGGCACCCGTCGTGACCGACCAAACGACGACGACCACCACGACAACCGGCCGCTAGGCCCTGCCGCTTCCGGCGCAGGCCGACGGCCCATCGGATCAAGGAGGATACACGATGAACCGCAAACCTTCCCTCGCAGCGATCGCTGCCGGCGCCCTCATCCTGGTTCCCGCACTGCTCCTGAGCGGCTGCGGCGGCGGCGGAGAGGCCACGAGGACCACGACCGTGGAGCGGACGACGACAGCAGTTCCGCCGCCGCCGGCGACCACCACCACGACCACCACGACCGAACAGTCGCAGTGATCGTGACGGTATCGGCAGGGCCGACCCAGCGTCGGCCCTGCCCTTCAGACAGACACCGCCATCAGGCCTCGGGCGATCGCGGACGCAGCGCCCTTCAGGGCCTCCAGATGGTCGGACGACACATCGGCAAGATTGGTGCTGCGCGGCATCCAGGTGAGATTGAGCGCCGCTACCACCTGTCCGCCGACGATGACCGGCACGCCGATCGACCGGCGGCCGTCGGGCGGCGTGCCGCCGCCATAGACCGGCTCACGCTGCCCATAGCCCTGCGCCTGGGTCTGCGCCACCAGCCGCGCGATGAAGGCCCGGTCGTGTGCCGGCCCCTCGCCCGCTGCACCGAGGGCGCGCAGCAGGCCGAGTATCTCCTCGCGCTCTGACGCGCCGCAGAAGGCGAAATAAGCCCGGCCGGACGCGCTCGACAGCATGTCGACGCGGGCACCCACCGGTCCCAGCGGATAGTGCCGGGCCTGCGAGCGTGGCCGGTTCGTCTCGATGACCTCCATCTCGGCCCCGGCGCGGACGGCCAGCACCGACGGCCAGTTCACCTGGGCGCAGAGCGCTTCCATGACCGGCGAGGCGATCTCGACCAGCCGGCTCTTGACGTCGCTTGGCCCGCCGGTCGCTCGCCGAGACGGCAGGTAGGCGCCGTCCGCCAGGCGCTGCCAGACGAGGTTACGCCGCACGAGGGTCTTCAACAGTCGCAGCAGGGTCGCCTTCGGCAGTCCGGTGATCGCGTGGAGCGTGGCGAGCCCGGCGCCTGGGTGCGTCTCGACCGCCTGCAGCACGTCCAGTCCGCGCTCGAGGGCACGCACCGGGGATACGGACGGGGCGATCTCGCGCATTCGCAAAGCATCGCATAAGGCGTCAGCCGTTTCACCACATGAAACGTTGGCGCTTTGCTCTCGCCCGCTTCAAGGGCCAGCCATATTCTTCGGGAAAACGTACCTGGGAGATGCGCCTTGGCCAGTGCCGCCCGATCAAAGAGCTTCCCGCTGCCGAGCACCGTCGCCGTGGTGCCCGGTGCCGAAGCGGCCCAGGCGATGTATCCCTATTTCATGCAGTTCACGGCCGCCGACGACGACCGGTTCTGGTTCTACAACGCCATGCATTTCCCGGAGCCGATGGCGGCCTTCGACACGATCACCGGCGAGGCGGCCTATGCCGCGCTGGGCTCGTTCAACACCCGCGTCTACGCGATCCCGACGGCCAAGGGCATCGACCAGCGGATCATCAACGGGCGGGTCTATATCGGCGGGAACATCGTCACCGATCCGGAGGAGATCGCGGAGCGGGCGGCGCTCTTCCGCGAGCGGGCCTTCTACTACTACGCCAACTGGGAGCGGCTCTACGCGCAGTGGCGCGAAAAGATGGCGGCGCTGATCGCCGACGCGAAGACGATCACCGTACCCGAGCTCCCGAAATACGATGATTTCGCCTCGGTCGAGGCCGGCCGCGGCATCGCCCAGAACCATTTCGTGCTCACATCCTACCAGAAGACCATCGAGGGCTACTGGCGGATGTGGCAGCACCATTTCGAGTTCCTGCTGCTCGGCTACGGCGCCTACATGGCTTTCTTCGACTTCTGCAAGAAGGCCTTCCCCGAGATCGCCGACCAGACGGTCGCACGCATGGTCGCCGGCATCGAGGCCGAGATGTTCCGCCCCGACGACGAGGTGAAGAAGCTCGCCCGCCGCGCCGTCGAGCTCGGCGTCGACGGCAAGTTTGCGCCCGAGGCAAAACCCGAGGACATCCTTGCGTCGCTTGAGCAGATGGGCGAACCCGGCCGACGATGGCTGGCCGACTTCGCGGAGGCCCGGGAGCCCTGGTTCAATGTCGGCGTCGGCGACGGTTTCTACCATTACCACCGCAGCTGGAACGACGACCTTACCATCCCCTTCGCCGGGCTTTCCGGCTATGTCGCGAAGCTGCGCGACGGCCAGTCGATCGAACGGCCGACCGCGCGGCTCAAGGCCGAGCGCAACCGGCTGATCGCCGAGCACCGGGCATTGCTCGGCAGCGACGAGGAGCGCGCGGCCTTCGACCAGATGATCGGCCTCTCGCACCGCGTCTTCCCCTATGTCGAGGACCACAAATTCTACTGCGAGCACTGGTACACGCAGCTTTTCTTCAACAAGATCCGCGAGTTCGGGGCGCTGCTCGCCCGCCACGGCTTCTTCGAGACCGGCGAGGACGTGTTCCACCTCACGCGGTTCGAGCTGGAGGCGGCGCTCTCGGATCTGATGACGTCGTGGTCGAACGGCTCGCCGCCGCGCGGCCCCGACTACTGGCCGCCGATCGTCGCCAGGCGCAAGGCGGCGCTGAAGATCCTGGCCGACCACGTGACCCCGCCGGCGCTCGGGCCGGTGCCGGAGCAGATCACCGACCCCGCCATCGTCATGCTGTGGGGTATCACCTCGGAGAGCCTGAACGCCTGGCTGGTCGCCGATGACCTCGCGGAATCGGGCGAGATCCGCGGCTTCGCCGCCTCGCAGGGCGTCGTCGAGGGTATTGCGCGGGTGGTCAGGACGGTCGACGAGATTCCGCGCATCCAGGAAGGCGACATCCTGGTCTGCCACATCACCAATCCCAGCTGGACGCCAATCTTCCGCAAGATCAGGGGCGCGGTGTCCGATATCGGCGGCTCGATGAGCCACGCCGCCATCGTCGCCCGCGAATACGGACTGCCGGCGGTGGTCGGCACCGGCACGGCGACGCGGCGCATTGCCGACGGCGCCCGGATCCGCGTCGACGGCGGCAGCGGCGTCGTGACCGTCCTGAGCTGACGGGGCGGATCGTTGTCGGATTTCATTGCCTGGTTCGCCGACATCGGCCTCGCCGACCGGCTCGCTGTCGGCGGCAAGGGCGGCAGTTTGGGCGAGCTGACGCGTGCCGGGATCGCGGTGCCGCCGGGCTTCGTCGTGAGGACGGAGGCTTTCGAGCGCTTCCTGACGGTGTTGGAAGCCGAGGCTCCGATCCGCGACGCGGTCGCGGCGCTCGATGCCGGCGATATCGGCGCACTTACACAGGCCTCCAAGGCCATCCGGCAGCGCATCGAAGCGGCGCCTCTGCCGCCCGATGTGGAGGCGGCGATCCTGGCTGCGCATGCGAAGCTGCTCGGTACTGGCGCGGACGATCCCGTCGCGGTCCGGTCCTCCGCTACCACCGAGGATTCCGCGGACGCGAGCTTCGCAGGCCTGCAGGACACCTATCTCTGGGTGAAGGGCGCAACCGAGACGGTCGCCGCGGTGCGGCGCTGCTGGGCCAGCCTCTATTCCGCTCCGTCGCTTGGCTATCGGCTCAAGCATGCGATGCCGGAAGCCGGCGTCGCGATGGGCGTGGTGGTGCAGCGCATGGTCGATGCCCGCTCGGCCGGCGTGATGTTCACGCGCAGCCCGACCTCCGGCGACCGCTCGGTCGTCACGATCGAGGCCAGCTGGGGCCTCGGCTCGGCGGTGGTCGGCGGCGAGGTCACCCCGGACCGATTCGTGATCGGCAAGATAACGCGCGAGATCTCCTCGCGCACGATTTCCGACAAGCGGATCGAGCACATTCCGGCGCCGAGTGGCGGGGTGCAGGAGGCGGCGGTCGACGAGCCACGGCGGCAGGCTCCCGCCGTTTCGGACGATGAGCTGATGGTGCTGGCCGACCTCGCCAAGATCGTCGAAGCACTCTACGGCCGCCCACAGGACATCGAGTGGGCGATCGAGCGCGATACCGGTGAGATTTTCCTGCTGCAGAGCCGTCCCGAGACGGTGTGGGCGAACCGCGACCGCGCGCCCGTCGCCAAGCCCGCGGCGAGCGCGATGGACCATGTCCTGAACCTGTTCGGCGGGAAGCGTTGAAGATGCTGAGCCACCCCCACCCAACCCTCCCCCGCAAGCGGGAGAGGGCTTATTTCTCCCTCTCCCGCTTGCGGGGGAGGGTTGGGGTGGGGGGCTGTCGACTTGGTACATCCTCATGAGCCTGACCGCCGAAGAAGTCTCCGAGATCATTCGCCTGCTCGACGCATCGAGCTTCGATGAGCTGCGGCTGGAGATCGGGACGCTCAAGCTGACGCTGCGGCGGGGCGCGGCACCGGAGACAGTTGAAACGGCTCCGGCACCGGTGCCAGCGGCCCCACAGCCAAAGGTCGCGCCGCCACCGCCGCCCGACACCTCCGATCTCGCCGCGATCCCGGCGCCGCTTCTCGGCATCTTCTACCGCGCGCCCAAGCCGGGCGAGCCGCCGTTCGTCGAGATCGGCTCACGTGTCGAGCCCGATACGGTGATCGCGATCATCGAGGTGATGAAGCTGATGAGCCCGGTCCGCGCCGGGATCGCCGGAGAGATCGTCGAGATCCTGCCCGACAACGCCACGCTGGTCGAATACGGCCAGGTGCTGATGCGGGTCCGCGAGCCGGGCTGACGCGATGAAGATCCGTCGCCTGCTGATCGCCAATCGGGGCGAGATCGCGCTCCGCATCCTCCGGACCTGCCGCAGCCTGGGCATCGAAACCGTCGCGGCGGTGTCGGAGGCCGATCGCGACTCCCTGCCGGCGCGGCTTGCAGACCGCGCGCTCTGCATCGGCCCGGCGCGGCCCAGCGAGTCCTATCTCCGCCCGGCGACGATCGTGCAGGCCGCCCTCGGCGTCGGCGCCGACGCGATCCATCCCGGCTACGGATTCCTTTCCGAGAACCCCGCGCTTGCCAGGTTCTGCGAGCAGGAGGGCGTGATCTTCGTCGGCCCGACCGCCGCTCAGATCGAGGCGGTCGGCGATAAGCTCAACGCCCGCGCTGCCGCTGAGGCAGCAGGCGTCCCCGTCGTGCCGGGCGGTGCGGCTGCCGATCGCACGGCCGCGGAAGCACTCGCCGTCGGGATCGTTTTTCCCCTGCTGATCAAAGCTGTCGGCGGCGGCGGCGGGCGTGGCATGCAGCGCGTCGATCACGCCGAGGATCTGCCGGCGGCGCTCGATCTCGCCTCGGCCGAGGCCGGCGCGGCCTTCGGCGATGCGCGGGTCTATCTCGAGCGCTTTATCGCCCGCGGCCGGCACGTGGAGGTGCAAGTCCTGGGCGACGGTGCGCACACGGTGCATCTCGGCGAGCGCGATTGCTCGGCCCAGCGTCGCTACCAGAAACTCATCGAGGAGACGCCGGCGCCGGACCTTACGGATTCGCTGCGTGAGGGAATTCGCGCGGCCGCCCTCCGATTCGCCGACCGGCTCGGCTATCGCGGCGCCGGAACGGTCGAGTTCATCGTCGATCTCGATCGTGGCACGTTCCACTTTCTCGAGATGAACGCCCGCATCCAGGTCGAGCATCCGGCGACCGAGGCGGTGACCGGGATCGATCTCGTCGCCGCGCAGATCCGGATTGCCGAGGGCAAGGGACTCGGCCTCGCACAGGAGGACATCCGGTTCGGCGGCCATGCCGTCGAATGCCGGATCAATGCCGAGGATCCGGCGCAGGATTTCCGGCCCTGCCCAGGCACCGTCAGCCTCGCGCGATGGCCGGAGGGTGACGGGATCCGCGTCGACACGCATATCGCGAGCGGCAGCCGCGTCCCGCCCTTCTACGATTCGCTGCTCGGCAAGATCATCGCGCACGGCGCCGACCGGGCCGCCGCCCTGGCGCGGCTTGCGGCGGCTCTGGCGGCGACGCGGATCGAGGGGGTGGCGACTAACCTTGCCTTCCAGCGCGCTGCCATTGCCGCCCCCGACTTCGCCGCGGGCGCGGTCGATACCGGCTTCGTGGGCCGGCTGCTCGCGGCGGGGGCCTGAGCCATGGCCGAGCTTCGCCTCGTCGAGACCTCGCTGCGCGACGGCAACCAGAGCCTGTGGGGCGCCACCGGACTCAACACGGCGATGATGCTGCAGATCGCGCCGGTGATGGAGCGGGCGGGGTTCGCCGCCATCGACTTCACGACCTCGACCCACATGGCGGTGGCCGCCCGTTTCAAGCGCGACGACCCGTGGGAACGCATCCGGCTGATGCATGCGGCGATGCCGAACACGCCGTTGCAGTTCCTCTCGACCGGCTTCCGCTTCATCGCCTGGGAGACGGCGAGCCCGGAATTCATGGCGCTCGCCTTCGCTACGGTGGCGAAGAACGGCATCCGGCGCTTCGCCGTCGCCGATCCGATGAACGATGCCGAAGCCGTGGTCGAATGCGCCCGAATGGTAAAGCGCGGCGGCGGTGAGTACGTGATCGCGGCCCTCGTCTACACGCTGAGCCCGATCCACGATGATGCCCATTACGTCGCCCGCGCCGCACGGCTCGCTGCCTGCCCCGATATCGATGCGCTCTACCTCAAGGATCCGGGCGGGCTGCTGACCACAGCCCGGGCGCGCACGCTGATCCCGGCGATCCAGGCGGCGGCGGGCGGCAAGAAGCTGGAGCTGCATTCCCACTGCACGATCGGCCTCGCCGACCTGATCTATCTCGACGCGCCCGATTACGGGATCCACACGGTGCAATGCGCGACCGGCGTCCTCGGCGACGGCACGTCCAACCCGCCGGCCGAACGCGTCGTCGCAAACCTCAAGGCGCTGGGCCACAGCGTCGCGATCGACGAGGACGCGGTGGCCGAGATCTCCCGGTACTTCGCCCGGCTCGCCGATGCCGAAGGCCTGCCGCCCGGCAAGCCGCAGGGTTTCGACGCGGCGTATCTCCGCCACCAGCTGCCCGGCGGCATGGTCGGGACGATGCTGCGCCATCTCAAGGAGTCGCGCCTGTCGCACGAGCTGCCGGCGGTCATGGAGGAGCTCGGCCGTGTGCGCGAGGAGCTGGGCTGGCCGATCGTGATGACGCCGTTCTCGCAGATCGTCCTGACGCAGGCGGTGCTCAACGTGACCGGCGGACGCGAACGCTATGCGACCGTCCCCGACGAGCTGATCCGCTACGCGATCGGCCGCTTCGGCAAACCCAACATGCCGATCGACCCGCAGGTGATGGATCGAATCGACAGCCTGCCGCGCACCAGGGAGCTGCGCGCCGAACCGGGCATGCCGTCGCTGGCGGAGTTGCGCCGGCGGATCGGGACGACCCTGTCTGACGAGGAGTTCCTGCTCCGCGCGGTTATGCCGGCCGAGCAGGTGGACGCGATGATCGCGGCGGGCCCGGCCGCACGGCATTACGAGCCGTCGACCGCGCCGCTCATGAACCTGCTTCGCGAGGTGCTCCGCCGCACCGATCTCACCACGGTGACCGTCGAGAAGCCGGATTTCCGGCTGGACCTCAAGCGGCGGGCCGCATGATCGGCGGGCTCCGCGGCTTCATGTTCGATGTCGACGGCACGCTGGTGCTGGGCGACCGCAGCGGCCACGGCTACGAGGTGCTGCCCGGCGCCGTCGACGTGCTGGAACGGCTCAACCGTGACGGCATCCCCTTCGTGCTGCTGACCAACGGCAGCGCCACGCCGCCGGCCGTCCAGGCGGCGAAGCTGCGCGATGTCGGGCTGCCGGTGGCGGACGACCGCATGCTGACACCGTCCAGCGTGGTCGCCGACTACTTCCGCCGGCGCGGCATCCGACGCGTGCTGGTGCTGGGCACGCGCGGTGTCGGCCATGCGCTGACCGAGCTCGGCATCGAGGTCCGGCATCCTGGCGATTTCGGCGCTGGCGAGGCGGAGGCGGTCTATGTCGGCTGGCACCCGGACTGCACCATGCCGGACATCGAGGCCGCGGCGAACGCCATCTGGCAGGGCGCGGGGTTCTACGTCGCCTCGTCCGTGCCGTTCTTCGCGACGCGCGGCGGGCGCAGCATCGGCTATTCCCATGCCATCGTCGCCGCAATCCGCAGCCTGACCAAGACGCCGGCGAAGATCCTCGGAAAACCGTCGCGGGAAGCCTTCCGCTTCGTCGCCCGCCGGCTCGGCGTCCCGGCTCGCGCCATCGGGGTGGTCGGCGACGACCCGGCGCTGGAGATCGGCATGGCGCGGCGCGCCGGCGCGACGGGGTTCGGCGTCGCCACCGGCCTCACCGACCGCGCCGCCTGGCTCGCCCAGCCGCCAGCCCGGCAGGCGCATCATGTGCTGGATGCGGTGGGGGATTTGCTCGCGCTCGCGACGGCGGAGGAAGCGGCTTGAGGACGATCGATTATTTCGACCGCGCCGCCGAGCGCTGGCCGGACCGCATGGCGCTCGTCGCCGGCGATCTGCGGCTCAGTTTCGCCGAGGTCCGGGCGGCCACGCGACGGATCGCGGCGGCGATGGCGGCGTCGGGAATAGCGGTCCAGGAGCCGGTCGCCGTCTACGGACCCAACAGCGGCGACGTGCTGCTGTGCCTGCTCGGCCTGTGGCGTGCCCGCGGCGTTTGGGTGCCGGTGAACTCGCGGAACGCGCTGCCGGCCAATATCGCCTATCTCAACTACGTCCGGGCCGGCTGGCTCTTCTACCATTCGAGCGTCGCCGAGGATGCAAAGCGGCTGCTCGCCGAGGTCCCGACCCTCCGCCACGCAATCTGTCTCGACCGCGCCCTCGACGCGCATCCGTCGCTGGCGCGGTTCATGACAAGCGGCGACGGCATCGAGCCGCCCGATTGGGGCGACGCCTACGGCAATCCTCACGAGCTGGTCGGCATCATCCCGACCGGCGGGACGACCGGCCCGGCCAAGGGCGTGCGCGTCGCCAATCTCGGCTGGGGCACGATGGTCGAGACGGCGATGGGCGCCTGGGACGGTCGCACCGACGATCCGGTCTGCCTGACCGTGGCGCCGCTGACCCATGCCGCGGGACCGGTCGCGACCGCCTGCCTCGCCTTCGGCGCGACCATCGTGGTCATGCCGGGCTTCGACGCGCTGGGCGTGATGGAGCACATCGAGCGGTACCGCGTCAGCCACATGTTCCTGCCGCCGACGGCGCTCTATTCGCTCCTCGCCCATCCGCGGGTGCGGGAGTTCGATTATTCGAGCCTGCGAATCATGCTGCTCGCCGGCTCGGCGGTCTCGCCGGACAAGTTCCGCGAGGCCGTCGGCATTTTCGGCCCGTGCCTCTGCCAGAGCTACGGCCAGACCGAATCCCCGATGCTGACGACCTGGCTGCCGCCCGAGGCGGTGGCCGCGGCAGCCGCCGGCGACCATCCGGAGCGGCTCGCGAGCTGTGGGCTGCCGACGCGCTCCGTGCGGGTCGGGATCATGGACGATGCCGGCAATCTGCTGCCGCCCGGCGAGGCCGGCGAGATCGTGGTCCGCGGTGCGCTCGTCAGCGAGGGCTATTTCGAGCTCCCTACGGCGACCCAGGACGTCCGGACCTTCGGCTGGCATCACACCGGCGACGTCGCCCGGCGCGACGCGGACGGCTACGTCTATATCGTCGACCGCAAGAAGGACATGATCGTCACCGGCGGCTTCAACGTCTTCTCCGCCGAGGTGGAGGCGGCCGTCATGGAGCTGCCTCAGATCCGCGAATGCGCCGTGATCGGCGTGCCGGACGACCATTGGGGCGAGGCGGTCAAGGCGATCGTCGTCGGCGCCGGGATCGAGGCCGCGGCCGTGATCGAGCACTGCAAGGCGCGGCTGGGCGGCGTGAAGGCGCCGAAATCGGTGGAGTTCTGGCCCGAGATCCCGCGCACGCCGGCCGGCAAGTTCGACAAAAAGGCGATCCGGGGCCATTTCTGGCAGGATACGACGCGCAACGTGCACTGAGGTGGCGGATTGCGCTTCGCTTATCCGCCCTACGGCACCGAAGCGTCGGGCGGATAAGCGAAGCGCAATCCGCCAGTCCAACGCTAGGGACCAACCATGGCCAAGTACGAATGCCGGGTGAAGCTCGACGACATCGTCGCCATCGACATCCACACCCACGCCGAGATCTCGGGCCGGCAGCCGCGCGATCCCTGCTCGATCCTGTTCGACGAGCAGATGGCCAAGTACTTCAAGACAATGACCCGGCCGTCCATCCCAGAGGTCGCGCAGTATTACCGCGAGCACAAGATGGCCGCCGTCATCTTCCCGGTCGATTGCGAGGCCGAGATGGGGCATTGGCGCGTGCCCAACGAGGAGGTCGCCGAGGTCGCCCACGAGAACGCCGATGCGCTGATCCCCTTCGCCAGCATCGACCCGCACAAGGGCAGGATGGGCGTGCGCGAGGCGAGGCGGCTGATCGAGGAATACGGCGTCCGCGGCTTCAAGTTCCACCCTTCCGCGCAGGGCTTCTATCCCAACGACCGGATGGCCTACCGGCTCTACGAGATGATCGAGGCGGCGGGGCTGCCGGCGCTGTTCCATACGGGGCAGACCGGCGTCGGCGCCGGCGCGCCCGGCGGCATGGGGATCCGGCTCAAATACTCGAACCCGATCCACCTCGACGACGTGGCCGCGGATTTCCCGAAACTCACGATCATCGCGGCGCACCCTTCGTTCCCGTGGCAGGACGAGGCGCTGTCGGTGGCGACGCACAAGCCGACCGTCTACATCGACCTCTCGGGCTGGTCGCCGAAATACTTCCCGGCGAACCTGATCCAGTACTCGAACACGCTGCTGAGGCATCGCGTGCTCTTCGGCTCGGATTATCCGGTGATCGCGCCCGATCGTTGGATCGCGGATTTCGAGCACTTGCCGATCAAGCCGGAAGTGCGGCCGCTGATCATGAAGGAGAACGCCGCGAAGCTGCTCGGCCTCGCGCCAAAAGCGTAGCGAGCCGTCAGTTCCGGCGGTCGGGGCTCGGCAAGATGGCCCGATCGTCCGCCGAGAGGGCGTCCCAGGCGTCCTGGACATGCTTGCGGGCGATGTCCCACTTCATCATCAGCTCCTGCAGACCCTGGGCGGTCGGCCATTTGGAGCTCTCGTAGGTCGAGCCCCCCGCACGCGAAGTCGACGGATTCAACCTAGGCTTGTTATCAAAGGTAAAATTCGCTGAATCTCTCTCCAGTGCATTGCTCACGTATTTGACGAATTCGATCACGTCGCGAATAGCGCGTTCGGCGTGCTGCCGCTCTTTCAGCGCCTCGACATAGGTTCTTACAGGTTCAGTCACGACGTGCCTTCCTTCCCGGGTTCCCAGGGATCAACCCGGTCGTAGTCTTATAGGCGATGCCGAGGCCGGAATACAGCCTTAGCGTGCGAGCGATCATGCGAGGAATGCCTCATCGGTCAGCCAAGGCCGCAGATGGCCGGCGACCGTCTCGGCATAGCGGCGCCATGTCAGCCCGGTCATGAACTCGGCGCCCTGAAGTCCGCGCTGCCGCGCCGCCGGACGATCTGCGTGAACGCGCTCCAGCGTCTCGACGACCTCATCGAGGTCGCTCTCGCCCCAGCCTTCGGCGTCGTGCGCGGGCACAGGCGACTGGCGCATCAGGGGAAAGCACGTGTCCTCGCGGATGATGTCGAGATGCCCGGTATTGGCCGACAGGATGGTCGGCACGCCGCAGGCCAGGCACTCCATCGCGACCACATTCGTGCCGCCTTCCGCCCGGTTCGGGAAGAGCGCGACGTCCGCCTCGCGCATGAGCCGGGGCATGACGTCATTCGGCACCATGCCGAGATGGATGACCCGGTCGTCGGGAATGCCGT
>Ga0070731_10003848_pt1 | contig 13274 bp, 10 predicted proteins | sample Coa_R1_2_FD_66448 | JGI IMG/M metagenome (GOLD analysis project Ga0070731, IMG submission 66448) | Surface soil microbial communities from Centralia Pennsylvania, which are recovering from an underground coalmine fire - Coalmine... | ecosystem: Environmental > Terrestrial > Soil > Unclassified ... | reverse complement strand
ACCGGAAGAGCCCGCTGCATTTCGCCCGGCCAATCATGAGCATCCGCGCGTCGTGACATGGGTTCGGGGGAATGTTCCGGACCCGCTCATCCGCCCGAAGCGAACCGCACTGCCTCTTCGGCGGCCTTCAGGAGTGCCTTCAGCTTGTTGAGGGATTCCTGGTATTCGGCCTCGGGGTCGCTGTCGGCGACGACGCCGCCGCCGGCCTGCAGCACGAGGGTTCCGTCCTTCAGCACGGCGGTGCGCAGCGCGATGCAGGTGTCCATGGCACCCGAGCCGCCGAAATAGCCGATGGCGCCGCCATAGACGTTGCGGCGTTCGGGCTCCAGCTCGTCGATGATCTCCATCGCGCGGACCTTGGGTGCGCCCGAGACGGTGCCGGCGGGGAACCCGGCCATCAGGGCGTCGAGCGCGTCCCTGTCCGCTGCCAACTCGCCCTCCACGGTCGAGCAGATGTGCATCACATGGCTGTAGCGCTCGATCGCCATCATCTCGGCCACCCTGACCGTGCCGATGGCGGCGACGCGGCCGACATCGTTGCGGGCGAGGTCGACCAGCATCAGATGCTCGGCCAGCTCCTTGGGATCGTGCAGCAGCTCATCGGCCAGCGCCCGGTCGGCAGCTTCATCGGCGCCACGGGCGCGGGTGCCGGCGATCGGCCGGATCGTGACCTTGCCGTCGCGCAGCCGCACCAGGATCTCGGGGCTCGAGCCGATCACGCTGAACTCGCCGAAATCGAGGAAGAACAGGAACGGCGACGGGTTCAGCCGGCGCAGCGAACGGTAGAAGGCGAGGCCCGGGAGCGTGAAGGGGAGGGTCATGCGCTGGCCCGGCACGACCTGGAATATGTCGCCGGCCGCAATGTACTCCTTCGCCCGCTCGACCATGCGATGATAGGCGTCCCGCGTCATGTTGCTTGTCGGCGTCGGCGCGGGGAGGCTCGGGGGCGGCTCCGGCGCGGGGGGCAGGCCGCGCTCGAAATCGCGGACCACCGCGGCAAGACGTCGCTGGGCGGCATCGTAGGCGGCGCGCGCATCGAGTGCCGCCTCCGGCCAGACGGGCGTCACGATCGTCAGCCGGTCGAGCAGATTGTCGAAGATCGCGACGATGGTCGGGCGGAAGAGCAGCGCGTCGGGCACGCCCAGCCGGTCCGGGTTGGCGTCCGGCAGGCGCTCGATCTGACCGATCATGCCGTAGCCGAGATAGCCGAACAGCCCGCTCGACATGGGCGGGAGCGGCGCCGGGATGTCGATGCGGCTCTCGGCGACGAGGGCGCGCAGGCTTTCGAGTGGTGGCACAGCCTCCGGCTCGAACGCGTCCGGCCGGGCAAGGGCCTCCCGGTTGATCTCGGCCCGGTCGCGCCGGCAGCGCCAGATCACATCGGGCCGGAACCCGATCGCGGAATAGCGGCCGCGGACCGCGCCGCCCTCGACGGATTCGAAAAGGCAGCTCATGCGCTGGCCGCGTGCCAGCTTGAGCATGGCCGAGACCGGCGTCTCGAGATCGGCGACCAGGCTGGTCCAGACCAGCGCCGGCTGTCCGGCGCCGTAGGCGTCGGCGAAGCCGGCGAAGTCCGGTTGGACCGTCATTCTGGCGTCGAGGAGAAGAGCTGGTCGATCGTTGCCTGGCGGATCTCGACCTTGTAGCGCTGGCGTAGCGCCCCCTCGAACTGCTGCATGAGGTCGCCGCCCATTCCCTGGTCGAGCTGCGACGACACCTGCTCCAGGCCCGACTTGTCGGCGGCCGGATCGGCCGGCTTGATCTCCTTCAGCTGGGCCACGAATTGTCCCTCGGGACCAGCCTCGGATGCGGCTTGGCCGGCCTCGAGCCCGAAGAGCTTGGACACCAGTCCTTCCGGCAGCGGCGCTTCGTGGTTCTGGTTGCTGCGCGTGAAAGGCGGCGTCGTCGCCGCCTGGAGCTTCTGGGCGGCCGCCAGCTTCGACAGCGGGTTGTCCGGCTTGATCGCCTCCACGAGCGCCTTGGCATGATCGGCGTTGCGGGTCGCCCGCTGGTCGGCGATCCAGTCGCTCGTGACCGTGCCCACCACCTCGTCGTACGGCTTCAGCGCAGAGGGCGTGATCGAGGTCACCTTGACGACGAAATAGCCGCCGCCCTGGCCGACATCCTGCAGCGGGCTCACCTGGTCCTTCTGCGTATCGAACACGGTCTTCATGACCTGCTCGACCGGAAACACGATGCCCGCCACCAGCTTGCCGTCGGGGCCGTGGCCCGTGTGGTCGGCGGCGGCGAAGGTCACGGTCCTCAGCTTGAACTGCTCGGCGATCTGCGCCGGGTCGGATCCCGCGGAAAGCGCGTCCTGCACCTTGTTCTGCAGCTCGTAGAGCGCGTCGCCCTCGGCGGTCTTCCTGAGATCGGCCTCGATCTCCGCCTTCGCGTCCTCGAAGGACTTCACCCCGCCCGGCTCGACGCCGTCGACCTTGATGATCGACCAGCCGAACGCATCCTTCTCGGGTTGCGTCGCCTCGCCCACCTTGGCCGAGAAGGCCCGCTCGGCGATCTGCGGCGGCAATTCCTTCTTCTCGACCGTGCCGAGATCGACATCCGCCTTCTCCTGCTTGGCGACATCCTTGGCCACCGCGAAGAAGTCCTTGCCGGATGACAGCGCCTGCTCGGCGTCGGCAGCGGACTTCTCGTCGTGCAGCAGCATCTGCAGCACATGCCGCTTCTCCGGCGTGGTGAAGCTGTCGATCCGCTGCTGGTAGGTGTCCTTAAGCTGGTCATCGGTGATCGTTACCGATGATGCGACGTCCGAGGTCTGCAGGGGAAGCAGCGTGAAGCCGCGAAATTCCGGCGCCGTGTAGGTCTCGTGGTGCTTGTCGTAGAATTCATGCAGCGCCTTGTCGTCCGGCGCCGGGATGTTCTTCACGCTGCCGTTCGGCAAATATAGCCAGTCGGCGATCCGGTGCTCGTTGCGCGACCGGTAGAGCAGGTCGGCCAGGACGCTCGGGGTGCTGACGCCCTCGATTGCCGGTCCCGCCACGACGTTGCGCGGCAGTGCGCCGCGGATCATCGCCTCGTATTGCGCCTGCCCCATGCCGCTCTGCATGAGCGTCGTCAGGAACTTTTCCCTGTCGAACTTGCCGTCCTCGCCGCGGAAGGCGGGCTCATGCTGCACGACGTCGCGCAACTGGTCGTCGCTGACGAGAATATGCTGGCGCGTGACCTCCTGGTCGAGCAGCGCCTGATTCACATCGCGCTCGACGACCTGCTGCACCATGCCGAGCGCCTTCGCCTGCTCCATCGTGATTTGGCCCTGATACCGGTCGAGCTCGCGCTGGACCTCGCTGCGCAGCTCCTCGCCGGTGATCTTGCGGTCGCCCACAGCGATGACGGTGCTTTCCTGCGACGAGCGCTGGCGCAGGAAGTCGCCGATCCCCCAGATTCCGAAGCTGGCGATCAGAATGACGAACAGGATCTTGAAAAAGAAGGATCCCGCCTTGGAGCGGATGAATTGGAGCATCGAGAGCGTTACCGGTATGGTGCGGGGCCGGACCATAGTGCGCCGGAACCTGCAGCCGCAACGGGAAAGCCGAGGAGAGCGAGATTGAGGAGAGTGCAGGGATGAGCGCCGCCCGCCGCATGCTGATCGCGGCCAACTGGAAGATGCACGGGCTGCGGGAGCCGGGCGTGGCGCTGGCCGGCGAGGTCGCTGCCGGGGTAGCCGGCGCGGTTGCCGCCGGCGTCGAGGTCGTGATCTGCCCGCCGGCGACCCTGCTCCTGCCGATCGGCGCGCGGCTGGCCGGCAGCGGGCTCGGTCTGGGCGCCCAGGACTGCCATGAAAAGGGGGCCGGCGCCTTCACCGGCGACATCGCGGCGCCGATGCTGAAGGACGCCGGGTGCAGCCATGTCATCGTCGGGCATTCCGAGCGCCGCTCCTTCCATCACGAGTCGAGTGCGGCCGTGCGCGCGAAGGCGGAGGCGGCGCTCGCCGAAGGCCTCGTGGCGCTCGTCTGCGTCGGCGAGACGGCGGACGAACGCGATGCCGGGCGTGCGCTCGACGTCGTGAGCACGCAGGTCGACCAATCGCTGCCGGACAGCTGCGCCCCCGAGAGCGTCGTCATCGCCTACGAGCCGGTCTGGGCGATCGGCACCGGCCGCGTCGCGGGGGTCGCGGATATCGACCAGATGCATCGGCACATCAGGAACCTGCTGATCGAGCGGTTCGCGCGCGGCGGCGAGGTCCGCATCCTTTACGGCGGCTCGGTCAAGCCGGCCAACGCTGCCGCAGTGCTCGCCGTTCCCGATGTCGACGGCGCCCTGGTCGGCGGGGCCAGCCTCGACGCTGCCGATTTCACCGCGATCGTCGAGGCCGCACCGCGGCGCTAACGCGATTTACGGCGCGAGCGCACCCCACTCGGCCAGCACGTCTGCGAGGCCCGCTTCCCAGGACGGCGGGGCAATTCCGTAGCTGCGCCCGATCTTGCGGCAGTCGAGCCGCGAATTGGCGGGCCGGCGGGCCGGCGTCGGCCAGTCAACGGTGGCGATGGGCTCGACAGGGGTGGTGAGACCGGAGAGCCGCACGATCGCCTCCGCGAAGCCGTGCCAGCTTGTCGTCGGAGCGCCGGCATAGTGGAACGTGCCCCATACCGCCTTGTCGGCGGCGACCGCCTCGGCCATGCGGATGAGGGTCGCGGCGATGTCGCGCGCCGGGGTCGGCCCGCCGAACTGGTCGGCGACCACCCGCAGCTTGGGATTGGCCTGGGCCACCCGATGGATGGTCCGCACGAAATTGGCGCCGTGTGCGCCGAAGACCCAGGCGGTGCGGAGGATCACGTGCCGTGGCAGCACCTCGCGCAGGACCCGCTCGCCTTCCTCCTTGCTGGCCCCGTAGCTGCCCAGCGGCGCCACCGGATCGGTCTCGACCCAGGGCGTGGCCTTCGACCCGTCGAAGACATAGTCGGTCGACACGTGCAGCATCGCGGCGCCCTGGTCAGCGGCAGCGCGGGCGAGGTTCGCAGTGCCGTCGCGATTGACCGCGAGCGCCTGCGCCGGCTCCTGCTCGGCGCGGTCGACGGCCGTGTAGGCCGCTACGTTGATAACGATCTCCGGACCGATCGCGGCGAAAACGCGGTCGACGGCCGCAGCGTCCGTGATGTCGCATTCGGTGCGATCGCAGACATGCGGCTCCAGCGCCGAGGGCCACGCCGCCCGCGCCAGCTCATGCCCAACCTGGCCGTTCCGGCCCAGCACCAGGACCCGCATGTCAGCTATAGGAACGAAGGCAAGGAGAGGGACTCGTCATGGGGGGCGAAGCTACGCCGAACACTCCCTTGGTGACCATAAAAGCCTTCGGGCCCACCACGGGGACGGAACTCCGATGCCTATGCCGATCGGCCCGCCGATGCTAATGTCATCGCCATGGAGAGGAGATCCCGCTTCCCTATACAGCGCTTCACCAGCCACGATGCGATGAAGCTCGCGGAGTATCGATATTGGCGGCAGCGGCCGGGGCATGAACGGCTGGCAGCGGCAACAGAGATCACGGAGCAGGCACACGCTCTGAAAGACCGACTGGGCGATGCACCGAGACTTCAAAGAGCTATTGTCCACCTTAAACGGTGAAGGGGTACGGTACCTGATTGTCGGCGGCTATGCAGTGTCGCTCCACGCACAGCCACGCGCCACCAAAGATCTCGATATCTTCATCAAGCCGGATCCGGCCAACGCAGACGCGTTGTTCCGGGCGCTGGCACGGTTCGGTGCTCCGCTTGAGGGGCTGACGCCTGTCGACTTTGCGGTGCCGGGCTCGTTCTTCCGTATGGGACGGCCGCCGGTCATGGTGGATATTTTGCCGGAGATTGACGGGGTTGATTTCGATTCGGCCTGGTCTCGGCGGGTCATGGAGACGATCGACGTCAAGACCGGTTTACAAGCAGCGTTCATTGCCGCCGACGATTTGATCGCCGCCAAACTCGCGACAGGCCGGCTGCAGGATCTTGCCGACGTCGAGGCACTTCGGAGCGCGGCGGGCGAAGACTAGCCGGATTGGCGATGACGCGGATCGTCGCCGAACGCGATGCTCGACATGCAAGCCGCGGTCGATCTAGGGTCGCGCCGTTACAGTTTCGGGAAGGCAATTCATGTACCGGCTCAGATTCCTCCTGCCGATCCTGGCGCTCTTGGCGGTGCCGGCATTTGCCGACGAGGGGGCGAAGTCGGCCGACAAGCCCGACAAGTCCGAGAAATCGGACAAGGCGGACAAGGAATCGGCAGTTCTCAACCTATTGCCGCCGGATTCCGTGACACAGCACACGATGCAGGCCGGCGGCCAGCGCCTCGCCTACACGGCGACGGCCGGCACGCTGCCGCTCCGCGACGACAAGGGCGAGAAGTCGGCGCTGGTCTTCTACGTCGCCTACACGCTGCAGGGAGCCAACGCAGCGACGCGGCCGGTGAGCTTCTTCTTCAACGGCGGACCCGGCGCCGGCTCGGCCTTCCTCCATCTCGGCGCCGCCGGGCCGATCGCGCTCGAGTTCCCGCCGGGCAACGAGGCCGACGGCTCGGGCGCCAAGCTCAAGGAGAATACCGACACCTGGCTGCCCTTCACCGACATGGTCTTCATCGATGCGGTCGGCACCGGCTTCAGCCGGCCGGCTAAGGTCGAGGATGCGCCGAAGGAATTCTGGGGGGTGAAGCAGGACGCCCAGGCCTTCGCCAAGGTCGTGGCACTCTGGCTCGACAAGAACGGCCGTTCCGCCTCGCCGAAGTATCTGGTGGGCGAGAGCTACGGCGGCATCCGGTCGATCAAGGTCGCTCGCGAGCTGCAGAACGAGCAGAGCGTCATCCTCGACGGGATCGTGATGATCTCGCCGGCAATCGAGATGGACTCGATCGACGGCGGAGAATCGGCACCGCTGTCGGACGCGCTGCGGATTCCCAGCTTCGTCGCCGCGTCGCTCGAGCGGAACCACAAATTCGCCGTGCAGTCGGTCGAGGACGCCTATCATTTCGCGATCGGCGAGTATCTCACCACGGTGGTCGGCGAGCCGCCGCAGGGCGACGCCGCCAAGAGCTTCTATGGCAAGATCGCCGCGATGACCGAGGTTCCGGAGGACGTCGTCGCGCGGCAGCGCGGGCGGCTCGATCCGAGCTCGCACGAGGTGCGCACGATCAACGGCAGGCTGTTCAGCCTCTACGAAGCCTCGCTGAGCATCGCCGATCCTTTCCCCGAAGGCGGCGAGGGTATCGAGACCGACCCGGTCCTGTTCGGCTACGGCCGCGCCTACGGCAACGCCATGGCGGGCTACGCGGCCGATGCGCTGGGCTTCAAGACGGAGCTCACCTACAAGCTCCTGGCGATGGACGTGAACGAGAAGTGGGACCTGCACAGCGACGGAAAGGGGCCGGTCACCGGCTTCGACGACCTGCGCCGCCTGCTGGCCCTCGACCCGGCGCTCAAGGTGTTCGTCGCGGGCGGGTATTTCGACCTCGTCGTGCCGTTCGAAAGCAACCGCTGGCTGGTCGACCACCTGCCGGTCGGCCGCGACCGCGTCACGTTCAAGGCCTATCCCGGCGGCCACATGCTGTACACGCGACTGCCGTCGCGGGCCGCGCTCAAATCCGACGTGTCGGCGCTCTATCCGGGCGCCGCCGCGAAGTAGCCCGGGGCCCATACGCCCGTGCCGCCGCCGCGGGTCTATCCGCAGGACGTTTCGTGGTCCGATCCGTTCGACGTGATGCCGCTCTGGCACGTGCTGGATCGCAGCGTCGTGCGGTTCGGCACGCGGCCGTGCCTGGACTTTCTCGGCAAGCGCTACAGCTATGCCGATGTCGGCCGGCTGGTCGACCGGGCCGCGGCGGGGCTGCAGGCGATGGGCGTGCGGAAGGGCGACCGGCTGGGCCTCTTCCTGCCGAACTGCCCCTACACCGTCATCATGATGTTCGCCGCGCTGAAGGCCGGCGCGATCGTCGTGAACTACAACCCGCTCTACGTCGATCCGGAGATCAAGCACCAGATCGACGATTCCGGCACCAAGTACATGGTGACGCTCGACCTCGTCGCCACCTATCCCAAGGTCGCCGCGATGCTCGGCCGGACCAGCCTCGAGAAGATCGTCGTCTGCCCGATGCGCTCGATCCTGCCGTTTCCGTTGAGCCTCGCCTATCCCTTCGCGCGGCGGCGCGAGACCGCGCGGTGGACCGAGGACAAGAACCACGTCGCGTTCCGCCGCCTGCTGTCGCACGGTGCCAAGCCGCTCTTCATCGAATGCGAGCCGCAGCGCGATGTGGCTCTCTTGCAATATACCGGCGGCACCACCGGCGTGCCCAAGGGCGCCATGCTCAGTCACGCCAACATCGTGGTGAACTGCCAGCAGTGCCGGCGTTGGGACCCGAAGCGGCGGCCCGGGCAGGAGCGGGTTCTGGCCGTGCTGCCCTTCTTCCATGTGTTCGGTATGACGGTGATCGAGATGCTGTCGCTGTTCGACGGCGACGAGATCATCCTTGTGCCGCGCTTCGAGCTGGAGCAGCTCCTGGACATCATCCAGCGCAAGCGGCCGACCAGCTTCCCGGGCGTCCCGACGCTCTATTCGGCGATCAGCAATTTCAAGGATATCGGCAAGTACGATCTGTCCTCGATCCGCACCTGCATCTCCGGCGGCGCGCCGCTGCCGGTCGAGGTCAAGAGCGCGTTCGAGCGGCTGACAGGCTGCGCGCTGGTCGAAGGCTACGGGCTCACCGAGGCCTCGCCGGTCGTCACCAACAACCCCCTCTACGGCGTGAACAAGCCGGGCTCGATCGGCCTGGCGATGCCCGGCACCACCGTCGAGATCGTTGCGCTGGACGATCCGCGGAAGGTATTGCCGCAAGGAGAGCGTGGCGAGGTTCTCGTTACCGGTCCGCAGGTGATGCTGGGCTACTGGAACCGCCCGGACGATACCGCCAAGGTGATGGTGGACGGCAAGCTCAGGACCGGCGACGTCGGCTATATCGACGAGGATGGCTACGTGTTCCTGGTCGACCGGATCAAGGACATCATCATCGCCGGCGGCTTCAAGATCTATCCGCGCAACGTCGAGGAGGCGATCTACCAGCATCCCGACGTGGCGGAGTGCATCGTCGCAGGCGTGCCGGATTCCTACCGGGGCCAGACCGTCAAGGCCTTCGTGGTGCTGCGCGAGGAGAGCGCGGTGACCGAGGCGGAGCTGCTGGCCTTCCTCGAAGACCGGCTGTCGAAGATCGAGATGCCACGGCAGATCGAGTTCCGCGCAAGCCTGCCCAAGACGCCGATCGGCAAGCTCTCGAAGAAGATGCTGCTGGAAGAGGAGGCGGCGAAACGTCCCGCCTGATCGCCATCTATCGCGTCCGCGGCGAGGCGGCGACGATCGCCGCGCGGGCCGAGGCGATCGCAGTCGAGCAGAGCGTCGAGATGCCGGTCGGCGCGATCGACGATGCGCGCGTGCTCGCCGAGGTGGTCGGGCTGGTGGCGGGCATTCGCGAGACGTCGCCGGGCGTCTTCAGCGTGCGGATCGCGCTCGCCGTCGAGACGACCGGCGGCGAGATCGGCCAGCTCGTGAACATGCTGTTCGGCAACAGCTCGATCCACGACGATCTCAACCTCGAGGATGTCGAGCTGCCGGACGAGCTGCTCTCGGCGTTCCCCGGTCCCGGCCATGGTTTGGCCGGATTGCGGCAAGACGTCGGTGCCTCCGGCCGCGCGCTGACCGGATCGGCCCTCAAGCCGCAGGGTCTGCCGGCCCGTTCGCTGGGCGAGCTGGCGGAGCGCCTGGCGCGGGGCGGACTCGATGCGATCAAGGATGATCACGGTCTCGCGGACCAGCGCGCAGCACCTTTCGCCGATCGCGTCGCCGCCTGCGCCGAGGCGGTCGCGCGGGCCAATGCGGCGACCGGCGGTGGCACGCTCTACTGGCCGAGCCTGTCGGGGGATCTCGACCGGCTGCGCCGCCAGGTCGAGACGGCGCAGGCGGCGGGCATCATCGCCGTGCTGGTGGCGCCGATGATCCTGGGGCTGCCGACCGTCGCGGCGCTCGTCCGGGACTATCCGCGGATGCGCTTCATGGCCCATCCCGCGATGGCCGGAGCGGCCCGGATCGCGCCGCCGCTGCTGCTCGGCAAGCTCTTCCGGCTGATCGGCGCCGACGCGACGGTGTTTCCCAATCACGGCGGGCGGTTCGGCTATTCGCGGGAAACCTGCCTCGCTCTCGCCGCGGCCGCGCTCGGGCCCTGGGGCGGGCTCAAGCCCTGCGTGCCGGTTGCCGCGGGGGGCATGACGCTCGACCGCGTGCCGGAGATGCTGGAATTCTATGGAAGCGATGTCATGCTGCTGATCGGCGGCGGGCTGCTGGCCGCACGCGAGCGCCTGACCGCCGAGACTGCACGCTTCGTGGAGGCCGTGTCACGCCATGCCTGAAGGTGAGGGACCGAAGAGCGGCGCCGTCCGCGGCTTCGCACCCGATTATCGCTGGGACGCGACCGACCTGCTCGCCTACAAGGAGGAGGGCACGGCGCCTTTCCGCGCGGTCACGCGGCAGGTGCTGTTCCACGATGAGCGGCTCGGCTGCGAACTCCGCTATTTCGAGGTCGCCCCCGGCGGCTGGTCGACCCTCGAGCGCCACGAGCACATGCACGCCGTCATGGTGTTGCGCGGGCGCGGACGCTGCCTTGTCGGCACCGAGGTGCGCGAGGTCGCGGAGCATGACCTCGTGACCGTTCCGCCCTGGACCTGGCACCAGTTCCGCGCCGCCGCGGACGCGCCGCTCGGCTTCCTCTGCATGGTCAACCGGCAGCGGGACAAGCCGCTTCTGCCAAGCGAGGCCGAGCTCGAAGCGATGAAGAGGCTGCCCGCGGTGGCGGCGTTCCTAAGGGACTAGATGACCTTGTCAGCCGGAAGCGGTTCCGCCGTGCCCGCGTCCTCGAGGAATTGGGGCGGCGCCTCGGGCGGCGCATCGCTCGTGCTGTATTTGGCAAACTCAGCTTCATCGACAGGCGAGGGCACCTGGTAGTTCTCGCCGCTGGCCGTGCGGCGAGACATGACGATGCGCTCGTGCTTCCCCTTGCGGGTGACGTCGCGCAGCATTCGCAGGATGGCGAGGAGCTCCTTCTTGTCCTTGGTCGCGACGGCGTGCTGGAGCGCCTCGTTGATCCGCCCCTGGCCCGAGGTGTAGCCGGGCGGTCCCGGAACGTGGAGGAAGACCGGGATGTCGGCAGCCACCGCCGCGGCCACCGATTCCGCCAGCCCTTCGGCCTTCAGGGAGGCGCGGTTGAGAAGGGTGAAGATCACCCCCAGGCGCCGCTTTTCATCAGGCTCGCCGTCTTCCCAGTGCAATCTCACCAGCACGCCGGATGTGTCGGGCCGCAGCGGCTCGCGGATCCATTTCAGCTGCCGCCAGCCGCAATAGAATTCGCGGCAGGTGCGCGGCCGCGTCGAATAGATGGCGCAGCTGTTGTCGCGCTGGGCGTGCCGGCAGCGGTAGCCCTGGAGCTTTTGCAGCTCCCGATCGTTGATCGTGAGCGCAACGCAGCAGACGTTGCACGATCCGCAGCTCCGGCCGTCGACGAGGCGGGGCGTCTCGAGGGGTTCGCTGTCGTCCATTGAGCACGGCCTCTTGCGCAGCCGACGACGAAGGTGCGTGAAGCGCAAGAGTCCTAGCAGATCGGGCAAGGCCCGGCCAGCCGCCGCAGCTGCTACTCCATGAATTTCGGCCGGCCTTCGAACCCGCCCGCAGCCCGCAGCGCATCGGCCTCCATCAGCTTGCCGTCCATCATGACGATGCGCGTATGCCGGAGATCGCCGATGGTCGTCGACGGATCGCCGTCCACGAGAACGAGGTCGGCCGCCTTGCCGACAGCGATCGACCCGGTGCGGCTGTCGGCGCCGACCAGCCTTGCCGGCGCGATCGTGGCGGCGGCGAGCGCCTCGGCATTCGTGAACCCTGCGGCGACATAGAGCTCGAGCTCCCGCACCAGCTCGATGCCGGTGCCGTCGGTGCCGGCGACGATGTTGACGCCGGCCTTGTGGAGCCTTCCCACCAGCTCGCTCAGCTTGGCGAAGCTCGCGCGGTAGTCGGCACGGGTGAGGCCGGCCGGGACCGCGAATCCGCCCTGGCGGAAGCCGCGCTCGGTGAACGGCGGCATGGTGCCGACATAAGGAGCGTAGGCGGGTGAAAGATCACCATTCTCCGGCACATAGAGTCCCTCGGCGACGACCAAAGTCGGGTCCGCGCTGATCTTGCGCGCCGCCATCATCGCGATGAGGGACTTCATCGGCTCGGCGTCGAGATCGACGTCTTTGGCGTAGCGCCCTGGCCCCTCGAACCGCGCCATGCCGTTGGACTTGTTCACCACGTCGTCCGGCATCGCCTGCATCATCACGAAATAGATGTGCGTGATCTCGTCGTACCCGTCCTCGATCGCCTCCTTGGTGCGCATGCCGGCCGGCAGGTGGCCGTGGACATGGAGCCCGAGCCGGTGCGCCTCGGCGGCGGTGGCCTTGACCCAGGCCGGGTCGAAGCTGCCGTAGATTTTAATGCCCGTGAATCCGTCCTGCTTGGCCTTGCGCACGGCGGCAAGCGCCTCGTCCTGCGATGTGACGGTTGTGCCCGACTGTGCCGAATTCGGCCCCTTGCCGTCGATCAGCATCGAGGGATAGACGCGCGGCGAGAGCAGCTCGCCCTTGGCGCGGCGCGCCGCCCGGGCCAGCGTCAGCTCGTTGACGTTGCCGGGATCGCGCACCGAGGTGATGCCCAGCGACAGCAGCATGGGACCGGCGGCATCGCCGGGGAAATGCTGGTGCGCGTCCCACAGGCCCGGCACCAGGGTCTTGCCGGCGCCGTCGAGGATTTCGGCGCCCTTGGGGACTTCCGTCGAAGCCGCGGGACCGGCCGCGACGATCACGCCCTTGTCGACGACGACCGTCTGGCCCTCGGCGAAATGATCGCCGCCGAGGAAGGCGCGGACATTGGTAAAGGCGACAGGCCCTTTGGGTGTCTTCAGCAATTGCTTGACCAACTGCGGCGAGCGCTTGGCCAAGGCGGCGTCCTGCGCATCCTGGAGCGCCTTCATCGCCGTTTCGTAGCCGGCGGGAATCCAGGAGACGGCGGTGACGAGGGCGAAGAAATGGTCGTGGTCATCGGCCCAGAACGCGACCGGCGTGTTGAAGAGCCCGGTCACGGACCAGGCCGTGACGATACGCTTGGCGGCCCCGTCGCCGATCGTCTGGGTCACCAGCTTCTCGGCCCGCGCCTTGCCGCCGGGCAGCATGGAAAGCGCATGGTCCGGGGCGGCGAGGAGCCGGT
>Ga0070731_10003847_pt1 | contig 13274 bp, 11 predicted proteins | sample Coa_R1_2_FD_66448 | JGI IMG/M metagenome (GOLD analysis project Ga0070731, IMG submission 66448) | Surface soil microbial communities from Centralia Pennsylvania, which are recovering from an underground coalmine fire - Coalmine... | ecosystem: Environmental > Terrestrial > Soil > Unclassified ... | reverse complement strand
GCAACGCGAGAACCGAGATACAAATTGCAGTGACCATCGGTTTGGTCACTCGATCTGAGCAGCTCCAACCACGCGATCATTCTGCCTGCACACGCCGTCCGCGCAAATGGGCCATGGGTTACATTCGCGACGGTACTCTGGTACGGTGGATTTAGCCGCTGCACGCCGAGGTTCGGGATCTTTCCTTGGACGCTTATCTAGGTCGAACTCAGGCGGAAGAGGCTTTAGTCAGTCGATTTTCACCTCGGTGGACTGGTGGAAACCCACAGGCTGAAGCCTGTGCCACTTGAGCGTTGAACGCCTTTTCGGTGCGTGTTAGCCTACCAGCAGCAAAGCCCTTCCGGTTCGCTCTCTTTACTTGGGGAACTTCCGATGGTGTCTCCCGCACGGCAATTCAACGCGATGGCTGACGAAGAACGCGTGCTCGAAGTCGTGCGCGAGCTGGCCGCCGAAATGGGCAATGAGCCGGCCACTCGTTCGGCCGGCCAGGCGTCGCATCTGGACCGCGATTTAGGCCTGGGCAGCCTGGAACGCGTCGAATTGCTCCTGCGCCTCGAAAAAACGTTTGGGACGCGGCTTGATGAAGAGGTGCTCGCGGGAGCCGAGACGGTGCAGGATTTGATCACCGCGCTCGGCGCCGCGAATGGGGTGGCGGGCGCTTCCGTGGCGCGGGCGGAATCCGCGCTGCGCTCGCTGGAGAATTCCTTCCCGGGCCAGGCGGAAGGAGTTCCCGCGGCGGAGACGTTTCAAGAAGTGCTGCGGCATCGGGGGCGCGCGGATGCGGCTCGAACGCACCTGATTTTCTACGAGGACGAAAAGGAAAGCCCTTCTCTCACGTTCGGCGAATTGCTCGAGGGAGCCGAACGGGTGGCAGCCAACCTCGCGCAGCGGGGCATCGGGCGCGGCGACACGGTGGCGCTGATGTTGCCGACCTCGCGCGACTTTTTTCTCGCATTCGCGGGGACACTGCTCGCCGGGGCGACGCCCGTGCCGATTTATCCGCCGTTTCGCGCCGACCGGATCGCGGAATACGCGGAGCGCCAAGCGGCGATCCTGGCCAACGCGGGCGCGCGCCTGCTGGTGACGTTCCGCGAAGCCGCCAGCGTAGCCAAGCTTCTGAAGCCGCTCGTACCGTCGCTCGAAGGCGTCGTGACGGCTGAGTCGCTGGCCAAATCGCGCGCAGCGGCGCCGCTCGGGCCGCAATTGCACTCGCGCGGAGATGACCTCGCCCTGCTGCAATATACCTCAGGATCTACAGGCAATCCCAAAGGCGTGATTCTAACGCATGCAAATCTCCTGGCCAATGTGCGCGCGATTGGGGAAGCGCTCGGTTTGCGCGGCAACGACGTCGGCGTGAGCTGGCTGCCGCTGTATCACGATATGGGCCTGATCGGCGCGTGGCTCATGCCTCTATATTTCGGCCTGCCGGTGGTGGTTATGTCGCCGCTGGCATTTCTCTCGCGGCCGGCGAGATGGTTGCGCGCGTTCCATCGTTACCGCGGCACGATCGGTGCGGCTCCGAATTTCGCGTACGAGCTCTCGACTGCGAAAATTTCGGACGACGAAATGCAGGGCCTCGACTTGAGCGCCTGGCGCTCGGCGCTGAACGGCGCGGAGCCTGTCCTTCCCGCGACGCTCGATCGCTTCGCGACACGCTTTGCGAAATGCGGATTCCACCGCGAAACTTTGTTGCCCGTGTACGGCCTGGCGGAAGCTTCGCTCGCTGTAACGATCCCGCCCGTGGGCCGCGGGCCGCGCGTCGACCGCCTCGATCGCGCCGCGTTTGCGCAAGAAGGACGAGCGGTACCTGCTCCTCCGGAAGCTGCTACCGAGGATCCGAACGTGATCTCGTTTGTCTCCGTTGGCTCGCCCGTTCCGCGGCATGAAGTGCGAATCGTAAATGAACGCGGAGAAAATATGGGAGAGCGCGTCGAAGGGCAACTTTGGTTTCGCGGCCCTTCCACAACGCAGGGCTATTACCGAAACGAGGCGGCGACTGCGGCGCTGCTCCCGGAAGGCGCGGCTGCGGGATGGGTCAACTCCGGCGACCGCGCGTATCGCGCGGGCGGCGAAATCTACATTACCGGCCGCGTGAAGGACATCATCATCCATGCGGGGCACAATCTTTATCCGCACGAGATTGAGGACGCTGTGACGCGAGTTTCCGGCGTGCGCAAGGGCTGCGTCGTCGCGTTTGGCTCGGCCGACCCGGTTACCGGCACGGAACGGCTCGTGATTGTCGCCGAGTCGCGCGAGAGCAACCGCGGCGCGCGGGAGCGCATCGCGCAGGCAATCACTGCGCAGGTCACTGAATTTTTAGGACTGCCCCCGAACGTGGTCGAAGTCATTCCGCCAAATGTCATCCCGAAAACGTCGAGCGGAAAGCTGCGCCGGGACGCCACGAAGCAGATGTTCCTCTCCGGCACGCTGCGATCCGATGCGCCGCCGGTATGGCTGCAGGTCGCGCGCCTGGCTGCGGCGTCGAGCGCGGGACGCATCCGCTCCGCGCTGCGGCGGACCGTGGAAGTAGCGTACGGATGCTACGCCATCGCCATATTTGCGGTGTTGATGCTTCCCGTTTGGATTTACGTTTTGATTTCGTCGTCGCGAAGAAGTTCGGCGCGCGTCACGACGGCGGCGCTGCGTGCGTACTTGAAAGTAGCCGGATGGCGCGTGCGCGTCGACGGCCGTGAGCATCTGGGGGGAAACGCGCCGCGCATGCTCGTCGCCAATCACACAAGCTATGCGGACATCGTCGTGCTTATGGCGGCGCTCGGCACGGACTATCATTTCGTTGCCAAAGCCGAAGTGATGTCCATGCCGTTTTTCCGTACGTTTCTTCGCAAACTCGGCCATTACTCGTTCCGGCGCGAAGACCCGCAAGCGAGATTGCAGCAAGCGGAACAAATCGAAGAAGCCCTGCGGCGCGGCGAATCTGTATTCGTATTTCCGGAGGGAACCTTTACTGCGCAATCCGGCGTGCGTCCATTTCATCTCGGCGCGTTCAAAGCCGCCATCGCAGCGCAACGGGAAATCGTGCCTATCGCGCTCGATGGAACCCGGCGAGCGCTGCGCGACGGCACTTGGCTCCCGCGACGCGGACGGATCACCATCACCATCTGCCCGCCGATTGTTCCTCCGCACTCGGCGGAGGATTGGCAGCAAATCGTGCGGGTGCGCGATTCCGCCCGCGAAATCATCGCCCGTTACGCGCGCGAAACCCTCCTTTAAAATCTTTTTAAGCGGGCAACCGCTGCACAAAAGCAGTGCATCCCAATTAGCGTTCGAACGGCTGTTCATTTCGGACGGAATGGGATCCCTCAGGGTGGGGCTCACCGTCTAGTCGGTACGGGTCGTTGGGAATTCACGCGATCCAAAATCATAAAGAGGTGAAAAATCATATGCGTAAATTTGTGTGCCTGTTGGGACTGGTGTTTCTGTGCAGCATCGGCGCCGCAGCTCAAGACAACAATTCGAGGATCGACATTTTCGCCGGCTATTCCTTTGTTCACACCGAACCGGGAGCGCAGTTCTCCACGTTTAACGCAAATGGAGGCGTCGCGTCAGCCGCGTTGAATCTTACGAATTGGCTTGGGGGAGTTGTCGAAGTGGGCGGCGTTCACGCCACAAACATTGGAGGAGCGGACGTGGATGCCACCGCTGAGACCGTGATGGCCGGCCCCAGGATTTCCCCTTTCCACGGCTCTAAACTTTCCCCGTTCGCGCAGGCCCTGTTTGGATTCATCCACACGAATCCGGGATACAGTCAACAGCCGATCAATCACAATACGTTTGCGGCAGCGCCTGGAGTCGGATTGGACTGGAACGCGACACGCCACGTCGGCATTCGGCTGGCCCAGGTTGATTACCTGTTCACGCGAATGCCCGCGACCGCCGGCCAGGTGAACTGGAACAATTTCCGCTATTCCGCGGGCGTCGTCTTCCGGTTCTGATTTCGCTCGCGATTTTGCGTCCCGGCGCCGCCGCGGGAGGAGCCGCGCCGGGAATTGCAAGGGCCGAAGCACCGAACTCTTCGGCCCATTTTTTCCATCCTCTTGTTTTCAGGATTGCAGGCGGAACACCACCGTGATCGTTGTCTCGACTTCCACCGGCTCTCCGTCCAGCAGGGTCGGCCGGTAACGCCATTGCCGCACCGCGTCGAGAGCGGCTCGCACAAAGAAGGGAGAACCGCTCACCACTTCCAGCGCGTTGATGCGTCCGTCCCGGCTGATGATGGCATGCAGGACTACCGTTCCCGATTGCCTCGTTTGCACGGCCAAAGGCGGATAACGAGGCTCAACGCGTGAGATCAGTTGCGCTGCTAAAACGCCTTCGCTCAGTTTCACGGGACGTTTTTCCAGCCTTGGCCGTTCTTCGAAGTGCGGAGGCTCAATCGGCGGCAGCACTCTCTCTACCTCGGTTACGCGAATCCCTTCCGGTATATATCCTCCCGGCAATTCCGGGGCGGACGCATCCCCCGGCTCTTCAGACACGTCAACCTGTGCGGTGACGCCCGTGGCTGGAGTTTGCGGATATGGATTGGGGATTTCCGGTTTGCGGCCTGTTGTGGAAGTTGCGGCGTGTTGCTCGGGACTGTGCGCGCGCCAGTTTCCAAAAAATGCCAATCCAGGGGAAAGGATCTGATGAAATGGTGGCTGCGCGACGCTGGTGAGAAGCGGCGTGGCCACGAGCAACCCCAACATCAGAATCTCAATGGCAAGCGAAACTCCGAAGGCCTTGCTGCGGGTTCGGCGATAGCGTGACGCTGCTTCCGGGTCTCCCTCAACCAGACAACGGCCGAGCGCCATTTCAAATTTTGCTTGTTCGGGGTCAGTCTTCCCTCTCGTTGTACCTTGCATGGACTCTCCTCAATTCCGCCAGCCCAGGCCGCCGCGACGGTCAAGGCTGACTTTCGCTGGGATGATGAGGAGCGCGCTCTCGCTTAGTTGGACACCGTTCCGACCGCGGGGTGCCCCGAAACCAGGACGCTTGTCTGAGTCACTAGTCGTGTCACACTAAACCTATTCATATCAGTGAATTATACGGATTCGCTTTTCTTGCACCATTTTCCGAAGTTTCGCATCTAACAAACAGTTTCTATTTTTTGGGACACTAGGGGCGAGGTTTTAATCATGCGTCTTCCTTCGAAAGAGGCTGTTGGTATCCGTTATACAGGGTGGGCCGCGCTGGGCCGCGATCCGCAAGAGGACACCCTGGAATACAGGTGTCCGTACTGCGGTGAGCGCGGCGTAAAAGCGGCGCGACGCACCCCGGACCAATATCACTTCACCGATGGTTTCCTGCAGGACCTGCAAGGGGAAATGGCGGCTTGCCACTCGTGCCGGCATTCGTTGCGGATTGCTCCCGTGGTTCTGCTGCATGACCAGGACGAGAAGCGCCGGTTCGAAGGCGTTTTCTCGGACGATCTGGTTCCAAGCAGGAATTAATTCCGCCGGTCATTCCTTCATCTGCAAGAACGGGCCGCCCCGAGAGATTCGAGGCGGCCCGTTTGTGTTTCATTACGCTTCGGATTTGCAGGCGGGATCAGCGCCACCTGTTTCCATAATGGCGCTCGCAGCTCTCGCGGGCCTCGGCCAATTCGTGCCGGTCGTGGTTGGCCTGACGGCTGTAGGTTCCGTGACGATTGATATCGTGGTCCAGGCGGGCTTCCCACTTTTCAACATTCCGTCGGCAGCTGTAGTAATCGTCCGCATGGGCCACCGTGGCAGCGCCTGATAACAGAAGGCCTCCGGCCAGAGCGGAAGCCAGGGCCGTCTTCCAGAGCATTTTCGTCCAGACCATAAAGCACCTCCTTGGGTGCATTCGCGGGTCCGGGGCTGGGGCGGCCGCTATAACTACAGTTAATAAGATCGTGGAAATCGACGAGAAGGTTGTCCGCGTTATTGCAGAAGTGAATCCGGCTCGAGGTGATGTCGCTCGAGATCGTCGCGCACGCGAGCGAAGGCCTGGTCCACGGTATCGGCAAACTGAAGCAATCCGTATTCGTGCTTGTTGATGGTCCCGCAGCGCAGCATGTGTTTCCAGTCGAGTACGCGGTCCCAGTATTTTCGCCCGTAAATCAGGATCAGGTTGCGCCGGTGCAATTTCCCGGTCTGCATCAGCGTGAGCATTTCCCAAAGCTCGTCCATGGTGCCAAAACCGCCGGGAAAAACGATCAGCGCCTTGGCCAGCTGGGCGAACCACAGCTTACGCATGAAAAAATAATGAAACATGAAGCTCAACTCGGGACTGATGTAATCATTGGGGCGCTGCTCGTGCGGCAGCTCGATGCTCAGGCCGATTGATTTTCCGCCGGCCTCAATCGCGCCGCGGTTGGCCGCCTCCATGATTCCAGGGCCTCCGCCGGAGCAGATGACAAAGCGGCGCGGGTGATCGCCGAGAGACATCGCCCAGGAGGTGATCCTGCGCGCCAGCTCGCGCGCCTCTTCGTAGTAGCGGGACATTTCGACGGCTGCTTTCGCGTCGCGCAGAGCCGCGCTGTATTCCAGAGTGGCATGGCGGCGTTTTTCTTTTCGCAACTTCTGCATGTGCGCCAACGCTTGAGCGCGCGGCTTGATACGGGCCGATCCAAACATCACGATGGTATCGCCCACCTTCTCCCGCCGAAGCCGTTCCAAAGGGTCGATGTATTCGGTCGTGATGCGCACAGGGCGCGCCGGCAAGCTCTCCATGAAGATCGGATCGCGATAGGGCGGCTCTATTTCTTTCGCGCGACGCCTGCGGCTCATGAATCCTCCACTCCAAGTGACTCCAGTTTGACATTCTACGCAACCGCCAAGAGGAAACGCCAGCGACACAGCCGCGGCGTGTTCCGCCTGAATACGTTCCTACATCCGGCGAGCTACAGAGTCTGATTGGCAACCCGGAATTTTCACGATCATGTGGTGTCCGCTTTCAGGGGTGCACCTGGAAATCACGCGGATGCCCGCCTGAAGGCGGGCGCTACATAAACCTAAACCAATTTCTCCAGCAGATTCTACGCGCCAACCCCGCGCATGCGGGCCTGGCCAACGCGAAGGGGTGTTTTCGCTTCCAACGTAGTAGACTGGTGGCTACATGATCTCGCGACGAACGCTTGCGATTTGGCTGACGACACTCGCCTCGGGGATCTTTTTTGCGGCGCCGAACGCGCTCTCTCAACAAGCGCAGGGGCCCATTGCGCCCAAGCCCGGCGCGCCCGTACAGCAAGCGCCGCAGGGAACGATCCGCGTGCGGGTCGCCCTGGTCAGCGCGCCCGTAGTCGTGGTCGGCGCCAAGGGTGAGCCTGTTCTGGACCTGCAACAGAAAGATTTCCACATCCAGGACGATGGGGTGGACCAGACGATCGAATCCTTCGACCTGGGCGGGGAGCAGGTTTCCGCCGTGCTCGTATTCGAGACCAGCGCGCGCATCGCGCCGCTTTTGCCCGCCATCCAGAAATCCGCGATTGTCTTCACGCAAACGGTGGTCGGCCCCTCGGGAGAGGCCGCGGTCCTCAGCTACGACAACAGCGTAACCACTTTGCTTCCGTTCAGCACGGACAACGACAAAATCGAAAAAACGATTGCCACCCTCAAACCGGGGAACGGCGGCGCCAAGCTGTACGACGCGCTTGCCTCCGCCGTCGGGCTCCTGCGCGATCGTCCGAGCGGACGGCGTCGCGCGATCGTCGTCGTGGGAGAAGCCAGCGACACCGGAAGTGAGGAGCGGCTCGGCCAGGTCCTGCGCGACGCGCAGCTATCGAATGTTGTGATTTACAGCGTGGGGCTTTCCAACACCGCCGCGGCGCTGCACTCGCCGCCGTCGCAATCCGGCCCACCCTCGGCAACGCCTCCCGGCACGTTCGGGGGGCCCGCCATGCCCGGCACGGCGCAGACACCCACGAGCCAGCAACAATATGGCGGCAACATCGATCTCCTCGGCCTGTCGGAGTGGGCCGTTCGGAACGCCAAGGCGGTGGTAAAGGAACGCCCGCTCGAGCTTGCCGCCACGGCCACGGGCGGCACTTACCAAGCCGCCTTCCGGGACAGCAAGATCGAAAACGCGGTAGACGCCATCGGCGGCGAACTCAATTCGCAGTACATGCTGAGCTACCGTCCCATCGGCGCGGACGCTCCGGGCTATCACACGATCAAAGTGACCGTGAACCGTTCGGGAATGAAAGTCCGGACGCGTCCGGGCTATTACCTTGAAGCGAAGTAATTTCCGGGGCAGGTTTCAATAGCACAGACTTCCGTCTGTGGAGTTCCGTCAGAATGCCCCGGGCCAACCATGCGTACCAATATTTTATGGAACCCTACAGACTGAAGTTTGTGTTACTTACCCCACAATCGAAATCATTTTGAGGATGTGAAGACCCACTCGTTCGTCTCCCGCAACTTGTACTTGAGCTCTGGCTTCCTCAAATGCGATTCCTTTCGTGAAGATGCGCCACGCAATTTCCTGGGGAATCGTCGTCTCCGAGATTTTTTCTCCGGCCGGCGAACCAATCAATTTCCACGCGCCGACATCGCGGAACAAATACCAGCTCCCACCACACTCTCCGGCAATGTTGAATTGCGCCAATGCTCCTGATTCGGCAGGAACATTCTGGTAGGAGTGCGGCAGCCCGCGCAGGAAACAGTCCAGAACAGGAAAGTAGACCTCGCGCGTCATGATCCCCGGCTTGTTTACGGCAAGGCGAATTTGCTGTTGGTGATGCCAGCGTTCGGTGAATTCGCGCGCAGTGTCGAACCAGTTCAGGGACTCTTCTTCGCCCGCCCAGCTCACGGGAAACATGGCGGTGCCGAAAGGATCGAGCGCCTGGTGGTATTCCGAGCTTTCTCGGGACGCGGCCTCCATCCTCGAAACCAATTCGCTTGGTTCCAATTGGCGGTACTGGCGAACCCCTTCCGCATTGAGAGTATTGATCAGCGCGACGAGTTTCTCAGGAGACAGTTTTCTTGAGTTTTCGGGTTTGTAGCCGTGCCGCGCCGCGGCCAGCTTGCGGGTTTGCGTGTCGAGCAGATGTGCCGCCACGTCCTTCACTTTCCATTTAGGAGCGAGGGTTTGCTTCTCCCATTCTGCCGGCGCGAGCCCGCGCAGAAGTTCGATCAGCTTCACTTCCAGCCCAGGGAAAAGATGCGCGGTGAAAATCGGCTGCAGCGGTTCGCAAACGGCGCTCATGCCCGTTATTTTATTTTGTCCGCCCCGACTTCCCCTACTTCTTTTCTTAAGAGGATGGTTTTCGTAGCGGCGGCGTCCCACCGGCAGGTTTTCGTGCAAACCTACTCACACTCAGGATGGAGACCCGCGCCTTAACTCCTTGGCCAAACCCAGGCCCAGTCCTTGAGGCCAGCCTTCTTGGAATTGTCGATAACATATTGCCCCGCGCGGTGAAACTCCGAAACGTCACGAACCAAGTGGTCATAATATTCTCGCTGCCTGAATTCCCCAGATCGGCGGAGAACCCGGTTTGCCTGCTTCGCTGAATAAGACTTCCAACCAGGCAAACAATTGATATCGTGTTCCCTCGAATTGTCGCAAGGAATCCGCAACTACCTTGGCTACGGCGTCATTTCGAAAAAAACACGCGCCGACGCCGACATCAAGATATTTTTCGATTCGGCGGGTGAGCAATTTCACAAGCCGCTTTCGTTCAGGCTCGGAGATTTTCCTGGCCATCTGCGCGGCGGTTGCCGGGATATCCTTGCGGGCAAACAAGATATTTCGTAGAGCATTCTGAGGCAAGGAATCAGCCAGACGGAAGGTAACGAAGGATGTCGCCATCGCAGCTTCCCAAGGAAGCAAGTGTCCGCGATTGCGGATCGAGAAGATGTCGTTGCGTGGAGGAAAACCTGCGGGCGAAACGCCGGCGCTACTTTTCTCGGATGCGCCTTCGCCGGGCTCTTTTCGGAATGGATTTTGGCCGTTCATCCAAACCGTCCTGAGTGATTCTAGGTACCGTCAGCTACTTCTTTTCTTCGGGAACGTCCTGCTCTTCGAGAATCGATGCAGCAGCGGCAATTTTGTCGTCGTCTTCGAGGCGCAGCAGGCGCACGCCCTGTGTCGACCGGCCAGCTTCGCGGATTTCATTCGCATGGACACGGATCACCTTGCCGTATTCGGTGATAATCATGACATCGGATTCCTCGGCCACCTGCAGCGCCGCGACCACCGGACCGTTGCGGTCGGTGGATTTCAGGTTGATGACGCCCTTGCCGCCGCGCGAGGTGATGCGGTACTCGGCGAGCGGCGTGCGTTTTCCGAAGCCCTTCTCCGAAACGGTGAGCATCAGGGTGGTGAGGGAATCCTTGATCGCCTCGTTTTCGATTTCGTCGAGGTTCTGCGTGTCCGACTTTGCTTCCTTTTTGATAATTTCGAAGTCGGGCTGCACGGGTTGCATGCCCACGAGATAGTCGCCCTTGGCCAGGTCCATCCCGTTCACGCCGCCGGCGTTGCGGCCCATCGAACGCACTTCGGTTTCGCGGAACAGGATGGCCTGGCCGTCGTGGCTGGCGAGAAAAATCATCTTCTTGCCGTCGGTAAGGTGCGCGCCAATCAGCTCGTCGTCTGGTTCGAGGTTGATGGCGATGATGCCGGTCGAGCGCGGATTGGAGAATTCGTTAAGCGCGGTTTTCTTCACGGTGGCGTTGCGTGTCGCGAAAAAGATGAACGTGCCCTCCTCCTCCAGATTGCGCGCTTCGATTACAGCGGTGAGGTGCTCGTCCTCCTGAAATTTCACGAGGTTGGAAATCGCTTTGCCGCGAGTGGCCGCCGCGGCTTCGGGAATCTCATAGACCTTGAGCCAGTAGACGCGACCCTTCGAGCTGAAGAGCAGGATATAGCTGTGGGCCGAGGCGACGAACAGGTACTCGACAAAATCCTCGTCGCGCGTTTTCGCGCCAATGCGCCCCTTGCCGCCGCGCGACTGGTGACGGTACACGTCCACCGGCGTGCGCTTGATGTAGCCCGCATGGCTGACGGTGATCGCCATTTCGACGTCGGCGATCAGGTCTTCGAGTTTGATTTCCTCGACGTTTTCGACGATCTCGGTGCGGCGCGGATCCGCGAATTCCTTCTGGATCTCGCGGAGTTCCTTGACAATCACCGCTTTCAGCTTCTTTTCGCTCGCCAGAATATCCTTCAGCTCGGCAACCAGCGCGCGAATCTCCGCCAATTCCTTCAGGATTTCATCGACGGAAAGCCGCGTCAGCCGATGCAACTGCAGTTCCAGGATGGCGTCGATCTGAGGGTAGGTCAGCCCAATTCCAGCGCCCGGTTGCACGGCGCCGAAGCCAACATCCAGGAGGCCGTATTTTTTACGGTCGAGTTTGATGCCTTTCAGTGTCTCCGTTCGATTGCCGGCGGTCAGGATTTTGACTTCTTTGTTTTCAAAAAAATCGTGCAAATTCTCGCGCGCGTTCGCCCGGCTGGAGGACCCTCGGATGATTTTGATGACGTTGTCGACGTGATCGAGCGAAATGTGATATCCGACCAGAATATGTTCGCGCGCTTCGGCTTTGCGCAGCTCGAATTGCGTGCGCCGGCGCACCACTTCCACGCGGTGGTCGATGAACAGCTTGAGCATCGGGATCAGGCCCAACTCGCGCGGCTGTCCGCCCACGATCGACAGCAGGATCATGCCGAACGATTCCTGCATCTGCGTGAGCTTGTAGAGGTGGTTGAGAATCAGCTTCGGCTCTTCGCCGCGCTTGATCTCGATCACCACGCGCATGCCGTCGCGGTCGGATTCGTCGCGCACGTCGGAGATGCCTTCGATCTTTTTCGTCTGCACGAGTTCGGCGATGCGCTCGATCAGGCGCGACTTATTCACCTGATAGGGAATTTCGGTGATGACGATGTTCTCGCGGTCTTTGCCTACGCTTTCAATCGCGGCCTTGGCGCGCATGGTGAAGCTGCCGCGTCCGGTTCTGTAAGCATTGAGGATGCCCTCGGCACCAGATATATATCCGCCGGTCGGAAAGTCAGGCCCGGGTACCACTTTCATGATTTCCTTGAGCGGCGTGTCCGGCTTGTCGATCAGCATCACCGCGGCGTCGATGATTTCGCCCAGGTTGTGCGGCGGAATATTCGTCGCCATGCCGACAGCAATGCCGCTCGCTCCGTTCACCAGCAGGTTCGGAATCTTTGACGGAAGCACGACAGGTTCTTCGCGCGTCTGATCGAAATTTGGGATGAAGTCCACCGTCTCTTTTTCAAGATCGGCGAGGATTTCCTCGGTGATTTTCGCGAGGCGCGCCTCGGTGTACCGCATTGCCGCCGGCGGATCGCCGTCGACTGAGCCGTAGTTTCCCTGCCCGTCGATCAGCGGGTAGCGCATGTTGAAGGATTGCGCGAGGCGCACGAGCGTCGGATAAATGACAGCTTCGCCGTGTGGATGGTAATTCCCGGAAGTGTCGCCGCAGATTTTCGCGCACTTTCGATAACCGCGATTCGACGCGAGGCCCAGGTCGTTCATCGCCACGAGAATGCGCCGCTGCACGGGCTTCAATCCGTCGCGCACGTCGGGAATCGCGCGCGCCACGATCACGCTCATCGCGTAATCGAGGTACGACTTCTTCATCTCGGCCTCAATTTCGACCGGAATCATGTGTGACTGTTTCGGTTCGTCCGCCATCGTTCCGTCCTCAGTTGTCGTCTATCGCCTCGTCATCCGCGAGGCGATGTAATCTTTCACGGCGTCAAAGGCCGCCGCGGTGTTCAGAAAGCGCTGCGCGCCGAAATGTGATTCAAGCTCGGCCAGCAAGGCGTCGCGCTCGAAGTCGTTCGCACATTCGACAGCCACGCCACGCACCGAATCCGGTGCAGCCGTAGGCATCGCGTGAAATTCCGAGCAAGAAAGCCCGCGCAATCCCGGCAAGGTTGTCCAGCTCAATTGATAGAACATTTCCCCCAGCATCGTGTGAAGATTTGTGGGTCGCGGCTTCAGCCGCGACATTATGCTGCCCGACGAAAAGGCTTTAGCCGCTGACTTCTTCGAAGCGGCTCAAGTCGAGCATGTACTTGCCATTCGCCGAGGAATAAGAATAATCCTCGGGTCTTTCGACCAATTTCGCCTCAACGGGATTCTGATCGATGTAACGCTTGCAACCCCGAAATTCTTCAGCATCTCTCATCCAGCGATCGTGGAATCCTGCATGCCATATAGGAAAGCTTTGTGGCTTTTCAATCCCGATCCGATGAGCCGACCCACCTTTGATCATCTGCATGGCCTTTTCAACTGTTGTTGTGTCCCCCGGCGTCAGCAGGACATGCAAATGATCCGGCATCAA
>Ga0070731_10003846_pt1 | contig 13275 bp, 8 predicted proteins | sample Coa_R1_2_FD_66448 | JGI IMG/M metagenome (GOLD analysis project Ga0070731, IMG submission 66448) | Surface soil microbial communities from Centralia Pennsylvania, which are recovering from an underground coalmine fire - Coalmine... | ecosystem: Environmental > Terrestrial > Soil > Unclassified ... | reverse complement strand
CGTCGCGGGAGAGAACGTAGCGGTAACGCCCTTCGGCAGGCCTGTCAACGAAAGGGCAACGGGCGAACTGAATCCGAACGTCACGGCCGAGTGGAGTTGCAGGCTGGCCGTCCTTCCGCGGACTACAGTCGCTGAGTTCGAACCAGAGCTGAGAGTGAAGGCGCCGATGTTGAGCGTAACCACAACCGCCGGCGACGGAGAAACACCCGCGCTGGCTCCCGTGATCCGGATGGGATAACTGCCGGGCGCAGTGGAGGCGGAGGTTCGTAGACTCATCTGCGAGCCATTGAAGAGCACTGTGACGCCGGCCGGCAGGGTCCCGGCAGACAGCGTAACGGTGGAGGTGAATCCGTTGACGGGCGTCACTCCAATCTGAACTGACCCTGACCCACCTGGGGCCAGGTTGAGGCTTGCGGGCGTGGCGCTTAGCGTAAAGCTCGGGGTGGGCACGGTAAGCGTGGCGGTCACCGTGTGGACCGTTGTTCCCGAGGTCCCGGAAATCGAGATCGTGTAAGCGCCCGGCGCGACGGTGGAGGCGACGCTCAGCGTGACCACGCTCGAGCCTGAGCCGGGCGCGGCAATCGTCGCGGGCGAGAACGACGCGGTGATTCCGGCCGGCGCGGCCGCCGTTAGCACAACCGCGGCGTTGAATCCGCCACTGACCGTGGACGTCGCCGTGATGGTTCCCTTTCCGCCCCTCGGAACGGAAAGGGTACCGGGCGAGATTGCGAGAGCGAATGCCGCGGCCGGCGCGTGCACGTCGTTCCAGTGATTCACCAGCAGGAACGCATCGGGAGAGCCGAGGCCCGTGGCCTGATTGTAATGTGGGCCGGCGGTGAATCCGGTCACGCCGGGGACCGAGTTATTGCCGCCCGTAGTCCCGTGAAATACCGGAGCGCCGCCGGATGCGGCCGCGCTTGCCAGACCGTACAGAGTGGTGTTCGCATTTCCCTGCCGCGACGCGGTCTTCTGATTCACCAGCGCCATCAGACCCGCGAACGAAGGCGATGAGGCCGAGGTGCCGCTTACGATGTAAAAGCTGCCCTGAATGTCGACCAGATAGCCATCGTGTCCGGCCGCGGTTAAGGAAACGTCCGGCACATCGCGCCTGGCGTCCGCCGGAACGCCGGGGCCGGTCTGCCAGGAGGGCTTTGCGTAATAAGCGCTCGCGCCGCCGCCAGTTGCCCACAGCCCGCTGCCGCCGTCCGCGCCGCTTTCGTTCCACGCGACCTCGGGAATATAGCTCAGCGCGGAGGCGAGCGTGGACGCCAGGTTCGTGGTGGACCAATACAGGCTGGTGTTCCCAGCCTCGTTAAATTCCGTGCCGCCGACGCACACGCTGTATGGCGTGGAACAGAGCCCGTTGACAGCGGGGCCACCCGCGGCCCTGGAAGCTGAAGCCGCATCGCATCCCGCCGCGCCGCTGTCACCCGCCGAGATGAGGGTCGTGATCCCCTGGGCCGCGGCTTGCTGCCAGAGATTGTTGTAGAAGCTTCGCTCGGTCGATCCCATGGCGGCTTCGCAGCTTCCGAAGCTCGTGCTCATGACGGGGGCAAGATTGTTGCTGACGATGTACTGCGCTGACAGGTCGACGCCGTCGGTGGAACTGGTCGATGCCGAGACGACGAACTTCACGGTCGCCTTGGGCGCGACCGCCCCGGACCATTGCACGTCCAGATCGGCTTCGCCCACTTCGCCCATCGAAACGATCCCAGGGTCCCGCCCGTTGACGATCACCACAGGATTGTTCACCGGCAGCCCAAACGTGCTGCGAAAGGTCTGCGTGTCGGAAAGGCTGATGTTGGTTCGGCCGACGATCGCGATGGTCTGGCCGGTGCCGTCAATGCTGCTGGAGTACAGCGCGTTCACGTCGTAAATAGTGGCGAAATCGCCAGGCGCCAGGTAGTGCGTCGAGCCCGAGGTGTATTCAGGCGCGCGATCCAGGCGCACGTGCATCGCCGCGCGCGGAAAGTCGTGGAGCGTGACTGTGCCGAGTACTACGCCGGCCAGCGCTTCTGGAATCTGAGGATCTGTCGAATTGGCGTGATGCAGTGTGCCGCGGACGTTGTAGCTGTGAATCGAAGTGTGAAACGCGTCGGCCACTTGCGCCACGGTGCCGCTGAAGACGATGGACCGGCGTCCGGCCGGGACTTCTTCTATGTCGAATCCGTGACTACCCAGCCACGCAGTCACGCGGTCCAAGTCGTCCTGCGAAACGCCGAAGCGTTCCGCAAACGTGTCCGGCGTGAGCCAGCGATGGTACTCGGGTGAATTTTGATCGTGCTGCGCCTCAATCAACGCCTCCAGCGACTCTTGCTGGCTGCGATCCGGTTGTAACACTAAAATCATCCGGTCCATTCTGTGATCCGGACTTGCTACGCCGGCGTCAAATTCAGCTCGCGCCAAGGCATGACGATTGCCGGTCAAAGAGACCGTTCGCCGATCGTCAATGACGGTGGTGACGCGGTTGCGCGCAGGTGATTGCGCGTATGCTGTGAAATTTAAGAAAGCCAAACCAGCCACCGTCGTTGGCAGCGTGGTTAAGAACGTCGCACGTGAAAATCGCATCCATTCTCCTGAGGCGTAGAGTTCATCCGAATAGCTCTTATCGACCTCGGAGAGACACTTTTCAGGAAAATCTGAGCCTATCGAATACTTTTTGCTTGCCCCGCGCGTCAAATCGAAGGACACTGAGGGTTAATGGCTACTGTGAAGTTAACGAACGGCGCTCCTGTCCGGGAACCCGCTGACCGCTGGACCACTGCCGAAGCGGCCGATCTCTACGACGTATCCAGTTGGGGCAAGGGCTATTTTTCCGTCGGGACGAACGGCCATCTGTGGGTCCATCCGAATAAAGAAGCCAACCAAAGTTTGGACCTGAAGGAGTTGGTCGACAATCTGCAACTGCGCGGCATCGCGCTGCCCATCCTGCTCCGCTTCGGCCAGATTTTGCAGCACCGGCTCGGTGAAATGCATCAGGCATTTCAAAATGCCATTGCCGAGCACAACTATCACGGCAACTACTGCTGCGTATACCCGATCAAGGTCAATCAGCAGCGCCAGGTAGTCGAAGAGGTATTCGAGTACGGGCGGCCGTACAAGTTCGGTCTCGAAGCCGGATCTAAACCGGAACTGCTCGCAGTACTGGCGATAGCCGATAACGAGACGCCGATCATCTGCAACGGGTTTAAAGACGACGAATACATCGAGATGGTGATGCTGGCCAACAAGATCGGCCGGCGCATTATTCCTGTCGTAGAGAAATACACTGAGCTGGACCTGATCCTGAAGCATTCCGCGAAGGTCGGCGTGCGCCCGGTGATCGGATTGCGAATCAAGCTCGCCAGCCGCGGTTCAGGCCGGTGGAAGTCCTCGGGCGGCTATCGCTCCAAGTTCGGACTCACCGTTACCGAGGCGCTGCGAGCTCTCGATCAACTCAAGGCCGCCGGCATGGAGGATTGTCTCCAGCTTCTGCACTTCCACCTGGGCAGCCAGATCACGAATATCCGCCAGATCAAGGGCGCGGTGATGGAAGCGGGCCGCGTGTACGTAGAATTGAGGCGCGCCGGCGCGGGCCTGTGTTACATGGACGTGGGCGGCGGACTCGGCATCGATTACGACGGATCGCAGACGGATTTCGAATCCAGCGTGAATTACACGCTGCAAGAATACGCAAACGACGTCGTATATCACATCCAAAGTGTGTGCGACGAGGCCGAGGTTCCGCATCCGACCATCGTTTCCGAGAGCGGGCGCGCGGTCGCGGCTTATCACAGCGTTCTGGTTTTTAACGTACTGGGTGTTACAGGCTTCGGCGACGGCGAATCGATGCCCGAAATCCCCGAGGACGTCGAACAGCCTCTGATCGATCTCAAGGAAACGCTGCGCGGCCTGAGCAATAAAAACCTGCTGGAAAGCTTCCACGACGCCCAGCAGGCTCTCGATTCGGCGCTGAACCTGTTCAGCCTCGGATATCTGCCATTGCAGCAGCGAAGCTGGGCGGAAAGTATTTATTGGGTGATCTGCCGGCGGATTCAGAAGCTCGCGAAAGAGCTCGATTACTTCCCGGAAGAGCTGGAAGGGCTGGACGGCCTTCTCTCCGACACCTATTTCTGCAACTTCTCGTTGTTTCAAAGCATGCCTGATAGTTGGGCGGTGAAACAGCTCTTCCCGATCATGCCGATTCACCGCCTGGAGGAAGAACCGTTCCGCCACGGCATCCTCGGCGACATTTCGTGCGATTCGGACGGCAAAGTCGACCAGTTCATCGATCGCCGCGACGTGAAGAAGACGCTCGCTCTGCATAGCTTCAATGGAGAATCCTATTGCCTGGGTGCGTTCCTGGTCGGCGCGTACCAGGAGATCCTGGGCGATCTGCACAATCTGTTCGGCGACACCAATGCCGTGCACGTCAGCATCGACGAGAAGGGCTCTGTGGTCCTGGAAGCGGTGATTCAGGGCGACACCGTGCGGGAAGTACTCGACTACGTCCAGTTCCAGTCCAAGGCGCTGCTGGAGCAGTTCCGGAAGGACGTGGAGTGCGCCGTTCGCGAAGGGCGCATCGGCTACGAGGAATCCGGTCTGCTGCTCAGGTTCTACGAAGACGGCTTGAACGGGTACACTTATCTCGAACAGTAGATGGCCGCCGGTGTCTTAAAGAGTTTCGTTCTTTCTTTTACTTTTGTTGTCGCCTGCGCGGCGCAGCCTTCGTTTCTGCTGCCGGATGATGTCATCCCCACGAAGCACGTGATCGAGCTTACGATCGATCCCGATAAAGACACATTCTCGGGACGTGCGCGGATCGATGTCGAGTTGAAAAAGTCCACGTCGACGATCTGGCTGAATGCGAAAGACATTACTCCGGGGGAAGCTTCGGTAGGATCACGCTCCGCTCGCGCTGAAGCCGCGGGCGACGAATTCATCGGCCTTCGTCTGGATGCTCCCGCCGGTCCCGGCCGCACGACGATTTCGATTGCTTACCGGGGCAAGCTCGACGAGAAGGCCATCGTGGGGCCGTACCGTAAGAAGAGCGGCGACGATTGGTACGTCTTCACCAGCTTTACTCCCATCGACGCCCGCCGCGCGTTCCCTTGTTTTGACGAGCCTCGCTTCAAGACTCCGTGGGAAATGACCATTCATGTGAAGCGAAGCGACAAGGCCTTCGCCAACGGTCAAATAGTAAGCGAAACCGAAGAGCCGGACGGAATGAAGGCGGTTCGTTTCGCTACGACGAAGCCTCTGCCTGCCGAGGTGGTCGCTTTTGCCGTCGGACCGTTTGATATTTACGATGGAGAGAAGGCCGGACAGGGCACGCCGATTCGCGTGATTACCGCCAAGGGCCATGCCGCGGAGGGCAAGACCGCCGCGCAATCCACTGTCGAGGTGCTTCCGCGCCTTGAAGCCTACACCGGAATCCCTTATCCATTCGGCAAGCTGGATCATCTTGCGGTTCCGGAATTCCCCTTTGGCGCGACGGAAAATCCCGGGCTGATCGTGTATCGCAATCGCGCGCTGCTCGCCTCACCCGGCGACGACACGCCGGAAAAGGCGCATGCGATTCGCGGGCTTCAAGCTCACGAAATCGGGCATCAGTGGTTCGGCGATCTGGTAACGCAGGCCACCTGGAACGATGTTTGGCTCAGCGAGGGATTCGCAACCTGGTTTTCCGCGAAGGTCATGGACGAAGAGCAGGCCGGCGCAAGAGAGCATCTGGCGAGCGTAGCTGCGCGGGAACGGATCATGGCAACCGACGCCTCGCCGCGTACCCGTCCAGTGCGGCTTCCCATGACCAGCCGGGAAGATACGAAAGGCGTCTACAGCCAGATGGTTTATCAGAAAGGCGCCGCTATTCTCCTGATGCTCGATAACTGGCTGGGCGAGGACAAGTTTCAGAATGCCCTGAGGGCGTATCTGAAGAGACATGCGTTCGGAACCGCGACCACCGAGGATCTGGAAACCGCCATTCGGACCTCGACGGGAACCGATCCGACCGCGGTTATGGATTCGTTCCTCAATCAGACCGGCATTCCCGTAATCCGCGGAGCGGTGAAGTGCGGCGGCGAGACGCCGAGTCTCGAGATCGAGCAGATCAATCCAGCGCATCAGTGGACCATCCCCGTGTGCTGGCGATCTGACGGGTCCGCTCCGGCTCAATGCACGGTTCTGAAAACTTCGAAAACCGCAATCAGTCTTCCACGCGGCTCCCATTGCCCCGCCTGGTTGTATGTGAACGCGCGGGCCACCGGCTATTATCGGACGGAATGGACCGCGGAGCAGTTGAACGCGCTCCCGCTCAATCAGCTCACGCCCGCTGAGAGGCTGATGCTGGTTTACGATCTCCGAGCTTTGAAAGACCGGCTGAACGTGAGCGATCTGCTCGGCAAACTCGGCGGTGACGCAGAACCCGAAATTTCCAAGGCTGCGTCGGAAGCGATGCTGTCAAAATGATTGGGCGTCAAAATGACGGCTGGTCGATCTTGAACCGTGCGATCGCCCCTTTGGGTCCCACGGCCCAGCCCGCTTCGCTGGTAACGAAACTTACGGCGTTGTAATTGCCGGTGTCGAACTGTTTCCACAGCCTGCCGTCCGGCGAGAAATCCGACCCTGATGTTCCGGTCGCGATCCACATCTTACGGTCGGTCAAATACGCTACCGCAGATCGGAATCCGCTGGGTGGAATGCCGCTTCCAACTCCGCTCCAGGTTTTGCCGCCATCCGCGGTGGTCGCGAAGGTGCCAGTGATTTCCGTTGCCTTGTCGTAATCGCCGCCCACGGCAACTCCATGTCCGCTATCCATGAACGCGAGCGAAAAGATGCCGGCGCTGGAGCCGTCGTTGCGGACGGGTGTCTTGGCCACGGACCAGGTTTGTCCGGCATCGGTCGAATGAAATACCCGTGCGCCGCCAGGGCCTCCGGTTCCGAACCAGGCTTCGCGGGTTCCACGCGCAATCAAACACGAATTGCTGGCGGCAAACGCGCCCTCGTTCGGCAGAGCCGGCGGAGTCTTCTGGCGTTTCCAGGTCGCGCCCCCGTCGTCGGTGGTCATGACGACGAAGCGGCCATCCACGGGATCTCCGACGAGAATCCCGTGCGTGGCGTCCCAGAACGCGATCGCGTCGAAAAAGCCCTTGGGATCGGGATTGGTGTAGAGCAGGTTCCAGCGCTCGCCGCCATCCGTGGTCTTGTAGACCCGCGACTTTTCGCCTGTGCCGACGCTCATCAAATATGCCGTCTGATCGTCGATGGCCCGGATCGCGCGGAAGTCAAGGTCCGATGCGCCGGGCAGCTTACCGGGCCGCCAGTGTTCTCCGGCGTCGGTAGTGCGCAGAAACGTCCCGCCGCTTCCGCTCGCCCAGACTACGGTTGAACTGACGGCATTCACACCTCGCAGCGACGCAGTGGTCCCGCTGATTTGCGTGACCCACGACTGTGCCGTCGCGGCGGCGGCGAAAATTAGAAGCAGCCCGTTTCTCATAAGTATCAGTATATGAGCCAGGCCAAAGTCCGTCCTTTGACTTCCCGGACGCGCCGGTAGTAGCGTACCTGTATGGCAATCAGCCCCACGCTGCATAACTCCGCCGAGACCTCGGCTGCCCGCGACATCGCGGCCTCCCTGCACCCTTATACCAATCTCAAAGTGCACGAGACCGAGGGCCCGCTTGTGATCGCCCGGGGCGACGGTGTGTTCGTCTACGACGAAAACGGCAAACAGTACCTGGAGGGGCTCGCGGGCCTGTGGTGCACCAGCCTGGGTTTTTCAGAAAAGCGGCTGGCGGAAGCCGCCTATCGGCAGATGCTGACGCTGCCTTACTATCACACCTTCTCGCACAAAGCCCACCCGATCGGCATCGAACTCGCCGAGAAACTGCTCAGCATCGCGCCCGTGCCGATGTCGAAAGTCTTCTTTGTCAATTCCGGTTCTGAAGCCGCCGATACGGTTGTAAAGCTGGTCTGGTACTACAACAACGCGTTAGGCCGGCCACAGAAGAAGAAAATTCTGGCGCGGATGAAGGGATATCACGGCGTCACCGTCGCCAGCGCCAGCCTGACGGGTCTGCCGAACAATCATCGCGATTTCGATCTTCCCATCGCGAACATTCTGCATATCGACTGCCCGCACTGGTATCGTTTCGCGCAAGCCGGGGAATCGGAAGAGGCGTTCTCATCGCGCCTGGCGGAATCCCTTGAAAAGCGTATTTTGAGCGAGGGTCCGGATACCGTGGCCGCGCTCATCGGAGAACCGGTTATGGGCGCGGGCGGAGTGCTTATTCCGCCGGCAACCTACTGGCAGAAGATCCAGGCCGTTCTGAAGAAATACGACGCGCTGCTCATTTCCGACGAGGTTATTTGCGGTTTCGCTCGCACCGGCAACATGTGGGGAACCACCACGTACGGCATGAAGCCGGATATGATCACCTGCGCGAAGGCATTATCGTCGGCGTATTTGCCGATAGCGGCCGTGATGATTTCGGCCGGCGTTTATGCCGCACTCGTTCAGGAATCGGAAAAGATCGGCGTGTTCGCTCACGGATTCACGTACAGCGGGCATCCCGTGACATCCGCCGTCGCGCTCGAGACGCTCAGGATCTACGAGGAGGACGGTATCCTGGCCCATGTTCGGGAAATTGCGCCCTACATGCAGGCCGGCTTGAGGCGGTTCGCCGATCATCCGCTGGCCGGTGAGGTCCGCGGCATCGGCCTGATCGGAGCCGTCGAGCTGGTTGCGGACAAGGCCACCAAAGCGCCGTTTGACGCCAAGGCCGGCGTTGGATTATTTCTGGCGAAGAGAGCGCACCACCACGGCCTGATCATCCGCGCGATCGGCGAGACAATTGCGTTTTGCCCGCCGCTCATCATCAAAGAGCACGAAATCGACCAGATGTTCGACCGTTTCAGCCACGCGCTCGACGAGACTTATGCAATGGTGCGCGAACGCGGCTTGATCTCGTAAGAGCTTATTCCCACCGCAGCGCGATCAGCGGATCCACGCGGCTTGCGCGTCGCGCGGGCACATAACAGGCCAGCATCGCGACCGCCAGCATCAGCGCTATCGCGCCGCCATAGATCAACGGATCTGCCGTTGAGACATCGAACACCAGGCTCGCCAGGAACCGGCGGACGGCGAAGGCTCCAGCTAAACCGATCGCCAGCCCCACCGCGCTGAGCTTCATTCCGTACCGTATGACCATTCCGATGACTTGGTCGGTTTGCGCTCCCAGAGCCATGCGCACGCCGATTTCGCGCGTCCGCTGCGCGACAGACCAGGACATCAGCCCGTAGATTCCCACGAGAGCGAGCGCGAGCGCCAATCCGGCAAAGGCCGCCAGCAATCCCATGGTCCAACGCCGCGTCCTGGCCGATTCGGCGGCGACATCCTCCATCGTGCGAACATCTGAAACCGGCAAATCCGAGTCGACGGCGTGGATTGCCTGCCGCACCGCGCTCGCAAGCGATCGCGGATCTCCGGCTGTATGAACGATGAGATATGTGGGCGCGAGGCTCGGCAAATATTCGTCGAAGCTCGGCTCTGAATCGAGACCGAATTGCTTTACGTCGCCCGCAACGCCAATGATGGTTGCCCAGGTGGGAGCGGGTCCCCACACGCCCAGAACATATTTCTTTCCGACCGGATCCTGGCCGGGCCAAAATCGCTTGGCCATGCCTTCGTTTACCACGACGACCAGATCGTTCAAATCACGCTCGGTGAACGTCCGGCCCGCGAGCAGTGGAATCCGCATCGTTTGAAAATAATCCGGACTCACAAAGCGCAGTTGCGCCGCGGGCAGGGCATCGGGATTGATCAGCGGACTTCCGGGGACGTTGAACCGGCTGGTATTGGCGCGGCTGGCGAGCAGCGGCAAGGTGTTTGCCGCCGCGACCCCGTCTACTCCGGGCATGGGGCGCACGCGCTGCTCGATCCGGTGAAACAGATCGTTCGGCTGCCGTGACGGCGGGAAGGAGATTCGTAGCGTAAGGAGTCCCTGCGGGCTGAATCCCGGATCCACCCGCATCAGGCGGACGAAACTCTTCATCAGGATTCCGGCGCCGGCGACCAGGATCAGCGCCAGGGCGAGCTCAGCTACGACCAAAACACCGCGTATCTTGCTGGATGCTCCACCCGGTATGGAACCTGCCTTGATCACCGAGTTGGGACTGTGATCCAGCGCCTGAATCGCAGGAGCCACCCCGAACGCGAGGCCGGTAAAAATCGACACTCCGAACAGGAACAGCAGCACGGTCGAGTCCAGCGGCGTCTGAACCGGCGCCAGCACCGAAAGGCCCCATTCACCGATCATGAGCCCCAGAACTCCCCCAATGGCGGCCAACACGAGGCTCTCAGTAAGCAATTGGCGGACGATTCGCCCAGCGCCCGCCCCCAGGGCGATACGCACGGCGATTTCCCGCGAGCGTCCGCTGGCGCGCGCCAGCAAGAGATTGGCGACGTTGCCGCAGGCGATCAACAAGACCAGCGCGACCGAGCCCAGCAGCATCAGCAACGCCGGACGGATGTTCGCGGTCAGATCGTCCTGTAGTCCGTAGACGCGCATTCCGAACCCGGTGCTGGTCTTGGGATGCTCGGCGGCCAGCCGCTTTGAAAGAGCATCCAGGCGGATGCCGGCCTGTTGCTCCGTGATCCCGGGCTTCAGTCTCGCAACGAACCCGAGGGCATGGCGTACAGGATTGGTAATCTGATCGCCCAAAAGCGGCCCTGGCGGCAGCCATACGTCCGCGAAATCGGGAAACTTAAACGTCGCAGGCATGATCCCGGCTATCGTGAATTCCTGTTCGTTCATGCGAACCGTTTTGCCGGTGACACTCGGGTCGCCGCCGAATCGAGTTTGCCACAGCCGGTAGCTGATCAACGCCGTGTTCGGATTTTCGTGTGCTGTGAACCCACGACCCCGTACGGGAGCCACGCCCAGCATCGGCAGCAGTGACGGCGAAATGAACGTTGCATGAACCTCCAGCGCCTCGGCCCCGGGGGCGGTCAAATCGAGGTCCAGGGAGACGTAGCGATACCAGCCGGTCTGCTCAAACAAGTCGGTCTGCTGCTGCCACAATTCGAGCTCCGCCGGTGAAACTCCCAGCTTCGGAAATTGAGGCAAGTATGTGTCCCAAGCCGCGATCAGCCGGGAGGGTTCCCGAAATGGGAGCGGCTTCAAGATCACGGCGTGTACCAGACTGAAAATGGCGGTATTCGCCCCGATCCCAAAGGCTAGCGTCAGGACGGCGACCGAGCTAAATCCGGGCGCGCGGGCCAATGTCCGCAGCGCGTAGCGGATGTCCTGAATTAGATTGCCCATGTTCCAACTTTAGACGGATTCGGCTGGCACTTCGGTTGCTTGACCTGCCAATGTAATGGTCAAGATTCTCAGCAAGCGGCTCGGGCCAGTGGAAATCGATGAGACGGTTACGCTGCAATTCCCCGCAGGCTTGCCAGGATTTGAACGGTGCACCCGGATCGCCCTGGTGGAACGGCCATCGCTCGCGCCGCTCGTATTTCTGCAAAGTCTTGACCTGCCTGAGGTATGTTTCCTGGCAACGCCGGTCACCGCGATCGATCCCGGGTACCAGCTTTCGATGACGCTCGAAGACCTGGAATGTCTGGGTCTTGAATCTCTCGAATTGGCGGAAGACCTGTTGTGTCTCGCGATTCTCGGGCCCTCTGAAAGCGGCAATTTCACCGCCAATTTATTGGCGCCCGTGGTGATCCACCGGAAAGCCAGGCGTGGCGTGCAGGCTGTCCGGATCGACTCCCGCTATTCGCATCAGCATCCGCTCGGAGGAGAGGGCGCGCCATGCTCGTAATCCGCCGGCGCTGCGGCGAATCGCTCATGATCGGAGACGATGTCGAGATTGAGGTTCTCGAATGCGGCGGGACCCACGTGAAACTTGGAATTCGCGCGCCGAAACAGATCACGGTGCTGCGCAAGGAGATTCATCTAACCGGCCGCCAGAATCGCCTCGCTACCGGCGAACTCTCATCAGCCGACATGAGCCGGTTATTGAAATCCCTGCGCTAGCTTACGCGCAAACTTCATTTTCCACGGGAACCGAGAAAGGATCCTGGAACCAGAACGAAAGCGGAGTCGGCCCGTTTTGCTGGTAGTGCGTAAGCCGGTCGCGCCCTTCGACGACTGTGGGAATATGTCCTGCCGGGACCCACCAGAGGCAATAGTGAGGCTGTTCGTGCTTCTCAAACCACTGGGCGCGATCCTTCATGACGTTTACATGTCTCGAACGATAAGCGAAATTGCGCAACGCCTCCACCGATTCCCACACCGACATGTTCACAATAACGAAGGGATCCTCGTTGTAAGGAATCTCTGTGGCATTGCCGGAATCCGACTTCAGCCGCCATACAAAACCGGGCGACTGCTCCGCCAGCGCGTTGATTCCATCCAACTGCGCAAGAAACCCAGCGATTCTGGGATCGTCCAGCGGAGCGACCAGACGGCCAATGTTGATTTGAGCGAGATGAAACTGCATCCTCGCATGTTAATCCAAAAAATCGGGCCGTGCCGGGGGATCTCGGCACGGCCCAGGGCTCATCAGAGAAGAGTCGGATTACTGCTTCAGGAGCGAAAGAATCTGCTGCGGAGCCGAATTCGCCTGTGCGAGGGCGGCGATACCTGCCTGCAACTGAATCGACGCCTTGGTCAGGTTGGCCGACTCGGCTGCCAGATCCGCATCGCGGATACCCGATTCAGCGGCTGCCAGGTTGGTCAATTGCGAATTCGCGAGGTTGATGGCGTAGCTGAACCGATTCTCGCCGCGGCCGACCGCGGCTTGTGCGGCGCCCAATGCCGCAACAGAGTTCGCCAGTTGGTTCACGGCGGCCGTGGCCGTAGTGATGTTGAGGATGTTGGCGGTGGTCCCCTCGCCGTTACTGGCGGAGCTCAGCACGCCTCCGCCGCTTGTCCCGGTAGAGCCGTCGACCAGTCCAACGTTGACGCCCGGCGCGGAACTGGCCGGCGAGGCGCCAAGGCTGATTTTGAAGGTCGCGTTCGCGTCCAGGAATTCGATGCCTTCTTTATTGAAGGTGCCCGTATCCGCGGCATTCGTGCCCGACTGCTTCAACGCGACGATCTGGTTCAAGGTCGAGTCGTTGGAAGCGGCCAGCGCGGCATTGATGGTCGTCACCGCCTGATCCAAAGTACCCGCATTCGCGGTAGTGAGCGCGACGTTCAGGGAATGCTGGTTGCCTTGCGCATCGACGGCCGAAAGCGTGATGGTCTGCGCATCTCCGGCATTGGTCAGCCCCGTGAACTGGGA
>Ga0070731_10003845_pt1 | contig 13281 bp, 8 predicted proteins | sample Coa_R1_2_FD_66448 | JGI IMG/M metagenome (GOLD analysis project Ga0070731, IMG submission 66448) | Surface soil microbial communities from Centralia Pennsylvania, which are recovering from an underground coalmine fire - Coalmine... | ecosystem: Environmental > Terrestrial > Soil > Unclassified ... | reverse complement strand
AAGACGCCCGCGTGCGGCAACTTCGCGCGCGCCTCGTCGAAGCGATCGGGTACGAGCGTCCAGATCGCCATCGCGATGAACGACACGCCGACCGCGATGCGAAGCGTCGAAGGCCCGACCACCGACGTGAGCCACGATCCGATCGCGCCGGCAAGCGCGTGATTGGCGAGCGTCGCCGTCAGGATGCCGAGGATGATCGGCAGCGGCTTGCGAAAGCGCGCAGCGAGGACGAACGCGAGGAGTTGCGTCTTGTCGCCGATCTCCGCGAGCGCGACGACGCCGGTCGAAACGAGGAAGGCTTCCAAACGCGCGTTTCCGAAGCCGGCATCGACGGATGACCGCACTGCTTCTCCGGCCATGCGAAGGCAGCGCGGTCAAAGGTCTCGCCAGGCCTGAAAGGAAACCGCTTGCGCCATGGCCGATCGGCCAAGCGTGTTGACGCAAGCTCCGCGAAACTCGCGGGCGGCTACTCCCCAATGACGGGCGCCATTATAGCGCGCAGGCGGCACGCATCGCGACTTCGCACAGAGATTTGCGGGATTCGTCGGCGGCCGATTGCCAGCCCCACCACCGATCGCCTATCCTGCCGCGGCGAGCGACGACACCCGTGGATCACGAGCCTGCCCTTACATTGTCGGGCGCCACGCCGGCCGTCGCCGGCGCGCGCGGCATCGCTGTCGGTCCGTCGCCTCGCGGCAATCGGATTCCAATCCTTCACCGCGCCTTCACCGGTCTCAGCCTCGGGGCGCTCGCGATCGTTGTCGCATTGCTCTTCATCCGCTCCGTGAGCGCGAGCGTCGACAACCTGATCGATGTCGGAAACGCGGCGCAGGCTGCTACCTGGGTCGCCGAATCGTCAAAGGCTTCCTGAACCTGCTCGTCATGGCAACGCCGATCATCCTGATCATCGGGCGCCGCCGCGAACCTCGGGCCGAAGCGGGGCCGCGCGCGCATCGTCGCGCTCGTCCTGGCCGTCGTTCTCGGCACCGGCGTGGGCGTGCTCGCGCGCATTCTGCATGTACCGCCCGATGGTGAGCCGCGAGCAAGGCCGCAGCGAATGCGCGCGTACCTGCGCGCGGGACGCCTCACGATTCAGATCTCGGCTCACGAGGCGCACGAGGTTGGCATACGCCCTGGAAAGCAACTCCACCTCGTTCGATCTCGGATCGTATTGCGCGAGCGAATCGGTTACCAGCGCGATATCGCGGATGATCCGCCGCATCGCGGGGTCCCGCACGAGGCTTTGCAAAAACCGGCGATCGCTCGCCGGTTTTGATTTGATGCGCTGACGGACCGTTTACGCCGCGTTCGCCGACACCTCCGTCGTCTGCTGCGCGGGCGCTGCCGTTTCCTCGCCGGTGGCGAGTGCAGCAGCCTCCGGCCCGAGCAGCTTCTGACGACGCCGCGCGTTGTGATACGCGAGTCCGGTGCCCGCCGGAATGAGTCGCCCGACGATCACGTTCTCCTTCAAGCCACGCAGATCGTCGCGCTTGCCCATGATCGCCGCTTCGGTCAGCACACGCGTCGTCTCCTGGAACGAGGCCGCCGAGATGAACGAATCGGTCGAAAGCGAAGCCTTCGTGATCCCGAGCAGCATGTGCTCGTAGGTCGACGGATGCTTCGTCTCGTCGCTTCGCACCTTGTCGTTCTCGTCCAGAAGATCCGAGCGCTCGACCTGCTCGCCCTGGATGAAGCGTGTGTCGCCCGGGTCCTGCACCTGCACGCGGCGCAGCATCTGACGCACGATCACCTCGATGTGCTTGTCGTTGATCTTCACGCCCTGCAGGCGGTAGACATCCTGCACTTCGTCGGTGATGTAGCGCGCGAGCGCCTCGACACCGAGGAGCCGCAGGATGTCATGCGGATCCGCGGGACCGTCGACGATCATTTCGCCCTTGTTCACGACCTGGCCATCGTGCGCGGTGACGTGCTTGTCTTTCGGGATCAGGTACTCGTGGGCAACGCCGTCGAGGTCGGTGATGACCAGGCGCTGCTTGCCCTTCGTATCCTTGCCGAACGACACCGTGCCCGTGACCTCGGCGAGCGTGCCGGCGTCCTTCGGTGCACGCGCCTCGAACAACTCCGCCACGCGCGGAAGACCGCCCGTGATGTCGCGCGTCTTCGACGTCTCCTGCGGAATGCGCGCCAGCACTTCGCCGACCGCCACCTGCTGGCCGTCCTTCACCGTGATGATCGAGCCAAGCTGGAACGTGATGTTCACCGGCAGATCGGACCCCGCGATGCGGATCTCCTCGCTGTTCTGATCGAGCAGCTTCACCTGTGGCCGCACGCCCTTGGCCGTCGTGCCGGCGCGGCGTTTCGGGTCGATGACGACGAGCGTCGAGAGCCCCGTCACTTCGTCGACCTGCTTCGCCACCGTCACCCCTTCCTCGACGTTCTCGAACTTCACGGTGCCCGCGTACTCGGTGATGATGGGGCGGCTCGTCGCATCCCATTGCGCGAGCAGCTTGCCCGCGCGCACGGTATCGCCATCCTTGACCTGCAACGTCGCGCCGTACGGCACCTTGTGACGCTCGCGCTCGCGGCCGTTGTCGTCGTGGATCATCACTTCGCCCGAGCGCGCGATCACGATCAGCTCGCCCTTCGCGTTGGTGACGTAGCGCATCAGCGGCGAGAAGCGAACCGTGCCGGCCGACTTCGATTCGACCTGCGAGGCCGCCGCCGTCCGCGATGCCGCGCCACCGATGTGGAACGTGCGCATCGTGAGCTGCGTACCGGGCTCGCCGATCGACTGCGCAGCGATGACGCCCACCGCTTCGCCGACGTTCACGAGATGACCGCGGCCCAGATCGCGCCCGTAGCATGCCGCGCACAAGCCATAGCGCGTGTCGCACGTGAGCGGCGTGCGCACCTTGACCTCGTCGATGCCCAGCGTTTCGATCCGTTCGACTTCGTCTTCGCCGAGCAGCGTGCCTGCCTCGAACAGCGTCTCCTGCGATTCCGGATTGACGATGTCCGACGCGGCGACGCGGCCGAGAATGCGTTCGCGCAACGGCTCGATGACTTCACCGCCTTCGACGAGCGCCTTCATCGCCACGCCGTTGCGCGTTTCGCAATCCTCTTCGGTGACGACCAGATCCTGCGTCACGTCGACCAGACGCCGCGTCAAGTAGCCTGAGTTCGCCGTCTTCAACGCCGTGTCCGCAAGACCCTTGCGCGCGCCGTGCGTGCTGATGAAGTACTGCAGCACGTTCAGGCCCTCGCGGAAGTTCGCGGTGATCGGCGTCTCGATGATCGAGCCGTCCGGCTTCGCCATCAGGCCGCGCATGCCCGCGAGCTGGCGAATCTGCGCGGCGGAGCCGCGCGCACCGGAGTCGGCCATCATGAAGATCGAGTTGAACGAATCCTGCTTGGCCGGCTTGCCGTCGCGGTCCGTGACTTCCATCGTGCCGAGCTGCGCCATCATCGCCTTCGCGATGTCGTCGCCCGCGCGGCCCCAGATGTCGACCACCTTGTTGTAGCGCTCGCCCTGCGTGACGAGGCCGGACGTGTACTGCGCCTCGATCTCCTTCACCTGCGCTTCGGCGTCGCCGATGATCTTCGTCTTCTCGGCCGGCACGAGCATGTCGTCGGCCGCGAACGAGATGCCGCCGCGTGTCGCGAGGCTGTAGCCCGCCTGCATCAGCTTGTCGGCGAAGATCACCGTCTCGCGCAGCCCGCAGCGACGGAAGCTCGCGTTGATGATTCGCGAGATCTCCTTCTTCTTGAGCGGCTTGTTGATGTAGCTGAACGGGAGCCCGGGCGGCAGGATCTCGGACAGAAGCGCACGACCGATCGTCGTGTCGTAGCGCGTGATCTTCTCGACCTTCTCGCCGTCCCTGACGTCGACTTCCTTGATGCGCACTTTCACGCGCGCATGCAGGTCGGCCTGACGCGATTCGTACGCGCGCGCCGCTTCCGCCACGTCGGCGAAGAAGGCGCCATCGCCCTGCGCGCCGATCTTCTCGCGCGTCGCGTAGTACAGTCCGAGCACGATGTCCTGCGACGGCACGATGCACGGCTCGCCGTTCGACGGCAGAAGCACGTTGTTCGACGCGAGCATCAGCGTGCGCGCTTCCATTTGCGCTTCGAGCGACAGCGGCACATGCACAGCCATCTGGTCGCCGTCGAAGTCGGCGTTGAACGCCGTGCAAACGAGCGGATGCAACTGGATCGCCTTGCCTTCGATCAGCACGGGCTCGAATGCCTGGATGCCGAGACGATGCAGCGTCGGTGCGCGGTTCAAAAGCACCGGGTGTTCGCGAATGACGTCTTCGAGAATGTCCCAGACGACCGGCTCCTGGCTTTCGACCATCTTCTTCGCGGCCTTGATCGTCGTCGCCAGCCCCATCGTTTCGAGCTTGTTGAAGATGAAAGGCTTGAAAAGCTCGAGCGCCATCAGCTTCGGCAGGCCGCACTGGTGCAGCTTCAACTGCGGACCGACGACGATCACCGAGCGGCCCGAGTAGTCGACGCGCTTGCCAAGCAGGTTCTGGCGGAAACGCCCGCCCTTGCCCTTGATCATGTCGGCGAGCGACTTGAGCGGCCGCTTGTTCGCGCCGGTCATCGCCTTGCCGCGGCGGCCGTTGTCGAGCAGCGAATCGACGGCCTCCTGCAGCATCCGCTTCTCGTTGCGCACGATGATGTCGGGCGCCTTGAGCTCGAGGAGCCGCTTCAACCGATTGTTGCGGTTGATGACGCGCCGATAAAGGTCGTTCAGATCGGAAGTCGCGAAACGTCCTCCGTCGAGCGGAACGAGCGGACGCAGCTCGGGCGGCAGCACCGGCAGCACTTCGAGGATCATCCACTCGGGCTTGATGCCCGACTTGTGAAACGCTTCGAGCACCTTGAGCCGCTTCGCGATCTTCTTGATCTTCGTATCCGAGCCGGTCGCGTCGAGCTCCTTGCGCAGCTTGTCGATCTCGCGCACGACGTCGAGCGACTTCAGAAGCTCGCGGATGCCCTCGGCGCCCATCGTCGCCGAGAAGTCGTCGCCGTGCTGCTCGAGCTTCGCGAGGTAGTCGTCCTCGGTCAGAAGCTGGCCGCGATTGAGCGGCGTGAGTCCAGGTTCAGTGACAACGAACGCTTCGAAGTAGAGCACGCGCTCGATGTCGCGCAGCGTCATGTCGAGCACCATCCCCATCCGCGACGGCAGGCTCTTCAGGAACCAGATGTGCGCGACCGGCGAAGCCAGCTCGATGTGACCCATCCGCTCGCGACGAACCTTCGCGAGCGTCACTTCGACGCCGCACTTCTCGCAAATGACGCCGCGATGCTTCAGGCGCTTGTACTTGCCGCACAGGCACTCGTAGTCCTTCACCGGCCCGAAGATCTTCGCGCAGAAGAGACCGTCGCGCTCCGGCTTGAAGGTGCGATAGTTGATCGTCTCGGGCTTCTTCACTTCGCCGTACGACCACGACCGGATCTTCTCCGGCGACGCGAGGCCGATCTTGATCGCGTCGAATTCTTCTTCCTGGGTGACTTGCTTGAACAGATCGAGCAATGCCTTCATTGAACTCTCCGAGTTCCGCCGAGGCGACGATTCGCCCTGAGCGCATTTTCCAAGTAGTTGCCAATCGTCGGGCTTTGCCCGCGATTCACGGCTGACTCACTCGGCCGAAAGTAGGCTTTCACTTTCGGCCGCCTAGTCGCGGTCCATATCAACGTCTATCGCCAACGACCGAATCTCCTTGACGAGAACATTGAACGACTCCGGCATCCCCGCTTCGATCCGGTGCTCGCCCTTGACGATGTTCTCGTAGACCTTGGTTCGGCCGTTCACGTCGTCGGACTTGACCGTCAGCATCTCCTGCAGCGTGTACGCGGCGCCGTAGGCTTCGAGCGCCCACACTTCCATCTCGCCGAAGCGCTGGCCGCCGAACTGCGCCTTGCCGCCGAGCGGCTGCTGCGTGACGAGGCTGTACGGACCGGTCGAGCGTGCATGCATCTTGTCGTCGACGAGGTGGTGCAGCTTCAGCATGTGCATATAGCCGACGGTGACCGGCCGGTCGAACGGCTCGCCGATGCGCCCATCGAAGAGCTGCATTTGCCCGCTCGCCGACAATCCGGCGAGTTGCAGCATCGCCTTGATCTCGTCTTCGGTCGCGCCGTCGAACACCGGCGTCGCGAACGGAACGCCATCGGTCAGATGCCGCGCGAGTTGCTCGATCTCGTTGTCGTCGAGCGATGCGAGATTCTCGCGGCGCCCGGTGCCGTTGTAGATCTTCTCGAGGAACTTGCGCAGCTCCGCGCTCTTTCGCTCGGCCTTCAGCATCTCGTCGATGCGCGCGCCAAGACCCTTCGCCGCCCAGCCCAGGTGCACCTCGAGGATTTGGCCAACGTTCATCCGCGACGGCACACCGAGCGGATTCAGCACGATGTCGACCGGCGTTCCGTCCGCCATGTACGGCATGTCCTCGACCGGCACGATCTTCGACACGACGCCCTTGTTGCCGTGACGACCCGCCATCTTGTCGCCGGGCTGCAGGCGGCGCTTCACCGCGACGTAGACCTTGACCATCTTCTGCACGCCGGGCGGCAATTCGTCACCCTGTGTGAGCTTCTTCTTCTTCTGCTCGAACATCTGGTCGAATTGCACGCGAAGCGCTGCAAATGCTTCCTTGCTCGCCTCGAGCTGGCGCGCCGCGTCCTCCGCCGCGAGGCGGATGTCGAACCAGTCATGGCGCGGCACGCTGTCCAGATATTCCTTCGTGATCTTCGCGCCCTTCGCGATGCGCTTCGGACCGCCATTGACCACCTTGTTCATCAGCATCCGCTCGAGCCGCGCGTACTGGTCGTTCTCGACGATGCGCAACTGGTCATTCAAGTCCTTGCGATAGCTCTTGAGCTCTTCCTCGATGATCTGGGTCGCGCGCTTGTCGCGCTCGATGCCTTCGCGCGTGAAGACCTGCACGTCGATGACCGTGCCGGAAATGCCGGATGGAACGCGAAGCGACGTGTCCTTCACGTCCGACGCCTTCTCGCCGAAGATCGCGCGGAGAAGCTTCTCTTCCGGTGTCAGTTGCGTCTCGCCTTTCGGCGTCACCTTGCCGACGAGCACGTCGCCCGCTTCGACTTCGGCGCCGATGTAGACGATGCCGGCCTCGTCGAGACGCGAGAGCTGCGCTTCGCCGAGCGAGCTGATGTCGCGCGTGATCTCCTCCGGTCCGAGCTTCGTATCGCGCGCGGGGATCGACAGCTCCTCGATGTGGATCGACGTGTAGCGATCGTCGCCGACCACCTTCTCGCTGATCAGGATCGAGTCCTCGTAGTTGAAGCCGTTCCACGGCATGAACGCGACCAGCATGTTCTGGCCAAGGGCGAGCTCGCCCATGTCCGTCGACGCGCCGTCGGCGATCACGTCGCCCTTCGCGATCACGTCGCCGATCTTGACGAGCGGACGCTGATTGATGTTCGTGTTCTGGTTGCTGCGCTTGTACTTCGTCAGGTTGTAGATATCGACGCCGACTTCGCCCGCCGCCGTTTCGCTGTCGTTGACACGTACGACGATGCGGCTCGCATCGACGTAATCGACCTTGCCGCCGCGCCTCGCCATCACCGCCGTGCCGCTGTCGACGGCCGCCGTGCGCTCGACACCGGTGCCCACGAGCGGCTTCTCCGGACGCAAGCACGGCACCGCCTGCCGCTGCATGTTCGAGCCCATCAGCGCGCGGTTTGCGTCGTCGTGCTCGAGGAACGGGATCAGCGACGCGGCCACCGACACGATCTGCGCGGGCGCCACGTCCATGTACTGGATCTTGTCGCGCGTCGAGAGCATGAACTCGTTGCGATTGCGCGAGGACACGAGCTCGTCGGCGAGCATGCCCTTCTCGTCGATCTTCGCATTCGCCTGCGCGATCACGTACTGCCCTTCCTCGATCGCCGACAGGTAATGGATCTCGTCCGTCACCTTGCCGTTGACGACCTTGCGGTACGGCGTTTCGAGAAAGCCGTACTCGTTCGTACGCGCGTAGAGCGCGAGCGAGTTGATGAGGCCGATGTTCGGGCCTTCCGGCGTTTCGATCGGGCACACGCGACCGTAGTGCGTCGGATGCACGTCGCGTACCTCGAAGCCTGCGCGCTCGCGCGTGAGGCCGCCGGGACCGAGCGCCGAGACGCGCCGCTTGTGCGTGATCTCGGACAGCGGGTTCGTCTGGTCCATGAACTGCGACAACTGCGACGAGCCGAAGAACTCCTTGATCGCCGCCGAGATCGGCTTCGCGTTGATGAGATCGTGCGGCAGCAGGTTCTCGCTCTCGGCTTGCCCGAGACGCTCGCGCACCGCGCGCTCGACGCGCACGAGGCCCGAGCGGAACTGGTTCTCCGCGAGCTCGCCGACCGAGCGCACGCGACGATTGCCGAGGTGGTCGATATCGTCGACCTCGCCGCGGCCGTTACGCAATTCGACGAGGATCTTGATGACGGCGATGATGTCATCGTTCGTGAGCGTTCCGGGGCCCTTCAGTTCCTCGCGGCCGACGCGACGGTTGAACTTCATCCGGCCGACGGCGGAGAGGTCGTAACGCTCCTCGGCGAAGAAGAGACCGTGGAACAGCGCCTCGACGGCGTCCTCCGTCGGCGGCTCGCCCGGACGCATCATCCGATAGATCGCGACCTTCGCCGCGTATTGATCGGGGGTGTCGTCGGTGCGAAGCGTCTGCGAGATGAACGGACCCATGTCGAGGTCGTTCGTGTAGATCGTCTTGATCTCGCCGATGCCCGCGGCCGACAGCTTCGCGAGCAGGTCTTCCGTCACTTCGTCATTCGCCTTCGCCAGCATTTCGCCCGTGGACTTGTCGACGACGTTCGTCGCGAGCGAGCGGCCGACGACATAGTCGGCCGGCACCAGGATCCGCTTGACGCCTCCTTCCGAGAGCTCGCGCAGATTGCGCGCGGTGATCCGCTTGTCCTTGGCGACGATCACCTTGCCGTCCTTGCCGGCGATGTCGAAACGCGCCATCTCGCCGCGCAGCCGCTCCGGCACGAATTCGAGCTGAATGCCTTTCGCGGTCAGATGGAACGCATCGAACAGGAAGAACTCGCGCAGGATGTCCTCGTTCGTGAGGCCGATCGCCTTCAAAAGCGACGTGACCGGCATCTTGCGGCGGCGATCGACGCGGAAGAACAGGAAGTCCTTCGGATCGAATTCGAAGTCGAGCCACGACCCGCGATACGGAATGACGCGCGCGGAGAAGAGCAGCTTGCCCGACGAATGCGTCTTGCCGCGGTCGTGCTCGAAGAACACGCCCGGCGAGCGATGGAGCTGCGAGACGATGACGCGCTCGGTGCCGTTGATGATGAAGGAGCCGTTGTCGGTCATGAGCGGCATCTCGCCCATGTAGACCTCCTGCTCCTTCACTTCCTTGATCGTGTCCTTCGGTGCTTCGCGATCCATGATCACGAGGCGCACCTTGGCTCGAAGCGCCGAGCAGTAGGTCAGGCCGCGCTGCTGGCACTCGACGACGTCGAATGCAGGCGGCAGAAGCGAATAGCTGACGAACTCGAGCCTCGCGTTGCCCGAATGGCTCGAGATCGGAAAGATCGAAGTGAACGCGGCCTGCAGGCCTTCGTTCTTGCGCTCCATCGCGGGCGTATCGGCCTGCAGGAAGGCGCGGTAGGACGCGAGCTGCGTCTCGAGCAGGAACGGCACCTGCAGGACGCTCGCGCGCTTCGCAAAGCTCTTGCGAATGCGCTTCTTTTCAGTGAACGAGTACGGTGTAGCGTGAGTGGTCGCCATATTGGGATCGTCCAATCTCCGGGTCGGTGACTGCTGGTGGTGGCGTGGGGTCAGACTCGACTTTTCGCAGCCGGCCGCTGCGCAAAGTGCGCGACGAAAAGTCGAATCTGACCCCTGAACCTGACTGTCCGGGGGCATTGCGCCCCTGGCCTGGTGGCTGGCCGCTACCAGCCGCTGGCGGACGACGTCACCATTGCGGGCGACGTCCGACCAAACCCGTCTTCTGCAGTCGGTTCAGAAGACGAAGCGAAACGAGCTCTGTGAGTCTCGCTTTGCTTCAACCTCTGCCGATAAAAGCTACGAAGCCGCCGGCGCTTCGCACCGGCGGTGGAAAGCGGCTGCACGCCGCTTTCCCCTTCTCACGACCCCTCGGACCCTCGCTTCGCTCGGACAACCGAGGGATCGACTTTGTGCTTTCTATGCTTACTTCACTTCCACCTTGGCGCCGGCGTCTTCCAGCTTCTTCCTGGCCGCTTCGGCGTCGGCCTTCGGGATGCCTTCCTTGACGGGCTTCGGCGCCCCGTCGACCAGGTCCTTCGCTTCCTTGAGCCCGAGGCCCGTGATCTCGCGAACCGCCTTGATCACGTTGACCTTGTTCTCGCCGAACGAGGTCAGGATTACGTTGAACTCGGTCTTTTCTTCGGCGGCGGCGGCCGGGGCGGCGCCCGCGGCAGGTGCCGCAACCGCGACAGCGGCGGCGGCCGAAACGCCGAACTTGTCTTCCATCGCCTTGATGAGCTCGGACAGCTCGAGGACGCTCATCGATGCGATCTTGTCGAGGATTTCAGTTTGAACAGCGGCCATGCGACGCTCCTGACGTAACGAGTAGAGATGGGTATGCGGAGTTCAATAATCAAGCCGGTTTCGCATCCCGGACAGCGGCGAGGGTGCGGACGAACTTGCCCGGCACCTCGTTCATCGTCCGGACGAGCTTGGCGATGGGGGCCTGCATCGTGCCGACGAGCCTGGCCAGAAGCTCCTCGCGGGAGGGCAGCGCGGCGAGTGCCGCGATCTCCTGCGCGGACATGACCTGCCCGGGCATCGCGCCCCCGGCGATCACGAACTTCTCGTTGACCTTCGCGAAGTCGTTCAGCACCTTCGCGACGGCCACCGGATCGCGGCCGATCCCGTAGGCGAGCGGCCCGACCATGCGGTCGGACAGCTTCGCGAAGGGCGTATCGACCACCGCCCGGCGCACGAGCGTGTTCTTGACCACCCGGAAGTACACGCCCGAGGCGCGCGCCTTCGCGCGAAGCTGCGTCATTGCGGCCACCGGCAAGCCCCGGTTCTCCGCCATGACGATCGCTTGCGCGCCGGCGACCTCTTTCGCGACTTCCGCGACCACCGACTGCTTTTCCGATAGGTTGAGACTCATAGTCACCCTTGTCGTGGTACCGGTGACCTCACGTCCAGGAACGTCCCGTACGAGGGGCACCATCTGCGCCGGGTTTCAGCTGTCAGCTTTCAGCAATCAGATGTCAGCAACAGCATCTGCTGCCAAGCCGGCCAGTTTCGATTAAGTGTTATCCCCTGCGGTCTTTGACGGTCCGTGCAACGCGTTTACCGCGCCGCGCGTGCCCTCAAATCAGTTGTCAGTTGACAGTTGGCAGTTGACAGTTGGCAGTCGTCAGTAAACCAACCGCCCTCTTTGTATCTTTGCTGCGCCAAGCCGCGGGCCTTCTCTTGTGTGTTACGCGTTGGCCGCCGTTTGCGTAAGTCCCGCGGTATCCACCCGCACGCCGGCGCCCATCGTGCTCGACACGCTCACCTTGCGCAGGTACACACCCTTGATGCCCGCGGGCTTCGCCTTGTTGAGCGCGTCGATCAACGCCGTCAGATTCGTCTTCAACTGTTCCGGCGAAAACGACGCGCGACCGATCGTGCACTGGACGATGCCGGCCTTGTCGGTGCGATATTGCACCTGGCCGGCCTTCGCGTTCTTCACCGCCGTCGCGACATCGGCCGACACCGTGCCGACTTTCGGATTCGGCATCAGTCCGCGCGGACCGAGAATCTGGCCGAGCTGACCGACGACGCGCATCGCATCGGGCGAAGCGATCACGACGTCGAAGTCCATGAAGCCTTCCTTGATCCGCGCGGCGAGATCGTCGAAGCCGACGATGTCCGCGCCCGCGTCCTGCGCAATTTTCGCCTTGTCGCCCTGCGCGAACACGGCGACGCGCACCTTCTTCCCCGTGCCGGCCGGCAGCACGACCGAGCCGCGAACCGTCTGGTCGGACTTTTTCGCGTCGACGCCGAGGTTGACCGCGACATCGACCGATTCGTCGAACTTGGCGGTCGCCGTTTGCTTGACGAGTGCAAGCGCTTCGTCGACCGGATAGCTCTTCGCGCGGTTGATCTTGCCGCGCACCGCGTTCATGCGCTTCGACAGACGCGGAGCCTTCTGCTCGGCCATGATCACTTCACCCCTTCTACGGTGATGCCCATGCTGCGGGCGCTACCGGCAATCGTGCGCACGGCAGCGTCGAGATCGGCCGCCGTGAGATCGGGTTGCTTCGTCTTTGCGATCTCTTCAGCCTGCGCGCGCGTGAGCTTGCCCACTTTATCCGCGTTCGGCTTGCTGCTGCCCTTCTCGACCTTCGAGGCCTTCTTGATCAGCACTGTCGCCGGCGGCGTCTTCATCACGAACGTGAAGCTCTTGTCCGCGTAGGCGGTGATGATCACCGGGATCGGAAGGCCCGCTTCCACGCTTTGGGTCTGCGCGTTGAATGCCTTGCAGAACTCCATGATGTTCAAGCCGCGCTGGCCGAGCGCCGGGCCGATCGGCGGGCTCGGGTTCGCCTTGCCGGCCGGTACCTGCAGCTTGATGTAACCGACGACTTTCTTTGCCATAAGAACCTGTGCCGAGAATACGAAGAGCGTCTCACACGAACAGAGCATTTGCGCGACTTCGTCGCGATGCTCTGCTCGACTCTATGCTTTTTCCACCTGCGAGAAGTCGAGCTCCACCGGCGTCGACCGTCCGAAGATCGTTACCGACACACGCAGCTTGCTCTTCTCGTAATTCACGTCCTCGACGTTGCCGTGGAAGTCGGTGAACGGACCTTCCTTCACGCGCACCGCCTCGCCGAGCTCGAAGAGCACCTTCGGCCGCGGCTTCTCGACACCTTCCTGCACCTGGCGCAGGATGGCATCGACTTCCTTCTGGCTGATCGGCGTCGGCCGGTTCGCGGTGCCGCCAACGAAGCCCGTCACCTTCGGCGTGCTTTTTACGAGGTGCCACGTGTCGTCGGTCATCTCCATCTCCACGAGCACGTAACCCGGGAAGAACTTGCGTTCCGAGATCGCCTTCTGGCCGCCCTTCATCTCGACCACTTCCTCGACCGGCACGAGGATCTGTCCGAACTGATCCTGCAACTCCGAGCGTTTGATGCGATCAAGCAGCGTCCGCTGCACGCTCTTCTCGAATCCCGAGTAGGCATGCACGACGTACCATTTCTTGTCGGCCATCACTCGACCCGCCCCGTCACCATTTTCACGAGCCACGCGAGCGTGGAATCGACGGCGAACAGAAACAGCGCCAT
>Ga0070731_10003844_pt1 | contig 13282 bp, 13 predicted proteins | sample Coa_R1_2_FD_66448 | JGI IMG/M metagenome (GOLD analysis project Ga0070731, IMG submission 66448) | Surface soil microbial communities from Centralia Pennsylvania, which are recovering from an underground coalmine fire - Coalmine... | ecosystem: Environmental > Terrestrial > Soil > Unclassified ... | reverse complement strand
ACGTCGGAACCGGAAGTGCGCGCGATCGTGGATTTCATCGCGAAGCACCCGAATATCGGCGGCGGCATCAGCTTCCACACGCAAAGCGGCGTGATCCTGAGGCCCTTCTCGAGCGAGCCGGACGACAACATGCCCGCCGAGGACCTGTGGCTCTACAAGCTCTTCGGCAAGAAGGCGACCGAGATCACCGGGTACCCGAACATCTCCATCTTCCACGACTTCAAGTACCACCCGAAGCAGATCATCACCGGCGGCTTCGATTGGATCTACGAGCACCTGGGCCAGTTCTTCTGGACCGTGGAGATCTGGGCGCCACCGAAGGAAGGCGGCGTGGAGAACTATCATTTCATCGAGTGGTACCGCGAGCATCCGCCCGAAGACGACCTCAAGATGATCGCGTGGAGCGACAGGGAGCTGGGCGGGCAGGGCTACGTCGATTGGTATCCGTTCGACCATCCGCAGCTCGGACGCATCGAGCTGGGCGGATGGAACAAGCTCCAGGTGTTCCGCAATCCGCCGAAGCAGTACATGGAGCGCGAGGTGAAGCGCTTCCCCGGTTGGCTCACGTGGCAGGCGCTCACGCTGCCGCGCCTCGAAGTGTTCAAGGCGGAAGCGACCGCGCTCGGCGGCGACGCATGGCGCGTGCGGCTCGCCGTGCACAACACGGGTTACCTTCCGTCCTACGTGACCAAGCGCGCGCTCGAACGCAAGATCGCGCGCGGCGTCGTCTACGAGATCGAGCTTCCGGAAGGCGCCCGGCTCGCCGCGGGCAAGCCCCGGATCGAGGGCGGGCAGCTCGAGGGGCGTGCCAACCGGCCTACGCTGCAGGCGTTCCTGCCGAGCCCCGACATCACGGGCGATCGCGGCCAGTGCGAGTGGACGGTTCGGGCGCCCCGCGGCACCAAGGTCACGGTGAGCGCCCGGCACGATCGCGCGGGCCGTGTCTCGACCGAGCTCATCCTCGCCTGACGCCGCCGAAGTGCTACGCTAGTCCCGACACGCTATTCCACGGAGGCGCCCATGCCTTCGATCCGTCCCGCCGCCGTCGCGGGCTCGTTCTATCCCGGTGAGGCCGGCGCGCTCGCCGCCGAGGTCTCCTCGTACCTGGCCGAAGCCCCCGCCGCAGCCGCGGGCACGCGCGTGCCCAAGGCCATCATCGCGCCGCACGCGGGTTACATGTATTCGGGTCCGGTCGCCGCATCGATCTATTCGCGCCTCGCGCCGTTGCGCGGAAGGATCCGTCGCGTGGTGCTCGCAGGTCCCGCGCATCGTATGTACGTGGCGGGCGCGGCGATTCCGTCGTCACGCGCGTTCGCATCTCCGCTCGGCGACGTTCCGGTCGATGAAGCGGCCCTCGAGCTCGTTCGCGCGCTTCCGTTCGTCGAGGTGAACGACCGGGCCCACGCCCATGAGCACTCGCTCGAGGTGCATCTTCCATTCCTGCAGTCGGTGCTCGGCTCGTTCCGGTTGGTGCCTGTCGTCGTGGGCGACGCGTCGCCCGAGGAGATGGCGCGGCTGCTGGAGATGCTCTGGGGCGGGGCGGAGACGCTCGTGGTCGTGAGCTCCGACATGTCGCACTACCTCCCATACACATCGGCGCGCGGCCGCGACCGCAGGACCGCCGAAGCCATCGCGAACCTCGAGGCGAACGTCGTGCCCGAGGACGCCTGCGGCGCCGCGCCCATCAACGGCCTGCTGCGCGCGGCTCGCCGACGGGGACTGAGCAGCGAGATCGTGGATCTTCGAAACTCCGGCGATACAGCCGGCGGCCTCGATCGCGTCGTCGGCTATGGCGCTTTCGCATTCACCGAGCCCGATGCCTGAAAGCGACCGTGGCCGGGTTCTCCTCGGCATCGCGCGCGACGCGATCGCCGACCCGTCGGGGCCTCGCACGCCGCGCGACTGGGATCACGAGTGGCTGCGCGAGTGGGCCGCGACCTTCGTGACGCTTCGCGACGCCTCGGGAGACCTTCGCGGTTGCATCGGCACCGTGGATGCGCACCGGCCGCTGGGCGACGACGTCGCCCACAATGCGCACGCCGCCGCGTATCGCGACCCGCGTTTCGGCGCCGTGGATTCGCGTGAGCGCCCGACGCTGGGCGTGGAGGTCTCGGTGCTGACGCCGCGCGTCGCGCTCGTCGCGAAGAGCGAGGCCGAGGCGATCGCGAGCCTGCGCCCCGGCGAGGACGGCGTGGTCTTCGAGTATCGCGACCAGCACGCGACATTCCTGCCGCAGGTGTGGGAAAACCTGCCCGACGCGCTCGCGTTCCTCTCGGAGCTGCGCCGCAAGGCTCGCCTGCCGCCGCGCTTCTGGCACGACGACGTGCGTCTCTGGCGCTACCGCGTGGAGAAGCACGCATGAGCCATCCCGGCCGTTGGTGGCATCGCCTCGGCGACGGACGCATCCAGTGCGACCTGTGCCCGCGCGAATGCCGATTGCACGAGGGCCAACGCGGCGCGTGCTTCGTGCGCGCGCGCGAGAACGACGCGATGGTGCTCACGACGTACGGACGCTCGTCCGGATTCTGCGCCGATCCCATCGAGAAGAAGCCGCTGAACCAGTTCCTGCCGGGATCGGCCGTGCTTTCCTTCGGGACGGCCGGATGCAACCTGGCCTGCAAGTTCTGCCAGAACTGGGACATCTCGAAGTCGCGCGACATGGATCGCTTGATGGATTCGGCTTCGCCCGCGGCGATCGCGCAGGCCGCGGCCGAATCCGGTTGCCGCAGCGTCGCGTTCACCTACAACGATCCGGTGATCTTCGCCGAATACGCCATGGATGCCGCCGACGCGTGCCACGAGCGCGGCATCCTCACGGTCGCCGTGACCGCGGGCTACATCTCGCCGGAGCCGCGGCGCGAGTTCTACGCGAAGATGGACGCCGCCAACGTGGACCTGAAGGGCTTCACCGACGATTTCTACGTGAAGCTCACCGGGGCGAAGCTCGCGCCGGTCCTGGACACGCTCGCCTATCTGCGGCACGAGACCGGCGTCTGGTTCGAGATCACCACGCTGCTCATTCCGGGGCGCAACGATTCCGACGAGGAAATCCGCGCGGAGAGCCGATGGATCTTCCGCGAGCTCGGCCCCGACGTGCCGCTGCATTTCACCGCGTTCCATCCGGACTTCAAGATGACCGATCTGCCGCCGACTCCGGCCTCGACCTTGAAGCGCGCGCGGCGCATCGCGATGGACGAAGGCCTGCACTACGTCTACACGGGTAACGTCCACGACACCGAGGGCGGCACGACATTCTGTCCGTCATGCTCGGCCGCGCTCATCGTGCGCGACTGGTACCGCATCGAGGACTACCGCGTCACGCCCGAGGGCAAGTGTCCCGGTTGCGGGACGGCGATCGCGGGGCGATTCGAGGCGTTCGAGAAGAAGGGGCAGTTCGGCCGCAGGAGGATCGCCGTCGCGATCGGCGGCTAGCGGCTCCACTCCGGGTGCTGCTCATGCAGCTCCCGGTGCTGCTCGATCAGCACCTGGTAGAACGAGAGGCGCTCGGGGGAAATCTCGCCGCGCCGCGTCGCCGCGATCACCTCGCAGCCGGGTTCGCCGAGGTGCGCGCAATCGTTGAACTTGCACGTGCCGAGGAACGGGCGGAACTCGCGCATCGCCTCGCCGATCTGGTCCTCGGTGAGATGGAACAGGCCGAAGGACTGGAAGCCGGGCGTGTCGATGATCGCGGTGTCCCGATCGAGCCGGTAGAAGCGCGAGAAGGTCGTCGTGTGGGCGCCGGCGTCGAGCGACGCCGTGAGCTCGCCAACACGCGCCACGTCGGAGAGGACGAGCGCGTTCACGGTCTTCGACTTGCCCATGCCGCTTTGCCCCACGAGGAGCGTGAGCTTCTCCTCGAGGAAGGGTTTCAGCGGCTGCGCGGTATCGAACTTCGCCGACATGCTGATGATCGTGTAGCCGATCTTCTCGTAGCCCTTCAGGGCCTTCAGCGATTCGGCGTGCTCGGGAAGATCGCTCTTGTTGAGCGCGATGATCACGGGAAGCCGCGCAGCCTCGCAGGCCACGAGGGAGAGATTGAGGAACGCCTCGCTGAAGGGGGGCTTCGGCGCGAGCAGGATCACGACCTGGTCGACGTTGGCCGCGAGCGTCTTCTCGCGCCACTGGTCCGAGCGATAAAGGAGGTTGCGGCGCGTGCCGACGCGTTCGATGGAGCCCTGCGCCGAGCCCGTGAGCCGTATCTCGACGAAATCACCGCACGTCGCGTCCTGCTTCTTGCCCTTCCGCGTGCAGGCGACCTGGCGCTTGTCGGCGAGCTCGACCAGGAACTCGCGCCCGAAGTCCGCGATCACGCGGCCCTCGGAGACGACCTGCTGCTCCCGTTCGCGCCGGGTGGTCAATTCAGAGCTCGAACAGGGAGTCGAGCTTGGCGGCGCAGATGAAGTCGTTTTCCGAAAGGCCGTCGATCGCGTGCGTCACGTAGGAAACGCGGCATTCGCCCCACTTCACGACGAGGTCCGGGTGGTGATCCTCGCGGTGCGAGATCCAGGCGGCCGCGTTCACGAACGCCATGGTCTCGTAGTAGTTGGCGAATTTGTACGTCTTCGCGATCGCCTTGCCGTCGAGCGCCCAGCCCTGCAGGCCCTTCAGCATCGGGCGGACCTGCTCGGGCGTGAGGGGTGCCACGCCGCCTTCGCAGGGAACGCATTTCTTGCGCGCCAGTTCGTTCATGGATCTCTTCTAGCCGGGAAGGGGCGCCTCGGTGCCACGCTTCAGGTGGTCGATCCGCAGCGCCGCCGGGGGATGCGAATCATACACCAGCGAATGCAGCGGATCCGGCGTGAGCGTGGACGCGTTGTCGCGATAGAGCTTGGCGAGCGCGCTGCGCAGGTCGGCCGCGGAGGCGTGCTGCGCGGCGAATGCGTCGGCCTCGAATTCCTGGCGGCGCGCCATGAGGCTCGCCAGCGGCTGGAACGGGAACGTGAACACCGGGACGATGAGGGCGAAGCCCGCGAGCGCCACTCCGATGTGGCGATGCTCGAGGCCCAGCAGGTGGTAGAAGCCCGGCTCGCGGTAGAGCCAGCCCAGGATCGCGAGGAGCACGAAGGCGAGCGCGAAGCGCACCGCGAGCAGCCGCGGGATGTGGCCGCGGGCAAAATGCCCCAGCTCGTGCGCGAGGACCGCTTCGATCTCCGAGGGCGTGAGCCGCTCGATCAGCGTGTCGAAGAAGACGATGCGCTTGTTCACGCCGAAGCCGGTGAAGTACGCGTTGCCGTGGGCGGAGCGGCGCGAGCCGTCCATCACGAAGAGCCCCGACGAGTGGAAGCCGCAGCGTTCGATGAGGGCCTCGATGCGGCTGCGCAGGTTGCCTTCCTCCAGCGGCGTGAAGCGGTTGAAGAGCGGCGCGATCCATCGCGGGAAGATCGTGACCAGCGCGAGCGTGAAGAGGATCCACGCGAACCACGTGTAGAACCACCAGAAGGGCCCCGAGGCGTGCACGAACCAGAAGATGAGGAGGAGCAGCGGCGTTCCCAACGCGACCGAGAGCGCCGCGCCCTTGAAGAAATCGCGGACGAACAGTCCCGGGGTCGTGCGGTTGAAGCCGTAGCGCTCCTCGATCACGAAGGTGCGCCACGCGTCGAAGGGTAGCGCGAGGAGGGTCAGCACGATGGCGAGGCCGAAAACGGTCCCCAGGTCGTGCACGTAGCCTTCGCCCAGCAACGCGCGCGACGCACGCTCGATCGCCGCGAGGCCTCCCCCGATCGTGATGGCGAGCAACGCCACGCCGTCGATCGCGATTGTCTCGAGCAGCCCCGCGCGCTGCTTGTCGAGCGTGTAGCCGGCGGCCTTGCGGTGCGCTTCGAGCGGAATCAGCTCGACGAAGTCGGCGGGCACGTGGTCGCGGTTGAGCGTCACGTGCCGCATCTGGCGCACCGCGAGGAATATGCGCCAGGCGACCGCGGCGAGCGCGAAAGCGGCGAAGACAATCGGCAGGGAGGCGTAACTCATGACACAATCGTAGAGTGCCGCAGGACAAGACACCACTGGTCTGGATAGACATGGAGATGTCGGGACTCGTTCCCGACCGCGACCGCATTCTCGAGGTCGCGATGGTCGTGACCGACTCCGAGCTCAACACGGTCGCCGAAGCGCCGGTGTACGTGCTGCACCAATCCGACGAAGTGCTCGAAGCCATGGATTCCTGGAACAAGTCCACGCACGGCAAGTCGGGCCTCGTGGAAAAGGTCCGCGCGTCGACGCTCACGGAAGCCGAGGTCGAGGCGAAGCTCATCGAGTTCCTCAAGCCCCTCGTGGGCGAGCGCGTCGCGCCGCTCTGCGGCAACACGGTCCACCAGGACCGGCGCTTCATGGCACGCTACATGCCCGCGTTCGACAACTACCTGCACTACCGGATCGTGGATGTCTCGACACTGAAGGAGCTGGCGAAGCGCTGGAGGCCCGACGTGCTCGCGGGCGTCGCCAAGGAAGGCCGCCACGAAGCGCTTGCCGATGTCCACGAGTCGATCGAGGAGTTGAAGCACTACAGGCGCACGTTCCTGCGGGCGGACGAGAGCGCCTAGCAGCGTTCGCATCAGGCGCGCGCCCAATCGCGCGAGCGTTCCACCGCGCGCTTCCACACTGCGAGCCGCTCCGCCGCGGCGTCGCGTGAGAGGGCGGGATCGAAGACGCGATCGCGCGACCAGAGTGAAGCGATCTCCTCCTCGTCGGCCCAGAATCCCACCGCGAGACCTGCGAGGTACGCTGCGCCAAGCGCGGTCGTCTCGGTCACGCGGGGACGGACCACCGGAACGCCGAGCAGGTTCGCCTGCGTCTGCATGAGCAGGTTGCTCGCCGTGGCGCCGCCGTCGACGCGAAGCTCCGAGAGCGCGATGGAGCTATCGGCCGCCATCGCCTCGATCAGCTCCGCGCTCTGGAACGCGATCGCCTCGAGCGTGGCGCGCGCGAGATGCGCCTTCGTAGTGCCTCGCGTGAGGCCCACGATCGCGCCGCGTGCGTGCGGATCCCAATACGGCGCACCCAGGCCCGAGAGCGCGGGCACGAAGCAGACGCCGCCCGAGTCGGGAACGCTCGCCGCGAGCGCATCGATGTCGGCGGCCTTCGCGATGATGCCGAGCCCGTCGCGAAGCCACTGGATGGCAGCGCCCGCGATGAAGACGCTTCCCTCGAGCGCATACGATGTTCGGCCGCCGCGCGACCAGGCGACCGTGGCGAGCAGCCGATTGCGCGATACCGAAGGCTTGTCGCCCGTGTTCATGAGGAGGAAGCAACCGGTCCCGTAGGTGTTCTTCGCCATGCCGGCGCGATGGCACGCCTGGCCGAAGAGCGCGGCCTGCTGGTCGCCCGCGATTCCCGCGATCGGGATTCCCACGGGCAGCCCCTCACACTTTGTAACACCTGCCTTCGCGCTGGAGGGGACGATTTCCGGAAGCACGGCCCGCGGCACGCCGAGTAGGCCGAGCAGCTCATCGTCCCATTGGCCCGTGTGGATGTTGAAAAGCAGCGTGCGCGACGCGTTGCTCGGATCGGTGACGTGCCGCGTCCCCGACGAGAGGTTCCAGATGAGCCAGGAGTCGATCGTGCCGAAGGCAAGCTCGCCACGCTCCGCGCGGTCACGCGCGCCGGCGACGTTGTCGAGGAGCCACGCCAGCTTGGTGCCCGAGAAATATGCATCGAGCAGCAGCCCTGTTTTCTGCGTGAAGAGGGAATCTTTTCCAGCCTGTCGCAGAGCGTCACATCGGGACGCGGTACGTCGGTCCTGCCACACGATGGCGTTGGCGATGGGGCGCCCCGTCGCCCGCTCCCAGACGACAGTCGTCTCTCGCTGGTTGGTGATGCCGATGGCGGCGATGTCCGACGCCCCGAGGTTGGCCGCGGAGAGCGCCTGCGAGGCCACGTCGCGCTGCGTCCGCCAGATCTCCAGGGCGTCGTGCTCCACCCAGCCCGGCTGTGGAAAAATCTGGCGGAATTCTTGCTGTGCTGTTCCAAGGATGAGCCCGTCGCGCCCGAAGGCGATGGCCCGGGAGCTGGTGGTGCCTTGGTCTAGGGCGAGGACGGCCTTCATGTCATGCGCAAGCGATGCGCCTTTGGTTTCGCGGCGATGATACGTTAAGATTCAGATGATGAAGGGAATTGCAGGAGGGTTCCTTGGGATTACTAGACGATCTTAAGAAACAAGCGGATGCCCTGAAGGCTCAGGACACCGACCGCACGGAGAGCCTTCGCTCGACGGCGGTCGCGGTCGACCATGCCCTGCGCCGCACCTTCCTTTACCTGAACGACCTGGGCAAGCAGCTCAACGTCGTGCAGATGCCCAGTCCTTTCGCCTACGAGCTGCCCACCGTGGGCAGGATCGACGGCCTCGTCATCAAGGATTTCTTCTGCGATTTCCGCTCGAAGCACTTCATCGACAAGGACTACTACGGCGAGGTGCACATCGCCTATCGCTGCTGGTCCGACAAGGTGCTCACGATCAAGAAGGGCCCGGACGACATGGAGAAGTTCCGGGACCTGCTCTGGCAGTCGAACATCGAGCACAAGAGCGAGCAGTTCCGCAACGAGCGCAAGGTGATCACCCACGAGGTGTTCAAGGTCTCGTGTGATTTCCGCGTGCAGGGCAAGATCGAGGGCGACCACGAGTCGGGACGCCTGAAGATGGTCGTGAAGAACGTGGGCGGATTCTCGGTCGACCTGTACAACATCATGGGCGGCGAGATGAACGACCAGGCCGTCGAGGAGTTCGCGAAGTACTTCATCGGCCGGCCCAACCACTGGGTGGAGATCGCGAAGCGCTCGGTGCTGAACCAGCGCCCGACGCAGACGGTCGCGCCGAAACCGAAGCCCAAGGTCGAACCCACGTACGTGCAGGCTCCGAAGCCCGCGCCGGCGCCCGTGCCCGAAGAGAAGAAGGGCCTCTTCGGTTCGCTCAAGGGCATCATCAAGAAAGACTAGCGGCACTCCCGGACATGACGCGGCTCGCAGTGCTCGTGGGGACGCGCAAGGGACTGTTCGTGCTCGGCGCCGATCGCAAGCGCCGCTCCTGGACCATCGACGGGCCTCATTTCCTCGGGCAGGTCGTCAATCACGCGGTCCTCGATCCGCGCGACGGCCGCACGATTCTCGCCGCGGTGAAGGCGGGGCACCTGGGGCACACCGTGTACCGCTCGGAAGACTTCGGCCGGAGCTGGGAAGAATCGAAGACGCCGCCGGCGTTCGCCAGGGCTGCCGACGGCGCGAAGGGCGAGACCGTGAGCCACGTGTTCTGGCTCACGCCGGGTCCCGCGAAGGAAAAGGGGCGGTGGTATGCGGGCACGTCGCCCGCGGGCCTGTTCGTCTCCGACGACGGCGGACGCAACTGGTCGGGCGTGGACGGGTTCAACGCGCATCCCGACCGCCGCAAGTGGATCGGTCCGCCGGAGGACGCTCCGCCCGACGGCAACACGTTGCATTCGCTGAACGTCGATCCGTTCGACGCGAACCATCTCTACATCGGACTTTCCGCGGGCGGCGTGTTCGAGTCGCGCGACCGCGGCGGCACGTGGACGCCGCTCAACGCGGGCTGCGCGGGGTTCTTCCCGGATCCGGAAGCCGCCTACGGCCATGACCCGCACTGCGTCCGGGTCCATCCGAAATTCCGCGACGTCGTGTACCAGCAGAATCACTGCGGCATCTACAAGCTCGACCGGAAGGCGAATCGCTGGCATCGCATCGGCGACAACATGCCGAAGGACATCGGCGACATCGGCTTTCCGATGGTGCTGCATCCGCGCGACGCGAGCACCGCGTGGGTCTTCCCGATGGATGGCGGCACCGTGTGGCCGCGCATGCCCATCGGCGGCAAGCCCGCGGCGTACGTGACGCGCGATGCGGGCAAATCTTGGAAGCGGCAGGACGCGGGATTGCCGCCCGCGCAGGGCTGGTTCACCGTCAAGCGCCAGGCGATGACCTGCGACACGCTCGATCCCGTGGGACTTTACTTCGGCACCACGAGCGGCGAGGTCTGGACGAGCTTCGACGAAGGCGAATCGTGGCAATGCCTTTGCCTGCACCTTCCGCACATCTACAGCGTCGAGTCCGCGCTCGTGTCGTGAAAGTCCTGCTGCCGAGCCCGCTCGTGAGCTATACGTCGGGCAAGCGCGAGGTCGAAGCGAGCGGCGCGACGCTGGCCGAGCTCCTCTCGGATCTCGATCGGCAATACCCCGGAATCCGCTTCCGCGTCATCGACGAGCAGGACGCCGTGAGGCCGCATATCCGCTTCTTCGTGAATCGAAGCCTGGTGCGGTCGCTGGGAGTCGCGCTCGCCCCGGAGGACGAGGTCCTCGTTGTCGCTGCGCTGTCAGGCGGCTGATGTACCATGGGGCCGCTCATAATAGGGAGGGAGTCATGATCAGAATCCTCATCGCGGCCGCTGCGATGCTGATGGCGGCGTCGCAAGCCCAGGCCCAGACAGAGATCCAGTGGTGGCACTCGATGGGCGGCGCGCTCGGCGACAAGGTGAACGACCTCGCCAACAAATTCAACGCGAGCCAGAAGGACTACAAGATCGTGCCGGTCTTCAAGGGCACGTACCCCGAATCGATGACCGCCGCGATCGCGGCGTACCGCGCCGGCAACGCGCCGCACATCCTGCAGGTGTTCGAAGTCGGGACCGCGACGATGATGGCGGCCAAGGGCGCCATCGTTCCCGTGTACAAGCTCATGAAGGATGCCGACGAGCCGTTCGATCCGAAGGCCTACCTCGGACCGGTCTCGGGCTACTACACGGATGCGAAGGGCAACATGCTCTCGTTCCCGTTCAACAGCTCCACGGCGATCTTCTACTGGAACAAGGACGCGTTCAAGAAAGCGGGCCTCGACCCGAACAAGCCGCCGAAGACGTGGAAGGAATTCCTCGCCGACGTCGACAAGCTCCAGGCCTCGGGGCAGAGATGCGCGTACACGACGTCGTGGCCGTCGTGGGTGCACGTCGAGAACTTCGCGGCGTGGCACAACATCCCGATCGGCACGAAGGAAAACGGGATGGCCGGCCTCGATACGCAATTCACGTTCAACGATCCGCTGCACGTCCGCCAGGTCCAGATGCTGGGCGACCTCGCGAAGAAGGGCGCGTTCCAGTACGCAGGGCGCACCAACGAAGGCGGCGCCAAGTTCGCGAGCGGCGAGTGCGCGATGCTCACGGAGAGCACGGGCGGCCAGGCGAATGTCCGCCGCGACGCGAAGTTCGACTGGGCCGTCACCGAGATCCCGTACTGGGACGACGTGAAGGGCGCCCCGCAGAACGCGATCATCGGCGGGGCCTCGCTCTGGGTCATGGGCGGCAAGACCAACAACGCCTACAAGGGCGTCGCGAAGTTCTTCGCGTTCCTGTCGAAGCCCGAGATCCAGATGGAATGGCACACCGCGACCGGTTACGTGCCGATCACGTATGCGGCCTACGACCTCACGAAGAAATCCGGCTTCTACGACAAGAATCCCGGCGCCGAGGTCGCGATCAAGATGCTCACCAAGAAACCGCCCACCGCGAACTCGAAGGGCCTTCGCTTCGGCAACTACGTGCAGGGCCGCCAGGTGATCGAGGAAGAGATGGAAGCCGTGTTCTCGGGCAAGAAGGACGCGAAGACAGCGCTCGACGACGCGGTGCGCCGCGGCAACGAGATCCTGCGCAAGTTCGAGGCCGCCAACAAGTAAGCGGAAGGCGCGTTGGGACGGACTTGAGCCGTTCAACGCGCCGACAGCGCGATGGAAAAGCGGGTCGTCTTCCAGTCGAAGTGGCTGCCGTACGCCCTCGTGGCGCCGCAGATCGCGGTCACGGTGATCTTCTTCTTCTGGCCGGCGGCCCAGGCTGTCTATTACGCCTTCCTCGTGCAGGACCCGTTCGGCCAGTCGAGCACCTTCGTCTGGTTCCAGAATTTCACCGAGCTTTTCCACGACTCCACCTATCTCGAGTCGTTCAAGGTGACCGCGCTCTTCAGCGTGCTGGTGGCGGGCGCGGGCATCGCGATATCGCTGCTGCTCGCGGTGATGACGGAACGCGTGGTGCGCGGCGCCCTCATCTACAAGACGCTCCTCATCTGGCCGTACGCCGTCGCGCCCGCCGTGGCGGGCGTGTTGTGGGCTTTCCTCTTCGCCCCATCGATCGGCATCGTCGCCTATTGGCTTCGCGGCATGGGAGTCGACTGGAACTGGAACATAAAAGGCGACCAGGCCCTCGCGCTGGTTGTGATCGCGGCCACGTGGAAGCAGATCAGCTATAACGTGCTGTTCTTCATCGCCGGGCTGCAGTCGATCCCGCGATCGCTGCTCGAGGCGGCGGCCATCGACGGCGCCTCACCCTTGCGGCGTTTCTGGACCATCGTGTTCCCGCTCCTGTCGCCCACGACGTTCTTCCTGCTGGTGATCAACATCGTCTACGCGTTCTTCGACACTTTCGGCGTGATCGACGCCACCACGCAGGGCGGCCCGGCGCAGGCCACGCAGATCCTCGTCTACAAGGTCTACTTCGACGGCGTGAAGGCGGCAGACCTCGGCGGGTCGGCGGCGCAGTCGGTGGTCCTCATGATCATCGTGATCTCGCTCACGGTGGTGCAGTTCCGCTTCGTCGAGAAGAAGGTCCAGTACTGATGGTCGAGAACCGGCCGTTCGCCACGTTCATCGCGCACCTCACGCTCATCATCGGCGTGGTGATCGTGGCGTTCCCGCTCTACGTGACGTTCGTCGCCTCGACGCTCACCTACGACCAGATCATCACGGTTCCGATGCCGCTGCTTCCCGGCGACCAGCTCTTCGACAACTACGCGAAGGTGCTTGGCTCGGGATCGGACAAGGGCTCGCACGCCGCGGTGCTGCCGATGCTGCTCAACAGCTTCGTGATGGCGATGGGCGTCGCGCTCGGCAAGATCGCGATCTCGATCATCTCGGCCTTCGCGATCGTCTACTTCCGGTTTCCGCTGCGCAATTTCTTCTTCTGGATGATCTTCGTGACGCTGATGCTGCCGATCGAGGTGCGCATCATCCCGACCTTCAAGGTCGCCGCGGACCTGCACCTGCTGGATTCGTACGCGGGGCTCATCCTGCCGCTCATCGCGTCGGCCACGGCGACGTTCCTCTTCCGCCAGTTCTACCTCACGATTCCCGACGAGCTCGCGGAAGCCGCGCGCATCGACGGCGCCGGGCCGCTGCGCTTCTTCTGGGACGTGCTGCTCCCGCTGTCCAAGACCAACATCGCCGCGCTCTTCGTGATCCTCTTCATCCTCGGCTGGAACCAGTACCTGTGGCCGCTCCTCATCACGAGCGACGAGAGCATGTA
>Ga0070731_10003843_pt1 | contig 13285 bp, 12 predicted proteins | sample Coa_R1_2_FD_66448 | JGI IMG/M metagenome (GOLD analysis project Ga0070731, IMG submission 66448) | Surface soil microbial communities from Centralia Pennsylvania, which are recovering from an underground coalmine fire - Coalmine... | ecosystem: Environmental > Terrestrial > Soil > Unclassified ... | reverse complement strand
TGTGTGGGGCGGACACTCTTGTCCGCCGCCTTTGACGTTGATCCTGTTGATCTTAAAACTGACGTTTCGCCTTCGCCGTTCCGCTCTACCCCTACGTCGGTTGGATCTGCGAGTTCCCCCGCACATCATCGCTCAGGACGATAGCCTCGGCAATTTCCTTCATTGGTTTGCGCTTCTGCCGGCTCTGGCGTTGCAGCGCCAAATAAGCCTGCTCTTCATTCAGACCGAGATCGCGCTGCAGAATTCCCTTCGCGCGCTCAACCACTTTCCTGGTCTGTAATTGCTCGGCGAGCGTAGAGTTTGCCTCTTCCAGCCGCGCCAATTCCAGCTCCGCTCCCACGAGAAAGCCGACCGTCGAGATCATGCGAATCTCGCGCCGGCGGTATACATGATGCTGCCGATGCTGCAAATTAATCACGCCCACCACGCGTCCGCGGCACATCAGCGGAACCGAGAGGAACGCTTCGTAACTATCCTCAGGCAGCTCGTGAAAAAATTGAAAGCGGGGATCGTGCGACGCATCTTCCGGAATCGCCACCGGCTCGCGGTGCTCTGCCACCCATCCCGTAATGCCCTGTCCAACGCGGAGTTTCAGACGATTGACCGCTTCGGGATGCGGGTTCTTCGACGCACGCAGCACAAGTTCGTCGTCTTCCAGAATGTAAATCAGGCAGGAGTCGCACTTGACCAGCGCCGAAGCAAATTCGACAACGCGGCTCAGAACTTCTTGAAATCCGTCCGCCGTACCAAGGCGTTCGCTAATCTCGTGCAGTACGTCGACATGTGAGTCCTCGACCGATATTAAAGTGTCCATGCAATACATTATCGATCTTGTAGGGATTAAGTCTAATTCCAAATTTTGATAGGCGCGATAAAGGATTTCCTTGCAAATTGTTACTGAGGTTTAACATCCTTTTCGCGATTTGCGCATCGGATTGCAGACGGCTGTACCCCCGTTTGCTACTCCGCGAACGCAGCAGCTTTTCTTCGCACTCTTTGGGGTCAAAGTGTTTTGATTTTGGCCAGGGCGACCCGCGGCGAGGACATGGGGGAAAGCACTTTGAAGATCGACTAATAGAAGATCGCCGAAAAGCCTTAAACACAGGGGACACTGAGGAACAGAGGGGAGAAACCTCTGCGCTGATTTTCTATGTGCTCCTCAGTGTCCTCTGTGTTAAAGATTTTTAAGGTTTCCCATCCACATCCACAGTCTTGACCGGCAAGTCCCAATGCGAGTCAAGAATCTCAAACCGCCGCTGCTCCTCGCGCTGAAACGTCTCCTGGTCGGGATACATCTGCTTCTGCAGCGCGGCCTCGTCGAACGGCTCGTTGGCGACGGTCGCGTTCTTGAAAACAATGGTCACCCGAAAATCCCAGCGCCCGTCTTCGGTGGTGTGGTAACGCGGCTGGTCCACCCAAACTTTGACAATCCGCCCCATCTCGGACTCTTTCTTCAGAACTGGATAGTGATTCTTCTTGAACAGCTTCAGAAATTCGTCGGCGTGTCCCCACTTCGCTTTGTAGTAGTACTCCACGACGAACGGCTTGTCGGAAGCCGCGGGAGCCGACTGAGCGGTCGATACCATCGGTACAGCGATTAAGACCATGATTGTGAGCAGCATCAACGCAGTGAGAAGGCGGCGCATGAAATTCCTCCTGGGGCTGAATCTCTCTTACAGACCGCTAACAGCCGACGGCTGACTGCTGATTCTATTCCGCCAGTGATTCCACACAAACCACGCCACTCCGGCCACCAGCACGACTCCAATCACGGCGTCGAACTTGTGAAAATACTTTCCCAACTCGCGCCAGTTCTCACCGAGCTTCATCCCGAGATAGGCCAGGCCAAGACACCAGGGCCACGACCCCAGAAATGTGTAAATATGAAAACGTCCGCGCGGCATGCGCGCAATCCCGGCGGGTAGCGCAATGAACGTCCGGATCACTGGCAGCAATCGACCAATGAACACGGCGAGATATCCCCAACGCGCAAAAAACTGATCAGCCCAGTCGAGCTCGCGGCGTCCCATTAGAATCCATCGCCCATAGCGCTCGACCAGCGGACGCCCGCCGTAGCATCCAATCTCATAAGCCACCAGCGACCCCAGATTGCAGCCGATCGCGCCCGCCGTCGCCACCCACAGCAGTTTGAACGTTCCCTGGAACACGAGGTATCCGCCGAACGGCATGATCAATTCCGACGGCAACGGAATGCATGCCGACTCGATCGCCATGAGAATTGTGATCCCGGCATAGCCGGTAACTGCGATCACCTTACTGATGAAAACGAAGAGGACTGCAAGGAGTTTTTCAGTCATATGAAAACAGTTCTCCGATCGCGATTCTCGGTTCTCAGTAAGTGCCTATGGTTTCCGCTGAGAACTGAGAACCGCGACTGAGAACTTGTACTTCAGTCTAACGGAAATCCTCTGGATAGCCGACTTGTGACAACGGGCTGCGATTTTACTGAGAATCGAAAACGGAGAACATCTCCTAGAACGAGCTGTCCTGCGTAAAGGCGTAGCCGGGCAAAGTCGCGCCCTGAGGAGTCTTGCTGACCTTGATCCGCACTGTGGGCGCGTCGGGAGCGGTGATTCCAGCCGGACGCAGCATCGCGAATTGCGAAAACACTTCGTTGTAGACCTTGGTGACCAGATAATCCTGGCCATCGGCTTCGCTGCGCCATACCTGCCCGAGTTGGATAGAGCTGACTGCCACGGAAATCTTCCTGACTTTATTCGAAGTAACTCCAGACTACCGGGGTATTAGGAGGCGCGTCAATTCCAAGCTAGGTTACGGATGGCCATCCCGCGCTTTCTCCATTTGCCAGCTTGGTAAGCCGCCTCTGTTAAGATGTTGGCCCCAAGGAGCCTTGCATGCCTCGTGGTGTAGTTCCCCGCCAACCCGCCCGCACCGGCCGCCAGGACAAAGTCGGCAAGAAAGTCGCGGGTAGCAAGAATGCTCATGTGGAAAATGCCCGTGTGGGGACGGACGCATTCGCCCGTCCAGCCCCCAAGGGGCGCCAGAAGCCCAAGTCGAAGACCGCATCAGTTTCCGCTGGCAAAATAAAAGGCTACAACCCGATAGCCCCCGAGCGAGTCGCAGAAATCCTGGCCCGCCTCGATCAACTCTACCCCGATGTCACCTGCGCCCTGACTCATGCCAGCGCTTGGGAGCTGGTAGTCGCCACAATCCTCTCCGCCCAATCTACCGACGTGAACGTAAACCGAGTCACGCCCGAACTCTTCCGCAAATATCCCACAGTCCAAGACTTCGCCGCGCTCACTCCCGAACAACTCGAGCCCGACGTCCGCTCCACCGGATTCTTCCGCAATAAATCGAAATCAGTCGTAGGCGCCGCAAAAAAGATCGTTGCCGACTTCGGCGGCCGGGTCCCCAACGACATGGAAAAGCTGCTCACCCTCCCCGGCGTCGCCCGCAAAACCGCAAATGTCGTGCTGGGATCATTTTTCAAAATAGCCGAAGGCGTGGTCGTCGATACTCATGTTCACCGCATCTCGCGCCGTCTTGAACTGACCACGCAGAACGAACCCGTGAAGATCGAGCAAGACCTGATGAAGGTTATCCCACGCGAGAAGTGGATCCTGTTCTCTCACCAAATCATCTGGCACGGCCGCAAACTCTGCATCGCCCGCAAACCGAAGTGCGCCGAGTGCGCCCTGGAAAATATCTGCCACGCCGGGGACAAAACATGGAGCACCGTGGACATGCATCCCGACGCGAAAGTGTAGGTTGCCGCTTCAAGTCCCCCGCTCCTTGTCATCCTGAGCAAAGCGAAGAGCCTGCCCTGAGCTTGTCGAAGGGACCTATGCAATCTTTCTGGCCAAAGTTCGAGACCTATTCCGCTCTCATCTCACCTAACACTGGAATCCTCAACCCACGAAGTCGAAGCACCTTCGGAGGTGCCTGAGTAAATACCACGACCTCGTTCTTCCCTTTTCGCAGCCATGGCGCTGGAACGTACAAAGTCTGCTGTGGGCCTAGGTTCCAGAAGCGTCCGAGGGCATGACCGTTAATCCAGACGGCACCCTTGCCCCAGCCGCGCGTGTCCAGAAAAGTGTCGCCCGTGTCGTGAAGTTCGAATTGGCCGCGATAAAACGCGGGGCTAGACGATGCGTCGCCGTTCGATTTCGAAAACTGCAGCTTCGACAGATCGTCCATTGGTAACAGAAAAACTTGCCAGCCCGTCAGTTCCCTGCCCACAAGCGTCACCGCGCCATTGATTCCCTGCCGCTCTTTTCGCAACTCGGTGGTGAAATTGATGCGACCCGTACCCTCGACCAGAATGTCCAGAGTTGAATTTGCGGCGGCATCAATCCGCAGCCGATCCTGCTTCTTTCTGCGGTCGAGCGTTCCAGCAAGCTTGCCGTTGACGAAGACGCGAGCGTAGCTGCGCATCTCGCTGACTATCAGCTCGCCCGAGACGACCGCTTTGATTTTCGTGCGATACAAAACATATCCGTAGGACTGGCCAAACGCCTCCATGCTCCGGAGATGCTCGATGCTGATCGGCGTTGGCAGATTCGCCCACAGCGGCGCGTTCTCTGCTAATTCGAATTCCGGCACATCGATCACCGGCAACGCAGCAGGCGGGTCGGGAAACTTCACTCCCGCGCGATGTTTCGCAATCACGTCGCGAAATGCTAAATATTTCTTCGTCAGTGCGCCCGACTCGCTCACCGGAGCGTCATAGTCATAGCTGGTCACATCCGGCTCGTATGCTTTCTGCCAGTTTGCTCCATTCATGAATCCGAAACTCGTTCCCCCGTGAAACATGTAGAGGTTGATCGAGTATCCCTGACTCAGAATCCAATCCAGTTCCTCCGCCTGCTGTTTGACGTCAGTGTCGTGATGTTTTTCGCCCCAGTGATCGAACCACCCCGCCCAATACTCTCCGCTCATCATCGGGCGGCCGGGACGAAACTTCTGCAGCTTCGCAAATTCCCCTTTCGCATCGCCCGGACCGAAGTTGACGACCGCATGAATGTCGGGCAGCGTTCCCGCTGGCAACTGGCTGCCTCCATCGGCGGTGTAGAGCAGCACCTCGCCCAGGCCAGCGTCTCGCAACGACGCAAGAATGCGTCTCAAATATTGCTTGTCACCTTCGGCAGGCTTGCCAAACGAACCGTACTCGTTCTCTACCTGCACAGCGATGATCGGTCCGCCGCGCGTAAGTTGCAGCGGCGCGACTTCTTTGCCCAATCGTTTGAGCCAACGCTCCGCCGGACCCAGGAACTTTTCGTCGGCGCTGCGCAACCGAATGTCAGGGTCCGCCAACAGCCATGCGGGCAGGCCGCCCAGGTCCCATTCGGCACACGCATATGGCCCCGGCCGCAGGATGACGTAGAGGCCTTCCTTCTGCGCCATCCGAACAAATGCCGCAACATCGAGCATCCCGCCGAAGTCGTACACGCCGGGCTTTGGCTCGTGCGCATTCCAGAAGACATAGGTCGAAATGGTATTCAGCCCCATCGCCCGTGCCTTCTTGAGGCGATCGCGCCAGTACTCGCGCGGAATACGCTCGTAGTGCAACTCGCCGGAAATAATCTGGAACGGCTTGCCATCGAGCGCAAAATGATCACCTTCAATTGCGATGTGATGCGTAGAGGATGGAACGTTTTGTGCAGCGGCGGCCGCGAGCGCTGCGAGCATGAGCATAGCGCTCAGAAGAAACATAACGAGAGAGCGGCGAACGGTAGGAGTATTCATGGATTCGGCAAACTGAACGGCGCTGACAGACGAGAAAGAGCCTCTGCTAGACTCTCTTTTTTACCTTACATTGAGGTTTCGTGCCATGCGCCGCTGCGCGCTCTTTGCTATCGTCATACTCATGAGTTCTGTGGTCGAAGCTGCCGCCCAAGCCTTGCCGGTACCCCAAGCCGTCACAGATGCAACGAAGATTTCCTCCAAGCCCAACGCGCAGATCGAACCGCGCGGCCTGACGATTGAGAAGCTCTACATGACGCGCCAGGTCGGACGTGCGACGTGGTCGCCCGACGGTAAGAGCATCGCCTTCGTCTCCAACATCAGCGGACGAAATAATCTGTGGCTCGTCCCCTCCGAGGGCGGATGGCCGATACAGCTCACGGTTAGCGATCAGCGCCAGACCGCGCCCGCGTGGTCTCCGGACGGAAAATGGATCGCCTACCAGTCCGATTACGACGGCGACGAGCAGTGGGATATTTTTCTGGTGTCGCCTAAAACCGGCAAAGTCGTAAACCTCACGCAGACCCGCGAGATCGCCGAACTGAATCCGACGTGGTCACCGGACGGGCGCTATCTGGCGTATGAGGTCAAACCCAAAACATCAGCCGCCTTCGAGATCGACATCTACGACATGGTGATGCGCGAGGTAAAGCACCTCACGACGGGCACGCCTCAGGATAAGAGCAATACAAATCCGATCTGGTCGAAGGATGGGGCTTACATCGTTTACACGCAGGAGCAGGCGAAAGGGACAGACTCGAACATTTTTATCGCTCAGGTTGCCACAGGCAAGAGAACGCTGCTCACGCCTCATGAAGGTGAGCAACGCTACTTCGCGAATGACGTTTCTTCGCTCCGCATGGCCGACGCCCAGACAGTACTGATCACGTCCAATGCAGAAAATGGGTACGACAATATTGGGCTTCTCTTGGTCGGCACCAGGGGCGACCCTCAGCCGGGCAGCGTCAACAGCATCAAATGGCTCACGCACGACAAATGGGAAATCCGTGGCGGCGAGTTTTCCCCTGACGGCAAGCACCTCACTTTCAGCGCCAACGTGGATGGCAATGAAGACATTTATCTTCATGACTTCGCCACGGGCAAATCGACGGCTCTGCCCATCCCCAGAGGCGTGAACGAAATAGTCGGCGGAAATTCCGCTTTCACCAAAGACGGTACTCGCCTGCTCTATAACCATAACGGCCCAACTGCACCTGGCGATCTCTGGGTTTACGCACTCGCCACCGGCAAGTCGCATCAAGTCACGCATTCGCTCGTCGCCGGCGTGCGTTCGGAAGACATGGTCGAGCCGTATCTGGTGCACTATCCCAGCCGCGACGGCAAGTGGACCATCTCGGCATTTCTTTATGTCCCCTTCAACATGGCGCGCAACGGGCAGAATGCGGCGATCGTCTACATTCACGGCGGGCCCAAGTCGCAGACCGTGAATTCTTTCAACCGCTTCGTGCAGTTCGCAGCCAATCAGGGATACATGGTGCTTGCGCCCAACTATCGCGGCTCGACCGGATACGGCAAGGAATTTCAGCAGGCCAACCTGTTCGACATGGGCGGCGGCGATTTGCAGGACGTACTGGCGGGCGTCGACTGGATCAAACAAACTGGCCACCTTGATCCGAAGAAGATCGCCGTCATGGGCGGAAGCTATGGTGGTTACCTCAGCATGATGGCCGTGACCAAGGCGCCGGATATATGGGCCGCGGGCGTGCCCATTGTGCCGTTCGTGAACTGGTTCACTGAAATCGAAAATGAAGATCCCGTGCTGCAGCAGTCCGATCTCGCAACCATGGGCGATGTGGTGAAGAACAAGGCGCTTTACGAAGATCGCTCGCCTATCAACTTCATCGATCAGATCAAGGCGCCGCTACTGCTGTTGGCGGGAGGACACGACCCGCGCTGTCCAAAATCGGAGACGCAGCAAGTGGTCGATGCCATCAAGAAGCGTGGTGGCACCGTCGACTACAAAATCTATGAGAACGAAGGCCACGGCTTCGCCAAGGTCGAGAATCAGATCGACGCCTACAAGCGTGTCGCGGACTTCCTGCTGGCGCACGTCGTCCCGGCGGATTGCAGTTGCTCGGTGACGGAATAGCTATACGCTGATTCTGTACGTACATTTCTGTACGCTATTTACGTAAGTAATTTTATCAATAACTTACAGCTAAGTTGCTGATTTAAATAAGAGCGCCCATCACTGGCAGGCGATTTCAGAAGCAGCATTGCGCGGATGACCTTCGGGGTCGTGGCGGGTGTCGATCGTCGCCGAAAGGGCCTGAAAAGCTCAGCAAATGGCATCCTGGGCGACAACTGCGCCGCCGATATGCAAGACAGGCCTCCTGTCGATTCCCTGTATTGTCAATAACTTAACGCTATGGGGTTGATAGCAGACGACTTGAAAAGGAGCCGCAGAGTATCGTGCCGGGCCGCCACCACTTTTCAATCACTTAGCTCTAAGCTCTTGATTCTGCCCGAGCCGCTACTGCCCGAACGATAGCCTCGACTAGTCCCGGGATGGTGTACTCCTTCGCCGAGATATCGACCGGCAGTCCAACCCCTCGCAGCGTGGCGGAAGTGACAGGGCCAATCGATGCCATCAGTATCCCATCGAGTCGGATGTGCCGCATACCAGAGTGGCGCGGGCGCCCTCGCCCTCGCACTGCCGACAGAGACCTCCCTGCCGCGCGAGCGCCAAGCAGTTCAACAAAGTTGCGTACCGTTGAAGAACTGGTAAACGTAACCACATGCGGACGACGATTCTTAAGCGCCGCCCGTAGTCTATGGCGCGAACTTTGCGGCACCACGGTTTCGTAGGCTTCGACGACATCCACGTGCGCGCCAGCCTTGCGCAGTTCAGTCGGAATCACGTCGCGCGCGATCTTCGCACGCACCAGCAGCACGCGTTTGCCGTTCACTTTACTCTTGAGGCTGCGCACGACGGATTCAGCCACGTATTCTTTGGGGACGACATCGACCTTCGCCCCGCGCTGTTCGATGGCTTTCTTTGTAGCGGGGCCGATGGCGGCGATGTGCGGTCCCCCAGCGGCTAAAGCCGTGTGTGATTTTGTTGGCTTTATCGCGCGACTGAAGCCGCGCCCTTCCAGTTTTTTTTCCCAACAAGTCAGGTGCAGTTTGTCAATGCGCTCCCACATCGCTTCGACACCGTTCACACTCGTGAAAATCAGCCAGTCATAGGTAGCGAGGTTCTTCAATGTGGCATCGAGCGGCTTGAACGATTTGGGTTTGCGGATCTCGATGAATGGGATTTCGACTACCTGCGCGCCGCGCTTGCGGAGTTCAGCGGAGAGGACTCCGGCCTGATGTTTGGCACGGCCCACCAGGACGCGGATCCCCTTCAATGGCTTGGTTGCTGGTTTGGACTTCTTGCTCATGGTTAGACTTGGCGGACAAGAGTGTCCCCCCCACATGACCTACTTCGATTCCTTCTTTACGCCCAGGCCCTGCTCTTGCATCAGGCGTGAGACGCCGGAGATGGCCGTGTCGTCGGCCTTCCCGAGCGAACTGATCACGTTGGTCTGTTCTTCTTTGGTTCGATTCTGGCTGAGTTTGAATTTGGCTTCGATTTTTATGACCGCGATTTCAAAGCCGACGATGTGGCTGAGCATGCGTTCGCGGTAGGTTTCGTTCAGGCTTCCCCACTGTTCGGCGTAGGCGGGCTCGAAGGTTCCGATGAGTTGGTGGAGCACACCCTGCAACTCCTGTGGAGACGCGAACACGCGGGCGTTGCCGTATGCGTGCACGGCTCCATAATTCCAGGTCGGAACATTTTCACGGGTGGTGTAGTTCGAGGCGGAGACGTACGCGTGCGGGCCGTGAAAAATTGTCAGGCAGTTTGGATTCTGTTCGAGATAACGCCAGTGCGGATTCGCCTTGGCCACGTGGCCGCGGATGACGAGATGTTCCGGCGACTCGGACACGAACGCTGGCAGGTGCGTGGCGAAGGGGCCATCGTCCGTTGACGAGATCAGGATCGCGAATGGATTCGTCTTCATGAACGCGATTGCATCTGCGTTTTCGTGCACGCGGAAATGTTCGGGGATATACATGAAGCTTTTCTTTCGCCCCTCTGGGGCTCGGTTCCTGAACGCCCGGTCGCTCCCACAGCTTACGCTGTGGGCTGTATTCTTTCGCCGCTTCGCGGCTAGACCGGCGGCGGCTGGATTGATCCCTGGTCGCTCCGCACTGCGCCTTTCTTGCGCACGTGCAGAAGCTTCTCCACTCTGGCCACGACTTCGCCTGACTCGTCTCTCACTTCCACTTGAAACGTCGGCTCGTATTTTGGCAACGTCTTTAGCTTCTCACGAATGTCGTTGAGTTGCGCGTCGGACAGGCGAAATTCGGCGCGGACCGTGCCCGTCCCCGGCTTACGGTAGCGGATGCTGGCCGCTTTGTCCCAGACAATGTAATCGCGGCCGAGATTTGCCATCACCATGAGCATATAGAAAGCGTCGGTCAGGGCAAAGAGCGATCCGCCGAAATGTGTGCCGACGTAGTTGGCATTCCACCAGCGCAGCTTCATCTCCACGTCGACGGCTTTCATGTCGGGAGCGATGCGCGTGACGCGAATTCCGGCGCCGAGAAATGGTGGCCAGAGGTTGATCCAGCGGCGCAGTGCGTGCGAGGACTTGGTGCCACCGAGAAGTTGGAGCAGGACGTTGCGGCTCATGATTCGCAATCAGGGTTGCGGCGGGACGGCGAGGCCGCGACTGTACACGGCCGCGAGAATTTCGTCTCCGCCGCGGGCGAGCAAGATGGCTCCGGCTGCGCTTCCGAGTGTTTCGGCGTCTTCAATCTTCCCGTCGCGGGAGTCGCGGAGGATTCTCGACCCATCGGGATCGGCGACTATGGATTCGAGGTGGAGGACCGCCCCAGCGGCTGAAGCCGTATCTTTCTTTTCGCTTACGGCACGACCGAAGTCGTGCCCTTCCCAGTTCTTTTTCGGGCGAACTTCAGCGAAGGCGCCGATCGGGACCTGGCAGCCTCCGCCGAGACTGTTGAGAAGGGCGCGTTCGCAGGTGGTGGCGGCGCGGGCGTTGGCGTCGTTCAAGAAAGCGAGGAGCTCGCCCATCTTGGCGTCGCCCTGGCGGATTTCGATGCCGAGTGCACCCTGGCCGGCTGCGGGACACATGATTTCGACTGGGATGATTTGTTTGACGAGGTCGGTCTTGCCGAGGCGCTTCAGTCCGGCGGAGGCTAGGATGATGGCGTCGTATTCTCCTTGTTCGAGCTTGCGCAGGCGGGTGTCAACATTGCCGCGCAGGGGGTGAATATCGAGGTCGGGGCGGATGGCTTTGAGCTGCGCCTGCCGGCGCAGGCTGCTGGTGCCGACACGCGCGCCCTGGGGCAATTCTTGAAAGCTTGCATAGTGGCGCGAACAGAATGCATCGCGTGCGTCTTCTCGTCTCGTTATTGCTGCGATTTCGAATCCGGGGGCAAGTTCGGTGGGGAGATCTTTCAAGGAATGCACGGCGAGATCGACGCGGCCTGCGGCAAGGGCTTCTTCGATTTCTTTGGTAAAAATTCCCTTGCCAAGTCCGCCTTTGGTGCCGACCATGGCGAGGGGGACCTCGGTGATTTTGTCGCCAGTGGTGTGGATGATTTCAATTTCGATGTCATGGCCGCGAGCGCGGAGGAGCGCGGAGATGTGATTGGCTTGCCAGAGGGCGAGTTGGGAGCCGCGGGAGCCTATGCGGAGTTTAGACATGTGGGTAGACCGTAGGCAGGATATCGCATAAAAGCGAAAGGCGGCTGGTCAGGCCGCCGAAGTACTATACTAGACCGCGCTTGAGGGAATTAAAAATACCATTTGGATGGAGCGCGAGTCAACGAGGTTGGTAGTGGCTTAGTTTAAATTCATCCACTACCACGAGGTTTTGCGACTTGAAGTCAGCACTCTAAATCTTCTCCCACTCAATCGGTTGAAGTCCGTGTTTTATCAGGTATCGATTGGCTTTTTTAAAATGGCCGCAGCCGAGGAAGCCGCGGCGAGCTGAGAACCCCGACGGGTGCGACGTTTTCAGTACCTTATGTTTTTTGCTGGTGATCAGTGCGCCTTTTTTCTGCGCGTATCGACCCCAGAGCAAAAAGACGACGGGCTGGGGCCTTTCGTTGACAGCACGGATAATGGCGCTGGTGAATTTCTCCCAGCCCTTGCGCCGGTGCGAGCCGGCTTTGTCCTTCCGCACGGTCAGAGTAACGTTCAGCAGCAATACCCCTTGCGCCGCCCACTTCGTCAGGTCGCCGTGGCGCGGCATCTCGACACGGCAATCTCTTTTGATCTCTTTGTAGATATTGCGAAGGCTCGGTGGGATTTTGATGTCCTTGGGGACCGAGAAGCAAAGGCCATGCGCCTGCCCCTCGCCGTGATACGGATCCTGGCCGATGATCACCACTTTAACGTCGTCGAATGCGGTGGAGTTGAGGGCGTTGAAGATTTCTTCATCTTTGGGATAGGTGGTGTGTCCGGCGGCGTTCTCCTGCTGCAGGAATTGTTCGAGCTTCGCCATGTGCTGTTCGAACTCGACGCACGTCTCGAATTCGCGGCTGATGACGTCGCGCCAATTTTTCTTGAGCCTGCTCGATAGCGTCGTCATCGCGGCGTATGATCGCGTCGTCCTGTTGCACAGGGAGAAACTCCTCGCATTGCCGGCGGCAGTACGGGCTCATAGGGATCCTTCGACTGCGTCTGGCGACTCGCTTCGCTCCTCGCCAGACTTCGCTCAGGATGACAGAGGTTGAGTGCGGTGCAGAGAGGCGAGAGCATCGGATCCGACGCGGCATTCACGGGCGCAGCCCTACTTCGTTTTTCTTTTCTGGCGCTTCTTTCTCTTTGTCGTGCAGGTTGAACAAACGGCGAACTACGTCGACTACCGTTGTGGCCTCCGATTCTTTCGCGGCCGTTTTCAGCGTGGTGATCGGGGTGTGCATGACTTTGTTGATGATGCCGCGGGTCAGGGCTTCGAGCGCGATCTCTTGTTCGGGAGTCAACTGGCCCATGCGGCCTCGGACGCGGTCGATTTCGGCTTGGCGGATGGTTTCGAGATGATCTTGCAAGCTCACGATCGTGGGTACTACGTCGAGCGTGTTCAGTCTGGCTTCGAAGCGTTCGACTTCGCTGGCGATGATGGCTTCGGCGAGTTCGGCCTCTTTGCGGCGGTCGGCGACGTGGCTGGTGACGGCCTGTTGCAGGTCGTCGATGTCGTAGGTGAAGATGCCACTGAGCTTGCCCATCTCGGGGGCAACGTCGCGCGGGACGGCGATGTCGATGAAGAACATCGGGCGATTCTTGCGGCGTGAGAGAAACTGCTCTCCATGTTCGCGGCGAAAGATGGCGTTAGGCGAGCCGGTGGACGTGATGACGATGTCGGCGCGATCGCAAGATGAATAAAGATCGTCGAACTTGATGGCCTGACCGTTGAACTTGTGTGCCAGTCCCACGGCGCGCTCGTAGGTGCGGTTGGAGACGAAGATCGAGGCGCAGCCGTGAGCCATGAGATGGCGGGCAGCGAGTTCGCTCATCTTT
>Ga0070731_10003842_pt1 | contig 13288 bp, 13 predicted proteins | sample Coa_R1_2_FD_66448 | JGI IMG/M metagenome (GOLD analysis project Ga0070731, IMG submission 66448) | Surface soil microbial communities from Centralia Pennsylvania, which are recovering from an underground coalmine fire - Coalmine... | ecosystem: Environmental > Terrestrial > Soil > Unclassified ... | reverse complement strand
CGCAAGAAGCGGCCCTCGACCTCGAAAGGAGGCATGGCAGGTGGATCTTTCGCCGATTACCGTTTACGCCGACGGCCGGTTCCAACGCTACGACGAGGCAAAGGTTGGCCTCCTCACCCACGGGCTTCAGTACGGAACCGGCTGCTTTGAGGGAATTCGCGGTTACTGGTCGCCGGAGGAGCGCGAGCTCTTCCTGATCTTGATCCGGGATCATTTCGAGCGTCTCGCTACTTCGTCGAAGATTCTCACGATGCAGCTTCCCCATACGGTCGACGAGCTCGTCGAAATCACGGTCGAGCTCTGCTTACGGAATCGTTACGAAACCAACGTCTACATTCGGCCGTTTTCGTATAAGGCCGCCGAAGACGTCGGCGTGCGACTCCACAACGTGCCTGACGCCTTCGCGATCGTGCCAATTCCGTTCGTCCATTACGTCGATCCGAATCGCGCCCTCGACGTCTGCGTCAGCTCGTGGCGGCGGGCTGACGATACAATGGCGCCGCCGCGGGCAAAGATCACCGGACTCTACGTCAACTCGGCGCTTGCGAAGAGCGAAGCCGTGCAAAACGGTTACGACGAAGCAGTTCTGCTTTCGCATGACGGACACGTTGCGGAGGGCTCGGCCGAGAACATCTTCTTGGTTCGGCGCGGCGTGCTCTATACGCCCGATCCGTCGCAGAACGTCCTCGAAGGCGTCACGCGCCGCGCGATCATCGACATCGCGCGCGACGAACTCGGCGTTGCCACCATCGAGCGCTCGATCGATCGCGGCGAGCTTTACGCGGCCGACGAAGCCTTCTTCACCGGCACGGCCGTTGGGATTTGCCCGATTGGATCGATCGATCGGCGCCGAGTTGGGGACGGCACCGCCGGTCCGATCACGCAGCGGCTGCGCGCGTTCTACGAGCGCATCGTGAATGGTCGCGAGCCGCGCTACGAATCGTGGCTGACGCGCATCTACGCCGATGCGAAGGTCAGCGCCTAACCCCGTCTAATCCTGGCTGCGGCGTCGGCGCGTCGTCGACGCCGCCGGCGGGAGCGCCGGGTTGCGTCTCGGTAGATGCGTCGCCTTGCGTGTCGCCGGGAGCGGTGGTTGTGGGCTGATTGCCGCTCCAGTAGCCGGCGTCGGGCGAGGTCATCGCGCTGCTGCTTTGCGGCTCCGCTGCTTGCCGCCACTGCGCAAACCGAAGCTCGTCGTTATAGGTGATCCGCGAAACCGAACGGATAAACGAGCGGCCGAGGTCGGCTGACGGAAGCGCGGTCGTCATAACCGCGATCACATACGGCGCATCGCTGGCAAAGACGATGCCGGCGTCATTGAGCGTGTCGTTCAGCGAGCCGGTCTTGTGCGCGATCAGCACGTCGGGCGGCAGCGGTTCCGGAAGCAACGTATTGATGCGGTCCGCTTCCAGAATCGCGATCATTTCGTTGGACGACCATTCGTCGATCAATTTGTGCTTTGCCATCAGCGTCAGCAGGCGCACGAGGTCAGCGGGCGAGGTGCGCAGCGTTCTGCGGATCGACCATCCGGAGGTGCGCACGTCGCCGGCGAGGTGGGTACGATCGAGACCGAGCTCTTCCATTCGGAGATTGATGCTCTGACGGCCGACGAAACGGATGAGCATGTTCGTGGCGGTGTTATCGCTCACGTCGATCATCTTCTCAACGAGGTCCGAAACCGGGTACGTGGTGCCCGCCGGCGCATCGCAGAGTTCGCCGGAGCCGTAATCTTTGTCTGAAGCCGTGAGCGTCACGCGATGCTGCAGATCGAAGCGGCCCGCCTCGAGCTGCGCGAAGACTTCGACCATGACCGGTAGTTTGATCGTCGACGCGGCCGGCATGCTCTTTGCGGCGTTGAATCCCGCGTTGTAACCCGTCTCCAGATCGAGCACGTCGAGCGCAATCGCCGCGTGAACTCGGCTTGCGAGCGACCGGAGCTGGTGGTTGAGAGTTACGAGCGGCGGGGGAAGATATGCTCGTGCCGGTGCAACCGACGTGAAGCCTGCTAACACGGCAAACGCCAAGATTGACGTCGCACGTCGCAACATGGCAGGCGCTTCGATTCGCGGACGGTGCACTTCCTGCCGTGCGTCGGGTGCACGCGGGGCTCGCTTGGCCGTTCGGGGAACGGACTTCGTGTGAGAGGAACGCGCCGCAATCCCTGGCGATGGCTGACCGATGCGCGCGTCACGTACGCGCTCAAAATCCTTATGGTTTTGGTGCTGGCATTCTACGTCGGACAGTTCGTCGTGGAGATTCTCACGCGCATTTCCGGTGTCGTCTACATCCTCGTCGGCGCGATCTTTCTGGCATATTTGATCTATCCCACGATCGCGTGGCTCAACCGCCGCGTGCCGTTGGTCGCTGCAATTGCGTTAGTCTATCTAGCGATCGTCGCCGCGTTCGTCGTGCTCGCGTTCTTCATCGTGCCGCACATCATGGACGATATCCAGATGGTCGTCCAGCGCTATCCTGAGATCGTCGCACGGCTGCACTCGGTCGTTTACAATCCCAAGGACCCGTTCACGTCGCGACTTCCCGGCTGGATCCGCGACGAAATTGCCGCGATGCCCGACGCGGTCGCGAAATGGGTCCGGTTGCGGGGACTCCAAGTCTTCGGCCACTTCGCCACGGTGCTCGCCGGGACAATCGCGATCGTCGCCGTCTTCGTCGTTGTGCCGTTTGTCACGGCCTATCTCTTGCTCGACTTGGACCACATGAAGCGAGCGCTCGCGTCCATCGTTCCGGAAGACCGTTGGCGCGCCACGATGCAGTTGCTTTCCGAAATCGACGACGTGATCGGCGGTTTCATTCGCGGACAGTTACTCATTGCGTCGATGATTGGGATCCTGATCACCGTCGCTTTGATCCTGATCCACGTGCCGTACCCGTACTTGTTCGGTCTGCTCGCCGGACTCGGCGACCTGATTCCGTACGTCGGCGCCGTCGCGGCATTCTTCCCAGCGTTCCTCACGGCAATCCTGACGAACGGTTGGATCAGCGGTCTACTGGTCGCCGTTGCATTCGTCGTGATCTTCGAGGCCGAAGGGCACTTTATCGCGCCGAACGTCATGGGCAAGCAGGTCAAGCTGAGCGCCTTCGTCGTGATCGTGGCGCTGTTGATCGGCGCGGAAGTCGCGGGACTCTTCGGAATGCTCGTCGCTGTGCCGATCGCGGGCGTACTCCGCGTCATCGCAACGCGGGTGGTCGACGCGGCAAAATCGAAGCCTCCGCCCTCGTGAGCAGCCTTCTATCGCCCGTTCGGCGCGTCGACATCGTCGGAGTGCCAATGGACTTAGGGGCGAGCCGACGCGGCGTCGACATGGGTCCGTCGGCCGTCCGGTACGCTAAGCTACACGAATCCCTGCGCAAGCTCGGGATCGAAACCATCGTCGACCGCGGCAACCTTCCTGTTCCGATTCGCGAGTCTGCCGACGCCGACGATGCGTCGGCAAAGTTTCTGCGGATCATCGATAGCGTCTGCAACGACCTGGCGCTCATCGTGGACGACGCGGTCCGCGCCGGTGGACTTCCGATCGTGCTCGGCGGCGATCATTCCATCGCGGTCGGTACGCTCGACGGACTGACCCGCGCGCGCGGCGAGCCGCCGGGGTTGGTTTGGATCGACGCGCATGCCGATATCAATAGCCCGGACAGCTCGCCGACCGGCAACGTCCACGGCATGCCGCTGTACTTTGCCCTGACCAAAGGCTTTGCGCGCGCGGATCGTACGGTCCAGATCGGCTTGCGCGACGTCGATCCGAGCGAGAAGGCACTCTTGCGCGAGTTCGGCGTCCAAACGTTCACGATGACCGACGTGGATAAGCGCGGTATGGTTCACGTGATGGAGGAGACGCTCGCGATTGCCGGCGCGCACGAACGGCCTATCCACGTCTCGTTCGATATGGATGCAATCGATCCGGCCGAGGCGCCGGGCACGGGGACACCGGTGCAGGGCGGTCTTAGCTATCGCGAAGCGCATCTCGTGATGGAGATGCTCTATGAGAGCGGTCAGCTCGGATCGATCGAAATCGTCGAGATCAATCCGATTTTGGATCATCGCAACCGCACCGCGGCGCTCGCGGTCGGTCTCATCGGTTCGGGCTTAGGAAAATCTATTCTGTAAGTGTTACCGTTGCGCGAGTTATAGCTTAATCGTTGCGCGGCCTTCGCAGGCCACTCCGCCGCCGCAGACCGCCGGATCCCAACTCGCGTCCGCCAGCAGTGCGCGAATGCGGGTTTCAAGTTGCGGGTCAATGGCCGGGTCGAAGAAGACGCTCTCCGTGCGGCCGTCTTCGCCGACCATTACCAAGACCGTGACGTGTGTGCCGAGCGCGTCGAGTTCCTTGCGCACGTTGGGATCGAGCACCGGATCGGGCTGCTCCGCCCCGAAGGGCAGATATCCGCCGACTCGATGCTGTCCGAGGCTGGCGACCGCGCGTGCCTGGGGCGACGGCGTCACATTGGGTGCGGCGTTGCTGTCAGTCGTGCCCGTTCCGGCTCGTTGCACGACGCCGGCGAATGGAGCTGCAGGCGCATTCGACGCGACGACGGGCGTCGGCGATGCATGCCGTCGCGGTATGGCGGCGGCAACATGCACGTGATTCGCGAAATTGATCGCCGGTTTGACGTCGACGCGCGGCGCGACGGCTCGCGGCGGCCGCGCCGGAGCGCGCGGTGGCACGACGTCGATGTGAAGGATGCGTTTGAAGCTGATCGTCTCAACCGGCGTCGCGGTCGAAGCGGTCCAGGCGAGCGCCGGGATGGCGAGCGCAACGGCAACGTGAAGCGCCACCGAAGCAACCGTGGCTCCTCCCATGCGTCCTTGTGCCGTCGCTGCAGCCATTGTCGTTCTCCCTTCGCTTCAAGCGCGCGGGCATCCCCGAGCGTGACCCGTTTGCGCTAGAGCTCCGCGCCCCATACGTCCCAGCCGGGCGAACGCGAGCGCGCAAAGAGCTCGATGCGCGAACGCTGCCCGCAAAGCCGCTCGATCATCGTCCGAAAGATGGCCGGCTTTTCGCTATGCACGCCGCGCGCGTGCAAAACGACCTGCGGCGCCGCGAGATCGCGGATCGGAAACGGGCGGCCGGTGGCATTCGTCGTCGCGACGAGCAGCAGCTCGGAGGTCGGCTTGGTAAACGTCGGCACGACTCCCTGACCGGCAATGATCTCACCACGTTTGTTGACCTTCACCCAAACGTAGGCTACGCCGCGGTAGTGAAGCTGCCACAGATCGAGCAGCTTCAGCGCGAAATCCAGCCGAGGACAGGTTGCCCACAAAAAGACCGCGGCGCGCGCGTTGAGCACGCGTCGCACGTCGATCGCGCCGAGTTCGTCGAGCGACATGAGCGGGTAGTGTTTTGCGGCTGCGGCATCTTTGACCGGGCTGCCGTAATAGTACCAAGGCGGATCGACGTAGGCGATGTCGTAGCGTTTCGCCGGAAGCGGCGGCAGTACTAAGTGCGGTCGCGCTGCGCGGCGGCGCTCGAGCCGTCGCGCATGAGCGTTCTTCATCACGCTACGACGCTGCCAGTGATGCCACGATGGCACCCCCGAGCGTTGCGGCAAAGTTGACGCCGTCGTTTTCCAGCCACGCGGCACCGCGCCGCAGGATCGTCTGCGTTCCGCAATGATGCCGCCGAGTTTCGCACTCGCATTCGCATCTCGGGCACCACCGGCGCGCTGCTCGACTCGGTCCTCGGCGCGAGCAGCGCGCCGGCGATGCCGCCGGCGGCGACGCTCCAAAATGGTGCGACGCCGACTGCGGATGCGACGAGCGCGACGCAGAGTGCGCCGCAGATGGTTGCGGCGCTGCCCAACGCCGTGACGCCGCCGGAGCGTCCGGCTTGGACGCTGCGCAACGTGAGGATCGAAACCGGCGGCGTGCGCGAGAGCGTGCCGATTTCGGTGCCCCACGTATCGGCCGATGCCGCCGCGAACGCGCCGGCGAACGCGGCAGCGAAGACGCTGCCGCCCCGCGTCGCACCAAGCGCGCAGATCGCTGCGACGCCGCCGTTCGCGAGCACTTGCCAACCGCTGCGCGGCGGCCCGCGCTTCGCGCCGATCCGCGAGATGAGTGCCGAGGGTATGAAAAATGCAAATAAGACCGCGGCCGCGCGCCAGCCGCCGCTACCGAAGACGATCGCGCCGATGGCGAATGCCGCGGCGGCGCCCAGGAGGGTCAGCGCGCGCGCTCGATATGCGAGCGGTGCGACGATCGCAGCAAGAGCTGCGCCGAGAATGGCTTGAATCACGATTCGCCGTCAAAATATGCTTCGAGTGCGGCGAGCAGCCCCAGGGTCGTGTAACGCTCTGCCGTGACGTCGACGTGCAAGCCGGCGTCGCGGGCCGTGCGCGCGGTAATCGGGCCGATGCAGGCAACGCACTTTCCGCGCACCGCTTCCGCAGCGGCTGCATCGCCACCGAGCAGCTTGGCGAAGCCGCGGACGGTGCTGGCGCTCGTGAACGTCAACACGTCCGCCCGCGCAACCTTCGCCGCAAAATGCGGATCGTTCGGCACCACGGTCTTGTATGCGGCAACGACCGATACCGTGCGTCCGGCGTCGTGCAGCATGCGCGGCAGAACGTCGCGCGCTTCTTGCGCGCGGTAGATGAGTATACGATCGCCCGCGCTGGAACGCTCGATCACGGCGCGCGCAACTTCCTCTGCAACGAACTCTTCCGGCACCGCGTCGGCGCGGACGCCACGGTCGAGCAAACGCTGTGCGGTTCGCTCCCCAATCGCCGCGACGCGTAGGGAACCGATCGCTCGAGCATCGGCGTGCCGCTCGGCAAGCCTATCGAAAAACCGGTCGACGCCGTTCTGTGACGTAAACACAATCCAGGCGTACGATCCTAGCGCCTCCAACGCGATATCGTGCCCGGTCGGATCGTCGGGCGGCTCGATCGCGATCGTCGGCGCGACGATCGGCTCGGCTCCGCGTGTCATCAGCTCCCATGCCAGCGTCTTTGACTGCTGGCCCGTTCGCGTGATCAGCACCCGCTTTCCGAAGAACGGCGTGCTGTCGAACCAGCGCAGCTCGTCGCGTAACGCTGCGACGCCCCCGACGATTGCAATGGCGGGAGCTTGAACCTCTGCGCCGGCGGCATCGTCGGCAATCGTCGCCAACGTCCCGGTCACGGTTCGTTGGGATGGGCGCGTGCCGTCTTGCACGACGGCTGCAGGCGTTGCCGGCGAAAGCCCGTGCGCGATCAACTGCTGCGCGACCTCGTGAAGGTTTCCGATGCCCATCAAGATGACGAGCGTGCGGCGCGCATCGGCGAGCTTGGCCCAATCGAGCGACGAGGCCGCTTTCGTGAGATCTTCCCGCCCCGTGAGCACGGTGAAGGATGCCGCGTAGTCGCGATGCGTCACGGGAATGCCCGCGTAGGCCGGAACCGCCAGTGCCGAACTTATACCGGGAACGATTTCAAACGGGACGCCCGCAGCTCGCAGCGCTTGCGCTTCTTCGCCGCCGCGCCCGAAGACGAATGGATCGCCGCCTTTGAGCCGGACGACGCGATGGTGCTCGCGCGCTTTGCCAATCATGAGCGATTCGATATCGCGTTGTGCCATGGCGTGGTCGCCGCCACGTTTGCCGACGAAGATGCGCTCGCACGACGGCGGCGCAAACGCGACGACGGCATCGCTTGCGAGCGCGTCGTACAGCAGCACGTCGGCCGCTCGCAACACCTCTGCCGCCCGTAACGTCAGCAGGCCCGGATCGCCCGGGCCTGCGCCAACCAAAAACACTTTGCCCGAAGGGCTATTTTTGGGCATCGATGAGATCGAGCTCGAAGAGATCTTCGAGCACGCGTGCGCTCGAGAGCGCTTCGGCGCGATCGTTCGTCGCCTTTTCGCGAATCTTCAAGATCGCCGAATGCAGCAGTTTCGACACGATCGTTAGTGACATGCCGGTCACGAGCATACGCTCGCGTTCGCCGAGCTCGGGGCAACGGGCGAGCAGCCGTTCGAGCTCCTTGGCGCGAATCGCTTCGGCTTTTTGCGTTAGGCGCGCGATGACCGGCACCGCAACGCGTGCGCGGTACCAGCTTTCGAAGCGCTGCACGTATTCGGCGATGATCTCCTCAACCTGCGGAATCGCTTCGCGGCGAAGCTCCAAACGCTCATTGACGACCGATTTGAGATCGTCGATGTCGACCAGCGAGACGTTCGCAATGCTCGCCACCGAGGGGTCGACGTCGCGCGGCACCGCGATATCGACGACGAAAAGCGGACGATTGGGGCGCATCGCCATCGCGGCGCTAACGCGCTCTTCATCGAGAACGAAATGCGACGCGCCCGTGGAAGCGACGACTACGTCTGCGGCCGCAACGGCCTCGAGGAGTTCCGGCAGCTCGATGGCCTCCCCGACACCCGCCTCGGCAATCAGCTCACGCGATCGTGACATCGTTCGATTCGCCACGATCACGCGCTGCGCGCCCTCCTGTCGAAGACGTTTGACCGCGGTGCGCCCCATCTTGCCGGCGCCGACAACCAGAATCGACGTTTGTTCGAGCGTACCGAGGTGTGCTCGCGCCGCCTCAACCGCGGCGGTTGCCATCGAGACGGACTCACCGCCGATCCGGGTTTGCGCGCGAGCCGATTTGCCGGCAGCGACCGCTTCGCGAAAAAGATGGTGCAACGTACGACCGAGGGACTTGGCGCGCGTCGCCGCTACGTATGCGTCTTTAACTTGACCGAGAATCTCTGCCTCGCCGATCAGCATCGAATCGAGCCCGGTACAGACTCGGAAGAGATGCTCCACCGCTTCGTGCCCGAGATGCGTGTAGAGGTACGATTCGATGTCGTAGCCCGTCGAGCCGTGACGGAAATTTGCGAGAAACGATTTAATTTGCGTAGTGCCGCTCTCGTAATCGTCGAGCTCGGCGTAGATCTCCAAGCGGCCGCAAGTCTGCAACATTGCGGCCTCGCGGACCGCTTCATAATCGCGCAACGCAACGAGCGCTTCCGCCATGCGCGCGGTCGGAAAGGCGTGACGCTCGCGCACTTCGACCGGCGCGGTGTGATGCGATAGACCGATGCATGTAATCGGCATTGCGCTATTCCAAGCTCAATCGATGCGTCAGAATTGCCATCTCGCCGGCAAGGTCGATATTGCGGACGATCACCGGTCCGCGAAGCTGGAGCGGCATGGGCGCGAAGTTGAGAATCGCACGGATGCCGAGATCGGCGACGCGCTGCGCGCACTCCTGAGCCGCTTCGGCGGGCACCGCAATCACCGCGATGTTGCAGTCGGTCGCGGCGAGTGTGCGCTCCATTTCCGCGACGTCCAGGACGACGATCCCCTGCCAGCGTTGGCCGACCACAGCCGCCGAGCGATCGAAGATGGCCCCGATGTTGAAACGGCGTTCCCGGGCCGTGATGAATCCTGCGAAGGCACGCCCGAGGTAGCCGAACCCGACAATCGCAATTCGCCAGTCATGCTCTAATCCTAGAACCCACGCCAGCTGGCCGACAAGTGGATCGATCGCATATCCCTGACCGCGGCGCCCCAGCGGACCAAGCGCGCAGAGATCCTTGCGAATCTGAGTGCTCGCGACCGTGTGCCCGAGCATTGCCGCAAGGCCGTGCGATGTAATCGTGCGCTTGCCGTCTGCTTGGGCTTGGCGCAGCACGCGGTGATACGCGTAAAGGCGAGGGATCGAGACGTCGACCAACGGCTCGCTCGAAACCGCTCGGCCGCCCTCGAGCTTGGGATCGATCATGCCGTCGCCAGGAGCGCTTCGAGCGAGGCATCCGCGGCTGCAATCGTATGCTCGACGTCCCGCGCCGTATGTGCGGTCGAAACGAAGTTCGCTTCAAACGGCGATGGCGGGAGGTAAACGCCGCGGTCGAGCATGGCGGCGAAGTACTTCGCGAAGAGCACGCGGTCGCTCTTTTGGGCGCTCTGCAAATCGGTTACCGGCTGCGCCGCGAAGAAAACGCAGAACATCCCACCGGCGCAGACGGCGTAGTGCGGGAGCTTGCGGCGCCGCATGACTTCAGCCAGCCCGTCGGTCAGTTGCCGGGTGGTCTCCTCCAACCGATCGTACAGGGTTGTATCCGCGGCGATCGTGCTCAGTGTTGCCGCGCCCGCGGCCATGGCAAGCGGGTTGCCCGAGAGTGTCCCGGCTTGATAGACGCGACCGTCGGGCGCCAGTTGCGCCATGACGTCGGCGCGTCCGCCGAAGGCCGCGGCAGGAAGACCGCCGCCGATGACCTTGCCGAGCGTCGTCAGATCCGGGAGCACCCCTTCGCGCGCCTGCGCGCCGCCCCGCGCCACCCGAAACCCCGTCATCACTTCGTCAAAAATGAGCAGTGCGCCGTATCGCGTGCAGCACTCGCGCAAGAACTGCAAGTAGCCGGCCCGCGGAAGTACCAGGCCCATATTTCCCGCGTAGGGCTCGACGATAACCGCGGCGATCGAATCGGGATTAGCGTGGAACGCACGTTCGACTGCGGCTGCGTCGTTGAACGGCAGAACGATCGTATCTCGTGAGGTCCCATCGGTAACCCCGAGCGAGTCCGGAACGCCGTGCGTTAGCGCCCCCGATCCCGCGGCGATCAAGAACGCATCGCCGTGACCGTGGTAACAGCCGGCGAACTTTACGATCTTCGACCGGTGAGTGAAGCCGCGCGCCAAACGAACCGCCGACATTGCAGCTTCGGTGCCGCTCGACACGAAACGCAGGCGCTCGATCGAGGGCATCATCGAGACGATCAGCTCTGCAAGCTCGCTCTCGACTTCTGTCGGCGTTCCGAAAGACGTGCCGTGCGTTACGGCGATACTGATGGCGCGGGTTATGGCTGGATGCGCGTGACCGAGCAGCAGCGCGCCCCACGACATCACGTAGTCGATGTATTCGTGGCCGTCCAGATCGTAGAGCGCGGCACCCGCGCCGCCTTTCATGAAGACCGGCGAGAGCCCAACCGCGCCGAGCGCACGCACCGGCGAGTTTACTCCTCCGGCGATCGCACGCCGCGCGCGCGCGAAGGCGCCGATCGATCGCTCTAACTTCACGGCAAATCCTCTGGACGGTTCACGTTGTGAAAGTACTCGCGCTCGCACGATACGAAATGAACGCGCAATCGCGCAACGAGATCGCGTACGGCGTGCTTGCGTGACGCGCGAAGTTCGAAGCCTTCGCGGAGTGCCGCTCGCCGGTCGTACGCTGCCGCAAGCGGCTCGATCTTTCCGTCGTGCTCGGGCACGACGGCTTCATCTCCTTGGCTCCACGCAGCGCTTAGGCGGTCGATCAAAGCCGCATCGACGTTCGGCTGATCTGCGGCGACGGCAAAAAGCCGGTCGGCGCGGATCAGCGCGCACGCATCGAGAAAGGCGTGCAGCGGGCCGCATCCCGGATGCCGATCGACGAGCAGCGGTGCGTCGAGCTCTGCGTCGAGTTCCGGTACGAACGAGCCGCCTGCGGCGACGTAAATTGGGTGACCGGATCCGCGCAACCGATCGAAAGACCGCGCCAGCATAGGCCTGCCATCGATACGCCGCTCGAGCTTTCCCGGGAACCGTGAAGCCGCACCGCCGGCGAGCAGCACGATGGCGACGCTATCCATGGCGACGTGCATACTCCTTCGCGAAGTACGTGATCACGATGTCTGCACCGGCACGCACGAAACACGTTAAGACCTCGTCGATCGCGGTCGCTCCATCGAGCCAGCCGTTCGCGATTGCAGCTTGCAGCATTGCATACTCGCCGCTCACGTTGTAAACGGCCAGCGGAACGTCGAAGCGATCCCGCGCTGCCCGCAAGACATCGAGGTAAGGGAGGCCGGGCTTAATCATGACGATGTCGGCGCCTTGCGCGACGTCGAGCGCGATTTCGCGCAGCGCTTCGCGCGCATTCGAGGGATCCATCTGGTACCCGCGGCGGTCGCCGAACTCCGGTGCCGAGCCGGCCGCTTCCCGAAACGGGCCGTAGAATGCCGACGCATACTTCGCGCTGTACGCCAAGATCGCGACGTGAGTCGCATCGGCAGCGTCGAGCGCGTCCCTGATCGCGCCGACCCGGCCGTCCATCATGTCGGAAGGCGCGATTACGTCGACACCGGCCTCGGCATAGCTTGTAGCGATGTGGCAAAGAAGCGAAACCGTTGCATCATTGTCGACCTCGCCCAGTTCGTCGAGAATGCCGCAGTGTCCGTGAGTCGTATATTCGCAACAGCAGAGATCGGCCATGACCAGCATTTCCGGCAGCGCAACCTTGATCTCGCGGATCGTGCGCTGAACGATTCCGTCGGCGGCATAGCTGCCCGATGCGATAGCATCCTTCTCGGCCGGAATTCCAAAGAGCAAGATGCTTTTGATGCCGAGCGCGAAGAGCTCGCGCGCCTCGGCAACGGCGGCATCGAGTGCGAAGCGCTCGATGCCGGGCATCGCCGCAACCGGACCTGCCTCGTTCGCGCGCTCGGCGACGAACATCGGCGCGACGAGCTGTCCGAGGTCGACGCGATGCTCGCGCACGAGCGTGCGCACTACTTCGTTGCGGCGCAGACGCCGCGGTCGTAGAACGATCAGCGTACGGCTCCTGCAGCGCCGGCATCCGGTGCGGTCAGCTGCTCGGCTAGCGCCGTGCCGAGCGCCCGGGCCGACGCGAGCGTCGTGACGCAAGCGCTGACGCGCGCGCGAATCGGTGAAGCCGTGTCGCGAGCAAAGAAGGCGTTGACATGCATCGTATCACCGTCAAGTTGCGCATGAATCCCCAGGGGCGCGCTGCACCCCGCTCGCAACGCCCGCAAGGCTGCGCGTTCGCAGGTGATGCAGAGCTCTGACGCGCCGTCGTTGACCGTTGCGCGGATCACCGCTTCGAAGCGATCGTCAGCGGCGCGCGTCTCGATGGCCAGTGCGCCTTGGCCGGCTGCCGGAACGATCCGGTCCGCCGCAAACGGCGAGACGTATCGAGCCCGTGCATCCAGCCGCTTCAATCCTGCCATCGCGACGACGATCGCATCGTATTGGCCCTCGTGCAGCTTACGCAAACGCGTGTCGACGTTGCCGCGCAGGGATTCGTAACCCAAATCGGATCGAAGCAATGCCAGTTGCGCGCGTCGGCGCGGGCTCGACGTGCCCACGATTGCTCCGGCGGGCAGCGCTTCGAAGCTTTCATAGCGCTCGCTGCAGAAAGCATCGCGCGGATCCTCGCGCGGCGAGATCGCGACGATGCGCATGTCGTCGGGTAAAGCACCGGCGAGGTCCTTGCAAGAGTGCACCGCAAAATCGGCGCGTCCCTCGCGAAGCGTCTGCTCGAGCTCTTTAACGAAGACGTTGCT
>Ga0070731_10003841_pt1 | contig 13289 bp, 9 predicted proteins | sample Coa_R1_2_FD_66448 | JGI IMG/M metagenome (GOLD analysis project Ga0070731, IMG submission 66448) | Surface soil microbial communities from Centralia Pennsylvania, which are recovering from an underground coalmine fire - Coalmine... | ecosystem: Environmental > Terrestrial > Soil > Unclassified ... | reverse complement strand
CGGTTTCTGGCGCGAAACTCGTGGGGCGCGGGCTGGGGAATGGGCGGGTACTTCACGATTCCTTATGCGTACGTGACGCACGCGGACCTCGCTGCGGATTTTTGGACGATTCGGGTCGTGAGGTGAGCGGCTATCCGAGGCGCTCTTCGAGGTGCTTCAAGCGGGCGTCGATTACTTGTTCGACGCGGTAGAGCTTTTCATCCTGAATTTGAAAGCGGGCGTCCAGGTACTTATGCAGGTCGTCGAAACGTTTGTGCAGGTCTGACAGCCTGCTGTTGTTGACCAAAATGCCGACCACGACCATGAGGCTCGGCATGCCAACGCTGATCGCGAGTTTCAGATCTTCGCTGCTCATCGTTGGAGACCATTGTACCTACTGAACGGCGATCGTGATTCCTGCCTGGCTGGGTTGATTTCCAATCGTCAGCACCAGCGGGATGTTGCCGGTTTGAATGTTCGTGGGGACGATTACGTTTACTTGAAGAAAACCGGCTACGCCGCCGGGGGCGGTTCCGGCGTACTTGATGTCGCACGGGACGCCGGCGATGGTCACGCCGACGGAAGCGACGGGCCGCGGAAGGGCGTCCAGGGTGTCGTTTGCGAGGCGGCCGTCGATGCCGGCGGGATTGGTCTGGCCTTCGCCGGTGGCGTAAATGGAAATCAAGCTCCCCCTGGCGGCAGGATTGTTGGCGCTGTTCAGACTTCCGTCGTTGTTGACGATCGCTCCCTGGCCGTTGCCGTCATCGAAGTTGATAATTCCGGGCGAGGTGGCGATCACCGATGCATTCAGGACGGTTCCGGGGACGCTGTTGTAGACGACCTGCACGGGGACCGTTCCTCCGACGTTCGCGGCGATCTCGTAGGGCGCCACGGCATTGATCTGGGTCGCGGAGACGTAGGTGAGCGGCGCGGGAGTTCCGCCGACCAGCACCTGTACGCCGGCGACCGTGGTCGCGACGAGACCGGTACCGGGGTCAAGCCGCGGTCCTGAGGGGATCGATGGGCCCAGGCCGGAGCCTTTTACGGCGAACAGCAGGCCGGGGGAGAGAACGCCCTTGGGAAGGGCGGCCAGGCCTCCGGCGTTTTCGATCTGGGTCACGAGCGGGCCGGAAACGGCAAGGTCGAAACGGGCGACGTAAGCATCGCCATCGTTGGCGATTCCCATGAACTGGCCGCCAAAGAATTTCTGAAAGGCGGACGCCGTTACCGGCGCGTCGAAAGAATGCGTTTGCATGGCCGCGGCAGCCCATGTGCCGGCAGCGTCGCCGGTGAGCGAAAGGAGCAGATCGCCGTTCCAGCCGCCGATCAGCGATGAGTAGAGCAGCTCGGCTTTTCCGGTTTGCGAAGGATCCAGGCGCGCGATGAAGCCGATCGGTTTGCCGTTATTGGAACAGCACTGGAAGGCGCTCGCGGTGAGGGGGAAGTCGCTCGAGTTGGTGGTCCCGCCGATGAGAATGCGGCCGGAGCTGTCGGGCAAGATCGAAATGCCGCCTTCGTCGGATGATCCGCCCAGGTAGGTTGAGTAGACCAATTGGGCGAGTCCGGTGGCCGCGGGATTCAGCTTCGAAACGAAGGCGTCGCCGGCGAAAAGATTCGATTGAAAGTTGGTGCCAGAGGGTGCGCCGGCAAGGGTGGTCTGGAAGGCTCCGGTTGTGACCGGGAAATTCGGCGAGTTTGTTGAACCGGTGGCGTAAATGTTTCCTGCGGCGTCGGTCGCGACGCCGAAAACGGCGGAGGAGGCGGTGACGCCTCCCAGGTACGACAAAAACAGGATCGGGCTTTGGGCGATCTGAGATAACGTGATTTTGGCGACGAATCCGCTCTCGACGCCTTGTAGCGTACGGCTGTAAGCGCCGGAGGAAACGGCCAGGTCTGCGGATTGCGTGCCGCCGCCGATGATCAGATTTCCGGACGAATCGATGACCATTCCGTAGGCGGAATCGTTTCCGCTGCCGCCGAAAAAGGTGGAATACATCAGGGTTCGGCCGTCGGCTGAAATCTGACTGACGAAAGCGTCCGTGGCTCCGCGAAGGGAAGTTTGCAGAAGCGGCGTGCCTCGTAACGGAAAATCGGTCGAGGCAGTCTGACCGGCGACGTAGGCATTACCAACCGCGTCCACTGCGATTGCGTCGCCCACTTCGGTGTTCGAGCCACCCAGGTAGGTGGAATAAAACAGGTGGTCTCCCGTCGAGGTCAGTTTCGTGACAAAGGCATCGCCGCAACTGACGCCGGTCGTAAGGATCAAGCCGTAATCGCCTCCGACGCAGGTGTAGGGATTGGTAATCGAGGTCTGAAATCCGTTCAGGACCGGGAAATCCGACGCGTTGGTAATGCCGGTGACGTAGACGTTGCCGCCGCGATCGACCGCAACCGCAGTCGCCACTGTGCCGGCCAGCGATCCTCCCAGGTAGGTCGACCAGACCAACGAAGTACCGCCAATAGCGGACGGGTTGATCTTGGCGATGAAGGCCTCCTGCGGGCCGGCGAACTGGCGATTGTAGCCGCCGGGAACCGGAAAGTTCGTGGACGTGGTTGCGCCGACGACGTAGAGATTGCCCTGTGCGTCCGACGTGATCGCGTAGCCGAAATCCCCTCCACTGCCGCCGAGATAGGATGCATAGGTCAAGATTGGATCGATTACCAAGGACCGGGCGTGGTCATAGGCGGCAATCTTGAATCCCGCCTGCTTTTTTCCAGCGAGAAAATACGAGCCATCGATTGGCTGGCCATCCTGATAAATGCGCGGCTTGTGCTGACGGATCTCGGTTCCGTCGATGTTCAGGATCAAATCGCCGTTCGGGCCGATGGAGATCGCCGAAGGGTTGCTGAACTCAAGGCGAATTCGGGAGGCGTCGGCGCCACGCGCGACGATCAGGTCGTATTCTAGCGATCCATCCTTGCCGTAGAAAACAGCGTCGATGCCGGGATAAATGTCGCGATAACGGACTTTGCCGAATTGCGGGATGGAGGTGCGCCAATGGTCTGGATCCCTGCCTACGAAGTAATTCGCGCGTCCTGAAGTGGGATCTTCGGCTGTTAATTTGGGCGATCGATTGCCACCGGCGAAGCGCATTCTGAGATCTGCGCTCTTAAGACCCAGAACGACCTCGGTATTGGTGAACCATACCGTCGCGTGGGGCGGGTGCGCGAGGTATCGGACCTGCTTCGCGGTTTGACCCGTATTTGGCTCAAAAACCAGGGGGATAACCGTGGCGCGGGACAGGGTCGCAAGCAAAGCAAACTGGGCAAGGTAGCGCATGTCGAGTAATTGTAACCACCTACGCCTGGCATAACCATCAGGGGAAATGCTTAGAGCGGGCGGCTGCGCTATTCGATGAAGCCGGCTTTGCGGAGGGTATCGGCGGGCTCATTGCCTTCGTAGTGCGGGACTGGTCCGCGTTCGCGGCCATTTTCCAGGATCACGCCGTAGGGCGGATCGCCGAACGGGAAGACTTTTTTGAGCATGTCGAGATCGAGCGAAGTTAGGGCTTTGAGGCCGGTATCGCGAAGGAAGGCGGCGGCGAATCTGGGCTGCTGGGTGGGGATGCCGATGATGGTCACCTCGGGCTTCCAGTTCAGCTTCGACATCGCGCGAGCGGCCGCGTCGCAATGGCCGCAGTTCGGATCGTAGAAGAACAGAAAAATGTGACCGTGCTGAAGCGAGTACGGCTTGCCGTCCACGGTGATCGACTCTGGGGCTTTCGTGCCGGTCAAATGCGTGAATGCGTAACCGTAGCTGGCGGCGGCGAAGACAGCGACCGCGGCCAGCACTACTGCCGCAGTCCGCTTGCTGCCGGAAGGGCGCGCCCAGACACCGGCGACAATCGCGGCGAGCAGCATCGCGCCGTCCTCGAAGAAAAACGCGGGATTGATGGCTCGTTTGACTATGGGGAAGCAACTGCAATCCTTGCCGACGAGCTGACTGTAGTGGATTCCGATATACACCATGAACGCGACCAGGAGCAGGGAAAGAATCCATGCGCCCCAGCGCCGGAATCGCGGCACCAGGATCAGGACACCGCCGAAGGTCTCGCCGACGGCGAGCGCGAGCGTCAGAGGCAGGCTGAACTGGGCAGGAACCAGAAATTCTTCCATCAGGCGCTGGACGCCGTACGGGTCAGTGATTTTCCAGACACCGCTGACCAGGAAGATGAGTGCTGTGAGCGCGGCGGCGATATGGCTCGCGATGGTCTTCCAATGCGGCATTTCCAGCGCGCGGCCCGGGAAGTCCGCCGCAGTACTTGCATTCATAGCGTTATTTTACCGGAAACGGGCACATTGAAAAGGGTCGTGGACCCGGTCGCCGGCGCTCGCGGTTCGGCGCCCGCGCGGTGGTCCTCATAACGTTGTCCAAACAACGACATCGAGCCGCGAGATTTTTCAACGGCATGAAAGAGGTGACGGGCGAAATAAGTGGCAGAATAATACGATGCGCGTTGGAATCATTGGTACGGGTGCGATTTCGCATAAACATGCGGCCGCCTATAAGAACATCGGATACGAGATCGTCGCTGCGAGCGACATCGATTTGCCGCGAGCCGAGCAGTTCGCGGCTCAATATGGCGGCGAGCCGGTGGGACGCTGGCAGGATGTTTGCCTTCATCCGAAGGTCGACTTCGTGGACGTCTGCACATTCCCGGACTTCCGCCTGGAGGCCGTGGAACTGTGCGCGACGACAAAGAAGCACGTGCAGGTGCAGAAGCCCATTGCGACCAAAGTGGAGACCGCGCGCCAGATGATCACCACGGCGCTGGCCGGCGGCATTCTGCTCAACGTCGTGAGCCAGCATCGTTTCGACGATTCGAGCCGGTTCGTGAAGCGGGCGATCGAAGCGGGACGCCTGGGAAAGATTCTTCAGGCGGATGCGTACGTCAAGTGGTACCGGTCGGCCGAGTATTACTCGCGGCCGATCAAAGGAAGCTGGGCGGTGGAAGGCGGAGGAGCGCTGATCAATCAGGGCATTCATCAGGTGGACATCCTGTTGTGGCTGGCGGGTCCGGTGCATCAGGTGTTCGCGGAATGGCGGCTGGGCGCGCTGCATAAGATCGAATCCGAGGACATGGTAAGCGCGCTGCTTCAGTATTCTTCCGGAGCGCAGGGCGTGATCCAGGCGGCGACGGCGTTTTGGCCGGGCTATCCGGAGCGCGTGGAAATCCACGGCACCAGGGGAACGGCGGTGATCACCGGCGATAAGCTGACGACGTGGGATGTGCAGAATGACTCCGGCGACCCGGCTCCGGTCACGGCCCAAGTGGCATCGGGCGCATCGGATCCGATGGCGATTTCGCTTGAGCCTTTCGAACGGCAGTTTCTGGATTTTGGCGACGCGATCCAGAAAGGCCGCGCGCCGCTGGTATCGGGCGAGGAAGGATGTCACGCGCTGGCGCTGGTGGACGCGATATACCGGTCGTGCAGGGGTGGGCAGAGGATCGCGTTGCATGGCTGAAGCGTTCCGGACTCTGCGCGTGCCGGCTTCGAGCGCGAATCTCGGACCCGGTTTTGACGCGCTGGGAATGGCGCTGGGCCTTTATCTCGAGTGCCGGTTCCGGACGGCGGACAAGCTTTCGATTCTCGCGTCGGGCTGCGATGCGGCGATGATCTCGACCGGCGAAGATAACCTGATCTGGGAAACGGCGCGTGGTCTGGGCGCGCGGGGGCCGGTGGAACTCGTCATTCAGAACTCCATTCCGATCGGAAAGGGACTGGGGTCGAGCGCGGCGGCGGCGGTGGCCGGATTGGTGATCGGATCGGAGCTCGCTGGGTTGGGTTGGGATCGCTGGCGGATTCTGGAAGAAGCGGTGCGCATGGAAGGGCATCCCGACAACGCGGCCGCATGCGTCCTGGGCGGGATTGTTGCCAGCGCTTCGGATTCCGCGGGCGTTGCGCGGGCGGCGCGGTTTGAACTGCATCCGCGATTCGGGGTTGCCGTAGTGGTGCCGGATTTCGTACTGCCGACAGTTGAATCGCGCGGCGTGCTGCCGGAATCGTACCTGCGCGCGGATACGATTTTCAACGTCCAGAGGGCCGCGCTGCTGGTCGCGGCGTTGTCGACGGGCGCGAGCGAGGCGTTTCCGGCGGCTCTCGAAGACCGGCTGCATCAGCGGTTTCGCTTCGGGCTGGTTCCGGGGCTCGAAGACGTCACGGCATTGCGCGCGCCAGGGTTGCTGGGGTGTGCGCTGAGCGGAGCAGGTCCGTCGATTCTGGTGTTTTACGAGCGCGGGCATGAAGAGGTGTGTCAATTGGTGCAAAAAGTATTCGCGGATTGCGGGCGAGGGTCGGAGATCCTGCATGTGAACGTCGCGGAGCACGGGTATCGGCTGGGCCACGGTAATGACGCGGAGATGGCAGGCCGGGGGCCTGCCCTACATTCCTGATGAGGAATCGTCTGGCTGGGGAGAAGAGCCCGTACCTGTTGCAGCACGCCCGCAATCCCGTGGACTGGTATCCGTGGGGCGAAGAGGCATTCGCCAGAGCCAAGCAAGACGACAAGCCGATTTTTCTGTCCGTCGGATATTCGACGTGCCATTGGTGCCACGTGATGGAACGCGAATCGTTCGAGAACGACGCCATAGCCGAGATCCTCAACGGACATTTTGTTTCCATCAAAGTGGACCGGGAAGAACGGCCGGACGTGGATCGCGTGTACATGCTGTTTGTTCAAGCGTCGACCGGAAGCGGCGGCTGGCCGATGTCGGTGTTTTTGACGCCGGATCGCAAGCCGTTCTTTGGAGGAACGTATTTTGCGCCCGACAATCGCTTTGGACGGCCCGGGTTTGGCTCGATTCTCCATAGTCTGGCGGGCGCGTGGCGCAATGACCGGGCGAGAATCGAGGAGTCCGGCACGAGAGTTCTCGAACAGCTTCGCGAGTATTCGGGTGCGGGTGCCGGCGGGGAAGCCGGTCGCGAAGCCCTCGATTCCGCGTTTTACGCGTTCCGGCGGATGTTCGATTCGAAGCTGGGCGGCTTCGGCGGCGCGCCGAAATTTCCTCGCCCCAGCATTTATAACTTTCTGGTCCGGTATTATGCCGAGACGAAGAACGACGAAGCGCTGGAGATGGTTCTGCTCACGCTGCGGGAGATGGCGAAGGGCGGAATGCATGACCAACTGGGCGGAGGGTTTCACCGCTATTCGGTGGACGATCGCTGGTTCGTGCCGCATTTCGAAAAGATGCTGTACGACCAGGCTCAGCTTGCGATTTCGTATCTGGAGGCGTTTCAGATTACGCGCGATGAGCAGTATGCGGCCTGGGCCCGGGACATTTTTTCGTATGTCCAGCGGGATTTAACGCATCCCCAGGGCGGATTCTATTCAGCCGAGGATGCCGATAGCGCGGCCGACGCGGCGCATCCCAAAGATAAGCGCGAGGGCGCGTTCTATGTGTGGACCGCGGATGAGATCGACGCGGCGCTGACGGATAGCGAAGCATCGGTGCTGAAGTATCGTTTCGGTGTCGAGGCCGGCGGGAACGTTGAAGAAGATCCACACGGGGAGTTCGGCGGGCGCAATATTCTGTTTCAGGCGCATGCCATCGACGAGACGGCGGCGCACTTCGGCATTGCGGCGGAAGAAGCACGAACGATCCTGGCGGGTGCAAGGGCCAAGCTGGAGAAAGTCCGAGCGTCGCGGCCCCGGCCGCATCTCGACGATAAGGTGCTCACGGGCTGGAATGGGCTGATGATTTCGGTGTTCGCCCAGGGAGCGGCGATCCTCGGGGAAGCGCGCTGGGGGGAAGCGGCTCGATCTGCCGCGGATTTCATTCGAGGGAATTTGTGGGATGAGCAGCGGGAGATCCTGCTGCGGCGGTATCGCGAGGGCGATGCGGCGATCGATGGATTCCTGGATGATTACGCGTTCTTTATCAATGGGTTGCTGGATTTATATGAAGCTTCGTTTGAGCCGCGCGATTTTGCTTTCGCCGTGAAGCTTGCGGAACGGGCGATGGCGCTGTTTGAAGATGGGGAGAACGGCGGGTTTTACAGCACGGCGGGCTCGGGCGGCGAGCTCGTGCTGCGGTTGAAGGACGATTATGACGGGGCTGAACCGTCGGGGAATTCGGTGATGGCGCTGGCGCTTTTGCGGCTGGCTCGAATGACCGGACGGGAGGATTTTCGAGAGTCCGGCGAGCGTACGCTGCGCGCGTTTGGGTCGAAGCTCAAGTCGGGGGGCGCGGGCGTGCCGCAGATGCTGGTGGCGCTTGCCTTCTCGCTGGCGCGTCCACGGGAGATTGTCCTGGCGGGACCACGCGGACCGAGCATGGATGCAATGCTGGGGACGATCCGGCGGCATTTTCTTCCTTCGACCGTGGTCATGATGGCGGGCGAGGCTTCGCAACCCATGCCTGCGATCGAGAACAAAACGACTGCGTATGTTTGCGAGAATTTCGCGTGCCAATTGCCGGTTACCGAGGCGTCTCAGATCGAAGAGCAGTTACAATAGCCGTATATGGAAAGACCAGGAGCAACTACACTCAGAGGAAACCCGAAGACCATCATCGGGCCGGAGCTGAAAACCGGAGATAAAGCGCCCGATTTTCAGGCCGTGGACGATTCTCTTCAGCCTGTCGATCTGGCTGCGACCGGAAATGGCGTCAGGATTTTCAGCGTGGTTCCATCGCTGGATACGCCGGTTTGCGATGCCCAAACCAAACGCTTTAACGAAGAGGCAGGCAAACTTCCGGACTTGAAGATTTACACCATCAGCATGGACCTGCCGTTCGCGCAGAAGCGCTGGTGCGGGGCGTTCGGCGTGGATCACGTCAAGATGATTTCGGACCATCGCGACGGATCGTTTGGCGAGCATTACGGGACGCTGATCAAAGACCTGCGGATCCTGAGCCGCGCGATTTTTGTCGTCGACAAGCAGAATACGATCCGCCACGTTGAGTATGTCAAGGAAGTCGCGGATCATCCGAATTATGAATCGGCTCTGGAAGTCGCTCGGAAACTGGCGGGCGGCGCGGCGGCGGCTTAGTCAGGGCTGGTCCGAGACAGGCGATTTACCGCTCCCGTTAGTCGCGGTTCGGTGTCTGAGCTCTGGGAAATCAGGCGCCCGGGTTACGAAGTGCGCGGCAACTGAATGGTGATGTTGCGGAACTTCATGCCGCCGGTGTGATCGCCCTGGATGTAGAAGGGGCCGGGCTCGGCTTCGTTGGAATCAAGCGCACCTCCGGTGATTCCGGGGATCTCTTTGTTGTCGATCGTCTTTTTTCCGTTCCTCAGGATCGTGAGATAACGGCCCACCAGAGTGATATCGAACGATTCCCAGGTACCGGGTTTCCGGGGCAGTTCGTAGAAAGGCGCGAGGAAGCCGTAGATCGACCCGATGGTGTGGAGCTGATCGTTGGCGTCGACCTTTTCATACTCTATCTGGACTTCGTAACGGCCACGCAGATAAATGCCGCTGTTGCCTTCATCGGGGCAGTTGAATTCGACGTGAAGCTTGAAGTCGTCGAAGGTGCGGGTGGTGCGGATGTTCGCGCCCTTCGCTGTGTTGACCAGCATTCCGTCTTCGGCGACCCAGTTATTCTTGGCGGCCGGATTCACCGGCTCCCATCCGGTCAGATCCTTGCCGGTGAAAATGGGTTCCGGCTTGTTCCAGGCTCTGGGCGGAGTGCGCTTCAGCTCGGGAGCCTTTACGCCTTTGATCTGCGCGATCACGTCGCCGCGCTTTTGGGTGCCGATGATCACGTTGTTCTTGATTTTCAGATCCCAAATTGTGGCGGGGTGGGCATCGGTGGCCTTTTCCACGATCATCGAGATGTGCGGGCCATCCACATTCGGATCGTAGGCCGGGTGGACGCTGCCGCCCTGCGGTTGAACGCGGATCAGCGGGTCACGGCGCTCCAGATAATCCATCCAGCGCGGAGAGCTGGACCCGTCCGGCATCGTGACCACCAGATCCCATCGTCCCTGAAATGGATTGATATTTTCGAGGAGCTGCGATCGGGTGGGAAGAGATAGAACGGCGAGCAGTGCCGCGACGGGGAGTATTCTCATGCCAGTCAGGATATCTCAACGCTGTCCCAGCCGTTGAAGCGCGGACGCGGCCTGTTGCGCGACGCGTGGATCGCGGCCGCCGGCCGCCTGCCGGAGATGCTGGATCGCGCCCTGCATATCGCCCTGCGTCGCCAGGACGCTGGCGAGATCGAGATGCGCGCGGTCGAAGTCGGGGCGCAGGCGGAGACCTTCTTCGTACTCGCGCTTTGCCTCGGGCAACTGGTTTTTTCTGGCGAGAAGGCCACCCAGAAGGACATGCGGCTCGGCCATATTCGGATCCGCCTGAATCGCGGCTTGGGCGGCGGTCTGGGCGTCGTCGAAGCGGTTTACGCTCAGCAGCGCCAGGCCGTAATCGTACAAGTGGGGTCCGTAATTCGGACGGAGGCGCGTGGCCTTTTCGAAGTTGTAGAGAGATTCTTCCAGGCGGCCTTTTCCCGCGAGCACTCTGCCCGACAGGTCGTAGGCGGTGGCGTCGTAGGGGTCGATTCGGAGCGCATTTCGCAGGGCGGTTTCCGCGCGATCCAGCTTTCCGGTGGCGGCGAGGAGTTCGGCGAGACCGGAGTGTTCCGCCGCGACTTCCGGATCGAGGGCGATCGCCTTTTCCATGTCCGCGACGGCCGGGTCCATTCGTCCCAGGCTGAATTGGATTACGCCCTGCTGGAACCACGCCGCCGGGTTCGAGGGAGCGAGCTCGACGGCGCGCTTCAGCATCGTTTCTGCGCGGGGAAGCTGACCCGAAGCTTTTAATGCGGCTGCCAGCGATAACAGGGCGCGGGGGGAATTGGGGCGCAGGCGAAGCGCCTGCTCGTATGCCGCGACTGCTTCCTGCGACTTGCGGCTGCTCTGAAGGGCATCGCCGAGAACCATGTAAAACTCGGATTCGCGCGGCTTTAATCGGGTGGTTTCGCGAGTCAGCTCGTCAACACCGGCGTCCAGGTTGTTCCGAAGGGCCACTTGCGCGACTGCGTGATACAGGCTGTTGTCGTCGGTCCGGGGCAGGGGAGCGGGATAGTAGGGGACCACTTCGCCGTGATACTCCTCGCCTTCCGTGGGATGCCGCTCGGGCAGATCGGCGAGAAGGTCTCGCGAGGGCGGGCGGCGCTGGATCAGATGATCCGTCATGACGGCATGGACCACGTCGTCGGTGCGCCGTTTGGGCATGTGGCAGGTTGCGCAATCGTTCGAGGCTGTGTGCCTGCCGGCGGAAACCATCGCGTTGAACGATTCGGCATGGCATTGGCGGCAGCTCGCGGTGTAACGCTGGGCAGCCTGGTCGCCATGAAGGGCTTTGTGAGGGTCGTGGCAAGTCTGGCAGGTCATCGCGCCCTTGCTTTTCAGAAAGCACTGCGATTGACGAAGCCGGTACGCGGAACCGCCGACGATTTCGAACTTGTCGTCATAGCCTTTGCCCGGCGGGTGGTCGAACACCAGGAGGAAATTGCTGAGCGGCTCGCCGGGAACGAAAGAAAATGGCCCGCGATTGAAGCGGCGAACCAAAGAAGGTAACGCGGCGCTGGTCGGCTCGAGATGGCACTGCATGCACAGATCCATTTGCAGGTTCGGGCTGAGCCGCGAGGGGTTCACGATGCTCGCCCGAATGTCTTCCGGCTTCGCGCCCGCGGTCCGCACCACCTGAAGATGATTGCCGCCCGGACCGTGGCATCGCTGGCAATCGATGCCCTCCGGCAGTTCACCGGTGAAGATGGGATCGCTGCCAGGAGCGTCATGTCCGGCGGGAATCTTGGGGATCGCGTTGTGGCAGCCCATGCACTCGTAGGAAACGAAGCGGCGGGTTTGGGGATGCGGCAAATCGAAACCCGGACTCATGGCCCAATACCCGCCCTTCTCCGAATACCAGCCGAGCGGGAGTTCGACGTAGCCTCCGCTGGCCATCCGATGCAGGTAGGAACGGGCGTGGTTACCGGAGCCGATGACGTAGTCGATCTTCATCTCTTCGACGTTGGTTTCGATCCCGGCAAAGCCAGCCTGCCAGCGGCGCTGATAATAGGCGCCGTCGCGAGCGATCATCGCGTAGTGTGTATCGGAGGGCGCGTGGAGGAATTCGTGGTTGGTCTTGTAATCCTCAATGGTGTTCGCGGGCGCGGGTCGAAACAAGGATCGGCCCATTCCGGTCTGCCGGTAATCGGTTTCGATCTGCCGATGACATTGGCCGCAGGTTCTGGAATCCACGTATTGATTGGCGGGCGCAGCGTGTAAGGAAGCGAACACGCAGCTTGCGGCGAGGAACTTCAGCGTAGAACCAATCCGAGGCATTCGTCTTGGTCCATAATACTGCCTGCGCCTGTCTGGTTCTTCGGGCGGGGAGGGGAAATATGGAATAGAGCAACGTGATCCGCTTCCTCTGGTCGCGGTTCGGTGTCGGCGTTGTACGAAACCGGTGTTTAGCGAGCCGGGGGCGTGTGAATTCTTTAAGAGGGTGGGAGGCCGAGGCGGGCCGTGAAGTTGAAGGTGCTTCCTTTGCCGGGCTCGCTGTCGACCCAGATATGGCCGTCCATCATTTCAACCAGACGGCGCGAAATGGCGAGGCCCAGGCCGGTTCCGCCGTAGTTGCGCGTTGTGGACGAGTCCGCCTGCGAAAATGCATCGAAGATCACGGTGAGCTTCTCGGGATGGATGCCGACCCCGGAGTCGCGCACGGAGAAAAGCAAGGTACAGGTGGAAATGTCCGGTTCCGCGGCGGCGGTGACGTCCACTCTGATCTGCCCGCGATCGGTGAACTTGATGGCGTTGCCGACCAGATTCAGGATCACCTGACGCAGACGTCCCGGATCGCCCACCAGGCGGTCGGGAACCGCTTTGGAGACCTCGCAGACGAAATCGATGCCTTTCTCCGCGGCGCGCGGGGCCATCAGTTTCGAAACGCCCTGGACCGTCTCGCGCAAGCTGAACGAAATCGATTCCAGACGCAGCTTCCGGGCTTCGATTTTGGAGAAATCGAGAATGTCATTGATTACGACGAGCAAAGAATCGGCCGAGTCCTTCAGCGTCGTCAGATAGTCGGTCTGCTCCGAGGATAGTTGGGTTTCGAGCAGCACATGAGCCATACCGAGAATGCCGTTCATCGGCGTGCGAATTTCGTGACTCATGTTGGCGAGAAACTCGCTTTTGGCGCGATTGGCGGATTCGGCAGCGATGCGCGCGCGTTCCAGCTCCGCGGTTCGCTCGAATACCTGCAATTCCAGTTGGTCGCGCGCCTTGGCCAGCGATGTTTCGGCGCGTTTCAGCTCCGTGATGTCGAAACCGATTCCGTGCAGGAACCACGGCTGTCCATC
>Ga0070731_10003840_pt1 | contig 13290 bp, 17 predicted proteins | sample Coa_R1_2_FD_66448 | JGI IMG/M metagenome (GOLD analysis project Ga0070731, IMG submission 66448) | Surface soil microbial communities from Centralia Pennsylvania, which are recovering from an underground coalmine fire - Coalmine... | ecosystem: Environmental > Terrestrial > Soil > Unclassified ... | reverse complement strand
ATTGAAGAGCTCGTCGACGAGGATCTCGGAGTCGACCTTCTTCAGCACGCGGCCGTGCGCGTAGACGAAGCCGACGTCCCGGCCGCCGGCGATGCCGAAGTCGGCGTCGCCCGACTCGCCCGGACCGTTGACCGCGCAGCCGAGCACGGCGACCTCGAAGTGCTGCGGGTACTCCACCAGCCGCTCCTCGACGCGTTCGGCGAGCTGCTGCACGCCGACATTGTCGCGGCCGCAGGAGGGGCAAGCGATCAGGATCGGGCCGCGCTCGCGCAGGCCGAGCGACTTCAGGATCTCCCAGGCGACCTTCACCTCCTCGACCGGGTCGGCGGTGAGCGAGACGCGGACCGTGTCGCCGATCCCGTCGACGAGCAGGCTTCCCAGGCCGACGGCGCTCTTGATCGCGCCCGTCGCCGGCGGCCCCGCCTCGGTGACCCCGAGGTGCAGCGGGTACGTCACCTTCGCCGAGAGCATCCGGTAGGCGCGGATCATGGTCGGGACGTGGCTCGACTTGACCGAGATCTTGAAGTCGCGGTAGTCGAGCTGCTCGAGCAGGCGCACCTCCTCGAGCGCAGCCTCGACGAGCGCCTCGGCCTGGTCGTGGTGGGCGAGCTCCTCGAGGTGCTTGGGCAGCGAGCCGGAATTGGCACCGATCCGCATCGGGATCCCCTTCTTCTTCGCGGCGCGCACGACCTGCTCGACCTTCTCCGGCCCGCCGATGTTGCCCGGGTTGATGCGGACCGCATGGACGCCGGCGTCGATCGCGCGCAGCGCGAGCGACGCGTTGAAATGGATGTCCGCGATGACGGGAATCGGCGAGAAGCGGACGATCGCGGGCAGGGCGTCGGCGTCCTCGATCTTCGGCACGGCGACGCGCGCGATCTCGCAGCCCGCGCTTGCGAGCGCCGCGATCTGGGCCGTGGTCGCCGGGACGTCGTGCGTCTTCGTCAGCGTCATCGACTGGACGACGACCGGCGCTCCGCCCCCGATCTGGACGCCGCCGACCCTGACGGACCGCTCGCTCGACACGACGCTAGGTTAGCTGTGGCCGCCGGAGAAGTCGTTCCGAAGGCCGAGGTAGAGGAGGAACACGAACAGCGACAGGCCGACCGCGCTGTAGCGGAGATAAGCCTCGCTCGAGAACGCGCGGCCGCGCACTCGCTCGAGGACCGACATGACGATGTGGCCGCCGTCGAGCGGCAAGACGGGGAGCAGGTTGAGCAGGCCGAGCGCGAGGCTGACGAGCCCGACGATGCCGATGAAATCCTGGAACGACGTCTGGTACGCCTGCGACGTCGCGCGGGTGATGCCGACGACGCTCGAGACGTTGTGCGTACCCCGGCCGTGGAACAGGCTCGCGAACGAGCTGACGGTCTGGGAGGTGACCGTGCCGACGAGCTTCAGCGAGCTCCAGAGCGCGGGCGCGAGCGATTGCCCGGGGCCGGGCTCGTAGCCCGTCTCGACGCCGATCCGGTCGACGCCCTGGTTCGGCACGGCGTGCAGCCGGATCGCGATTCGCCGGCCGTCGCGCTCGACGACGAGCGTGAACGTCCGGCCGTGGGTCGCCTGGATCTGAGCCGGGATGTCGGCCGGCTGCACCGGCCGCCCGGCGACGCTGACGATGCGGTCGCCGGGCCGGACGCCGGCCGCGGCCGCCGGTTGCCGCGCGAGAACGGCCTGGATGGTCGCGCCCGGCCTGAGCGAGCCGGCCATGTAGAACGCGACGAAGAGGAGCACCGCGACGAGCACGTTCGTCGCCGGGCCTGCCGCGATCACGACGATGCGCTTCCACGCTTTCTGACGCCAGTACGCGTCGGGCGCGACCGCGTCGACGAGGTCCTGGTACACGCGGTTGCCGCCGAGCTGCGGCTCGAGCTGCGCGAGCGCGGCGCGCGCCGTCTCGTAGTCCTCGCGCTCGACGGCGGCCTCGACGGTCCGCAGCTGCTCGTCGAGCGCGGCCGCCTCCTCCGGGCGCAGGCTCCTGCGCAGGTCGCCCGGCGCCGGCCGGTGCATGCCGGGCAGCTTCACGTAGCCGCCGAGCGGGACGGCGGCGATCCCGTACTCGACGCCGCCGCGCGTCTTCTTGAGGAGCGGCGGACCGAACCCGAGGTAGAACTTCCGCGGCCGCAGACCCACCGCGCGGGCGACGACGAAGTGCCCTGTCTCGTGGACGAGCACGAGGAACGCGAGCGCGAGGATGGCGACGCCGAGGCTCACCTCGTCACTCCGACGAGGGAGCGCGCGCGGCGGTCGGCCTCGACGAGCTCGTCGAGGTCGCGCGCCGGCGAGCCGTCGACCTGGGCCAGGACGTCCTCGACGAGCGCGGCGATGTCGAGAAAGCCGATCCGGCGCTCGAGGAAGGCCTGCACGGCGACCTCGTTCGCGGCGTTGTACGCGCACGGGTAGGTGCCGCCGCGCTCGCCGGCCTCGCGGCCGAGCGCGAGCATGCGGAAGGTGTCGGTGTCGGGCTCGTGGAACTCGAGCGTGCGCAGCTCGAGCGGCGGCACGGGCGTCGCCGCGCGCTCGGGATACGTGAGCGCGTACGAGATCGGCACCCGCATGTCCGGGTAGCCGAGGTGCGCAATCGACGCACCGTCGCGGAAGCGGACGAGGCCGTGGACGATCGAGCGCGGATGGATCACCACCTCGATCCGGTCGTACCCGAGGCCGAACAGGAAGTGCGCCTCGACGATCTCGAGCCCCTTGTTGGCGAGCGTCGCCGAGTCGATCGTGATCTTCGGGCCCATCGACCAGGTCGGGTGCGCAAGGGCCTGCTCCGGCGTCGCGTCGGCCAGCTCGTCGCGGCCACGGCCGCGGAACGGGCCGCCGCTCGCGGTCAGGACGAGGCTCTCGGGCTCGCCGAGCTGTGCGCACTGGAAGAGCGCGGAGTGCTCGCTGTCGACGGGGATCAGCCCGCCCCCTCCCCGCTCGCGGGCGGCGAGCGCGAGCTCGCCCGCCGCGACGAGGCTCTCCTTGTTGGCCAGCGCGAGCGTGACGCCGTGCTCGAGCGCCCACATCGTCGGCGCGAGCCCGGCAAAGCCGACGACTGCGTTCAGGACGAGATCGGGCTCGGCGCGCTCGAGGAGCTCGGTCAGGTCGCCGCCGGTCTGCGTCAACGGCGCGAGCCCGTTGATCTGCTGCGATCCCGACGCCGCCGCGACGAGCTCCAGCTCGGGGTGTGCGTCGATCACCTCGATCGCCTGCCGCCCGATCGAGCCGGTCGCGCCGAGGAGGGCGATTCGCCTCACGTCCGCCACGGTAGCCCTATCGGATGGCCAGGACGCAGAAGTAGGCCGCGGGAACGGCGAAGAGGAGCGCGTCCAACCGGTCGAGCATGCCGCCGTGCCCGCCGAGCAGCCGGCCCGTGTCCTTGACCTGCATGTCGCGCTTGAGGAGCGACTCGAACAGGTCGCCGAGCGGGCCGGCGACGGCGAGGACCGCGCCGAGCACGATCGAGTGGCCGATCGTCAGGAAGTGCTGCTTGTAGAGCGTCACGAACGCGACGAAGATCGTCGCGATCGTCCCGAACACGAAGCCCTCCCAGGTCTTCCCCGGTGAGGTCGTCGGCGCGAGCTTGTGGCGGCCGAGCAGGCGTCCGCCGAGATAGGCGAAGGTGTCGCCGGCCCAGACTGCGAGCAGGACGGCGATTGTCACAAGACGGCCGTGATCAGGGAGGCCGCGGAGCAGGATGAGGAAGCCGAGCCCGATCCCGATCCAGACCGTCGCCATCACCGTCGCCGAGATCGAGGCGGTCGCGCTCTGCCGCACCTCCGAGATCCCTTTCAGTAGGAAGGCGAGGACGAAGCACGTCAATGCGCCGCCGATCATCCAGGTGGCACCGCCGAGCTCGGCACCGACGAGTGCGAGCAGGCCGCCCACGTAGCCCGCCGGCGCGAGCGGGCTGACCGGTCGCGCGAGCAGCCAGAACTCGTGCAGCGCGAGCGCGGCGGCGACGGCAAGGAGCGCGAAGAACCACCAGCCCCCGAGGTAGGCTGCGCCGAGGACGACGGGGATCCCCACGGCCGCGACGAGCAGCCGCGAAATGGCGTTCGCCACTACCTGCCGCCGAAGCGACGCCGCCGCTGCGCGTACTCGGCAAGCGCGCCGCGGAGGTCGCGCTCGCCGAAGTCCGGCCACAGCCGATCGACGAACACGAGCTCTGCGTACGCGAGCTGCCAGAGCATGAAGTTGGAGACACGCACCTCGCCGCTCGTCCGAATCAGCAGGTCGAGGTCCGGCAACTCCGGCGCGTGGAGGTTCGCGGAGAGCACGTTCTCGTCGATCTCTGACGGCTCGAGCCCGCTCTCGGCGATCCGGCGCGCGGCGCGCACGAGCTCTGAGCGGCCGCCGTAATCGAACGCGATCCAGAGGCCGATGCGGCTGTTGAGCGCGGTGCGGTCCTCGGTCGCCGTCATCCGGTTGCGGAGCTCCTCCGGCGCGCGGTCGCGGCGGCCGATGAAGCGGATGCGGACTCCCTGCTTCTCGAGGTCGGGCAGTTCGCGCTCGATCGTCTCCCCGAAGATCTCCATCAGCGCGTCGATCTCGTCCTGCGGGCGCGACCAGTTCTCGGTCGAGAACGCGTAGACGACGAGGTTCTGGACGCCGAGCTGGATCGCAGCCTCGACCGTGCGGCGGAGCGCGCGCGTGCCGGCGCGGTGGCCGGCGGCCGTCGGGAGCCCGCGCCGCCGGGCCCAGCGGCCGTTCCCGTCCATGATGATCGCGACGTTGCGCGCGACCTCCGGCAGGTCGCCTTCCGGCAGCGGCCGGGCGCGCGCGAGGGTGCGGATGCGCGAGAGCAGGCTCAGCACGCCGTCACACTTCCGTGACAGCGGCTGCTACCAGGGCAGAGAGACAAACAGCCTGCAAACGAGACAGCCTGTGGAACGTTCGTCACACTTCTGTGACGGCGGCTGCCGCCGGACATGGCCAGGACGAACACGGCCTAAACCTCCATGATCTCGGCTTCTTTGCGCTTCAAGAGGTCTTCGATCTTCTGGATGTGCTCGTCGGTCAGTTTCTGCACGCGGCTCTCGGCGGCGCGCTCCTCGTCGTCGCCGACGTCGCCGTTCCGGACGAGCTCCTCGAGATGGCGCATCACGTCGCGGCGCACGTTGCGAACGGCGACCCGTCCTTCCTCCGCCATGTGCCGGACGAGTTTGACGAGCTCCTTGCGCCGCTCCTCGGTCAGCTGCGGGATCGGCAGCCGCACCACCTTGCCGTCGTTCGACGGCGTCAGGCCGAGGTCGGACTCCTGGATCGCCCGCTCGATCTGCTTGATCGACGACGGGTCGAACGGCTGGATCGTCAGTAGCCGCGCCTCGGGAACGTTGATCGTCGCCAGGTTCTTGAGCGGCGTAGCCGTCCCGTAGTAGTCGATCTGGATCCGGTCGAGCAGCGCCGCGGAGGCGCGGCCGGTGCGGACGGAGTTGAAATGGTCGTGCGTCGTCTCGACCGACTTGTCCATTCGCCCGATCGCGTCCTGCAGGAAGTCGTCGATGGCGCTCATGCCGTCCTCTCTCTCACGCCGCTCCGTCGGCAACGCAAACGGACGCGCAGGCGAAGCCCCGTGGTCCTGACATCGGCGCCGTCGAGCGCCGCCTCATGCGGGCACCCCTTCGCGCGGCGTCGAGATGACCGTCCCGACGTGCTCGCCGCGCACGACGCGCGCGATGTTGCCGGGCAGCAGCTCGAACACGTGGATCGGGAGCGAGTTGTCCATGCAGAGCGAGAGCGCGGTCGTGTCCATCACCTTCAGTCCCTGCTCGATCGCCTGCAGGTGCGTCAGCTCCGGCAGGAAATGCGCGTCCGGCTCGGTGTGCGGATCGCCGTCGTACACGCCTCGCACGCCGTGCTTGCCCATCAGGATCGCCTCGGCGTGGATCTCGAGCGCCCGCAGCGCCGCGGCGGTGTCGGTGGTGAAGTACGGGTTGCCCGTCCCCGCGGCGAAGATGACGATACGCCCCTTCTCGAGGTGGCGGATCGCACGCCGGCGGATGTACGGCTCGGCGACCTCGCGCAGATGCAGCGCCGAGAGCACCCGCGTGTCGGCGCCGTTTCGCTCGAGCGCCTCCTGCACCGCAAGCGAGTTGAAGACGGTCGCGAGCATGCCCATGTAGTCGCCGGTGGCTCGGTTCATCCCGGCCGCCGCCGCCTCGAGTCCGCGGTAGATGTTGCCGCCGCCGATCACGAGCGCGATCTCGAGCCCGAGCGCGTGTACGTCGACGAGCTCGCGCGCGAGCCCGTCGATCGTCGCCGCGTCGAGGCCGAACTCGCGCGGTCCCATCAGCGCCTCGCCGGAGAGCTTGAGCAGCACGCGTTCGAACGCCACGCTGCCTGTCTCCGGGTCAACGGCGACGGCCGTCATCTAGCCGACCGAGTACCACTGGTAGTCGACCAGCTCGAGGCCGCCCTGCTCGAGCGCCTGGGCGACGGTCAGGCTCGTGTCGTGGATCCACGCCTGCTCCTCGAGGACGGACTCGGCGAAGAAGCGCTTGTTCAGCATCCCTTCGACGATCTTCTCACGCACGTTCTCGGGCTTGCTCCTGACCTCGTCGCTGTTCGCGAGAATCTCGCGCTCGGCGGCAACGAGCTCGGCCGGCACCTCGGCGCGCGTCCGAAAGGTCGGCCGACCGAACGCCACGTGGAGCGCGAGCTCGCGCGCAAGACCGGGCTCCCCTTCCTTCACCTTCAGCAGCACGCCGATCTTTCCCGGCGGATGGACATACGAGACGAAGGTCTCGCCGTGGTCGGCACGCATCCGGCGAGCTCCGACGCCCTGGATGTTCTCGCCGAGGCGGCCGGACAGATCGGCGCGGCGCTCCTCGAGCAGGTCGACGGCGTTCTCGCCGCGGTCCTGGACTTCGCGCAGCACGTCCTCCGCGAAGGCGCGGAAGTCCTTGTTCTTCGAGACCGGCTCGGTCTCGCAGGCGACGGCGACGATCGAGCCGTGCACGTCGTCGGACTCGACGAGCACGATCCCCTCGGTCGTCTCGCGTCCGACGCGCCTCGCAGCCGAGGCCATGCCGCGCTCGCGCAGGAGCTTGACGGCCTCGTCGAAGTCGCCACCGGTCTCCTGGAGCGCGCGCTTCGCGTCCATGATCCCGGCCTGTGTCGCCTCGCGCAGCTCGCGGACCATCGCGGCGGAGATATCCGTCGTCATGCTCCCTCCTCTCGGGGCGGCTCTGCTTCCGGCGTTGGTTCGGTCTGAGCCGGAGCTTCCGGCGCGCCTCCGTTCGCGTCCGGTGTAGCGACCGACGGCTGGGCCTGCAGCTCGCGGCGGTCGACCTTCTGCTTCCCGACCTCGATCGCGTCGGCGATCACCTTCGTCACGAGCGCGCACGACCGGATCGCGTCGTCGTTCCCGGGGATGACGTACGACGCCTCGTCCGGATCGCAGTTCGTGTCGACGAGCGCGATCACAGGCAGGCCGAGGCGACGCGCCTCGCGAACGGCGAGCTGCTCCTTGCGCAGGTCGATGATGAAGACGGCGTCGGGCTGGCGGCGCATGTCGGCGACCCCGCCGAGGTTGGCCTCGAGCTTCTCCAGCTCGTTCTCCATCGCGATCCGCTCGGCCGGAGGGAGCAGGTCGAGCTGGCTCTCCTGCTTGAGCGCGCGCAGCTCGTGCAGCCGCTGGATCCGGTCGGAGATCGTGCGCCAGTTCGTGAGCAAGCCGCCGAGCCAGCGGTGGTTGACGAAGGGCATCCCGACGCGCTTCGCCTCGCCCTCGACGGCGTCCTGCGCCTGCTTCTTCGTGCCCACGAAGAGCACGGAGCCGCCGCGCTCGGCGACCGAGCGGGCGAAGTCGTAGGCATCGTCGAGCAGCTGCTGCGTCTGCTGCAGGTCGATGATGTAGATGCCGCCGCGCTCGGTGAAGATGAAGCGCTTCATCTTCGGGTTCCAGCGGCGGGTTTGATGGCCGAAGTGGACGCCGGCCTCGAGTAGCTCCTTCATGGAGACGACGGGCATGGGAAGCCCCTTTCTCGGTTTCGGTTGCGGTTCGCCGGCGGCGGCTCGGTGGGGACCGCGAGCAAGGCGGCCACCGTCCACCTACCCCTCCGCCGGGGGGAGGATCTGGACTCGGTCATGGTATCGGGTCGGCGAGGAGGTCCAGGTATGCCTGGAGCTCGGGTGGGAGCGGCGAGTCGGCCTCCACGCGCTCGCCGGTGAACGGGTGCGGGAAGACGAGCCTCGTGGCGTGTAGGAACTGGCGCCCGAGGTCCCGGTCGAGACCGCCGTAGAGCGGGTCGCCGACGACGGGCAGCCCGATCGCCGCGAGGTGGACGCGGATCTGGTGCATGCGACCTGTCTCGAGGCACACGCCGAGGAGCGCGTGGCGCTCGAAGAGGCGCTCGAGCTCGAAGTGAGTGACCGCCGGGCGCGGCGTGTCTGTCGCCAGCGAGATCCGCGTCGGGTCGTCGCGGTCACGCCCGACGGGCGCTTCGATTCGCCCGGCGCGAGAGCGCGGGCGGCCGGCGACGAGCGCGAGGTACCTGCGCTCGAGGGCGCGGCGGCGCACGAGGTTCGTGAGGCGGCGGTGTGCCTCCTCCGAACGCGCGACGACGAGTAGGCCCGAGGTGTTCTTGTCGAGCCGGTGGACGATGCCCGGGCGGTCGGCGTCGCCGCCGCCGAGCTCGCCGCGGAGCAGATCGACGAGCGTGTCACCCGTATGGCCGGCGCCGGGGTGGACGACGAGGCCGGCCGGCTTGTCGACGACAAGCAGGTACTCGTCGCGGTAGACGATCCGCGGCGGCGCCTGCGCCGGCGCGGCCCCCGGCTCTACGGCGTCCTGCCCTGCTTCGGCCGCGACGAGCTCCAGCGTCTCCCCGCCCTCGAGCCGATAGCTCTTCGTTCGCCGTTCCCCGTCGACGAGCACGCCCGCGGCGACGACGCGCTCGGCGGCAGCGCGAGAGCCGACGCGCCGGGCGAGGAAGCGATCGAGCCGCTCCCCGGCGGCCTCCGGTGGGACGACGACCGCTGTCGAGGAAGGTTCACTCATTTGACACAGACGCGTTCCAGACCGGCGCGCGTCGCCTGGGTAGCATCGCCTTCAGAGGGCGGCGGGTGCTTCCCCACCCTTGGGCGGGGGTTCGCGCGCGCGGAGTCCCGCCGGAAGCGCTTGCCTGGTTGGTCTCGGTGGCCGGCGATCCACTCTATGCTGGCAGGGGTCCCACCGCCGAGCCGCAGCGCGGACGCAGGGTTCGTCGCCGCACACGCGGCCGGGCCGGTCGGCGGCGCGTCAGCGCGCCGCGACGTCGAGCGGCCGCCGCCGCGGCCGCTTCGGCCTGCGGTCGGCGACGACGAGAGCGACCAGCAGGATCGCGACGCCGATGACGATGAAGCTGTCGGCAAGGTTGAACGCCGGCCACCAGCCGAAGCTGAGGAAGTCCGTCACGTGCCCGAGGCGGATGCGGTCGACCAGGTTCGACACGCTGCCGCCGATCAGCAGCCCGAGCGCTGCCGGCAGCACCGGGTGGCGGGCCCCCGACCGCGCGAAGAAGATCAGCATCCAACCGACGGCGAACGCCGTCGCAAGCGTCACGATCACCGTCGCCGACGAGAAGAGCCCGAACGCGATTCCGGAGTTCTGTACACGCCGGATCGTGAACGCCCCGATCACGTGCACCGACTCGTCCATGCCGAGCCGGCTCGTAACGATTGCCTTCGTGACCTGGTCGCCGAGTACCGCCGCGGCGACCACTGCAGACAGACCAAGCCACTGCCGGCGCCCGGCGGACAGCTTCCGCTCCGCCACGGAGACCGGGGCGAGACCGTTCGTCGCCGAGCCGACGCGCACGTCCGGCGCACGTTCCGGGACGGGATCGGTCACCCGGTCCCCGTCACCCGCGGTCGGCAAGCCGTTGATCGTGAATGCAGAGCGTCGCCCACGGCCGCGCGCGAAGGCGCTCCTCGCCGATCGGCCCGCCGCAGCGCTCGCAGACCCCGTAGGTGCCCTTCTCGATGCTCGCGAGGGCGCGGTCGATCTGCGCGAGCGTCTGCTGCGCGCCCTCCTCGAGTCCCTCGTCGAGCTCGCGGTCGAAAGTGACGGTCGCCATGTCGCCGAGGTGGTTGTCGGTGCCGCGACCGCCGAGCTCGCCGAGCTCGTCCTGCATGTTCCCGGGGTTCTCGGAGGCGAGGTACTCGATGGCGCCGACGATCCGGTGCCGTTCCTCTTCGAGTCGCATGCGGAACTCGCTGGTGTCGATCGTCGTCATGCCGTCCTCCTCCCCGCTCCGGTCGCGGCCGAAGCCAGCCGCCGTTCGGTCTCGTCGGCGTCGATGCCGGCGAGCGAGACGACCTTGTCGCGTGCGCCGTGCCCGGAGACCAGCGTGACGTGGACGCGCGGGAGCGCGAGCGCCTGAGCGAGGAGCCGGAGGACCGCTTCGTTCGCCCTGCCGCCCTCTGCCGGCTCGGCAACCCGCACCTTCCACGCCGCGCCGTATCGCCCCACGACGGCGGCCGACACACCGCCCGGCGAGACGCGGAGCCGCACTCGGGTCGAGGCCGTCACGCGGGAAAGGTTACCCCGCGCGCGCCTCCGGCTCGGCCGTGGCTTGTTCCATGCTGACCGGCCGGGGAAACTCGCGCGTCTCCTCACGGCGCGGCCAGGTCTCGAGCCGCGCCTCGGAGGCTCCTTCGCCGCCATGGATCGCGTCGGCGGCCGTTGCCGGCTCGACCATGCCCAACGCCGCGCGCAACAACGCCTCGATCCGCCGCGCCTCCGCCGCAAGCCGCGCGTGCTCGCCTTGGACACCCCGAATGATCGACCGTGCCTCGTGGTGGGCCTCGGCGACGATCAGTTCGGCCTCCCGCTTCGCCTGCACGCGCACCTCCGTGGCGGCTTGCTCGGCGGCGACGAGCGCGTTCGTCAGCAGCTCTTCGCGCCCGCGAAGCTCACCCGTCTGCTGCTCGAGCTCCTCGACCTTGTCCTGCAGCTCGCACCGCTCGCGCCACACCTCCTCGAAGCTGTCCGCGACCTCGAGCAGCAGCTTCTCGACCGGGTCACGACGGTATCCGAAGAGGCCGCGTGCGACCTGAACGTGCCTCAGCTCAACAGGTGTGTAGGGCATCTGCGGATCCTCCTAGTGCAGTTTGCCGAGCAGGAAATTGACGATGCTCGCCGCCGCGGCGACGGCGATGATCGCGACGATCGGCGAGAAGTCGATCGGGCCCGCAGAGAGCCGCAGCGCCCGGCGCCAGAGGCGGAGGTAGGGCTCGCAGATGTCGTAGAGGAACCGCTGGAGCGGACCGAGCGCAGAGGGCAGCCGCAGCCACGAGAGCAGCACGTACACGATCAGCGCGAGCGTGTAGACGATCGCGAAGATGTGTACGAACTGCCGAACGTCGCCGATGGCGTCGAACAGCGGCATCCCAGCCAACCGTTCTGGCCGAACGGCCGTTCTCCTACGCCTCAGGCCTGGTTGTAGAAGCCACCACGCTCGAGCAACTGGGCACGCTGCTCCGCGCTCACCTCGACGTTTCGCGGCGTGAGCAGAAACACCTTGTCGGCGACGCGCTGCATGCCGCCGTTGAGCGCGTACGTGAGACCGCTCGCGAAGTCGATCAGGCGCTTCGAGAGCTCCGCGTCAGAACCCTGGAGATTCAGGATCACCGGAATTCCCTGCTTGAAGCGGTCCGCGATCTGCTGGGCGTCGTTGAAGCTGCGCGGCAGCACCAGGTGAACGCGGACCGCGTTCGGATTCGGCACCGCCTCGATGTGCGGGCGGGGCTGCCCCTGTGCACGCGCGGCCCGCACGCGCGCGCCGAGCGCCTGCTGGCCGGACTCGGACTCGGTCCAGTCCTCGAACTCCTGCGTGCGGCGCCGCGGTGTCAGCCGGCGGACGTTCGGCCGCTCGCGATAGCTCTGCTCGAGCGTCTCCTCGGCGGTGTAGAGCTCCTCGTCTCCGTAGTACTCGTCGTCCTCCTCGGCAATCCCGAAGTAGACGAGCGTGCGGCTCCAGAGGTCCCCCAGGCTCATGCAGCCGAATCGTAACGCCGTTCCCGGCCGCCGAACAGCACGCTGCCGACGCGAACGAACGTCGCCCCCTCCTCGGCGGCGACGTGGTAGTCCTGCGTCGTTCCCATCGAGAGCTCGCCTAGGCCGTACCGGCCGGCGAGCGCATGGAGCTCGCGAAACCACGGCCGCGACACCTCCGGGTCGTCGGCCGCAGGCGGCATCGTCGAGAGGCCGACGACGCCGGGGCCGAGGAATTGGACGAGCGCGCCCGGGTCGACCCCCGCCTTGGAGTGCTCGCCGGCGAGACTGACCTGCACGAGCGCGGGCACCTCGAGCCGGCGCGCCGCCGAGAGCGAGTCGAGCGAGTGCACGAGCTCACACGTTCGGTTCACGATCTTCGTCTTGTTCGACTGCAGCTTGCCGATGAAGTGCCAGCGGAACGCCTCGCCGTATTCGGCGTACTTCGCCTCGAGGTCCTGAGCGCGGTTCTCGCCGACGACCTCGACGCCCGCCTCGACGAGCACGGCCATGTCGGCAAGCGGGACGTACTTGGTCGCGGCGACGACGGTGACGCCGGGCCCGACCCGCGCGCGCACCGCCTCGTAGCGGGCGCGCACCTCAGCCGGCGATAGCAGCGACGACTCCCTGCAGGCCGCGCACGGGTCCGTCGCGGCGGTGTGAGAAGAAGAGCTCGGGGTTGCAGCGCGTGCACAGGTCGACGCGCTCGACTCGGCCTACCCCCGCGCGCACCAGCGCACGTTCAGCGGCGCGCCACAGGTCGAGCACGCGCCCGCGCGTCAGGTCGGCATCGAAGAGCGACGAGACTTCGGGCCCGACCTCGTAGCAGCAAGGCCCGATCGCGGGTCCGACGGCAGCCGCGGTCGGCCGGCCCTGGAGCGCCTGCACGGCCGCCGCGACCACTCCCTCGGCGAGGCCTCGCCAGCCGGCGTGCACGACCGCGAGCGCCGGCCGGCCGTTTGTCGCCGCGATCGCGATCGGGAGGCAGTCGGCGCCCAGGGCGAGCAGCGGCAGTCCAGGTTCATCGGTCCAGAGCCCATCGCCCGGCTCCTCGCGCACGCCCGGCTCGGCCCGGTGAACCGTGGGGGAATGCCGCTGCCGGTTGACCGCGAGCCGCGCCGCGTCCAGGCCGAGCGCCGCGCATGCACGCCGCCGGTTCTCGCCGACGTGCGTCGGGTCGTCGCGCTTCGTGCCGAGGTTGAGCGACGCATACGGCCCTTCGCTCACACCGCCGACGCGCGTCGTGAAGCCGACGACGTACGGCCCGGGTACGTCCCAGCGGATCATCCGGCGAGCAGCTCCCGCGCTCGGTCGAGGAGCGT
>Ga0070731_10003839_pt1 | contig 13292 bp, 8 predicted proteins | sample Coa_R1_2_FD_66448 | JGI IMG/M metagenome (GOLD analysis project Ga0070731, IMG submission 66448) | Surface soil microbial communities from Centralia Pennsylvania, which are recovering from an underground coalmine fire - Coalmine... | ecosystem: Environmental > Terrestrial > Soil > Unclassified ... | reverse complement strand
ACAATTGACAATTTCCAACACCACAACATTCCGTGCAATCCTCTCAGTTAAAATATTTCATCCTGAAATTACTGCTTGCAAAACCGGTACGGATTTCATTACTCCAAAATCCTGAATATGCAAAGCATAATAATTTTGAAAAGCAGTCATCATGACTCTTCTGACATCCTTATTGACCTTTATCTGCACCAATTCATGCGGTTGCATAATTTTTAATAACTGCGAAGAAATGTTGCTGTAAGGTTCTTCTACATAATATGGGTGCTGGGGTTTTCCAGCAATAAATAATCCTTCCTGCAAATCGAGCACATTATTTAATGCAGAGTAATTATCAGTGATCTGCAAGCCAAGAAAAGTTGCCAGATGTATCGCAAAAAATAAGGGGTAATTTGCCATTTCCGTTTCGCTGCTCAGATCCAGGTGAATTAAAATATCTTCAGAAAACTGAAATAATTCGTGGCTTGTTTCTGGCTGCTTCAAACATTTCCAAAGTAATTCAACAATAAACATCGCCACGGCATTTTTCGCAACATTAAAAAAAATATTTTCATACAAATATTTCCAATTGGTTTCTTTAATCCGCTGCAACTTTTTTAATTCGTTATGATAGACTACCAATTGCAAAATAGCGCCTGGCTGAAATAAATTTGCTTTACTCTGAGCTTTTTTCGAAGAGGTTCTTATTCCATTAACTAAATAAGACTGTGTGCCGAACAGATCAGTAAATATGGAAACGATGACGCTTGTTTCGCCATATTTCAATGTGCGTAAAACAATACCGTTGGTTTTGAACAGGTTCAAGAATAATTGATAATTGATGGTGTATAATGCCGTTGGCTGTTCATCAATTTCCAAAGGTAATGCCAATTCTGCTTTCGCACTGATGGAAAACCGGTTGAAAATAAGTTTCTTTGCACTATTATTTTACTTAACTGATGATGAAATTATGTGGGAATCAATAGCCCGTTTTGTTCTTAAATATAGACTGGCATTATTAGTTCTGCTTCTTGGTGCATCCGCATTTATGGCTTACCGTGCCTCGAAAGAAAAAATTGGTTACGAGTTTGCACGGGCAATTCCTGTTGATAATCCAAAATATATCGCTTATCAAAATTTCAAAACCAAATTCGGTGATGATGGAAATTTATTGCTGATCGCTGTTCAAACCGACAAGCTTTTTACGCAACAGGTTTTTAACGATTATGCAGCGCTAAATAAGCAACTAAAAAAAATAAATGGTATTGAGGAAGTGTTAAGCGTTCCCTTGTTGGTAAACTTCATTAAAGAACAAGAACCCGACAGTACAGAAAAACTCATACCGATAAGAATTTTCCCTGATCATATTTTAACCCAGCAGCAAATTGATAGCGGTAAAAAAATATTTCTTACGTTACCATTTTACAAAGGGCTAATTTATAATCCAGAAACAGATACTTATCTCATTGCGCTAAGCGTAAACAGGCAATTATTTAATTCATCCCAGCGTACCGAAGCAGTAAGCGCCATTATTAATGTGGGAAATGCATTTGGATCAAAAAATAAAATAGAGATGCATTACAGCGGACTTCCTTTTATCCGCACCAGCATGAGCGATATGATAAAAAAAGAAATGAAAGTTTTTTTGATAGGCTCCATTGCATTATCTGCAATTATTTTAATGATCTTTTTCAGAAGCATCGGAACAACCATAATGTCTTTGCTGGTAGTCATCATGGGGGTTGTGTGGAGTTTGGGAACGATGAATTTATTGGGTTATAACATTTCCCTGCTTAACGCTTTATTGCCCTCGCTTGTCGTAGTCATAGGCATTCCAAACTGCATATATTTCCTTAATAAATATCATTCATCTTATAATGACACAGGAAACAAAGAACAGGCATTATTTGAAATGATCCGCAAAATGGGAATCGTTACCTTATTCTGCAACATTACGGCAGCCATTGGTTTTGGTGTTTTTGCACTGACAAAAAGCCCGGTACTGAATGAATTTGGAGTAGTGGCAGGGATTAACATTATGCTTCTATTTGTCATTTCGTTCATTTTTATTCCTGCCATGCTTAGTTTTCTGCCGGAACCCAAACCACAACACACAAAATATCTCCATAACAAATGGTTGTTGGCAATTTTAGATAAATTAGAAATATGGTCGGTAGATCACCGGAAAACTGTTTATTTCATAACAGGTACCGTAGTCGTTCTCTCCATAGTTGGAATTTTTCGATTGCAATCTGAAGGCTTTATTGTTGACGATCTTCCAAAGACCAACAAAATTTATACGGACCTCAAATTTTTTGAAAAAAATTTCAAAGGGGTAATGCCGCTGGAAATTATCATTGACACAAAAAAGAAAAACGGTTTAAGAAGTAATTATTTGAAAACGCTCGAGGACATGGATTCTCTTTCGCAATACATTGCTGCAAGTCCCGATATGGCACGACCACTATCTCTTATTGAAGGCTTGAAGTTTGCACGGCAAGCATATTATGACGGCGACAGTTTAAGTTATGCCTTGCCAAATCAATTTGATGCAGCTGTAATTGCACCTCTTTTAAAATTTAAACCGGATCGTAACAGCAAGGTAAACAAAACAAATCTTGGACAGCTATTAAAATCTTTTGTTGACAGCAATCAACAGGAAATTCGCATGAGTGTGAATGTTGCTGATATCGGCAGCAAAAAACTTCCTGCAGTTTTACACGATATAGAAAAGAAATCCGCTCAGTTATTTGATTCAACAAAATACAATGTTGAGCTTACCGGCGGCAGCGTAACATTTATTGAACAAAGCCGGTTCATCATTAATGGGTTGAGGTTAAGTATTATGTGGGCATTTGTGCTGATTGCCATATGCATGTTGTATTTATTTCGATCAATAAAAATTTTATTGTGCTCATTGATTCCAAACACAATTCCATTAATTATTACTGCAGGCGTTATGGGATGGAAGGGCGTTGCGCTGAAACCCTCGACAGTGCTTATTTTCAGCATTGCTTTGGGAATTGCAATCGATATTACGATTCGCTTTCTGGTAAATTATAAACAAGAACTCGCAAACAACAACGGTGATGAAAAGAAAACGGTTGTGAATACCATTCATACGACAGGCATCAGCATTATTTACACTTCACTAGTATTAATTGCAGGGTTTATTATTTTTTGTTTCAGTGATTTTGGGGGAACACAATCATTGGGTTGGCTTACTTCACTTACCTTGATCATGGCAACGCTCACGAACTTGATTTTCTTGCCTGCCCTTTTAATTACCCTTGCGAAGAAGCATAAGGGCTAAGCCGGGATTTTAATAATGGAATCTAGGTCTCTTACGATGTGCATGGTTAATGACCTTCCATCATCCATGGCCTTCAAAAACCACTTCGATAAAAATTACTTTTTGACTTTTCCATAGTGCACCATCGATAATTTAACAAGACAAAATACAATTTGCAGCAATCGAACATCATGCATTTAAAGGGGTACTGTATTATTGCAGCACCTCTTTCAATTTTGTTTCCAACGCGTCGCCGCGCAATTCCTGTGCAATAATTCTTCCTTGCGGATCAATTAAGATATTGAATGGAATGCCACTGATTTTAAAAACGTCTACCGCTTTGCTGTTCCAGTATTTCAAATCGCTAACCTGTGACCATGCCAGTTTGTCCTCGAGAATGGCTTGTTGCCAGGGATCCTTCTCTTTGTCGAGTGATACGCCCAGGATGGCAAAATTTTTATCCTTGAATTCGCTATATGCTTTCACCACGTTTGGGTTTTCCATCCTGCATGGACCACACCAACTTGCCCAAAAATCAACCAGCAAATATTTTCCTTTAAAAGACGTAAGCGAGATATTTTTTCCATTGGCATCCGGCAACGAAAAATCGGGAGCCTGTTTGTTAACCCACGTATCGCCTTGTTGTTGCTGCATTTGGGCTGCCTGTGCTTTTTGCGCATCATAATTTTTTTTCATCTCTGCCAATATTTTGTTTGTCGGAAATTTTCTTGTTAAGTTATTCATTTCAGTTTCAAATTCATTTTGTGTAAGGCTGCGTGACGACCACCCCAAAGCAAGTGAACTTACAGTGGCGTTCTGGTTGGTTTCAATAAAATTTTTAAAATAATTATTCAGATCTGTGAGTGCGTTATTTTTTTGATTTGTTGCGGTCATAAGCAAACTGTCTGGTGCGCCTATTCTTTTCAGACTGTCCAACTGAGAAAAGCTTTTTTCAACGATAAAATTTTTCTTGCCGATATTATCAATTAAAGCTTGTAACTGCGTACTGGCCCCGGATCCGCTTATCGTATAAAAATCGTTTTTTTTGGCTAAATTAACATCAATGTGCATTTCAGATACATCATTAACAATGGGAATGGCTGAAACATTTTCTCCAAAAACCAATTCAAAAATTTCCTGATCCGTGTTTTTAATTTTTGCAGTGAGCATAAAATCGCCATTATTTGCAGTGAATTTTTGTGAATCCAGCACAACAGGTTGCTGATCTTTTCCACTGACAATCTCTTCGAGATAAACTTTTCCATTTTTTGCAGGAAATAGACTATACGCATTTTTATACGAGCAGGAAACTTCCAATTTCAATTTCGAACTTTGTTTGCATGAAGCGGCAAATAAGGTTGAATACACTATAGCTAAATACCCAATTTTTTTGATCATATTTTATAATTGAATCCTTAAAATTAATTCATGTTTCGAAGCCATCCGAATTTAAAAAACTTAGACATTATTATCTACCCTGGATGGCATGCCCCGTTCGTTGGCCCAATCCGTGGCAATTGGGTTTACAATGACTGCTCCGATTCAATATAACAGTATTCGGATGCCTTTCGTTACCCATCTATCGCATTGTATGTTTGGGCAATTTAATTGCGCACTTGCGTCCTAACCTAATTCTGCTCCAGTTTTTCCAACAAAAGTTTATTCGTCAGTTTCGGATCTGCCTTACCATTGGATATTTTTTTTACTTCGCCAACAAACAAACCCATTAAACCTTTCTTTCCTTTTTTATATTCATTTACTTTATCGGGCATTTTCGCCAGCACTTCTTCAACCCAGGCAGAAACTTCGCCAGTATTTGAGTTCTGCAGCAAATTCAATTGGGTTGCAACCTGTAAAACGTCTTCATTTCCGCTTTTTATTAATGCGGGGAAAACGCGCGAAGAGGCAATTGAAAAATTTAATTTTTCTTCATCTACCAATTGTATGAGCTGTGCTAATGTTGAAGGGGATAAATTCAACTTATCAATCGATACAGCGTTTTCATTCAAATAGGATTTCATCGGACCAAGCAACCAATTGGCAGCACCTTTATAATTTGTCGTTAGATTGATTAACTGATTAAAATAATCAGAAAAATCCTTGTCGTCGCAAATTACCTGCGCATCATATTCCGACAAATGAAACTTAGTTGTATATTTTCTGATCAGTTCATCTGGTAATTCCGGGATTGATTTTTTTACTTTTTTTAGTAACTCATCTGTTACATAAAACGGCGGCAGATCAGGATCTGGAAAATAGCGGTAATCATTTGCTTCTTCTTTATTTCGCAAAGCAAAAGTTGTTCCGGCGGACGCATCAAAACTCCTTGTCTGCTGAATAATTCTTGCATTATTTTCCAATAATTCCATCATGCGGTTCGCTTCAAAATCAATCGCGCGTTTCACATTGCGTATGGAATTTAAGTTTTTCACTTCCACCTTCGTCCCCAACGTTTTTTCTCCTTTAATCCGAATCGAAATATTTGCATCACAACGCATGCTCCCCTCCTCCATATTGCCATCACAGATTTCCAGGTAACGTAAAATCTTACGCAGCTCCGTCAAATATTGATAAGCTTCCACACCGCTGTGCATATCAGGCTCTGTAACAATTTCAATTAACGGGACCCCCGCACGATTAAGATCAATGCAAGTATTTTCTTGGTCAATATCATGGATATTTTTTCCAGCATCTTCTTCGAGGTGAATACGGTTCAGGATAACATTTTTCTCTGTCTCATCAATCTTAATTTTTACAAAACCTTTTTTGCAGATCGGTGTAGTATGTTGTGAGGTCTGATACCCTTTGGGTAAATCCGGATAAAAATAATGTTTGCGTGCAAAATAATTTACGCGCTCAATTTCACATCCACATGCCAGTCCGATCTTGATTGCAAATTCGATTGCTTTTTCATTAAGCACAGGTAAAGTGCCGGGATGCCCCAAAGTTATCGGACTAACATGGCTGTTTGGTTCGCCACCAAACAACGTACTGTCACCACAAAACAATTTTGTTCGCGTTAACAGTTGCGCATGGACTTCCAGGCCGATAATGGTTTCGTATTTTTTGAAATTAACATCCATTTTTATACTCCGCACGGATTTTTATTCAACATTGTTCCGCCAAAGGGCAGAGACGGCACTTTTAAATCTTTAGTCTACATGGGGTTTACAAAATTTGACTGCAAAAATATCGCAATAAACCCGTATTTCCTGCCCGCAGATTGACAAACGGTCTATTATAAAAATAACCAGCGATTACACTCAACCCAACGAAAAAACTATGAGCAAACCGGTGTTCAGTACAATTTGTAGCAAAAAAAGAGCCGCCTTGCAGGCAGCTCTCGGGTAACATTCACAATTCAAAATTATAAATCAGCGGTTTTTAATTTCCTCGGAATTTTCACTTCAACTTCCTGTTGTTTTCCATCACGCGTCAACTTGACCTTGTAAGTATATTTTTCTTTATTGGCGTGCGCAAGTTTTGCAAGATCTTCTGCATTTTCAACCGGCTTCCCATCAAGTTCATTAATCACATCCCCCTCCTTAATACCGGCTTTTTCGGCAGGAGATTCATCATCAACATCAAGCACTTTTGCCCCTTTGCCTTCTTCGAGATCCTGTGCTTTAATCCCTAATCTTGGCTTTCCAAATGAATAAGCATACACGTTATCCCCATTGAAATTATAATTTAATTTATCATTCATTTTTGGCATGGCCATATTAAATGATTTAAAATTCATTTCTTTTAATCTCCCTAACGTAACCGTGGTTTTTTGTTCTTTGCCATCGCGCAGATAAGTTATCGTCACTTTCTCTTCGGGCTTATATTTATGGATTTCATCTGACAATTCACCTGCGCCAACTTTTGTGTCGCCAATCTTTGTGATGATGTCTCCTATTTTCAGACCGCCTTTATCAGCTGCACTTTCTTTTGTTATCTCGGTGATTCTAGCACCATTATCCACGTCATCCCAAGTCACCCCTAAAAATGCAGTTTTTGCGTTGTTCATATTCAGAACGTCCCCATCGCCGCTATAACTCCAGCCGCCACTGCGGAATGGGGAACGTGGAGCAATGAAGGTCATGTTATCATTACTATAAAAAGGAGCTTGCATTTTTCTAACGATAACATTGTCGTCGTTAAATTCTGTAACCGGCTTGCCATCTACAAAGATTTTATTATCCTTTATCTCAACGGTGACTTTAATGTCTTTATCACCCTTTCGTTTAATGACTATTTCATCGCCTTCATTCAATTTGTCTGTTCTGATTTTATCCTTTAATACCTTTTCCTGTGCGTCGTCATCTTGAGCGAATACAGATGAGCTTAATAACAGCGCGATAGCGGCTATCCCGGAGAGTCTTAATACATATTGTTTCATGCTGCAAATTTTTTGATGAATGTAATCTACGTTAATTTTCGTACATCAAATATAGTGGTTTTTTTGAAATACGAAAATTTTCGGAAATGTTAAAAATTACCCTCATCAATGGCTTCTATTGTACTTTTTATCATCAATAATTCCAAAGTGTTTTGGACGTTGAACCGGGCTCCAGTGCTTGGGTTAGTCCGTCAACATGTTATGACATATCCCCGATTTCTGAAAATTCCATATATCAATGGCTTCTTGTTCATTTCCAAGCCTATGAAAAACCGCACATTAATCTATCGGAAACAATCTGCTGATCTTTTTTTCGGAAAGCCTTAAAAATTTAGCGTTATCGCCTGTTTGGGCATTTGCTGGATACTGCGAGATGCAATGAAATGGATAAGAATTATCAACAGCTTCATTGAAACAGGCTTTTGACTTTATCGATGACTGACCGTAGGTTGCTTGTATCCTGGCCGCCGGCTGTCGCTAAAGTTTTTTGTCCTCCACCGCCACCTTTTATTAAAGGACTAATACTTTCTTTAATAATCTTGGATGCATCGAGGTTCTTATCCGCAGAAATCCTTTCATCGATCATTAAAGCCACAACTGCTTTCCCTTCTAGGTTAGCAGCAAGGACAACCACATGATCCGGCAGTTCATGTTTCAAATCAAAACAAAGTTTTTTTAGGTCTTCTGGATTGGCGGCCTCAATGATTTCGCCAATAAAATTGATCCCGCTTATTTTCTGAACCATTTGCAATAACTGATATTTAACTAAAAGCAATTGTTTTGCCTCAAAAGAATCGATCTTTCTTTTTAACCCTGCATTTTCAATTATTGTATCCTCAATGGTTTTTGAAATGTCTTTAGGGTTCTTCAGCAATTCACGAATTCTGCGAACCGAATCGAATTGTTCTTCTATATAATTTTCAACGGCTTTGCCACTAAGGGCTTCAACTCGCCGAACACCTGCTGCTACTGCAGTTTCATGGGTTATTTTAAAATATCCTAACTCTCCCGTTGCGCCAACATGAGTACCTCCGCAGAGTTCAATCGAATAATTCGGGTCGATCATCACCACACGGACAACATCACCATACTTTTCTCCAAACAAAGCCATGGCTCCGAGTTTCAGCGCCTCATCTATTGTCATTTCTTTTATAATGACCCGAATGTTTTCACGGATCTTTTCATTCACTATTTCTTCTATTTTTTTAATTTCTTCATCCGTAACTTTTGTAAAATGAGAAAAATCAAAGCGCAAATGCTCATCGTTTACCAATGAACCTTTTTGGGCAACATGCGTTCCCAAAACTTTTCTTAGGGCGGCATGAAGCAAATGGGTAGCCGAGTGATGGATCGCCGTTGATTGACGTTTTGAAAAATCGACTTTTGCAATCGCTTCGCCGGTAAGGTCAGCAGGCAAAGTATCTGAAAAATGGATTGTTAAGTTATTTTCCTTCTTGGTATCAACAATTTTTATTTTCTCACCATTAATTGTTAATTCTCCCACATCCCCAACCTGACCGCCGCTTTCAGCATAAAATGGAGTCGCTTGTAAAACAATCTGATATGCTTCTTTTCCCTTTGTTTTTATCTTACGATACTTGACGACTTTGCTTTTTACCTGGAGAGAATCATACCCTACAAATTCGTTTATTGGATTTTCAATTAACGTGATCCAGTCTTCAGTATCTAAAACAGACGCTGATCTACTGCGGTTTTTTTGTTGACTCATTTCAACTTCGAAACCAGCCTCATCAACGGACATGCTATTTTCACTCGCAATTAATTTGGTCAAATCAAGAGGAAATCCATACGTATCGAATAATTCAAATGCTTCCTTACCTGATATGGTACCCGTTGAAGAATTTCGCTGAATTGAATGGTCAATTAAAAAACCAATTCTTTTCAAACCTTTATCCAGGGTTCTTAAAAATGATTCTTCTTCGTCCTTTACAACCTTTGCAACAAATTCTTTTTGCTGGGCCAATTCGGGAAATACATTTTCAAATTGTTGTGAGATTATTGGAATTAATTGGAATAATAATGGTTCTTTAAAATTTAGATGGGTAAAATAATAGCGGACTGCTCGTCGCAAAATTCTTCTTATTACATAACCAGCTCCTGTATTACTTGGCAATTGTCCGTCAGAAATTGCGAAGGCAATTGCCCGAATATGATCAGCAATTACCCTGACAGCAATACTTTGTTTACTTGTTGGCTGGATAAAAACCAATTCACTTTGTCTGGTTATGTTTTTAATCACTGAAATCGTTCCCGTAAACACATCCGTATCATAATTACTCTGTTTATGCTGCAGCACCCGAACCAATCTTTCAAAACCCATCCCCGTATCGACATGCCTGGCGGGTAATGCATCAAGGGTTCCATCCTTTAGCCGATTGAATTGAATGAATACATTATTCCAAATTTCAATTACCTGGGGATGATCCTGATTAACCAATTTTTTTCCATCAACCGTCTTCCTTTCTTCGTCACTTCTGCAATCAACATGAATTTCTGTGCAGGGTCCGCATGGACCGGTATCGCCCATCTCCCAAAAATTGTCTTTTTTGTTTCCAAATAGAATCCTGCTTTCCGGTATCCATTTCTTCCATTCATTGAATGCTTCATCATCTTTAGGCAATGCATCTTTTGGATCGCCTTCAAAAACGGTAACGTACAATTTACCCTTGTCAATTTTATAGACTTCTGTCAGCAATTCCCAGCTCCACGCGATCGCTTCTTTTTTGAAATAATCACCAAAACTCCAGTTGCCAAGCATTTCAAACATGGTATGATGGTACGTATCAACACCTACTTCTTCCAGATCATTATGTTTACCACTCACACGCAAACATTTTTGGGTATCTGCAACCCGCAGAAATGGCGGCTTTTTATTTCCTAAAAAATAATCTTTAAATTGATTCATTCCCGCATTGGTGAACATCAATGTAGGGTCATTTTTAATAACGATCGGCGCGGAAGGGACGATCTCATGCCCCTGCTTTTTAAAGAAATCAAAAAATTGTTGCCTTATCTCTGTGCTTGTCATCATAACCGTTGTTCCGTTTTTACCGAATTATTCAACCTAAAAAATTATATTTGTATGCTGTACTTTTTACAGTGGTGCAAAGGTAGCCAAGTTCATTAAAAGTTCGTCTGCCTCTTTGAAGAAAAGCTTGCATGAAAAAAATAAAATATTTTTATAACGCCAATACCCTCCGGTATGAAAAACTGGAAACGCCGCTGCGGGTAAAACTGTTGCGTTTGCTGGGTTTTTTATCCGCTGCATTTGTTACTGCAATCATTTTGGTTTCTCTTGCCTACAAATATTTCCCTTCTGTAAATGAAAAAAGATTAATGCAAAGAAATGAGGCATTGAATGATAATTATTACGTGCTCAATGAAAAAGTGAAAAAATTACAGGACCAAATGGGTGAACTTGAAAAAAGAGATAACCATGTTTACCGGGAAATTTTTGAAGCCAACCCGATTCCCGACAGCGCCCGCGCAAAAGCCATCCACCAACAGGATGAAATTAAGTTGGTGGAAAGCATGGACCAGGAAAACCTGGCTACATCCATTGCCAATACATTGAATAAACTTTCCGCGCGTGCTGCCTACCAGGAAAAATCCTATAAAGAAATTGATGGCTTCATAAAAAATAAAGAGCAATTGCTTGGCTGTACCCCTGCCATACAACCGGTGAGCAACAAAGACCTAAGTCGAATTGCTTCAGGTTTTGGCTATCGCATTGACCCGGTTTATAAGACCACTAAATTTCATGCCGGGCTTGACTTTGCTGCGCCTCAGGGAACGCCTATCTATGCAACGGCAAACGGAACAGTTGTCACGGCCGGTAACACGGGAAACGGATATGGTAATCATGTCGTAATCAACCATGGTTACGGATATGAAACGCTCTATGGGCACATGTTTCGGGTAAAGGCACGCGTGGGAGAAAAAGTGAAACGCGGCCAAATTATTGGATATGTGGGAAGCACCGGCAAAAGTACAGGGCCGCATTGTCATTATGAGGTTCATCGCAACGGGGACCCGGTAGATCCGGTTTATTATTTTTATAATGACATCACGCCCGAACAATATGATCGTTTGCTGAAACTTGCATCCTCAAGTAATCAAAGTTTTGATTAGGGTTGAAAAGATCAGGCCAATGGCATAAGAAGCAAACCCGCCCATAAAACGCAGACCCCTATCCCTATAGTTTATCCCTTTCTTTCCACAATACGCAACATCGGCAGGTCACATAAATTTCCTTTGTATCTTTATTAATCGGAATAATATTTGCATACTCTAGTTATTATGGAACCACTCAATCAAATAAGCCTCTCTTTTACTGAGGAAGCAACCACGGATAAACAACCAGCTAATGTTGTCCATGCAGAACAACCCGTCAATGTTGGCGTTCGTATTAAAGCCCTTAAGCAACATACCGCTCCCATAGGGGATATGCCAAAATCAGAACCTGTTAAGGTTGCGGAAAAAAATAAAAAGGTAAAATCAACCCGCGGAAGAAAATCGATCAAGCAGGTTGAAGCCGAAGCGGATCTTATCGAAATTCCCGAAGATGACGTGTTGTTTCAAAAGCAATATTATTCGATGGGAGAAGTTGCAGAAATGTTTCGGGTGAATCATTCCTTACTGCGTTTCTGGGAAAATGAATTTGATGTCATTCAGCCACGCAAGAACCGGAAAGGTGATCGGTATTTCAGACCAATTGATATAAAAAATCTACATCTTATTTATCATTTATTGCGCCAGCGCAAATACACGATTGAAGGAGCAAAGGATTTTTTGAAGAAAAGCAAAAATGCACAAGAAAAATTTGCAACCATCCGGAAACTGCAACAGGTAAAAGAATTTTTACTGGAGTTGAAGGCTGGCTGGTAATTTTGCAGCGGTTCCCAGATTATTTGGGATATTCAATGGCGAGATCATTGCTCAACTTTTCAATGTCAGAAGCCGCTTTATCAATAAAATTTAATTGGTCGGCAATGGGTTTGAATGCTGCCAGATTTTTTTTCGTTTCACTTTCTAAAATGCTGTTATCCAATTCGTATTTTCTTTGTTGAAGAAGATCATTCAGTTTATCATTTAATGCACGTAAGGCAGTTTTATGATCGGTGTTTTTTTCTTGGATTTGATGTTGCAGCTTTTTTTTTGCACCATTCAGTCTCTTGAAAATAATATTAACAACCGGTGAAAAAAGATCAGCGTTTGGTTGAGTTTGCTGCCTGAATAAAGATAATGTGGCAATGCCGGAGGTTAGCATATGATTAGCGACAACAAACTGGTGTACTTCACGAATCTTTTTTTGTTTCGTTTTTGGCTCGGATAGCATGCGGTTGAATGCATCTGATAAATTGGCCAGTGAAACAAAAGCATTTTTGCGTGAGAGTTTATATTCATTGATTGCAATCTTTTTACCACATAAAGCAGAAGCGACGTCTAAAAAATATTGCAGGTTGTGCTCAAGCATTTTGATCATATTGTCGGTAACCTGTTCCTTTTCCCAAACCGGCAGTAAAAAAATATTGGCAACGAACGCAATCGCTGAACCTATCGCCGTATCAATAATTCTGTCCGTTACTACGGCTTTAAAATTATTTGCATTCAGTAAAT